>Ga0129315_1000118_pt1 | contig 84063 bp, 60 predicted proteins | sample Cm827metagenome_FD_94432 | JGI IMG/M metagenome (GOLD analysis project Ga0129315, IMG submission 94432) | Eastern black-and-white colobus group fecal microbial communities from Wisconsin, USA - Cm827 metagenome | ecosystem: Host-associated > Mammals > Digestive system > Large intestine > Fecal... | reverse complement strand
TTTTTAGCCTTTAATTAGGCTTGTTTGCCATGCTCATTTTTATTTAATTGTCTTTTTTGTTATCTTTTCACTTTTTTTGCGAATTTTTTGATTTTCGCCCTTGTATTCATATAGTTAGTCTTCTTATTAAATCTTTAACTATTTAATATATCCGTTATTACATAAGATGCAAGGACCATTCCACAGACTGGTGGAACAAAAGATATTGATCCTGGAGTTCTATTGCCTGTCTTTTTTGGCAACTCAGTCGAAGAAACAACTTTAATATTTTTTATATTCATCTCTTTTAATTTTTTTCTCATTATCCTTGCAACTGGATCATTTTTTGTATTTTCAATTTTTGTTATTTCAAACGCAGTTGGGTCAAGTCTATTGCCTGCGCCCATGGAAGAAATTATATTTTTATTATTTTCATAAGCTTCTTTTATTATTAATAATTTAGAAGTAATTGTATCTATTGCATCAACTATGTAATCATAATTATTAAAATCAATTTGACTAATATTATTTTCATTTACAAAAATATTATATTTATCAATATTTAAGTTTGGATTAATCTCTTTTAATCTATTGTATCCAGCGTCAACTTTTGGAATATTTAAAGTTTTAGTTGTTGCAAAAATTTGTCTATTTATATTTGATATTTCAAATACATCACCATCAACAATGCCAAGTCTTCCTATTCCTGCTCTAACTAAAGCCTCTACACAAGAACCTCCAACTCCACCAATTCCAAAAACTAATACTGATGAATTTTTAATTTTTTCTATTGATTCTTTAGATAACATATTCTCTGTTCTTTGTAAAAAATCCACATTTCCTCCAATTGAAATGGCTGTCTAAAAATAAACAGCCATTAATTTATTTTAACTTAATATTTAAAAGACTATTTTCTCCAATAGTCGCAATACCTTCAACTATATCCCCTACATTATGATTTTTATAGGAATTAATATAAATCAATTTGTCTTTTTCAATTTTATTTGAATTAGATTTTGTAATTTTAACTTTCATATTTTTAATTCCATTTGATTCTTTAATTTCTAATATTTCACCAAAAAAAGTAACTATATTATCTTCACTATTTTTACTTGAATCTGTTATTGGACTAAAAATAGATTTTGGGTTTTCTTCTACAATATCTATAATTTTATTATTTATTGTATTATTATTAGTGTTATCTTCTGGAATTAAATCATCTGTGGCAATATTATCAAATACTGATTGAACATCTTCATCTTCTTTTTCTCTATACTTTAATGTATTGTATGCAATAACAGCCATTTCGCTTCTTCTAATTGCAAGATCTCCGTTAAAGAATCCATCGGAACCAGTGCTTGAAAAAATATTAGATTTTATTAGTTCAGGTAAATATTCTATAGTAATCTTACTAATATTATTTATATCTTTATAATTTAAATTGCTCTTATCATTACTTTTATTTATTTTAAGAGCTCTAGCAATATATGTTGCAACTGTATTTCTATTTGGATAAATTTTATTTTCTATAAACCCTTTTTTTCTAGCAGATTTTAAGGTTTTTTCAGTAATAGTTTTATTATATAAATTAAAACAAACTGCTTCTTTTGCCCAATCAGGTACAGAATTTGCATTTGCGATTTCTAAATATTTTATATTTGCATTAGATATTTCTTCTTGACTAGGGTTTAATACAGTTTTTATAATTTGTAAAAGTTCTAAAAAACTAACAGGACTATTAGGTTTAAACGTTCCATCTTTATAACCATTTAATATGTTTTTATTTGATAATTCATCTATATATTTATAAGCCCAAGAAACTTCACCATCTTTTGTAACATCTTTAAATGTCTTTGCGAATATATTAATTGGAGAAGTTACTAAAGCTAATGATAATCCAAAAATTATATATTTATTCTTCTTCATGATATCACTCCATTCTTTATTATAACACAAACTAAATCCTTAAAAAATATATGTATTTTCATAAAAAAATAAAGCCCATTTTTGGGCTTTATAAATTAAAATTAATAATAGAAATTTAAATTTCTGTTATCACTTCTATTGTTAGATCCTCGGTCAAAGTAATCATAGTCTCTAAAATCACTAGCTCTTCTTACATCATAATCATGACTAAGTTCTCTTCCAGGATTACCTTTATTTACTACATTTGTTACATATTGTAATTCTGTGTTTTTATTAAGATATCCGTCAAAAGTTATTACAGTGTACTTTGATAAATAATTTTCTGTGTCAAAATATATAGTACTTCCTGGTTTTAAACTGCTATTGTTTGATTGAATAACCCTTAGTCTATTTCTATAATAACTGTGGTTAAATCCTCCTCTATCATTAGCATCAATTACTTGGAACATTCCTGTAAATTGTGAACCTTTTTCAACTAAATAAATTGTTGATACATATCCTCTATTATCAAGTCTTAAAATTACATTTTCTCCCTTTAGTCTATTTTCTGTGCCTTGGATTCTTCTTAATCTACCATTTTCTTCAATTTCAACATTGTCACTTATAAAGTAATTTTTTAAAGTACCATCTGAATTTCTAATTTCAATATACGGTCTTCTGCCATGATAGCTATCAAATGATGAGCCAGTAAGGTCTATATCATTTACAACACCAATTGCTTCTTTTTCATTATTGTCAGTTCCTTTACCAACTACAACTTTATAATTTACTCTTATAATAACCTCATCATTAAGAGATATATCATCAATATTTTTTGTATCATTAGTTATATAAAATTCATAATTATTTTTGTCGCTAAGTCTTAACTTAATTGATGCCTTATCTTTATTTAAATTGTCTAAATATACAACTTTTCCTTTGACATTTGCTTCCTTAGGGAACACTTTAATTTCTGTTATTTTATTATCATTATTAACTTTAAATTCAACTAAATCATCTACATTTATATCAGATAATTTTAAATCTTTTCCATATGCTTTTATTTTAACATCATTTGCTAAATCAAAAGCTTTAGTATCAGAAGTTGATATCTTATTAATAGTTCTTAAATTAATAGAATCTGAATTTTGTCTATATCTAATTGTTAATTTATTAGAGTCTTTTGAATTAACATATCCAATAAGTTCTTCCATACTATTAGTTATATTTACTTCTTTAGCAATACCTTCTTTTTCTAATTCATTAGATTTAGTATACTCAATTTCAACTTCTTGATTAGGTTTTAAATCTTCAAATTTAGCATCTTTTCCTTTAAGTTTAAATTTAGTTTGATCATTAATATCAAATGTATATTTTTTTGAATTATTTTCAATTAGAATAAGATTTATATTATTTAATTTTGATGCCAATAAGACTTTTCCCTTAAGCTTTTTAGTTTCTACAGGATTTTTGCTTACATAATTAAAGCTTGCTCTAGTTATAATAGCCATTTCAGCACGTCTTATAGGTCTATCTCCTTGGAATTCTCCATCAGAACCTGTAGCTGTAAATATATCCTCTTTTACTAGAGATGCAAGGTATCCTTTGGCATTAGATGAAATTTTATCTATATCTTTATGTTTTAATAGACTTGTATCACCATTAGGGCTCAAATTTAATGCCTTTGCATAGAATATAGCAATGTCTGATCTAATAGGATATGATTTGCCAGAAAGTTTAAAAAATCCTTGAGAAGCTGCACTTCTAAGGGCAGGTTCAGTTACATAACCTCTAGCTAGTCCGATTGCAATTGAATTTTTAGCCCAGTCATTAACTCCATTTTCTTCTAGAACTTTATCATATTTTTTTCGCGCTTCTTTAATTTCTGTTTCACTTGGGTTTATTACTTGAGAAATTAATTGCATAACTTCTTCAAAGCTAACAGAATCTTGTGGCTTAAAAGTGCCATCAGGATATCCATTTATAATTCCTCTATCACTTAAAACGTCAATATCATTGTATGCCCATGAAAAATTATTTGTTCTTGTTACATCTTTAAATTCTTTAGCTGATACAGCGCTTGGAATTAACATTGATGATGCTAAAATAGCAATCGCTGCTTTTTGTAATTTTTTAGATTTCATTATAAAACCTCCATTTACTATTACTTTACTACTCTAATTATAACACAAATCTAAGGATTTTTATTTCTATATTATTAAATTACTATTACTTTGAACTAAGTAATAAATTACTAATACTTTATTGCTTAAAAGTTATTATTATTTGGTATAATATTAAAAAAGGAGTGATACTATGCGTTACCTTCCAGTATCAATTGACACACTTGATAAAAAAATACTGATTTTAGGTGGTGGATATTTAGCTTTTACTGCACTTAAATCAGTAATAGATACTGAAGCTGAAATTTATATGATTTCTGAAAGATTTACCAAAGATATAGTTCAAAAGTCTGAAAATTCAGATGGTAAAATTAAGCTTAAAGAATATCCTATAACAAAAGATTTTGTTTTCATGGGATATGATTATGTATTAATAGCAACGGAAGATTTTGAGATAAACGAAGCTTTAGAAAATAGAGCTAGACAAAGAAATACTTTATATGAAAGATTTGATATTTTTTCTAAATCACAAATGTCAATTAATAAATGTGTTGAAAGGGGTCCAATTACCTTTTCTTTAAACAGTTCTAGAATTAATCCTACTGTTACAGATATTATATACAATGACTTAGTTGAATTCTCTCAAAAATACAATCTTGAAAAATTAAACATACTTACAGACATAAGATCTGAACTCGTTCGAAAAAATTCACAAAATATCGATGAAATAATAAAGAAACTTTATTATAGTGAAACAATTAATTTATCCACATTTTTAGAATCCTTGCCTAATTATAAAATTGAGGATCTTAAATCATCAGAAAATTTAATGAATCATATTGAAAATGGTGAAAAATTAGTTGTTGATGAAGTAAAGGATGTTAACTCAAAAGAAATCATTGATAAGAATATTAATGAAGCAAAAAATATTTCTAATGATACAAATGATGATTCTAGTAATGACAAAAATGAGGTGCAACAATGATAGGATATGTAGGAAATGTAGCTGGTAAAATCTTTAGAGAAGATGAATTTACTTTAGTAAAAGTAGTTTTAGCCTCTGGAAAAAAAATAGAAAAGCATAATCATCCAGATAAAACTGTACTTGTAACTATAGTTAAAGGAAGTATTAAAGTGTTATTAGCTGATGAAGAAGAAAGATATTTAGAACCAGGTAAGGTTTTAAAATTTGATGGAAATGATTCTATTGAAATTTACGCAAATGAGAGAAGTGAATTTTTCGTAACTTTAATTAATAAAATAAATTAATCTTTAATATGACCACTGGTTTAGCTAGTGGTTTATTTTTTTAAAGGAAATAGTTTTTACTTTCTTTTTATAATTATTATGTAATTAAAAAGGACCCCGAGAGGTCCTTTATTATATTATAATTGTCTAAGTTTCTTTAATATTATTTTTTGTTCTACACTTGCTACAAGTCTTCTAGTGTATTCAACAGTATCAGGATTTACTGACATTGATGTTATTCCACATTCAACTAAGAACTCAGCAAGTTCTGGGTATTGACTTGGTCCTTGTCCACAGATTGAACAAGTAATTCCTTTTTTGTTAGCAGCATCAATTATAGTTTTTAGTGCAATTTTTACTGCATCGTTTCTTTCATCAAAATAACCCATATTATTTAAAATTCCAGAATCTCTATCTGCACCCATTACAAGTTGAGTTAAATCATTTGATCCAATTGAGAATCCATCAACTAATTCGGCAAATTCTTCTGCTTGAAGTACTACGGCTGGAACTTCTGCCATAATCCAAATCTTGAAGTTCTTAGATTGTACTAATCCTTCTTCTGCCATAATATTTTTAACAACTTTTAATTCTTCAGGTGTTCTAACAAAAGGAAGCATTACAATTACATTTGTAAGTCCATATTCTTCTCTTACTTTTTTAATTGCTTGACATTCAAGTCTAAATCCCTTTTCATATTCTGGAGAAATATATCTTGAAACACCTCTCCATCCAATCATTGGGTTTGCTTCAATTGGTTCTACTTCATCTCCACCCTTTAATCCTCTAAATTCATTAGTTCTAAAATCACTAGTTCTAACTACAAGATTCTTAGGATATATTGCTTGAGCAACTTTAGAAATTCCTTCAGCAAGTTTTTCAACCATTAAGTCGCCTTGTCCATTTTTAACAAGATACATTGGGTGAGCGCCAATCATGTTTGTAAATATAAATTCTGTTCTCATAAGTCCAATACCATCTATTGGAAGAGATTTATATTTATCAATTAGTGATGGTTCTCCAAGATTCATATATATTTTAGTAGCAGTAGTTGGAGCAAATAGATTTCTAAGTTCATCTAAATTTGCAATACTTGATACTTCTTTACCATCTTCAGATTTCTTTTCTTCTTTTTCTTTTAAAACTTCTCCTGCGTATACAACACCTCTAGTAGCATCAACAGTAACTAAGTCTCCATTTTTAAGATTTTTAGTTGCAGTTTTAGCACCTACAATACAAGGTATTTGAAGTTCTCTTGATACTATTGCTGCGTGACAAGTTCTTCCACCTTCATCAGTTACAACAGCTGCACATTTTCTCATTGCTGGAACCATATCTGGATTAGTCATTCCTGTTACAAGAATATCTCCATCAGCAACTAGGTTTATTTCAGAAATATCTTTAATTAATTTAACTTTACCTCTTCCAATTCCTGGAGATGCTGGTAGTCCTTTAGCTAATGTAACAAGTTTTTCTTCTTTTTTATTGTCAGAAAGAGTAGTTATTGGTCTTGATTGTAAGAAATAAAATTCCTTAGTATCTCTATCAAATCCCCATTCAGTATCTTGAACTGATCCGTAAAGTGCTTCAACTTTTAAACCTCTTTCAATAAGAGTGTTAAGTTCATCTTTAGAAAGTGCTTCTTTAGAAACAGCTTCTTCGCCCATTACATCCTTAACCATTACAGTTTTTGTTCCCACAGTATCTTCTCTTTTGATAACCATGTATTCTTTTTCACTTATATTTTCTTCAATAACTTTTTTAGTTTTTTTATCGATAATATATTCATCAGGTGTAACAATACCTGAAACTACAGCTTCTCCAAGACCATAGCTTGCATTAATCATCATTTCATCAGTGTTATTGTTTATAGGATTTGCTGTAAACATAACTCCTGATTTTTCAGAATTAACCATTTTTTGCACAACTACTGAAAGTGCTACATCGAAATGGTCAAAGTTTTGTTTTTCTCTATAATAAATTGCTCTTGAAGTCCATAGTGAAGCAAAACAATCTCTAATGTGATTTAAAAGTTCTTCTTCTCCGCTTATGTGAAGATAAGTATCTTGTTGACCAGCAAATGATGCATCAGGCAAATCTTCTGCAGTAGCAGATGATCTAACAGCTACTTCAGGATCTTTAACTCCAATGCTTTCTGAAAATTCTCTATAAGCTCTTAATATTTCTTCTTCTAATTCTGGATTAAAATCTTTTTCTTTTATTTTAGTTTGTATTTCTTCTGAAGCACTTGTAAGTTCATCCATATCATCAACATCAACAGCTTCCATCAAAAGTTTAACTACTTCATCAAGTTCTGCATACTTTATAAATTCAATATATCCACCTGCAGTTACACAAAATCCTGGTGGAACTGGAAGACCAAAATTAGTTAATTCCCCTAAATTAGCTCCTTTTCCTCCAACAATACCTACATCGTCCTTACCAATTTCATCAAACCATTTAATATAATTATACTTAGACATATAATCCTCCTTTTTGCTAAAAATATTATAACATATTTAATATATATGTCACACTATTTTTTCAAAGATTTTTTTAATTCTTGTATAGACATAGTGGAAATATTTTCTCTATTGATTTTTAATAAATCAACAAATGAGTAAATATCTTCAATAGAAGGTCCTTCTATTTCTACATATGGCTTAGGATAAGTAGCTTCATCCCATGTGTCAATGTCAATAATTAGATTATTATAAGTATATTTTTTTCTATTTTTATACCCTTTTTCGAATTTATCATAATCTAATAGTTGTAAAATTTTTATAAGTTCTTCTTCATCACTTATTTCAGTAGTGTGTTCAATATTATCTCTAACTTTTATGTCAGAAATATTTTCTTTAAATGTAAAATACTTCTTAGTCTCTTTTCTAGATTTAGTTATTCTTATCCTTAGATATCCTTTTTTCTTGTAAATTTTATGTGCTGTAGAGTTAATTATAATATTAGTTTGATCTTCTTCTGTTATAAATTTTGCTCCCAATTCTCTAATTTTATTTTCAAATTCACTAACATCAATATCTAAAAGTTTTACTTCTATTTCTCTTTCCATTATTCCTCCAATACAATGTCTAAATCAAAGTTTAAAAAATCACTAGCTACAAATTGATACTCTACACCAAGCATCTCACCTTCAAACCTAAATCTATGACCTTGTCCATGTAAATGACCGTAGACACATTTTTTTACTCCATAATTAGAAAGTAATTCTGAAAATTCATTTGGCTTAAAGTCTTGATTAAATGGTGGATAATGAATCATTGCAATAATATTTTTATTCTTGCAAGTTTTTAAAGAATTTTCTAATCTTAGAACTTCCCTCATATATATTTTTTCATCATTTTCTGAAAATTCAAAGGAATCTCGCGAAGCCCATCCTCTTGTCCCACAAATTGAATAATCCTTGTACTCAAAGGAATTATTAAATACAAAATCAATTGTTTTTAAACCTAAATTATTCATTTTATTTAAAGAAGACCACCAGTAATCGTGATTACCTTTTGATATTATTTTTTTCCCTGGAAGCTTTTCAATTCTTTTTAAATCATCTATTGCTTGATTTAATTTTAAAGCCCAAGAAATATCACCAGGTAAAAGCACTAGATCATTATCATTTACTTTATCCTTCCAATTTTTTATAATTTTTTCTTCGTGCTTTATCCAATTTTCTCCAAATACATCCATTGGCTTTTCTTTTGAGTAATCAAAGTGTAAATCTCCTATTGCATATATCATATACACCTCAAATTTCAATTAAATTATAATCTATATTATTTTTTTCTAAAATGTTAATTTCTCTTTTAGTACTTGTAAATACTATTGTCTGATTATTATTTTCAAATAATTTTAAAGCATTTGCAAGTCTTGTATCATCATAAGAATCAAAATGACTATCTAATACAATTGGTATATCTTTATCTGAAATAGTTTTTGCAATAGATAATCTAAAAGCTAAATAAATCTGATCAATTGTACCAACACTTAAATTAGAAATGTCAATAAAATTTTTTACATTATTGTCATAAACTTTAATATTGAATTTATCATCTATAACTATTTTACTGTATTTTGAATCTGTTAGTTTTGAAAGAAAATTCTCAATATTCTTTTTAAGTATAGGTAAATTATCTTTTCTTTTATTCTTCATGAAATCTTTTAATTTTTCTATAGACAACTCTAAAATATCTTTTTTATTATTTAAATCTTCTAACTTATTTTTTAATTCATAGGACTTTTCTTTAAGATTTCTATATTTTTCCATAGAATCTTCTAAAGTAGATATTACACCCTTTAAATTTGAAATTTCAAGTCCTTCATTTCTTATTTCTGAATTAATTTCATCTATACTTTTTTCAGAATAAATTTCTGTTCCAAGATCATCAGATGATAACTCATTAATTTTTAATTTTAATTTATTAATTTCATCAGATAAGTCATATTTATAATCTTTAAATTTATCTTTTAATTGTGATATATTATCTACTTTGTATTTTTCAAATATATTTTCAAGCTCTAATTCGATATTTTCAACCTTATTTTTTAAATCTGTAAACTCTCTATTATTTTTATCTTTAATAAATTTATTATATTCAAATTGAGACTTTTTTCTTATATTTTCATCTCTTAATTTAGTCAAGACAATATTTAATTCATCTTCATCATTTACATTATATTTGTCGTAAAATTTTTGAAATAATACATCATATTTTTGCTTCTCTATAGTTTTTTCCAATGAATTTTTCTTTAATAATCCCTCTTTATTTTTTAATCTTTTAAATAAATCTCTATTTTCAAGATATCTTAAAATTCTAAAGTAAGAATAAATAATCGGTATTATTGCTAGAATTATAAATATATACTTTTTAAAATAAATAGATCCACTAATAATTAATAAACTTATAACAATGGATACTATTATTTTTAATAAATAAAATAAGGATTTGTTCTTTATATTAACTAAATCTTTAGAAATTATCTCCATTTCCTTAGAAAAATTAGTTGAATTTAAATCTTTAATTCTATCTTTTATATTTCTATATTGTATATAATCTTCTTCAGAGTCTATGTTTTCCGAATATTCATTGACATCATCATTAATTATAAAACTATCTAGCTTATTTGAATAAAGACTTAAAAGTTTATTTAAACCAATAGCTTTTTCATAATCATCTAAATTACTTAAAAATCTATTTTGAGTTTTATTATTTTTAAATTCATTAAGTTTATTTTTTAAATTATTTAATTCGTATAATTTACGGCCTTTTAAATTTTCATTTAGCTTTTTTAAATTTAAATTTTTATTTTTTAGTTCTCCAACTGCATTTAAATAATTATCTCTATTATATAAATAGCTTGAAGACTTTATATATAATTTATCTAAATCACTATTTAGCTTACCTATTTCAGATGATTTTCTCTTAATTGTTCCCAAATTATATAAATCTTCTTCCATTTTTGACAAAACATTATTTAAATCAATGTTTTCATCAGAAGAAACAATAAAATTATTTATTTTTGTTTTTAATTCCCTATAAGCATCTTCTTCTATATTTGAAAGTCTTTGTGAAATAAAAAAGCTTGATTTAAAAATTTTCCTATTTATTTCAAAAAATAAATTTCCTGGTTGAGGAATTCTAGAAAATTCATATAGAGAATCTAAGTCGCCATATTCCTCTCCAGATTCTAAATTTAAAATATTTAATTTATCATTTAAAAAATCTCTTGAAATTCTATATTCTTTATCATTGGATAAAATTATATATCCTTTGTAAAGATTTGAATTCCATGGTTTTAATTTATCAAATAAATCATCTCTAATTTTCTTTTTTATAGAATCTCTGCTAAATCCATAAAAAATTCCGTCAATAAAATTTACAATTGTGGACTTTCCCTTTTCATTATCTCCATATATTATATTTAAACCCTTTTCTAATTTTATGATTTTATTTTCAAATTTTCCAAAATTTAAAAGTCCTAATTCTTTAAATATCATAAACTTGCTCCAGAATGTAATTTTCGATTAATTTTCTTGATTCCATTTCCCTTTTAGAATCTCCAAAACTATTAAAAAATTCCTTTAAATATTCCTCTCTATTTATTATTTCTGCAATTGAAAGAGATGGTTTTAAATTATTTTCTATTTCAAAATTTAAAGCTTCCAAATTATTATAAAGAAATTTTTCAATTTCAAAAAAATGACTATGATTTCCATTTAAAATAATTCTATAAATATTTTTAGAATCTAATTTAAGTTGAATAGAATTTAAAATTTCTGCAAAACTCATACCTTCATTAATATCTACAGATAATTTTATAAATTCTCTCTCATTAAAATCTAAATATTGGTAAGATTTATTAGAAGTATCATAAACTACTGCACCTCTACTTCCTTCATCTTTAAAAGACAAAGGTATTATAGAACCAGCATAAAAAGTGTTCTCGGATATTTTATTTCTTTTATGAATATGACCAAGTGCTACATAATCAAATTCTTTAAAATCATTTAAATCCATTTTCATATATCTTTCATCATTTAAATCTGTGTGAAAAATTCCTATATTATTAAAATTTTTATCTAGACCTGGAATTATAAAATCTTTTTTAAAATTATAATTATTATAAGACACCCCATATACTCTAGTATTTAATTCATCTATTTGATAAAAACTAAAATTGCTGCTAAAAATATATAGATTATCAGGAAGTTCTATTTTGTTAAAAACATTATCATTTGAAATATAATCATGATTTCCAAATACTACAAATACTCTTGCTGAAATGCTCTTTATTATATCTAATAGTCTTTTCAAATCTTTTAAATTAAAAAACTCTCTCTCAAATAAATCTCCAGAAATCATAAAAATTTCAGCTTTAATTTCATTTGAATATTTTGCAACTTCCCTTATAGCCTTCCATGTATCTTCCATAAGAATATTAGTTATTTCCACTGGAAGACTTCCTCTATATAGTTTTTTTAAATGCAAATCTGAAATGTGAATTATTTTCATTTTATCACCAAAAATATTATAACACAGAAATACATTAAAAAAGAGCTCCACAGAGGAGCCCCTTGTTAGATTATTAGTTTTTGAAGTGTTTTAAATTCATCTGTTCCTGCAATTCCAGCAAGATCAAATAAAACTGTTTCAGTATTTGTTATTACAGCACCCATATCTCTTAATTGTTCTAATCCATTCTTAGAATTTTTTTCAGTCCTAGATCCAACTGCGTCTTCAACTAAAAATACTTCGTATCCTTTTTCTAATAGTGCTCTAACTGATTGCAAAATACAGATATGTGTTTCCATTCCACAAATTACAAATTGTTTTTTTCCAATTTTTTCTATTTCTTTCATGATTTCTTCATCATCACATATATTAAAGGATAATTTTGCAAATTCTTCCTTATCTTTTAATGGTTCTTTTATCTTATCATTAGTGTATCCTAGTCCCTTTGGATATTGTACTGTGAATAGTGAACTTGCTCCAATAATATTTGCAACATTTGAGAGAACAGTTGAATTTTTTACAATTTCATCTGCATTATACATTGCCTTTAAAAGTTTATCTTGTATATCAATAAATACAATTACAACATCTTCACGATTTAATTTATAATTTTTCAAAAATTACCTCCTATATTTCTTCAACAACTACACTGCTCATTAGTTTTTTAATGTAGCTCATATCTATTTCGCCATGAGAAATAAAATTTTCCCAAGTACCACTTGCAATTGCAAGTTTTATAGATGTAATAAAATCATATTCCCTGTCAATAGCAATTGCTAAACCTGATATAGATAAGTTAGTATTGAATTTTTCTAACATTTCTGAAACTCCAAGTTTCTTTTTATCAAGGTATGCTCTGTAATTTTTATCTTCAGTGGAAATTATTGTGAACCTTTTAGAATTAGCAAACACAATTTTTGTACCAGTTTTTATGAACTTTTTATTAAATTCAATTACTTCTCCAGTATAGTTTATTTTCCTTTTTCCATCAATATCATTTTTGTCGTAAGATAAAATATATGGATTTGTTTTTTCTATTTCCTTTAAATCTGAAGTATTAACTATTATCTTTGTATTATTTTTATAACATATCTTAACTAATTTTTCATATAATTCTGAGTCTAAACCGCTTAAATCAAGTTTTGGAATAACAGCAATACTTTTATCAAATAAAGTTCTCTCAAAGGAATTTAATATTTCAGCTCTATCTTCCATTGTAATTCTTGGTTCTTTTGTACTATAACTACTTTGAGAATCATTTTTAATGATTAGTATATTTTCAATATTATCATCCTTAATATTAATTGGACTAATATCTATTCCAAGCTTTGATAAATTTAATGCAATCTCTCTTCCCTTCAGACTGCCTTTAAGCATAAAAATTTCATTTTCAACTCCAAGTTTTCTCGCGAAAGTAGCCATATTTATTCCGTGACCAGATGGATAAACTTTAGAAAATTTAATTTCATTATTTTTAGATTCATCTAAAATATATTCCCTAACAATATTCGGATTGAAATCGCAAAAAAGTATCATAATTCACCTCTAATTATTAATCTTTTCAAGTACAAATTTTTTAATAATACTAATTTTTTCTTTTGAAGTATTTTTATCATCATATATTGCGTATGAATAAATTTTTAGTTTTGGTTCAGTTCCCGATGGTCTAAGTGCAAACCAAGTACCTTCTTCAAAATAAAATTTTAATAAATCTTGTGGATTTTCTTCATCATTTTTAAAATCTTCAATTTTTGAAATTTCACCAATTTCATCAAGACTTTTTATTTGTCTAAAATCATCCATTATTTCCTTCATCTTTTTAGATCCATCTTTTCCTTCAAAATATATAGAATCTAAATATTCTTCAAAATATCCATATTCATCTTGAATTTCCCTTAAATAGTCAGTTATTTTTTTGTTTTTCTTTTTTAAATAACCAGCTAGTTCTGCAATAATCATTGATGTAACTATGGCATCTTTGTCTCTTATATGATTTCCTATTACATAACCTATAGACTCTTCATATCCAAATATGAATTCTTTTTCATTAGTCTCATCCCAAATATTTGCAATATTACAAATATTTTTGAATCCTGTCAAAGTTTCATACACTTCTACATCATAAGAATTAGCAATTTTCTTAATCATATCTCCTGTTACTACAGTTTTTACAATTCCATAATTACTTAATTCTCTATTTCTTTCCTTTAACCTATCTAAAATAAATTTTCCTAAGATAAATCCCATTTGATTTCCAGTAATTCTAAAAATCTCTTCACTATTTTCTAAAACTGCAACTCTATCAGAATCTGGATCTGTAGCAATAATTATGTCTGCATCTACTTTTTTAGCTAACTCTATTGCCTTATCAAAGGCGCTTATGTCCTCAGGATTAGGATTTTTAACATTTAGAAAATCTGGATCTGGATTTTCTTGTTCTTTAACTATATGAACATTTTTAAATCCTCTTAAATCTAATATTTGTCTAACATATTTATTTCCACATCCACTAAGTGGTGTATATACTATATTTAAATTTTTATCAACATTATCTGTTAAGCTATGCTTTAAAGTTTCTCTAAAATATGATCTTTTAACTTTAGAATCAACAAATTTTATGCTTTCATATTCATTAATTTCTTTTAAATTATTAAAATCATAATTTAAAATATCAATTTCTTGCGATTTTTCTTCAATTTTTTCTGCAATATCTGATAAAATTTGAGAACCCTTATCCCAATATAATTTAAATCCATTATATTCTTTTGGATTGTGTGAAGCTGTAACCATAACACCAGCCTGTGTTCCTAAATATCTTATTGAATAGGCTAAAATTGGAGTAGGTACAATTCCAGGAAATAAATATACTTTTATTCCCTTTTCAGCTAAAATCTTCGCTGTAAGTATAGAAAATTCGTAGGAAAAATGTCTAATATCTCTTCCTATAACAACGCCTTTATTTTTTGCTTCTTCGCCCATCTCTTCTATTAAATTTGACAAAGCTATTGCAGTTTTTCCTACAGTTAGATAGTTCATTCTGTTAGTTCCTGCGCCAACAATACCACGAAGTCCAGCAGTACCAAATTCTAAATTTTTATAGAATCTATCTTCTAGCTCAACTTCAGAATTTATGTTTTTAAGTTCATTTTTAAATTCATCACTTACACTATTACTTTCTAGCCATTTTTCATAAACATCCTTATACATAATTACTCCTTCTTAATATCATAAAAGTTTGCATCTATTAAATTTGCTAGTTCTTTTGGATTTAGTTTAATTTGCATTCCAACTTTTCCACCACTAACATAAAAGTAATCGAGATTTTCTGCCGAAGAATCAATAAATGTTTTAAATGATTTCTTCATTCCAACTGGAGAACATCCACCATGAACATAACCAGTAAGTGGAAGTAGGTCCTTTTGATGAATCATTTCTATTTTTTTAGAATTTGAAGCCTTTGCAGCTTTTTTTAAATCTAATTCACTTGATACTGGAACGACAAATACATAATTTTCTCCGTCTTTTGATTCTGTAACTAAAGTTTTAAATACTTTGTCTTTATCTTCTCCAAGTTTTTCTGCTACATCAATTCCACTTATTCCATTATTTTTTGAGTACTCTATAATTTTAAAATCTATATTTTCACTTTCCAAAATTCTCATTGCATTTGTTTTTTTCATATTATCACCTATTCGTCTTACTCACATTTTACACTATAATTCAAATTGATTCATCTTTAATTAAAAAAGAGCATAGATTTACTAACCCATACTCTCTTTTACTTTCTATTTATTATAAGCAATATTATTAAAAATAAAACTCCAATTAATACAATTGTACCACCTGGCTTTAAGCCAACATAAAAGGATAAAAATAATCCTAAAACTGTAAAAATTACTCCAAATATAGAAGACAATACAGTTGTCTTTAAATATCCTAATTTAAATTGCATAGCACATGCAACAGGTATTACCATTAGTGATGAAATAATTAATATACCAACTGTTCTTGCAGAAACAGAAATTGTTATTGCAATTAATATCATAAAAATTAAATTAACCTTATCAACATTAATTTCAGATATTCTAGCAGAAGCTTCATCAAATGAAATATACATTAATTCTTTAAATAAATAAATAAATATTATAAATACAATTATTGAAACAGTTAATATCAAATAAAAATCAAAATTTGGTATAGCTATAATTGATCCAAATAAATAAGATTCAAAATTTGCTGACTTCTTCACAAAACCTGATAAAATAGAAGCAAGCCCTATACCTGTGCTCATTAAAATTGCACTAGACATCTCTTGATAACCTGGAAATTTAGTTCTAACAAATTCAAGAAATAAAGATCCAAGAATACACATAAATATTGCTCCAAGAACTGGCGATGTAGAAGTTATTAAACCTAGCATTACACCTGCTAGAGAAACATGTGAAAGTGCATCTCCTACTACAGAAATTTTCTTATTAACTATTACTATTCCCATAAATGGAATAATTATTGAAACAGCTAATCCCACTATCAGTGCTTTTATCATATAAGAATATTCAAAAATTTCCATTATTTCACTTGCAATAATCTCTTATCTTTAATTTGATATATTTTGTTTACATTTCTTTCTACTTCTTCTAAATTATGTGTAATCATAAGTATTGTAATATTATGTTCTTTATTTATATGATTTAATAATGTAAATAATGAACTTTTTGAATGCTTATCTATTCCCGTCATTGGCTCATCTAATATTAAAAATTCAGGTGTTGAAACTAAAGTCTTTGCAATTAGGACTCTCTGTCTTTGTCCACCACTAAGTGCCGTATAGAGATTTTTTGAATAATCTTTCATTCCAACTAGATTTAATGCTTCATAAATTTTTTCATTATCAACTTTATCTAATTTTCTAAATCCTTTATTTTTAGGATATAATCCTAACGATACTAATTCATAAACAGTAATTGGAAATTCTAAACTAGATGTTATTGATAATTGAGGAACATAACCAATGTCTTTTATTCCATTTTTAGTATGAAAAATAGAAGTACCTGAAATTGGCTTTAACTGATGTAGAATTAATTTAATTAGTGTAGACTTTCCAGCACCATTAGAACCTATAAGGGCAATATAATCACCCCTATAGACTGTTAAGTTAATATTTTCTAATATTGTTTCATTACTGTATTTAAAGCTCAAGTCATTTATCTCGAGCATAATTTCATTTTTTATTTTAACGCACCTACTAAATTTTCTAGATTTTTTTCCATAATGCTAAAATAATCATCAGAAGATTCTACTTGTTCATCGCTTAAACCTTCTATTGGAGATAGTACTTTTACTTCTGCTCCAGTTTCGCTTGCAATTATTTCAGAAACTTTTGGATCAATTAATTCTTCTGTAAATATGACATTTATATTATTATCCTTAATATAATTAATAATTTCTGCCATTTTTTTAGCATCTGGTTCTGTCTCTGCATTTACTCCTTGAATTCCAAGTTGTACAAGTCCATAGTCACTACATAAATATCCATATGCTTCATGGCTAACTACAATTTTATTATCTTCAATATCCTTTAAGCTTTCATTATACTTAGCATCAAGATCATCTAACATTTTAGCATATTTTTCATAATTTGCCTCATAATAATCAGCATTTTTTTCATCTATTTGAACTAATGCATTTTTTATATTTTCCATTTCAATTTTTGCATTCTTTGGTGAAAGCCATACATGAGGATCAGGACCATTACCATGATGATGTTCATGCTCTTCTTTTTCTTCATGGCCATCACTGTGATTTTCTGCTTCATGATGATGTTTATCATCTTCGTGATCATGACTATGTGTTGCTTCTATAAAGTTTACACCTTCTGAAGCCTCTACAGTAATCAAATCTTTATTAGATAAAGAATTAACAACTTTGTCCACCCATGATTCTAATCCTGCTCCATTAAAAATAAATAATTTAGCATTCTCTAAAGATTTAATAGCGTCTTGGTCTGGTTCCCAATCATGTGGTTCAGTTCCATTTGGCATTAATAAATTGACGTCTAGTTTATCTCCTGCAATTTTCTTTGTAAAATCATAAATAGGATAAACAGAAGCATAAACTTTAGGTAAATCTTTTGTATTTTCTTTTTCGCTTGTTTTACTACTAGTGCATCCTGTGAAAATTAATATCAGGGATAGCAACATAATTATTTTTTTTATATTTTTCATAATTCCTCCTAAACAATAATGGTTTCTATTAATAATTATAACACTTCTTTTAATTTAGTAAAGAAAATTTTAAATTTTTAAATTTCTGATATAATTATAATATTGGGGGTCATATAATGAAAGATTTTGAAAAATTACTAAGGGATAATAATTTAAAAGTAACTAAGGGAAGAATTGCTATATTAGAGCTTTTATATTCTTCAAAAATTCCAATGAATACTGAAGAAATTTTTAATTATGTTGATAAAGATGAATTGCCTAGTTTTACTTCTCTATACAGAATTTTAAATCAACTTTCAGAAGCTGGAATTTTAGAAAAAAATTTATACCAAAATGGACTTTTATATTATGAATTAAAAGGTAAAAAACACAGACACTATATTATTTGCTCAAAATGTGGAAAGATTTCGCCAATTGAACACTGCCCTATTTCAGAATTTGTGGAAGAAGCATCAATAGAGACTGGCTATGTAGTTGAAGATCATGTTGTCGAATTAATAGGAATATGTCCAAATTGTCAAAAATCTTAATTCCACTATTCGGAATTATATTCGTATTATAAAATAATCCTTTACTTTTTATATTTTAGAGGTATAATATATATAGTGAATTAATATTAATATATTATTTTGCTAAGCTTTACTTATATGTTTCAGCAAAAAGAGACTTCTGTCCACCCCGCAGAAGTCTCTTTTATATTATTATAAAATTGTTGTTAAAAATCCACCAATAATTATAAGTGGAATTCCATAAAATGAAAATTGTGGTATACATGTATCTTTTATATGATCATGCTGACCATCAACTGATAATCCTGAAGTCGGTCCAAGTGTTGTATCTGAAGCAGGTGAACCTGCATCTCCACAAGCTGCTGCAATAGTAACAAGTAATATTGTAGCCATAGGAGAATAACCAAGTGACATTGCAATTGGAACATAAATTGCAGAAATAATAGGCACTGTACCAAAAGATGTTCCAATACCTAGAGTAATTAATAGTCCCAATAAAATCATCACATATGAAGCAATGAGTTTTGAACCACCTAATAATGATTTTGCTACTTCTACTAAATCATTTACTGCTCCTGACTTAATAACAACATTTGCATAACCTGCCGCAATTAACATAACAAAGGCAATAAATCCCATCATAGCTATTCCGCCATCTAGCATTTTTTGCATGTCATTCCATTTTATAACTCTTGTTACTACTACAAAAATTAATCCTACTAAAGCTCCAAGTGGTAGTGAGTCAGTTAATACTTGTACTACAACTGTAATAACTCCAGATAGTAAAACTAGTACATGTTTTCTCTCAAGCTTTTCATTTCCACTATTGGCATTTTCGACTTCTTTTATTTCATAATCCCTATCTCTAGAAAATACTATTAGCCCACATATTAACCCAAGTAGCATTATAGCTGCAGCTATCCAATTGGTTCTAACTACATCTGAACCAGTAATATTTAATCCTGAAGTATTAAAGGAATCTACAACTAGTCCATGAAAAATTGCACCATAACCTATTGGAAGTGCAATGTAAGGTGCTTTAAGTCCAAATCCAAAAGAAACTGCTAACATTTTCCTATTAAATTTCATTTTGTTCATTATTGAAATTAATGGTGGAATTAAAATTGGTATAAAAGCAATGTGGATTGGCACAATAGTTTCAGCTATAATTGAAATAATAACAATAATTATACATAATAAAAATTTATTATCCTTTACTAAATGACTTATCTTTCTTGCCATTATAGCTGCTGCTCCTGTTTCTTCCATACAATAAGCTAGAGAACCTAAGAGAATATAGCTAAGAGCAGTTTCTGCATTATCTCCCATTCCCCCAATTAATATTGACATAGTTTCTGTAATTCCTAAACCAGCAATTAAACCAGCTGATATAGCTGATATCATAAGTGCAAAAAAGACTGGAACTTTTAAGACACAAAGAGTTGCTAGAATTATTACAGAAAGTACAACTGCATTCGAAATAATCATATTCTTCTCCTTATTATTAAATTTTTAAAACTTTCATACTTAATTATAGATGTTTTTGTGTATTATTTAAATACAAAAATAAGATTTCACTAAAATTTAGTAAAATCTTATTCCTAAATTTGATATTAATTTTTTTTAAATTTAAGAATTTATTGGTTGATCTTCAATACTTTCTTCATATTGACTTAATAGCTCCATAAATTCTTCCCCAGTTATTGTCTCTTGTCTTAGAAGATACTCCGATATTGCATGAAGAGCTTTAATATTATCTCTTAAAATATTTCTAGCCTCATTATGTGCATCATCTATTATTTTTTGTACAGCTTCATCAATCTCATATTGAGTCTGTGGAGAACATTGCAAAGAACTGTCTCCTCCTAAATAAGCATTTGACATAGATTCTAAAGCTACAAAACCAAATTCATCAGTCATGCCAAATCTTGTAACCATTGCCTTTGCTATTTTAGTGGCCTTTTCTATATCATTTGACGCTCCACTTGTTCTTGTATTAAAAATAATTTCTTCAGCAGATCTTCCTCCTGTAAGAGTAACAATATTATTTATAGCATCTTCTTTAGACAATAAAAATTTCTCTTCTTCATCTACTTGCATTGTGTAACCAAGTGCTCCAGATGTTCTAGGAATTATTGTTATCTTATGAACAGGAGCAGAACCTTTTTGTTTAGCTGCAACAAGAGCGTGACCAACTTCGTGATAGGCTATAATTCTTTTTTCCTTTGGAGAAATAACAGCATTTTTCTTTTCATAACCTGCTAGCACTACTTCAACTGATTCTTCTAAGTCTCTTTGAGTCATTTTATCACGGCCTTCTCTAACTGCACGAAGGGCACCTTCATTTACCATATTTGCAAGATCAGCACCGCTAGCTCCAGCAGTAGCTCTTGCTACTTGCTCATAGTCAATATTATCTTCTTTATTTATTTTTTTTGCGTGAACTTTTAATATGGCAACTCGTCCTGCTAAATCTGGTAGCTCAACTGGTATTCTTCTGTCAAATCTTCCAGGTCTTAAAAGAGCTGGATCCAATGAATCAGGTCTATTTGTTGCTGCAAGTATTACAACACCTGCTCTTGCATCAAATCCATCCATTTCTGAAAGCAATTGATTTAAGGTTTGCTCTCTCTCATCATTTCCTGATATTCCAACACCATCTCTTTTTTTACCAATTGTATCAATTTCATCAATAAAAATTATACAAGGTGCTTTTTCTTCTGCTTGTTTAAATAAATCCCTAACTTTCGCTGCGCCAAGTCCTACAAACATTTCAACAAATGCTGAACCTGATATTGAGAAAAATGGAACTTCTGCTTCACTAGCAACTGCTTTAGCAAGAAGTGTTTTACCAGTCCCAGGAGGTCCAACAAGTAGTGCTCCTTTAGGAAGCTTTGCACCAATTTTTGTATATTTTCTTGGATTATGTAGAAAATCTACAAGTTCTGAAAGTGCTTCTTTAGCTTCTTCTTGTCCTGCTACATTTTCAAATTTAATTCCGTCTGTTGATTCAACATATATCTTGGCTCCGCTTTTTCCAAAGTTCATTGGACCAACATCGCCCATTTTGTTAAATAAAATCTTAGATAATATCCACCAAGCAACTACGAATATAAAAATTGTTCCAACTGTTGAAATTAAAAATGAAACGACTGGATTAATTTCTGGTTTTAAAACTTGTGCACTTTTAACATTTTTATTAACTAATCTATCAACTAGATTAGGATCATACATCCTATTTGCAACATATTTTAATTTATTCCCATCTTCTTTTACTTCAAAAGCTACTGTTTTATCTTTTACCTCAACTTTTGTAACATTGCCACTATTGACCATATTTACAAAACTTACATAATCAGTTTCTTTTACATTATCTTCTTTATTTAACCTAGGAACTAAAACTATTGCAATAGTATAAAAAATTAAAATAGCTAAAATAACATAGAGAATTGTAGGAATATATTTTTTAAAATTATTTCTGTCTTTGTTAGACAATCTTCTCACCCTTAATTATTAATATATTTAAAAAATTTTGGGCATGAACCCAAAATTTAGTCTAATTTTCTTCTATTTTGCATTGCTGTAGAAATTGTTATCTCATCATAAAATTCTAAATCTCCACCTACAGGCAATCCATAACCAATTCTAGATATAATAATGTCGTATTTATCAAGTATGTTTTGGATATATCTAGCTGTAGCATCTCCGTCTACTGTTGGATTAGTCGCAACAATTACTTCTTTTACATTGCCTTTTTCTATTCTATTTAAAAGTTCTTTAATTGTAACATCTTCAGCACTTTTACCTTTAAGAGGAGATATAACTCCATGAAGAACATGATATTTTCCTCTAAAACTCAAAGACCTTTCCATGGCTTCAACATCTTTTGGATTTTCTACAACACAGATAATTGAATCGTCTCTTAGCTTATTTGAACAGATATCGCATGGATCACTATCGGCATAATTCATACATATAGAGCACTTCTTAGTTTCTTTTTTTGCTCTAATAAGTGAATTTGCAATATCACTTACCTCAGATTCATCCATCTCAATTATATGATAGGCAAGTCTTTGTGCAGTCTTAGATCCAATACCAGGAAGTCTATTTAATTTCTTAATTAAGTCTTCAATAGGTCCTATATCTTTATTCATCATAGACCTGGTATATTAAGTCCACCTGTTAGTTTACCCATTTGAGAATTCATCTTTTGTTCAGCATTTCTTGTTGCCTCGTTAATTGCTGCAACAATTAGGTCTTCTAACATTTCAACATCATCTGGATCTACAACTTCTCTATCAATTTTTACTGAAACTAATTCTTTATTTCCATTAACTGTTGCAGTTACAGCACCACCACCTGCAGTAGCACTGATCTCTTCTTTTTCTAGATTTTGTTGCATTTCTTCCATTTGTTTTTGAAGCTTTTCAACTTGCTTCATCATATTATTTCTTCCGCCTCCACCTGGGAAGCCATTAAATCCACCTCTAGCCATAATTCCTCCTATATATCTATAATATTTTCTTTTCCAAATATTTCCTCTAATTTATCATGTGACTTGAGAAAATTTACCTTAATATCAATGTCAATTCCATAAATTGACTTTAATAAATCTGATAAAATCTTTTTCTTTTCATCATTATTGCAAAAATTATAATGAAATCCAAGATTTTCATTAAAACTAATTTCTAAGGTATTATTAGAATAATTAGTAAGAGTCGCATCTTTTAAAACTCCAGCAAAAGGATTTTGATTTTTTGATTTCAACTCATCCATAATCTTTGGAAAATCCTGAATTATTTGATTTAAATTTAACTCTTTATCATTAGATAAATTTTCATTTAAATCATCTTTAATTATATCAGATTGTTCTGATTTTTCAATTTCTCTCGTATCTTCTATTATATTTGATTTTTCTAGAATTTCATCTTTATTTATTTCTTTAACATTAATATTTTCTTTTATATTATTTTCATTATAAGTAAATCTATCATTTCTATTTAAAGAATCATAAGAACTATTATTTGTACTAATTTCTCCAATATTATTAATTTTATTTTCTAATCTCTCTACTCTTTTTAACAAAAGAGCATTGTCATATCTGTTGCAAATTTTTATTGCATTCATTTCAAATATAATTCTTTTATTATCTGCATATTTTATTTCATTTGAGATTTCTTTTAAATAATCAGTAATTAAAAGTAAATCTTCAAGACTTGTCATTGTAACAATTGTGCTTAAAGCTTCTAGATGCGTGGAATAAATCATTTTTTCTGGTTTTTTTAAAGTTTTTACAATTACTAAATCTCTAAAATTATTAATAATCTGAGAAGTAAGAGTATTAAAATCCACTCCTTCTTTAAATATTTCATCAATTTTATCTAAAGATTTATTTATGTCTCTTTTAATTAAAGCCTCTGATAATTCAAATAATAAATCTGATGATGAAATCCCTAAAATTTCCATTGCATCTTTTGTTTCTATATGCTTTTTATCGATACTTAAAAGTTGATCTAAAACTGATAAAGCATCTCTCATTGCTCCATCAGATGAATTAGCAATTATACTATAAACTTCATCATCACATGTATAGCCTTCTAGCTCTGAAATTCTCTTTAAATGTTTTTCTATTACATCAGTTGATATTCTTTTAAATAAAAATTTTTGAGATCTTGAAAGAATTGTCGCTGGTATTTTTTCTAGTTCTGTTGTAGCTAATATAAAAATTAAATGTCTAGGCGGTTCTTCCAATATTTTAAGTAGAGCATTAAATGCACCTTTTGAAAGCATATGAACTTCATCAATAATATAAACCTTATATTTTAATGATGCTGGCGGATAAACTACCTTCTCTTTTAATTCTCGTATATCATCTACACCATTATTACTTGCTGCATCCATCTCAACTACATCTAGTACAGTTTCATTTAAAATTGCCTTGCAATTTTCACATTCATTACATGGATTTCCATCTTTTGGATTTAAACAATTAACTGCCCTAGAAAAAATCTTTGCCGCAGAAGTTTTCCCAGTACCTCTTGTACCGGAGAAAATATAAGCATGACTTATCTCATTATTTTTTATTTGATTTTTAAGAGAAGCTACTACAGCTTCTTGTCCACACATCTCATCAAATGTTCTGGATCTATATTTTCTATATAATGCTTTATACATTTTCTCACCTTAATTTATTATACAATAAAAAAAATGTTAATACTATTTCCAAAATCTTTAACATCATCTTCACATAATTTTCACATCGCAAGTCTATGATATAAGCATATCAAGAAACAAAATGTTTCAAATATTAGGAGGATTTATTAAAATGAAAAATTTAAAGAAAATAGCAAGCGTTGGAATGATTTCTGCATTAATGCTAGGTATGGTAGCTTGTCAAGGAGCTAACAACAAAGCAGAAGAAGCAGCAAACGCTAAAAACCAAGCAGTAGAAGAACAAGCTGAAGCTAACAAAGCTAAAGTAGAAGCTAACGCTAAAGAAGCTGAAGCTCAAGTACAAGAAGCTGAAGAAGATGCAAAAGCTGAAGTAAATGCACAAGCTGATGCAGCTACAACTAATACTCCAGCAGAAGAAGCAGCTGAAGAAACTCCAGCAAAATAATTAAGTTTAATTAATAAAGAAGCCTTTCTTTAGGCTTCTTTTTTTATACATATTTCTATAAAGTAGCTTTGTAATATGTAAAATCTTTTCAGGTAACTTTAAAATATGATATAATAATTATTATAATATTTACGAAAGAAGGTGTGCCTTTGTTTTGTCCAAAATGTGGTCATCATGTTTCAAATGATGATAATTTTTGTTCATCTTGTGGAGCTAATATTAAAAATGTCCATGTAGAATTTCGACATAATAATTTAGATAATGACTCTAAAGAAAAAACAAATAGAGTTAATAAAATTAGTGAAGAAACGAGGGTATTCAATCCAAAATCTTTAGATGGAATTGATACTACAGACGATATAAAAAATATTATTGCAGAAGTTGATAAAAAAGTATCTAAAAATATTGAGGATTATAAAAAAGAAAATACTAAGCAAAAATCTAATCAAGACTATGATAATTTTGACTTAAAAAAATCAAATAATAAATCTAATAATAAAAATACTAAGAAGAACCACAATATAGAAAATGATGATTTCAAAATCAGTCAAAGTGAATTAATTAGAAGAGTTCAAGAAGAATTAAAAAAATCAAATTTTGATGAATCTAATGAAATTGCAAACTTTGAAGAAAAAAAGGATCTAAAAGATAATTCAAAAGACTATACTAAAGATAATGAAGCTGAAAAAATAAATACTGATTCTTCAGAAATTGAAAATAATGTTTCTAAAAAATTCTCAATTAAAGAAAAATGGAAGAATTTTATAAATGAAGATGATGATGAGTTTTCTATTTTTTCAAATATGAAAAATGATTCAAAAACTGATGAGGTTAGAAATGAAGAAATAGCTGATTCAATTAATAATGATAAATCTTTTGAAAACACTTTAAGTACACCAAAGATTAAAGCATATGAATTAGATGATTCTAAAGATGATAACAATATTAAAAAAACAAAAAATGATGTTAAATCTAAGAATAATGCTAATAAATCTTCTAAATCAGTAGAAAATACTTCAAAAGATAAGAAATCTATTAAAGATTTATTCAAAATTAATAAAAAAGAAGAATCTAAAGAAATAAAAAAAGATTTAAATAAAGATTCTATAAAAGATTCAAATAAAAATAATATTTCAGATAAGGAATCAAGAAAAGAAAAACTAGAAGATTTATCTCACAAAGCTTCCGAAGATTTTAAACAAGTTTATGATTTTACAGAAAAAATAACTTCTAAAATAGCTAACTATATAAAAGAAATTGGTTCAAAAGAAAGCAAAATAGTTTTAGCTACAGGGATATCTTTAACTGCTATATCTATACTAATTGGAAATAAAGGATTTAGTCCAATCTTAATAATATTTTTAATTCTTAAAATTTTATTTGACTATGTTCAATTTTATATTCCACTAAACATAGCAACTGACAAAGATGATATCGATACAAGCTATGAGGAAGTTAAATTTAATTCTCTTATAACTTGGATAATCTGTAAAGTAGTTTTATTTATAGGATTTTTAATATCTCCATTTGGTGGATTTCTTAAATACAATGAGCTTTCTGCATTAACTGCAATGCCACTTGCAACTTTAGTTTTAATAACTATTGCACCTATAATATCTATTACTTTATATAGATCACATTTTAGAAATAGATCTAAAATAAATTTCATTGGATGGTATTCTATAGCATTTATATTATTTGAATTATTATTTAAAATGATTTGGTTCATAATTAATTTTGTATTTGTAACATTATTTTAAAGTAAAAACTGCTAGAAATTTTATCTAGCAGTTTTTTTATATAATTTTTACTTCTTTAAATTTTATATTACCTTTATTATCTACAGAAACTCCAAAATAATTATCGCAAAGGACTTTTTTTATTTCACCTATATTATCGTAGTGTATTATCTTTTCTTCTGTAGTAAATTTAAATTTTATATCATTTGATTTTAATAATATGAATCTATCATAGCCTTCTGGATTTTTTTCATCTGGATATTTCTTTTTAAGTGCAATAATAGTATATCCAGATTCAAGTGCGTTCTTATATGACCTTGGATTAGTTGGCGAAATAGTAGACATTTTATTTGTGAACTTAGTATTTTCATATATTTCTCCAATTTTATCTCTAGTAATATTTTGAAGATTCATTCCCCTATACTCTTTTAATACAGCAACACTGTCATTAATAATTACTGTCTTAGGATCTATATGAAAATTTTTAATATCATAAGCTAAATTATCTTCCTTTGAAGGGACTTTTATAGTTCTAAATGCAACTAATTTGTCACCATGATATACTCCAATAATAGATCCTCCCCTATCTATTAAATCAACAAGTTCGTGCTTTTCATCTTTCGAGAAAATACTCTTATCTTTTATATTGTCATTAACTTCTTCCATTAATTCTACAACATCATTAATTTTATCTTTTTCTATAATTTTAAAATCTAATTCTCTAGAATTCATCTTTCGCCTCCTGTAAATTGTGATAATTTAATATTACTCTAAAAATATTTTTATTTCAATTTAATGGATTAATAAAAATTTTATAAAACATAGTATTTATTTCAATTTCTAAGAATTAAATAAACTTGACTAAATAATCATTCTAATCTATAATTCTTTTAATGTTTTAGCTAAGTATGCTAATACTTTTAAATATTTTATGAAAATTATAAGATGTAATAAAATTATTTAATTTCATCTTTAGCTTTCACAAGATTTTTAAATTTTAAATTAAAGGAGAATATAATGACAAAAAGAAATTTAGGAACTATTTGTGTTCAAGCAGGTTATGAACCTAAAAATGGAGAACCAAGAGTTGTGCCAATTGTGCAATCAACAACTTTTAAATATGAATCTTCTAAACAAATGGGAAATCTATTTGATTTAAAAGAATCAGGTTATTTCTATACTAGACTTGCAAATCCTACAAATGATGCAGTTGCAGCAAAAATCACGGCCTTAGAGGGTGGGGTAGCTGGTATACTTACATCATCAGGTCAAGCTGCAAACTTTTATGCTCTTTTAAATATTTTAAAATCAGGTGATCATATTGTCGCTTCATCTGCAATTTATGGTGGTACTTATAACTTAATCGCTCACACTATGAAAAACTTAAACATTGAAGCTACTTTTGTTGAACCAGATATTAGTTTAGATGAATTAAATAAGGCATTTAAAGAAAATACAAAAGTTGTATTTGGCGAAACTCTTTCAAATCCATCTTTAAAAATATTAGATATTGAAACTTTTGCCAAGGCTAGTCATGAACATGGTGTGCCACTTATTGTTGACAACACCTTCCCTACCCCAATATTTTTAAGACCTATTGAATGGGGTGCTGATATTGTAACTCATTCAACAACTAAATATATGAATGGTTTCGCAAATTCAGTTGGAGGTGCAATTGTTGATTCTGGTAATTTTGACTGGAATAAGTATAAAGAAAAGTATCCTTCATTAACAGAACCTGACGAAACTTATCATGGTGTAGTTTTCACTGAAGCTTTTGGAAAAGCATCTTATATTACTAAAATGACTACAACTTTAATGAGAGATTTGGGAAGTATTCCATCTCCACAAAATTCTTTTTATCTTGGTATTGGACTTGAAACTCTTCACTTAAGAATGGCTAGACACTTTGAAAATGCTCTTGAAGTAGCTAAATTCTTAGAAAAAGATGAAAGAATCTCATGGGTGAATTTTTCAGGTCTTGAAAGTGACTCACAATATAAACTTGCTCAAAAATATTTGCCTAATGGATCTTGTGGAGTTATATCCTTTGGCGTTAAGGGCGGTAGAGAGGCTGCAACTAAATTTATGGATAGTTTAAAACTTGCTGCTGTTGTAACTCATGTAGCTGATTCCAGAACTTGTGTGCTTCATCCTGCAAGTACAACTCATAGACAAATGAATGATGAAGAGCTTGAAAAAGCTGGTGTGAAACCAGATTTAATTAGAATGAGCGTTGGTATTGAAGATGCTTGCGATATTATCTACGATATTAAACAAGCTCTTGAAAATCTTTAAAATTTTGCCCCTTAGATTTACTAAGGGGTTATTCTTTTAGATAAATATTCATTTCAATGTATATCCAGTCATTTATATTTTCTTTCTTTTTTTTTATTCTTCCAAATAATAGTTTCCCTGCATCCATAAGTCTTGAAAAAATAATATTGTCAACTTTTGGAATATAACCAATTTTTTCACCAGATTCTATTTCAACTCTTATAGCCTGTGGATCAAATTCATTTTTTGGTTCTCTATAAAAATTTAATTTATCATTAGTTTTCAATTTTTTCTCTATTTCAAAAATATTTTCAATATGTGTTGTGCCCGCTACATGAGTTGTAAATAAAAAAATTTCTTGTTCAAAGGGCTTTGGCAAATCAGGAAGTTTATCATCGTGTAATATGCTTAAAAAATCATTATCATCTTTTTTTATAATATCACTCATCTAATCTCCTCAACAAAATTTTAATATTTTCCTTTTGAGTCTCTATTGCAATTTTATAAGATGCAAATTGATAATTTAACTCTTCAAATCTTGCTAACTTTTTATCCTTATTCTCTAGAAATTCTTTAAATATATAGGGATAAGTTGTTTTAATTTCTTCAATTTCCTTTTCTAAATTAACCACAATTTTATTAAGTCTTGCTTTTTCTTCATCAATGTCCATTAATGATGATTTAATATTATCTAAATTTTCATCATCTTCAAGTAAAAAAGAAATTGATTCTATTTTTACTAAGTCCCCAGCTCTATATGCTTCTACAATTATATTAAATAAATTTAGTTTTTCTTCACTTTGATTTGGATTTAAGTCTGGATGAACTTTTTTCACTAAATTTAAATATAGTTTTTTTATTTTTTTGGAATCTTCCAAAGATAAAATTTCCAAATCATTTCTTTCAATAGCTTTATTAATATCATCTAATTTGCTGTTAAGTTTTTCTTGATAATCTTTAAATTCACTATCAAGTTTTCTTTCAATGGCATTTACCTCAACAAGTTCATTTCTATTTATTTTAATTTGAATTAAATCTTTTTTTCTCTTGAGTCTCAAATACTTTATGTATAAATTATAAACTTTATACTCAAGCTTTCCAATTTCAAGCATGTATTCAGTCTTGATATTTTCGCAAACAGTGTATTTTAAATCATCTCTTTCAAGAACAAGTTCAGAAACTCTTTTTTTAAGAGCTTTAATCTCTTTTCTAAGATTTTCCTCTCCTGGTAATTCTATAATATCGCCCATAGAAACTCCCCCTTTTATTTATTATATCAAATTTATTTCTTACTTATATGATAAAATAATAGTGGTGTTGATATGAAATTAAGTATTAATGATATAAAGAAAGTTCCAAATAATCCTGGTGTATATTTATTTTATTCAAGGGGAAATATAGTTTATATTGGTAAAAGCAAAAATCTAAAATCTCGAGTGAGGTCCTACTTTTCAAAAAATCACAATAGAAAAAAATTATATATAATGATGGATTTTGTAGATGATTTAAAATATATTTTATGTGACACTCATCTTGAAGCAAGACTTTTAGAATATAAATTAATTAGAAAATATAAGCCAATTTATAATAGTCAGTTTAAAAATGAGAAAAGTTTATGTTATATTGAAGTTTCAAAAGATAAGTTAATCACTATTAGTGACAAGCGATTTGGACCAGTTTTATTTACAAGAAATCTTCAAAATTTTATTAAAGACATAATGGATTTATTTCCAATCTATTTTAATGGTGAAAATTTTATTTTTGAAAAGAAGCTATTTAAAAATAGAATTAATGAAAATGAAAAAAGAGAAACTTATAAAAGTTTAGATTTAATTTTTAATAAAGATAAGCTAAATATATTTAAAAATAATTTAGAAACTAAAATGAAAAGTGAGTCAGAAAAACTAAACTTTGAATCTGCACTATTTTATAAGAATTTAATTAAAAATATTGATTATTTAATTACTAATTATTATAAGAAAATAGATTTTCACAATAAGCCTCATTATTTTTATAATGAAAATAAAGACATTTTTATCATTACTTATAAAGGAAATATTGTCGCAAAAGACATTATTTCTAATATAAAACTTTATGAAAATATGGATTTTTCAAAATTTAAACCAAATAGTGACGAAGAATATAAAAATATAATTTTTTCTGAATATTTATATAAAAAAGACTAGGATATTAAAAGATTTTTTCTAAAAACATCCCAGTCTTTTTAATTTAAAATTTTTTAATCCTTAATTATTGTCCCCTCATTATTTGGATCATCTGTATTTAAGATTTTTATAGTAATATTTTTACTTTTTACTGGATTTATTGCATCTCCCTGATAAACGTCTGCACCTTCATCTATTATTTCCTTAAGTTCACTGTAATTAAGTTTTTTAATAGTTTTTGCATTTGGATCAGCTTTCGGATCAGATGTCATTATTCCATTTACATCAGTCCAGTTTTCATATACCTTAGAATCAAGAGCATATGCTATTATACTTCCAGTGTAATCACTTCCACCTCTTGAAAAAGTTACAACCTCACCTTTTAAGTTACTGCCATAAAATCCTGGTACTACAGCTTTTTTGTTTTTTCCAATAATTCTTTTTACTGCAGCTGATGTTTTTTCTAAGTTTACTTTACCATTGTCATCAAAAAATATTAAATCTTTTGCGTCAATAAAATCATATTCTAAATATTTTGCAAGAAGTTTAGCATTTAAATACTCTCCCCTGCTAACTATAAAATCGGCTGAATTAGAATTTTTAATATCTTGAAATATATTTTTTAATTCACTATCCCAAAATTCTTCAAGTTTTAAGTCTTGTGCAATTGAAAGAAATCTATGTTTTATTTTTTCTAATTGCAAATCTCTATATATAGTCTGAACCTTTAAATCTTCTTCTAAAGATTTTATAATTTCTTTTAACTCAATTATTTTCTCATTTTTCTTAGCTAGTCCTATTAATTCATCTGTAATTTTTGTATCTGATTTAAATCTTCTACCAGGTGCTGACACTACAATTACATCTCTGTCATCCTTTGAAAAAATTATTTTCTTAACCTTGGCAAATTGACCTGCATCTTTAAGTGAAGTTCCTCCAAATTTTGATACTGACTTGCCCTCAATATTTTCTATTGCAAATGGAGTCTCTTGATATACACAATAATTTAGCCAGTTAGAGAAAAATAAATTGCCAGCAGATCTCCATCTTATTTTAATATCTTTCTTAGGATCATTGTCTTCATAATAATTAACTGGAAGATTGATTTTTTTAGACTGGGACAAATCTCTTATATATTCATTGTGTAATGTGTCTTTATCATATTCCCAGTGGCCAAAATTAAACACAAATCTATGGTCCTTTGTTGTCACAAGACTAACTCCTGTGTCCTCTCTTGATGCTAAAACTTCTAAATCAGGATAATTTTCAAACTCTTCTATATTTACATAGGTATGTCTTGAAGTTGGAATTAAAAATGTGTCGTCAAATCCTTTTATAATTTTATTGTCCTTTAATTTATCAAATTCAAATACTCCAAATATTTTTTCTTTGGCTACTTTATGTTCAATATTATAATAATGATATAGAGCAGCTTGAGCAGACCAGCATATAAACATTGTAGAATAGACATTTTCCTTTGCAAATTCAAAAATTGTTTTAAGTTCATCCCAGTATTTAATTTTCTCATAAGCAATAGTCTCTATAGGAGCTCCTGTAATTATCATTGCATCATATTTTTTATTCTTTATATCATCGTAAGTCTTATAAAAAGTTTTTAATCTTTTTAAATCACTATTTTCTGGATTATAAGAATCCATTCTTACTAAATCTATATTTATTTGTAGTGCAGTATTTGAAAGCATTCTTAGTAGTTGTAATTCTGTTTCTTCTTTTTTAGGCATAAGATTTACAATTGCAACACTTAATGGTCTGATATCTTGCTTTGCAGCAGAGGAATCTTTAATTGTAAATATATTTTCTCTCTCTAAAACTTCTTCAACTATTAAATCTTTTGGTATTATTAATGGCATTTTAATTTCCTTTCTACATGTAAATTTTTTGTACTTGCGAAGGTTAATTTTTGCAATAAAAAAACTTTCATCCGCAAAGGACGAAAGTTAATCCGTGTTACCACCTTAATTCTCTCTTATCTCACAATAAGAGACTCTTCAAGTACTATCATACTCTATCGCTATAACGGGCGAATCCGTAAATATCTAAATATCGATAAATACTCGAGAAAGACCATATTCCCCAATATTAATTCTACTTCTTTTCACCAAACGAAGCTCTCTGTAATCATTTCCAAAGGGTACTCTTCTTTCTATTGAGTTTAAATATATATAAATATAACATTTAAAATAATTTAAGTCAACTTCAAAAATATTTTATTCATTAAATAATATTCTTATCATTTCTTCAGGATTATCTAAAAATGACTTAGTTAATATGTAATTATCTGTATCCTTATATTCTTTCTTTTCAATCCCACTTTCATTAAATTCATAAATATCAGCATTGGGATATGCAAGAAGTATTGGAGAATGAGTTGCAATTATAAATTGTGAATTTAATTTTTCTAAATCATGTAATATACATAAAAGAGACATTTGAGATACTGGAGATAATGCTGCTTCTGGCTCATCTAATAAGTATATGCCATTACCTCTAAATCTATTTAACATAAGAGATCTAAAACTCTCACCGTGAGACTGAAAATGTAGTGATCTGCCTCCATAACTCTTGTAAAAATCACCGGGCCCACTAGCTAATTCATCAATTTCTGTTGCTACATTATAAAAAGATTCTGCTCTTAGAAAGAAACCATCCTCTGGTTTATATACTCCCCTAGTTATTTCAATTACTTCTCCAAGAATTGAATGTGTATCTCTTGTTGAAAAATTAAAATTTTTTGATCCTCCTTCTGGATTAAAACCCAAGGCTACAGCAATGGCTTCAAGAAGTGTGGACTTTCCCTACAATGTCAAGCAATTGTTACATAAAATTAGACGATATTTCTATCGCCTAATTTATATACAAAACTTTTATTTTAACTTTTTTATACGTTCACTTTCTGTTAGAATCCTCATTTGTTCAATAGCAATTGCATTTAATTTTTCTATCCTTTCAGTTGCATCCATTCCCTCATTTATAAAAACAGCATTTAAGTTCTCAAGATTTGATAAACACACTAATTGTGATATATCAGCATAGTCTCTCATATTTCCTTTTAACTCCGGATTACTTTCACGCCATTCTTTTGCTGTCATTCCAAACAAAGCTACATTTAATATATCTGCTTCACTTGCATAGATATAGTTTATTCTTTCCTTTGATAATTTTTCAGGGACAAGTTTATTCTTAATTGCATCTGTATGAATTTTGTAATTTATCTTAGCTAAATTCCTCTTGATATCCCAACCTAATTGTTTTTGCTCTTCTTCCTTTAAGCGCTCAAACTCTTTAATAAGATAGAGCTTAAAATAAGGTGATACCCACGACGCAAATTCAAAAGCTATGTCTTTATGTGCATATGTTCCACCATATCTTCCTGCTTTGGCGACAATTCCGATAGAATTCGTCTTATTGACCCATTGTTTAACCGATAAAATAAAACGATTAAAACCTGCTTCATTTTTAATTCCCTCGAATTCGGTGGAATTAAAATTCGCATTATACATTTCTTCCCATATTCCTAAAAATTCAATTGTATTTTTATTCCTTAGCCATTTTTCTATCAGTGCCACACCATTTTCAACATTTCTAACCATGTCGGTTAAAGAAATATAATCTCTATTATCTATGGCAATAATGCTAATTTCTGATCCTTCCACATTTATTTTAGACACAAAAATCACCTCACAATATCTCATTTTAACTATAATTATATCATTTTTTTGTTTGTTCCTAAATATTTACCCTATCAACTCATAGTAAACAGTACTATTTATTTCCGCAAATTTTCTCGCCATTATTTACATTTTGGCGTATTAAAATTAAAGTTGACGAGATTATGAGTTACTTTTAATACTATCCATCTATATTTCTACAATTTCTATTTCTCCACTTCTTGATACAATTATCTTATCAATTTTATTGTCTAAATAAGCCTTCAATAAACTTTCTTCGTCTAAGACTGTAATATCCGTTTCTTTCCTTGGATCAATCTTCTCTAACTTCAATTCTTCCAATTTACTCTCCAATAATATCTTTTTATCTTGGATAAAAGTTTTTTTCTTTAAATAGTCCTCTTTTGAAATATTTTTCTTTTTATAGTTTTCATAGATGATTTGTAAATTGCTGTTTAATATGGATATTTCCTTTAGATTCTCTTCTTTTACATTCTTGTGTTCTATAACTTTCTCTTCATTTAATGTATTTTGAATCTTAAAATCTTTTAATTTGGGTTTTATAAGTTCAATAATATCTTTCTCTTTGATATTGTTTGGTGTTTTCTCAGCTTTACATAAATTACAATAATAACTTTTATACTTGTGTATTTTATCTGAATTTTTCTTTTGTCTAATATCACTGCGAAAACTCATATGTCTACCACATTCTTTACAAAAAATCTTATCAGAAAAAATAGAACGATTTTTATTTCCTGTATATCCTCCAAAACTTCTTTTTTCTTTTATTTTCTTTACCTCATCAAATACTTCTCTTGAAATAATCGCTTCATGGGTATTTGGAAGTATTTTCCACTCCTCTTCAGGAAGTAAAATTCTTTTTCTTCCACCTATTTTTGTTTCTTTGAATTTATTATATACATAATCTCCTGTATATAGTTCGTTCCTTGTAATCTGTGAGATAGCTGCGTTTGTCCAAACTCTTTTCTTTACCTCACTTCCAGTAATTAAATTTCCAGTATAATCAGAAAGTTTCAGTTCTTCTTTTCGTTCAGAGCGTGTAATATAACCTTTTTCATTAAATATATTAGCTACTTGAATACACGAATATCCTTTTAGCAATAAATCAAAAGCTTCTTTAACTATAAAAGCTGTTTTTTCATCAATGATGATACTATGTTTATCTATAGGATCTTTAATATATCCAAAAGGTGCTGCCCAATTTATATTTTTCCCCTGCGATTTAATTTGCCTAATAGAACTTCTTACCTTTTCAGATAATTCCTTACTGAACAAATCATAATACAATGTCTTAAACTGTGTATCTGTATCTAAGCCATTACCTTGTTCTTTTAAAGAATCATAGTTGTCATTAATAGCAATAAATCGTATTTTTAGAAATGGTAATATATTGCTTAAGTAATCCCCAAGCAAAATATAATCTCTTGAAAACCTAGACATATCTTTTACAATTATAGTTCCTACTTTACCACTTTTTATATCCTCAATAAGCCTTAAAAAGGAAGGTCTATTTGTATTAGTAGCAGAATATCCATCATCTACATATTCTTCTATTTCACAACTTTTTAAAGAGGTTTCATTTTCAATGTAGCTTTTTATATAATCTCTTTGATTTACTATACTTACACTTTCATCTACTTTGTGATAATCTTCTTCAGAAAGTCTTAAATATATAGCTATCTTATTCATGTTCTACCTCCAACTGCTTTCCCACATCTTTGTCAAGTTTAAACTTAAAATATATGGTAACCTGCTTATACTCTGATATTTCTATATGGCTAATTAATGTATCGACCAATTCTTTATCAACTTCTATGCTTTTAGCATCCAAGCAGCAAAATAGTACATCTATAAATTCTATAATTTCTCTTTTTTTCTTTTTTATATTTCTTATTCTTTCATCAAAAACTTTTAACTCATTTTTTAAGGTTTTTATTTGATTATTTATTTTTTTACTTTCTATTTTAAAATCACTTAAAAGAACCTCTCCTTTAACATAGTTTTCATATTGTTCTTGTAAATTGATCCTAAGAGAAGCAATCTTTTTATTATTTACATCTGTTTTTAGAGAAACTTGATTTATCTTTTCAGTACTTATATTTTCTAAATATATTTTTAGTTGTAATCTTTTATCCTTTTTATAAAAGCTTGAAAACAGTCTTTTTAAGGTATCTACTAAAATTTTATCTAGATCTGTTTCGTATATTCTTACATGAGATTTTTCTAAGTTTAATCTGTCTCCACCTTTACAATAATAGCAATAGCAAATCTCATCATGATATTTCAGTCCTCGTGGTCCATATTGTTTTTTCAAATATTTTCCACAAACACTGCACTGTATGAGGTCGTCATACTTTCCTTCTTTTTTATAATTTCTTTGAATTTTTACTCCAACATTTTCTTTTCCGCCTTTTATTATGTTTTTCAGTGAATGGTAAGGTAGATAGTTTTGTTTTTTCTCCTTTATCTCTCTGATATTTTTAAATGTAGTTTTGTCTATTAAACCTTCGTGGGTGTTCTCTGTTATAATCCACTCTTCTTTATCACGAAACTTACTTTTCCTACTTGGATCATGTCTATTTGAGTATACTCTTTGAATCAAATTCCCAATATATACTTCATCAGAAAGCATTTTTGATATATAAGAAATATCCCATTGTTTTGTATCTTCTTTATCCTTAAAAATTTTACCTGTTCTTTTATATTCATCAGGTGTCGTATATGTTTTAGTCAATTCTCTTGCTATTTGCATATTGGATTTACCTTGACTTGCCATATAAAAGATAAGTCTTACTACATCTGCTGCCTTTTCGTCCATCATCAGAACTCTTTTTCCATCAATTTTATCAACCTTATAGCCATACGGAGCCATTGCTCCTATAAAAGACCCTTGTTTCATTTTTATTTCTTTAGAGGCTTTTATTTTCTTTGAAATATCTTTTGCGTATAAATCATTGAAGATATTTTTTATTGCTATTTCATAACTCTGATCTGATTTTATACCGTCTTTGGTATCCAGATTATCATTTACGGAAATAAATCGAACTCCCAAAAATGGAAATACTTTTTCGATATAGTTTGCGATTTCTAAATACTCTCTACCAAACCTTGACATATCTTTTACTATGATACAATTTATCCTACCTGTTCGGATATCTTCCATCATTTCAATAAATGCAGGTCTTTTAAAATTTGTTCCAGAATATTCATAGTCCTTGTATACTCTTAAAATCTTTATATCTTTTTCTTTTGCAGCATTTATACAAAGTTCTTCCTGCATTTCAAGTGAATTACTTTTATCCCTGTAAGCTTCCTTTCTTTCCTGTGATAATCTAGCATAAATACCGGCAATGTATATTTTTTCAATCACTTTTCCAACTTCTGTTTCTGATTGTGATATATGCCTATTTTTTGTTCTAGCCACAGCATACCTCACTTTCAGCACTTACAAGACTTTTATTCATAACAGTGGGGATAGTTTTTGACTTCCTGCTTTTATCGATACTTTTCTTTTTTATAGTGTTGGCTTTAATGTCAGACTTATCCATTTTTGTCATTTCTTCAAGTAAAGACAATTCTTCAGTATGATTAAACCTAACATCTATCGTCTTATCTTCAGAAATAAAAATTTTATCAATAAGCATCACAACAGACAATCTATCTATTTCAGATAAATTTTTATACTTGTTAATGTCGATAATCCAACTCTTATTTTTGTCAATCTTCTCCTTAGTATCTTCCTGTTTTTTTAATCTATACTCGATACTTTCATCTAATTTAGTCAATTTCTCTGTATAGTTTTTTCTAAAAAGTTGATATTCTTCTTTACTAATAACATCTTCTTTTAGGTCAAGGTATAGAGAAGATAAGAGTTCTTCTGTCATTGCTTTTTCTCGTTTTAGTAGAGGAATTTGATTGTCTTTCAAATTTTTATTTATATCTATACGCTGAACTTTAGAATATAGATTTTCATTAAATTCAATGTAGGACTTCATTATTTTAGATACTGCTTTTATCAAGGTTTCTTCTTTTATGCTGTGTCTTGTGCAAGATTTTTCCTTGTTGTACTTTGAACAGATATAGAATATCTCTTCTCTTTTTTTATACTTTACAGTCCTTCTAATCAAAGAACTTCCACATTCTTTACAAAAAAGCATTCCTGTAAAAATATCAATTTTGTCCTTTCCACGAGAATTATTCAAATCTCTTTTTAACATAGTATTTGCAATAGTAAAAACTTCTTTACTTATAATTGCTTCATGGGTATTTTCTACTCTTATCCATTCTTCTTTCTCTTTTTCTATCTGCTTTTTATTTTTATAACTTAAAGTAACACTCTTTCCTTGTAAGGTATTTCCAATATATACTTCATTTTCTATAATTCTATTTACTGTCTTTGCTGACCAATTTCCACCTTTTGTATTTTGAAATCCATTACACTTAAATCCTTGACTTTCTTTATATTTTCTTGGAGTTAAAACTCCTAAATGATTTAGTTCATCTGCAATTGCCTTTGAGGAATATCCCAAGAGTTTCATATCAAATATATTTTTGACAATATCCGATATCTCTTTATCAATCACTAACTTGTTCTTATTCTCCTCAGACTTTTTATATCCATAAGGTGCAAAAGCACTGATAAAGTCTCCTTTTTCTCTTTTTATCTTTTGAGAGCTTTTTACCTTATTGGAAATATCTCGGCAATAACTATCATTGATGAAGTTTTTTATAGGAAGTATAAGATGTGTATCGTTTATATCTGCACTTTTACTATCGTAATTGTCATTTACTGATATAAATCTTATACCGTTTTCCGGAAATATTCTTTGAATATATTTTCCAGCTTCTATATAATCTCTTCCAAATCTCGATAAGTCCTTTACAATAATTGTATTAAACTTTCTATCATAGGCAGCCTTTATCATTTCTTTAAAATTGGGACGATCAAAATTTGCACCTGAATATCCATCATCTACATACTCTTTTACTATTGGAATTTGATTTTTTCTTGCATAAGAGTTTATAATTTCTCTTTGATTGGATATAGAGTTACTTTCTGTTTTTTCGCCATCTTCTTTTGATAATCTTAAATACATAACTGCCAAATTTTCTTTTGCTAAATTGTTTTCAAACATAAAAAAGCCTCCTTTAATTCAATTTACATACAATAAATCAAACCAAGGTTAGGCTTCCACAAAAATATTATAACGCTCCTTATATTTTTTGTCAGCCCCTAATAGACAGAAAATTTTTCTTTGATGTATTCCTCTACTAAATTTTCTAAACTAAATCCATTTTCATTAAATTTAACTTCTATATTCCAACCATCAACTTGATTTATCATCTGTTTATCTTTTTTATCTGTTTTCATTTCTGTATTTATATTATGTTCATCACACATAATATCTTCTCCTTATCTTCAATATTTTTAAGTTTTTTGACATTAACAGGCGTGTAGGTCACGACATTGGAATTTCACCACCGCCCCTTTTCAAGATGAGCCGGCAACAACTGTAGAAGTATCATTATCCCCATTTGCTTCAATGCATCAGTTTCCTAGGCTGAATATATAATTTCTTTTTGTCGCTCGTTTTCTTTTATCCTTCTTTTAAACTAGAGTATTTATTTAAACCGAAATCCTTATCAGCAGAAAAGTTATGGCGAAGAAATTATAAATCTCCACAAATGGTTAATGTCCTGTCTTGGTCTATTCAGTTGTCAAGGTTCAAATTTCTATTAATTTCTTTTTTTATATAAAAGAGGACAAAATTCCCCTTCACTTTATAAAGGAAAATTTGCCCTCTTTGGTAACCATAATTTATAGTTCTTCTATAAATTTCTTTAGTTTTTCTAAAATTTTATCTCGTCTTTTAATTAAAGTTGGATGTGAGATATTTTTAGTCTTTGCTACTGCACGAAGTGTTTCATCATTGAAATATAATCTTTCTATGATTTCCCGCTCATCCCTATTTAACTTTGACAAAGCACTTTTTAGTGCTTCAATCATCATTTGTGTAGCTACAACTTTTTCTACATCAACGTTTTTATCCTCTAAATTATCTTCGAAATTCCCATCATGATTTAGGGACGAAAAAAAGAGCAAGTGGTTTTTCTTGTCCACCTGCTCTAAATATTTTTCATGTTCTCTTTCTTGCCAGTAGACTTTGTATATCTGCTCGCTTACTTTGATTTTTTGCCCACCGACATAAAGGTAATATTCTTTTGTCATTTATGTTTCCTCCATTCTTTTCTTTTTTGTCTTTATGTTTTCAGACAAAAAAAGGAGGACTCCTGCTCTTGGGCATGGTTAGTCCTCTAGAATGAAAAAAACTCTTTCTAATAGTAATTGTATTTAATTTTTTAACTGAGTTATCTAACTTGTAAATAGCGTAAACCAAAGAAAAAAGGTAAATGTACTTTAATTATATTTATTTGCATATTTCCCTCCATTCTTTTAAATAAACCTACTTATTATTCATTACTTGAATTTTTCAAACTAATTTTATCCATCCTATTTAATTCCCCAAACATCATTACTACACCAGCTATTATCATAATTAAATCTACAAGGGGTTCTGCAAACCATACTGCTTTAACTCCAAATATCATTGGTAAAATAATCATGGCAGGTACGAATAAAAATAACTGTCTTAGCATTACTATTATGCCGGCTTTTTTAGCGTTTCCTATTGATTGGAAGAATGTTATAGTCATTACCATTACTCCATATAGGATAAAGATAGAATAAAATAGTCTAAAGTTTCCTATTCCCTGAGTTATAATACTTTCTTCTACTCCAAATAAAGACAGAATATTCTTTGTAAATGCTAATGCTGGTATCCAAAATATTGATGCAAGAACTAATCCTCCGATAGAAAATACTTTCATAGCTTCTTTTACTCTGTCGTATTTTTTCGCTCCAAAATTTGTACCAACTACAGGTTGTAAACCTTGACTCATTCCCCAAAGTGGAATGAATGAAAAGGCATATATTCTAAGTGTTGCTGCCATCAAGATAGCATTTGTATCTCCGCCATATTTAAATGACATTTTATATAGCATTGTTTGTTGAATCATAAATAAAATTTGCATCATCATAGCAGATGACCCTACGCCAAACATTTCTTTTTTTATTTCCTGATCAGGTTTGATTTTATTTATTTTTACTGCTTTACTTTTATATTTGAAGTAATGGAGTGTTATTATCGCTTGAACAAATTGTGCTGTAATAGTTGCAAGTGCAGCCCCTTCTATTGCGTATTTTCCCATTAATTTCATTAGAATGGGATCAAGAATTATGTTTAAAAAAGCCCCTAGCCCCATAATGAGCATTGCTTTTTTCATTAATCCTTCTCCACGCATAACCATGTTTGCTGATTGAGTAAAGTTTACAAATAAAGAACCAATGAAAATTACTCGTAAATATCTGATACCATATTCTTTAATTTCTCCACTTGCTCCAACCATATCTAAAAAATGTGGTGCAAGTAAAATTCCGCCTATTGTAATAATTGATGAGAATAGAATAACCCAAAAGATTAAATTTCCCATAATTTTATCAACTGTTTTTTGGTCACCCTTTCCTATAGCTCTTGATAAAACTGATGCTGAACCTACACCTATGAGTGTAGATACTCCACTATTAAAAAAGGTAAGTGGCATAGCTACACCACAAGCTGTCATTGCAGTTTGTCCTATAATATTTCCTGCAAAAATTCCATCCATTAGTGGATAAAGACCTATTACTATCATTCCTATTACAGCAGGGACAGATAATTGAAAAAGTAAATCTATGGGTCTTTTTGTTAATAATTGTTCTTTCATATCTTGTTTCATAAAATCATCCTCTATTAAATTTTATTCAATTTTCCAACCAGTAGCTTTTTCTCTTTTCTCAATAAAACTCTTGTATATGTGTGATTTTTCCATAAGCTCTTTATGTTTACCAATACTTTCAATATTTCCTTTATCCATAACAACAATTTGATCAGCATTTTTAATAGTTTCAAGTTTATGTGCAATCACAATTACAGTTTTATCTTTTAACAAATTGTTTAAAGCAGTTATAAGTTGTTGTTCATTTTCTGGATCTACACTTGAAGTAGCTTCGTCAAGAATAACAATTCTGCTTGGTTTTAGCATAGCTCTTGCTATAGATATTCTCTGACGCTCTCCTCCAGATAAATTTGAACCACCCTCTTGTAAAACTGTGTCATAACCATCTGACAACTTCATAATAAATTCATGACACTGTGCTTGCTTAGCAACATTAATAACTTCCTCATCACTAGCTTCTGGATTTCCGAACTTAATGTTGTTTTTTATAGTGTCATCAAATAAATAGACGTCTTGAAAAACAAAAGTGAAATTAGATAACAGATTGTCATACCTAAAATCTTTTATGTTATTATCATCAATCAATATTTCTCCAGAATCTACATCCCAAAATCTAGCTATCAAATTACAAAGTGTTGTTTTTCCACTTCCAGAACCACCTACAATTGCTGTAGTCTTACCTTTTGGAATATCTAAATTTAAACGGTTAAATAAGTTCTGTTCGTCATATGAGAAGTCAACGTCCTTTAGATTTATATCTCCTTTTTCAAAGCTTGTTCTTGTGCCTTCTGAAATTGTTGGTAAATTCCTAAGTTTAGCAATTGAATCCAAGTTTTGTATAGCTATTCCTCTAACGTTTTGCATACTTCCAGCCATTTCAAAACCAGAAAAAACAATAAAACTAGACACTACAAGCATTACAGCTTTATAGTGATCAATTTCTCCTATACAAAATCTATAAATAGCTGAAAATATAATAAGACAAATCCCCAATTTAAATATAATTAGAAATATCAAAGCGGCAGGTGCTACAGTTTTTTCAACATTTATAAAACCTCTTCTATTTTTAAAAATCTCTCTGTCCAATTCTTTAGTCATTTCACCACTTTTCCCAAATGATTTAATAACACTAATACCTTTAACATACTCCAAAGTAGATGCATTTAGATTTATTTTTAAATCTTGTAATTTTTTAGTCAACTCGTCTGATTTCTTTTGAAAGATAACATTGCATAACATTCCTAAGAATAAAGTTCCTAAAATTATAGAACCTGTAACTATATCAAACGGAATCATAAATATCGCCATTATTATAGTTTGAATTACTCCCACAAATAAAGTTTCTATTATATTAACTCCTACGGTTTCAAGTTCACCTATAACTGTGGTTAATCCGCCTGAAATGTTTCCAAGGCGATTACTGCTAAAATATCCCATATTCACTTTTTTTAGCTGATCACCTATATATAGCCTATTTTCTGCTCCCATATTGTAAGTTGCGATGTATTTATTTCTATCAGCCATATAACTAGATAATATTTTCCCTACTACACTTAGTAGAGCTATTGCAAATACGAAATAGATGTCTTCTTGTGTAATATTTCTTCCTTCAAATATATTTTGAAATATTTTAAGTAAAAGCAACATTGTAGCTCCAAGGGATATTCCTTCAAATATACTTTTTAATACTTCAAAGAAAAACATCTTGCTAATTTTGGAAGATTCTTTTCCAGCGACCCAATATAACTTGTGAATTAATTCTTTCATTTACTCACCCCTATCGTTTGATAAACTTATGTGTGATTTCCACATTTTTGCATATGTTTCACTTTTTCCAAGAAGTTCTTTATGAGTTCCTTCTGCTTCAATTTCCCCATTGTTTAATACTATGATCTTATCGGCTCCTATTATTGTAGAAAGCCTATGAGCAATCATAATAACCGTTTTATTTTCAACTAATGCATCTATAGATTTTTGAATTTCAGCTTCATTATCTGGATCAGAATATGCTGTAGCTTCGTCTAATAAAACTATTGGGCTATCTTTAAGCAAAGCTCTTGCTATTGTAAGTCTTTGTCTCTCTCCTCCAGACAAGTTGCTCCCAGATTCTGCAATTATGGTTTCATATCCATTAGGAAGACTCATAATAAAGTCATGACAAGAAGCTTTTTTACAAGCGTCTTTTATCTCTTCAATACTAGCATTTTGATTTGCCATTCTCATATTATCTATAATACTTTTTCTAAATAGATAATTTTCTTGTGATACATAGGTTACAAGTTCCATGTTCTTTTCAAGAGAAACATCTTTAAGATTTACATTTCCTACGGATATTTTTCCTTTATTAATATTCCAATATCCCGCAATTAGCTTAGCAATAGTGGATTTTCCACCGCCAGAATAACCAACAATAGCTGTAAGTTTATTTTCTTTTGCACTAAAGGATAAGTTATCAAAAACTTTTTTCTTATCATTATAGGCAAAACATACATTTTCAAAATTAATATCGTATGATCTTATTTTTTCCTCTCCATTACCTCGTTCTAACTCTGGTAACTCCATAACATTTTTTATTTCATCTATTACAACTCTTACATTCGCCATAGTATCCATATGACTCATAGCTTTAATCAAAGGTTTGTAGCAGGCATAAGATAATAAAACACACATTATTAGATTGCCTACTTCAATACTTCCATTCATATACAAGTATAAAGAAGTTGGTAAAACAAATAATAAAGTTGATGGTAAAACTTCCATTGCTGCTGTCATATAGAAACAAACACTTAAATACCAATTTAGCATACTGTCTCTATTACTATTTACAGCATCTACAAATTTTCCATATGATGATGCAGATTTATTGAATGCTTTTATAACTTGAATACCTCTAATATATTCAACAGCTGTTGTATTCATGTTTTTTGCGGCTTCTTGATAATTTCGTGATTTTTCTTCATATCCACCCATCATTAGAATTGAAAATAACACCCCTAGTGGTAATGTAATAAGATTTGCAATTCCAATCCTCCAATCCATTATAAAAATAATAACTACTAAAGCGATTGGAATGATAAGATTAGCTATTACTTCAGGAATAACATGAGCTATCGGTTGCTCAATTTTATTCAAAGTTTCTACCATAAACTGAGTCCATTCTCCACTAGATCGTTTTTCAATCTCTCCCATTGATAATCTATTAATTTTTCTTACAAGTTTCTTCCTCTCATCCTCTATTATGCGAAATGCTAAATTGTGAGAAATTAAAGTTGAAATCTCATGAAAAATAACACTTCCTATTAACCCACCTAAAATAAGCAAAATTGGTCTTATATAGAATTCTAAATCTGTATTACTAATTGCTATATTTTGAGTAATCTTAGCTAAAGCAAAATATGGTACAACACTACAAAAAACACCAATTACTGCAATAATAACTGATGATAAAATTTGTCCTATATGCTTTTTTAAAACTTCCATTACGCACCTCCTAAATTATTTAGCCTCCATAGCTCTTAACAGCTGTCCTATATTATCAATATAAAAATCTTCTGTTATTATCCCATTCTCTAGTTTTACAAGTCTATCACACGTCTTTGCTATAAATTCAATATCATGAGAAATTATCAAAAATTTTGTTCCTTTTTTTTGTTCCTCTTTGATTAATCTCCCCACCTTATCCATACTCCTGAAATCAAGCCCTGATGTCGGCTCATCCAATATAATAAAAGGTGTTTCTCTCAACATAGCTACGCATAGAACCAATCTCTGTTTTTGACCACCTGATAAAGTTGCTGGATGCTTATCTCTTATATCAAATAATCCAACTTTTTTTAAAAGTTCCTCTGCTTTCGTGATATAATCTTCTCTATTTTTTATCCCAGTTAATAATTCATCCATCAAATCTTCCCCAAATAATTGAGAGTCTAAATCTTGAGGAATATACCACACTTTGCTTAACCTCATCTTTTTATTAGCTTTGAGTCCATTTATCTTTATTTCTCCATCAGTCTGATTTTGAATCCCAGAATAAATTTTACCGAGTGTACTTTTACCTGTTCCATTTATTCCTACTAAAGCAATAGTCTCATTGCTATCAAATTTAAGTGACACATCTTTTAGTACGAAATTATTTTTATATTTTTTACTAATATTTTTCACCTCAAAATCAAAAGAATTGTCACTAATAATTTCTTTTTCTTTAACTTTGTGGTCATCTACAACAATATCATTAAGATTTATTGAGCGTAAGCCCAATGCATTTAAGTCTTTTGAACTGATTTTTTCAAATTCTTCTGCTTTATAACTATTTATTAAAGATCCATTTTGTATCAATAAATACCTATCAGCTATTCCTTTTAAATAAAATAACCTATGCTCAACAATTACTATAGTTTTTCCTTCTTTTTTTAAGTCCATTACAAGTTTTGAAAATTTATATATTGATTGTAAATCAAGATTTGCAGATGGTTCATCAAATACATAAATAGATGGTTCAATGGCTCTTGCTGAACAAATTGCTACTTTTTGCCTAATTCCATAGGATAAATTGTATATCCTATTATTTAGCAATTTATCAATATTCATTTTCTCAGTTGATTCATTTACTCTTCTTATTATTTCATCACGCTTATATCCCAAATTTTCCGGTCCAAATGCAATTTCTCCATTAACTTCATTGGCAAAAAATTGGCTTCTAGGATCTTGAAATACATTACCGACTAACTTTGCTATTTCCCAGGATTTTAAATTTCTGATAGATTTGCCATCAATAAATACTTCTCCATCTAAATTTCCTTCGTAAAAATTTGGAATTAATCCATTTATAACCCTTGTCAAAGTAGACTTGCCACATCCCGACTCCCCTATAATTACACAACATTCACCATCTTTAATGTCTAAATTTATATCTTTCAACTGTTCATCTTTATTGCTATTATACGAAAAAGATAATTTCCTAATTTCCAGTTTATTATTCAATGATGCACCTCTCATATAAGACATAATATAAATAAAACAAAACTTGCAGTTATTATAATTATGTCTAATTTACACAACTTGTTGCTATAATATGAATCCCTTTTTATTGGGTTTTCAATTCCTCTAACAATCGCTGCTGCTGATAATTCATCTCCTACTTTTATAGAACGAAAAATTAAAGGAACTATGGCATATTCAAGAGTCCTCAAAGGATTTGATAAAATATGAAAGAAGTTACCTGTAAATCCCCTTACTTTCATAGCTTCTTTTATTGTTCTAAATTCCCCAGCAATTGTTGGTACAAATCGAATAATTACCGTTAATATAAGTACAAAATTTCGTGGCAACATTAATTTGTGAAATATTGAAATTAATTTTCCTGATGGTATCTTAAAAGTTAAAAATCCTGCCATGATTGGAACTATGAATTTATACAACATTCCCAAAAGCATTGGTGAAATTATAACTACACCACTAGGTATCATTTTTAATAACCAAAATGTAGTAAAACTATATATCATAAAATAAATAATGCTCTGCTTGATAAAACCAAAATATGCTAAAAGCATACAAAGCCATCCTACAAACAGAGCATGCATATAGTAACTTTTTGTAAATATTGACACCATACAGGAAATTATAGTTAAAAAAAGACAAGTTATTCCACTTATTTTTTCTATTTTCATTTCCCATATATCTCCATTTACTCTAGAATACCCGCCTTTTTAAAGTGCTTTTTAAGAATTTTTTGTGCAAACAAAACACCTAAAGCAGATAATATAACGGTTATTGTTACACCTAATAATAGTAGTTTTGGTGAAGATACCAAATTATATTGCAATGTTAATGTCTTATCTGCAAACCCACTCTCTAAAGCTTGCTTTTGATAAGATTCCCAAGCTATCCAACATGGAACTCCTATTCCCATGAACATACCAGCACCATAAACACTCCAGCCAATCATATTTCTTATTGGATTTATATAAGTGTCTTTGCCTATCATTACTATTTCACACAAAATAGCAAGTCCAATAAAATATGGAAGCATAAACACATAACCCATAGCTGCTGTGATAAGACCATAAATTAATATCCATATAAATAATAGCCCGTGTTTATTAAGTCTGTTAGCTGCTACTAAGTAGAAAATAGCTCCTATAAACATTTCAATTCCAGCAGTACCATAAATATATACAACTGGAACAGCAACCATACTCATTCCAATAACAATAGAAATTGCATAAAATAAAGCAATCATAATAGCTACTGTTACTACATCTTTTGTAGTCATTTTTTTATTGTTCATAAAACACCTCCGTTAATTAATAAAATGTACATAGAATGTGTATAGAGAATATTTACAAAAAAATATCCATCTCAACTTTATTATAAAGTAAGATGGATATTTTCTTTATAACCTGACAGCTCTTTATTTGCTCTAAAAAGGTCAGATGGATTTTTTTCTATATTCTTGAGGAGTTTGCCCAAAATGTTTTTTGAATGACTCAGAAAATTTACTAGGATTCAAATATCCTGACAAATCAGAAATCTCTCCTATCGACATTAAGGGTTTATGAATTAATAATTTAGCAGCGGCTTCTAAACAATTTTCCCTAATAAAATTACCTATTGAGCTTCCAGTTATGTATATGAAACATCTCTTCAAACTGGATTCTGAAATAGCATATTTTTTTGATAAATCAGAAATAGAATATCTTTCAAAAGGATTATTTAGAATCGTCTTATATGATTCTACAGTTGCTTCATATACTGGTTCTGAAAAAGATGTTAACTTAAAAGTATCTGAACTTTCAACTAAATTTAAAAATAATAACAACTCTATTGTTTTTATAATTGAATAAGAAAGTCTTATTCTAGAATCTACTCTATAAAGTTCACTAATAACATGGTCTATCTCATGACGTGAATGAATAATTAAAGCTGCACCATTTTTACACAAACGATCTTTTATTTCTAACAAATCAATTTTTGCATACGGAAAGTATTTATCAATAGAATTTTGTGCCTTTTCAATATCAATAAATATTGAAAGTCCCACATATTTTTTTGTTGGTATGCATGAATCTTCAAAAGGAACTTTGCCTATTTCGATTACACTTAGATCGCCTTTACCTATCAGAGCGCGTTCATTATTTTCAAGTTTAAACTCATAACATCCCTCTAAACAATGATCTATTTCTAAAACCCCGCTTTCAGGATTTATTTTTTGATATGCTGTCTCCATATTTAGGTTATTATAAGATAATTGAACACCTTCAAATAAATTGTAGCAGCGCATTTCGCCACAGCCAGTAGAATTTTCAATTGTATAAATTTTACATTCATCAGTAACCTTTTTTTCAGAAAACATATATCCTTCAAGGACATTTTCTATTATATCAATTTTATTTAATCTCAGAATTATCCCCTCCAATATATTAATGTATCCTATAAGACTTTTTCAATTTCATTTATAATTAGCTCTGGATTTAATCCTAATACTTCAGCATGTCCTACATTATCAAAACTAACAACTCTTACATCACTTATGGATTTACTCCTGATTAAATCGACATATTTGCTTGCATAAGTTTCTTTTTTGCCAAACATTATACAAACAGGCATTGTAAGCTTTTCAACTTTATTTTTAATATCATATTTATATGCCATCTTAAAAGCTTGGTATAATGTATCTCTTGTAATAAAAGGATACATCATATGTTTCAAAGTTATAACATCATTGTCTCCATAACCCATTCCTTTTCTCACATCTTCTATTAAATGAATTCCGTTTTTTAAATTATCAAATTGTTCTGCCATAACTTTTGAAAATGGTTCAATCATCTCTCCCATGCTCTCATACTGACCACCATCTATAATTAAGTTATTAACATTTATTTTCTTATTCAAAGAAATTTGTAATACAATACTTGCTCCTAATGAAATCCCATATGCACATTCTATATTTACTATATCTTCAAGCATCAATGATTTTTCTAAATCTTCAGCAACATCCTCTACTGAACTTAACCTTCCAAGTGTATTGTTTCCATGTCCAGGTAATTCCGGTGATATAATACAATAAGTTTTACTGAGTTTATCAATAATACTCTTAAAACAATTTGCATAACTAAATCCCACACCATGAATAAGCAAAATCTTTTTGTTTGTTTTGTCTCCAACAATATTTAAATTATAATTCACTTTCATAATAATTTTCCCCTTCAAATTTTTCATTGATACTGTAATTGATATTTAAACCGTCAATATCTTGGATAATTCTATCAATTTTTATGATATCCATAGCATAGTATATACCGTTTTTAAATGTATTCTCTAAAATTGACATTGCTGTATAACCCAACACAATAGCACTCATTTCACTACTTGATGAGCTATCAATACTTATTTCAACTGATGAAGTTCTCCCATTTATTTTCCCCTTTCCACAAATATTTAAATAGCTGTATGTTTTACCTATTCCGACCTCTTTCTTAAAGTAATTTAAAATTTCATCTATGTCTTTCTTGTTATCAATATAAATATTTTGTTGCATTTTTTGTACAATCATTTGCATTTTAGTTAAAATTTCACTAGAAAATGAACAATTATACCAATTAGCTTGTTTTAAATTATATTTTTTAGCTACTCTTAATATCTCATTGGTTAAATAGTTATACATTTTATATTTTTTGTTTTTATATTCTTCTATCTTATAACAATTATTATTAATTACTTCCCCATCAATATAACTACTTAAAGATTTTCCGAAACCAGATAAATTAGTTAATATGAAATCCTCAATCGCTGAATAACTCGGTATTTCATTGCTTATATTAAATCCCTCAATCATTAAGGGAACTTCGAAATGCTCTGCAACATATTTTAAAATTAATCCCGTTAAGCCAGGAAAATACCCAGCAGACAAAATAAATATATTTTTATTTCTAATATCTTCCAGTCTATCTTCTAAAAAAGATTCTCCTGATGGATCTATATAAGGAACGCCAAAATCACTAGCAATTCTTGCTATATTTTCTCCATTAATAAATGAAGCTCCCGCACAATTTAAAATAATATCGCATTTTTTTATGAATTCCCTTAAAGCATCTATATCACTAACTTTTAATTTCATATATCTACAATTTTTATCATCTGGGACGTAATTTTGATTATAGGTGGCAAGAATCGAATAATTTTTTTGCTTCAATATATCAATGCATCTTTTACCAATTTGTCCACTTCCACCCAAAATGCCTATAATTTTTTCCAATTTAACCTCCTAACTTAAAGCTTATTTTTATATTATTATTTATATGCATTAAAGTCTAATATTTTGCTTAAGTTTTTCTTTAAGTTTTCTCCATTCAAGCAATCAAAATGTTGCCCTACTATTTCATCGTAAAATATTTCTCCGTTCAAATATTCTTCCCAAGTTTTTCTATCCTCAGCAAAGAATTCTCCATAAAAACTCTTTTCCTGTTCCTTACAATAAAAAACTCTGACATTTCCATAATACTGTTTAGGTATATATGTTGATATACAACCGAAATTTTGGGAGAATATGTTAAAAAGTGTATTGAGCATACGTATTTCTGACTCTTGAAGATTCAACGACTCCCTTTTTATTGTTGAATATAAATTATTAAGCCTTTCAGATAAAGGTGTGTCTTTTAACTTTTTAAACTGTTGTCCAATATATTTATATTCATTTGACAATTGAATAAAGGAGTTAACATTCAAATCTCCATCACCATTAATTACCATATCATAAATGCAATCATTTAAATCACGATCCTTTATCTCATGCCCAGCGTTAGAAATATCTGCATTTATTAGTCTTGCAAAAGTTCGTTCTAACAGAATTTCATTTTTTAAATTAGAGTGCAAAGCTTTTTTATATTTTGTTGGTGAAATTTCTCTAAATAGTGTTCTTTCCTGAGCTTTAGGTATAGTCGTACTTATCAAAGTAACATCAATAACCTTTTTATTATTAGCATTTAAAAATTCAGCAGTTTCTAATGCAATTAAACCTCCAACACAATGTCCTATTAATATATATTTTGAGTAATTCAAATCTCTTAAGATTTTACCGTATTTTAATCCTAATAATTTAAAAGTATCTTCTGTTTTCATAGAAATATATTCGGCTTCATCACCGAAAGTAAATCCTAACACAGCTTCATTTGCTTTACTATCTTCCTTTATATAATTAATTATTTCAGTATACGCAGAAAGAGTTCCTGTTCCAGCATGAAAAATAACTTTAGCTACCGATTTATTATTATCTATAGTGGATTTCTTGATAGTTAGCAGTGATGAATCATGATATTCCTCTCTTTTTTCAAACTTGTCTTGTATCCTTTTAGATATTTCTCTAACCGTTTGAAATTGCATCATTTCAGATAACAAGGCACTCCATTCCCAATCCTTAGCCTCTGGAACTTCCTCTAATATCTTTGTGACTATTTGTGCAATCAGTAAAGAATCTCCACCAACAGAATAAAAGTTATCATCTAGTCTTAAGTTTGTTATTCCAAGTTCTCTTGTCCAAATTTTTTCTATTTTTTCTTCAATTGCAGTTTTTGTCTCCTCTATAACATGTTTTTCATTTTTCACGGTATTTTCGAATAATTTTTTTAATGATTTAATATCAATTTTTCCATTAATTGTTGTAGGAATTTGAGATATTATTTTAACATCATTAGGTATCATATAAGAAACCAATTTATTTTTAAGTTCATTGATAACTGCATTCTCTGTTATTGGTTTATATGAATCTTTAAATCTTACTACATATATAGTTTGTCCAAAATCATCTAGTGGACTATCTTCTTTAGGAAATTCATATATTATTTGACCATTATGGTTTTCAAAATTATCCTTCCATTGATTTCTATTAAAAAAAGTTTGTTCATTTAAACTTCTAATATCCGAAAATCCTGTCAATCCATCTTTAAATTCCATAGATGTTAGTAACATATAACTCATTCTAGTTTCATCTAATATGATTAATGAACCGTTTGGTGCTAACAAATTTTTAATATTATTCATAACAAAGTCTATATTTTTTGAGTTATGCAATACATTAGCGCACAATATTATGTCAAATGAAGATATGTCATAATTTTGTTCGTAAAAAACTTGATTTATATCAAAAATACCATAATTAACCCAATTATATTCTTTAAAATTACTTTTAGCTTTATTTAAAAAGAACGTAGATATGTCTGTAAAATAATATTCAACTTGTTCTCCATCTAGTATAGGTATTACTTCTAAGCTTGTCCCTCCAACTCCCGCACCGATTTCAAGTATCTTGATTTTTTTATCTTTATTTCTTTTTACAATAAATTCTATTTCTTTAGCTATAAAATAATTACATATTTTATTTATTTTATTTGTATTATATGAGGCTAGTGCAGGCTTTATATCACCTTTTGGAAATAATAAATTTAATGGATCTTCATCCCCTTTTATAAGCGCTACCAAATTTTGGCTAGATTTCTTTAAATAGTCAACAAAATCTTTACCATAATTAAATTCTTCTTCAATTTTATAGAACTCTTCCCATTGTTTGTCTGAATTTAGACAATTAACTTCTCCTACTAAATAATAAAGTTCATTTTCTCTATTAATAATTTTTTCATTTTCTAATACTTGAAGCCATCTTTTTGTTAATTTTTGTAGTTTTTCAGGTATTCCCATCCCATATATAATTTCTTCAAAAGTGTACTTTTCTGCATTATTAATAAAGAAACCACATTTTTGAAATGTATTCAAAATATCACTTATAACTACTTTTTCAGATGCTTTAATCCATTTTTCAATAAGTTCATCTTTAATATTTTCATTTATACTATTTTCTAACTCTTTTAATTTATTTACCTCTTCATTTCTATCCAATAAATCATCATTGATTATTATCTTTTTTGGTAAAATGGCTGCGCAAATTTTCTTTTCTAAACTATCTACATCAATTGTAAACACTTCAGCTGAATCAATATCTTTGTTTTCCAATAAAGCAGATTTAATTTCGGATAACTCAATTCTATGACCATGTATTTTTATTTGTGAATCTCCATCCTCTCTACCACAAAAAATAATGTCACCATTAGGCAAATAATAACCAATGTCTCCTGTTCTATAAATTCGCTCTCCATCATTGCCTAAAGTCTTGAATTTTTCAGCATTAAGTTTCTCATCATTTAAGTAACCCACAGAAAGCCCTGTTCCTGATATATACAAACTTCCTACAACATAATCTGGACAATCTTCCATTGCTTCGTTTAATATATAAAACTTTTGATTAGCTAAAGGTGTGCCATATGGAACACTATTTAGGAATGTTTCTTGTTTGCTAACCACATGATAGATAGACCATATCGAAGCTTCAGTAGCACCTCCCATACTTATTACTTGTGCATTAGGAAACTCACTATATATTTTTTCAGGAAGATCGATCGGAATCCAATCACCTGATAGTATTATAGTTCTTAAAAACTCACTTCTCCTTAAATTCTTAGACATAGCTAAGAAGTTAGTTATAAGTTGCATTTGAGCTGGTACTGAATTCCAAACGCTAACTCTATATAACAACATTTGATTGTATATAATATTTGGATCTTTTAATGTTTTTGAGTCTGGTAATACTAAAGTCCCACCCGCAAGAAATGAACCAAAAATATCATATACTGATAGATCAAAAGAAAGATTTGCTAGACCTAAAAATACATCATTTTCGTTAATTTTATATTTTTTATTAACATCAATTATAGTGTTAATAGCCGCTCTATGTGTAATCACAACTCCTTTTGGGTCTCCAGTTGTCCCTGATGTAAAAATTATATAAGCTTCATCATCATATGATTTTCTCTTGTTTTTCCAATATTCATATTCTACGTTTTGATAAATTATGCATTCTCTCAAATCTATAATCTTTGTATTAAATTCATTTAAATTTGTGCTATTAAACGATAAAATTATTTTAGCATCAGAATTTTCAATTATTCTTTCTTATCTTTTTATTGGTTGCGAAGTGTTAATAGGAATATACACAGCGCCAATAGCCAAAGTTGGTATTACAGATGCAACTTGCCAAACGCTTTTAGGGATATCAATAATGACTCTATCTCCCTTAGTTATTCCATTTTTTTCTAAATTTTTAAAAATTGAGTATACATATTTATTAAACTCTTCGTATGTGTATTCTTTGTTGTCGCAAATCAATGCCGTTTTATTTTTATGCTCTTTCAATGAGTCAAAATAACAATCTTCTAATCTTTTTATATTAAAGCTTTCGAATGTATCATTTACTGTTTTTCTTGTATCTAAACTGCTTTTACTTAATTTAGTAACAATCTTGTTATCTAAAATATTTTTATCTGATTTAAAATTTTCAATTATGTTAGTAAAGCATTCAAACATATCATCAATAATTTTCTTTTTAAATACACCATCCCTAATATCCCAATTAATTTTAACTCCATTATTTTCTTCCATAATTTGACAATCTAAATATACCTGTGGAGTTTGACTTATTCTGTAAATAATCTTTCTATTCGAAAGTATTGTGTTGCTATTTGATAACCCTATTGTGCTAGTAAAAACTACTGGTATAATAATGTTTTGTTTTCTTTTTTTACTCAATTTTCTCAAAACTTCAACACCTGAAACTTCTTTGTGTTCTAAATCAGTCCATAAATCATCTTGTAAAATCTTTGTTCTTTCTAAAAATGTCTTACTATAATCCATATTTATAGAAGTTATATTAACATCCGTAAAATCGCCTACTACAAAATCAATATCATCTACTATTTGGGGTCTGTTAAAGAAAGTTGTATTTATACTAAATTTTTTATTTATCGACCAATATGCTATCGTTTCAGTTAGCACTGACAATATTAAAACTGATGGGGTAATATTATTTATCTTAGAAATTGCACATATTTTATCCCATTCAAAATTATTTAGTTGTATTGATTTTTGGCTAAAAGTTTTTACACTATTATTCTGTGAAAGTATAGGTAAATTAGGAGCTTCATAAATAGCATCTAATTTATTAGACCAGTATTCTTCATCTTGATTTTTATTTTTAGAACTATTTATTGCTTTTTCTTGGTACTTAAATACATCTCTATACTTGCTTGGAAAATTGATATAGCTGTTAGGATTTTTATAAAAATATTCTAAATCACTTAATATAATATTTATGCTATTATAATCTGCTATTAACATATCCAATGAAAAATGTATAACTGATACATTAGGTTTTAGAGTAATAGCAATTTCACACATCGGCCATTGCCCCAGTTTATATTGTTTAAATTCTAAGTCTTTTCTAAACTTACTAACCTCTCCATCACCAATTTTTATACTTTCAACTAAAATATTTGGCACATGTTCCTGAACAATTTGAGTTCCATCTTCAAAAACTACAGCCCTAAGCATATCATGTTTTTTTATTACCAAATTCCATGCTTTGTTTATTTTATCAACATCTAAGATGCTATCATATTCTATTTCTATATATGCGTGGCAACCAATTCCACCCAGCTCAAAGTACTCATTTCTACCCATTACATAAGATGATTGTATATTTGTCAATGCAAATCTTTCGTATCTATTTTTTGTATCTTCATAATATAAAACTTCCTTATTTTCTAAATAGTCCAAAATTTCTTTCTTATTATTTTTAAGCCAAGATAAAATTTTGTTATTCATACTATCTTTAGGAGCACTAAACTTAAGTTTTTCACCATCTTTCCACACAGTTATCCCTTTTATTTTTAAATTTTTCAGTTTTTCTTCAATATTCATGTTATCCTCCAATATATAATTAAATTTCGTAGATTTCTACGTCTTGAATCAAGGTGTCAATTTCCTTTGATAATTGTTTAATAGTTGGAAATTTAAAAATCTTATTTATAGAAATCTTTTCCTTCAACATAAAATCCGAATTTATTTCACTAATAATAGATATTGCTGCTAAACTATCCCCTCCCAATTTGAAAAAATTGTCCTCTATCCTTATATCTGTTATACTTAATTTATTTTTAAATAAATTTATTAAGTAAACTTCTGTATCGGTTAATTTTTGGTTTAAGTTGTTTTGGACAACTTTTTCAACTTTTAACGATTCGTTTAATATTATTTTTTTAATCTCTTCTCGATCAAGTTTACCATTTTTTGTAATTTTTCTGCTATTACAAATATAATATTCCTCTGGAATCATAAACCTTGGAAGAATTCTATCTAATCTTTCTTTTAAATTATTTATATCGAAGTTATTGCTATTACATACAATATATAATCCAATTTTCATTGTATTATGACAATTTATAACGCTCGCACAGCAATCAATGATATCAGAAAATCCTTTAAGTACAGACTCAACCTCACCAAGTTCAATTCTATGACCTTTAATTTTTACTTGAGTGTCTTTTCTTCCGAGAAATTCAATAGTACCATCATTCCAAAGTCTTCCATTATCTCCAGTTCTATACCATCTAAGTCCATCTTCTTCAAAATACTTTCTATTAGTTAGGTCTTCATCTCCATGGTAGCAATTAGCAACACCAACTCCACCAATTAGAAGTTCTCCCTTAACATAATTAGGGCATATTCTACCTAATTCATCTACTACCCTATAGACTTGGTTTTTAAGTGGTCTTCCATATGGAATTGATAACCAGTCTTTTGGTATTTCCCTTGGTACATTTAAATAATTTGACCAGATAGATGCTTCTGTTGCTCCACCCATAGCAACAACTATAGAATTTTCTTTTTCGCTTATCTTATAAAATCTTCCTGGTAAGTCTTTTGATATCCAATCTCCTGATAACATAACAATTCTAAGTGGTAAGTTTTTCTTTTCACCCTCTGCCATAGTTACGAGCATGTCAAAAAGTATAGGTACAGAGTCCCACACACTTACATTATATTTTTCAATAATTCTAATCCATTCATCAGGATTACGATAATTATCTTCATTAGTTGTTATTAGAGTTCCACCTACACCAAGTATTCCAAAAATATCATATACTGATAGGTCAAAGTCTATTGCTGACACCATAAGTAACGTATCGTTTGAATTAATAGAATATTTTTCATTTAAATCATTAATAGTATTAATGGCACTTGTGTGCATGATCTCAACACCCTTTGGCACTCCTGTAGTACCTGATGTCATTATTATATAGGCTGAGTCAAAAGGGCTTACTTCTATAGGCTTATCAAGACCTAAGGATTTGTCTATAGCTTTGTCTAAGTCAATTAAAAAAACTTCTCCCGTATCTAGTTTGTAATTTTCTATTGTTTTATTGTCACTGATGACAAACTTTATGCCAATTTGTTCGTATATTTTACTTCGTCTTTCGCTAGGTTGATTTATTCCAACAGCAACATATGCCGCTCCAGAAAAAAGTATTCCAAATATAGCATAAATTTGTTTGCTTGATCTGGGAAGAGTAATACCTACATATTCTCCCTTCTTTATTCCATTTTCCTTTAAAAATCCAGCTATTTTTAAGGATTTTTCATATAAGTCTATATAAGATATTTCTTCTTTAGTTTCTGAATCTATAATTGCAATTTTTTCTGGATTTTCTTTTACATTTTTTATAAATCCATCATATAATCTCTCATCAGGAAAGTTTAATGGAAGAATTGATTGAAGCTCTTTTTCTCTTGCTAATTTTTGATTTTCTGATAGTACATCAAATTTGCCTTCCCAATTTTCTTTTTCTGTTAGTATTAAAAGTTTTTCTTCTAAAGAATTTAACATGTCATCTAACATTTTTTCAGGGAAAAGTTCATCTACACTGTCCCAGCATAATACTAAATCTCCATCTTTTATATAAGATTGGAAATCTAACCATACTCCTGGAGTTTGTGATACCATATATGTAATTTTGCCCAAAGCTTTACTTGAAGTTTCAGTTTCTAGTGGATAGTCTATGTTGCACGCAAAAACTACAGGTGCTACATTAAGGCTTGAACCCTGCGACTTTGATATATCCCTTTGAACTTTAACTCCACTATAAGATGAATGGCTGGCATTTTCTATAAAGGTTTTGCTTATTCTATTCAAAGTTTCTAGGAAAGAAATATCATTTTTTCTTTCATGCTCTACTAATAAGATATTTGTAAAGTCTGCCACCATATCTTTCAGGTTTTCGTTTGAAAGATCTCTATTAAATAATGGTAAATTTATAAAAAACTTATCTTGGTTAGTCCATCTTTCTAGAATTAAAGCATACGAAGTTAATAAAACCATTGATGGCGTAGATTTATAGCTTGCTGCAAGCTCTTTTATTTTGCTCCATTTATCTTTTTCAATAACTCGTTTTCTTCTAGTGAATCTCGTTTCTTTAATTTGTTCTGGAGCTTTCTTTAATGGTAAATTAGGTCTTTCTATCTCAAATGAATCTATTTTTTCTTTCCAAAACTCTTGGTCTTTTTTATAAATTTCAGAGTCTACTTCAAGATTGTTTATATAGTCTTTAAAAGTATAATTGTTTAGATTATCTAATTCTTTTCCTAAATACAATTCTCCTAATTCTTTTAAAATAAGGCTCAAGCTCATTACGTCAGCAACTAGCAAGTCTAAATCAAAGAAAATTTTGTTTCTATTTTGTGATAGATTTGCAAGTTTTAATCCTGCGACTTCTCCCATTTCTACTCTGAGTTTTCTATGAGATAAATTTTCTCGTATTTCGTCTAGTCTAATTTTGTTTTCTTCAGCATCTAAATTAGATAAATCAAAAACTTCAATTTCTTCGCTAAAAGGTTTCTCCAATATTTCTTGTTTTCCATCTTCTGTGAATCTTGCTCTGAGCATTGGATGTCTATATTGAAGTTTATTCCATGCATCATTCAATCTTTTACAATCTATTTCTTTTCCATCTATTTCAATATAGGCGTGGCAACCTACTCCTCCTTGTATTTGATTATCATGACCACCTACAAGATAAGCATACTGAATATCAGTTAATTCAAACAGTTTGTTTCCTATGACTTTTTTATTAGAATTATTTGGATTATTTAATTTACGTGCATTTTTTATTGCAACTTCCCATTCAGCAAAACATGGCTTTTCCATTAATTTAGAAAACGATACATTAATATTGTGCCTTCTTAATTTACTTATTATTCCCATAACATTTACTGATGTTATTCCCAATTCTATTAAATTATCATGATTTTTTATATCATCTTTATTTATATAACTTTTAACTTGAATTTTAATTTCATTTAATAAATCGTATAAATCAGGCATTCTTTCTTCTCCTCTCAAATATTCTAATTTTCATAATTCTCTATTAGCCTTTTTCTATCTATTTTTCCCGTAGCAGTTAGCGGCCAATTATAAATTATCTTCATACAATCTGGAAGCTTAAATTCCGCTATACCAGTTTCTTTAAGTGTTTGAATAATTTCATAAAACATCAATTTTTTGTCTTTTTCTAGTATATATACGCAAATTTTTTCTCCTAATGTTTCATCAGGAACTCCAACTACTTGAACTTCTGATATCTTTTTATTCTTTAGCAATAGATTTTCTAATTCAGAAGGAATAATTTTTTCTCCGCCTTTAATTATCATTTCTTTAATCCTACCAGCTATTTGATAGTTTCCATTTGACAACTTTCTAGCTTTATCTCCAGTTCTAAAATACAATTCTTTGTCTAATATAAAGTTATTAACATCATTCATTCCACCGTAATACCCATACATTGTATACGGCCCCCTTATTAATAATTCACCATAATCACCAGTATTTACTTCTTCTCCAAACTCATCTACTATTTTTACACTATCACCAATAGATACAGGTTTGCCCTGAGTATTAAGCCTGATGTCCATGTTATCATCAAATCTCGTACACATAACTAGTCCTTCAGTCATTCCATATAATTGTGAAATAATACACCCAAAACTCTTTTCGATTTCAAATGCTTTGTTATATTCTAAAACTGATCCACCTACTTGTATAATTTTTAAAGATGAAATATTAATTTTTTCGAACTCTAAAAAATCCATACATAAACTTGCTAAAGCTGGGACTAAAGCCATTGTACTAATATTATGCTCTTCTATATTGTAAATTATTTCGTCAGGACTTGGTGTCATAGATATTACACACTTAGCTCCATGATAAAATACTCCTATTATCCCTGGATAAGATAAAACAAATTTATGAGATAGAGATAATGCCATCAAGTATATTGTAGCATCTGAATAATTTAAGGCACTTCCTATTGCTATAGCCGAACAAATTAATTCGCAATGTTTCATTGGTATCATTTTAGGACTTCCTGTTGTTCCACTCGATAGCATGAGTAGAGCCATCTCTTTATAATCAATATCTATATACTGAGATGGATAATCTTTATCATTGAGTTTGTAAAAATTTTTATATCCTTGATTATCTCCAAGAATATAAACTTCAAAATCTATATTTAATTCTTCTCTTACTTCTCTAATCATATCAACATATGAAAAGCCAAGATATTTATCCTTAGCTATATATGCTATTGCCCCTGATTTTTCTAATATTCCCTTTATTTCATTTTTCCTGTGAGCTGGAAGAGATAATACTGGAATAATACCAATCTTAAACATAGCAAAAAGTATAATAACAAATTCATGACAATTAGGAAGTTGAAGAACAATTTTATCTCCCTTTTTAAATCCAGATTTCAATAAACCGTTGGCATATTTACAAGATTTTCTATTTAATTCTTGATATGAAAGTTCAACGACTCCATCTACTAAGGCAATCTTATCCCTATATTTTTTAGCACAATCTTCAATAAATTCTCCTAAAGTCATATGCGGCCATACTTGTTCATCATAAAATTTTTCCAATTTTTCTTTTAATTCAATGTTCATTAATTCTCCTCCAAGCATATTGCCCCGACATATTTGTCGTCATGGTTCAACGACTTTAATCTGGTTATTGTATTCCTTTTACTATCATTAATTTTTATAAATTCATTTTCAAAAGAAATTATTTCAATCTCTTTTAAATTTCTTATAAGACCAATACCATCACATTTAAGATAGGCTTCTTTTGCAGTCCAATATCTATAGAAACTTATTATATTGTTATCTATATTTATAATTTCATCTCTAGTAAAACAGTTTTCTAATATATCTTTAAACTCAAATTTAAAATTTATTTTTTCAACATCTATTCCTACTTCTCTTTTAGAAATAGCTAACAAGACTAATCCTTCAGTGTGTGAGATGTTAAACTTTAATCCTATAGTGTTTTCTAGGTAAGGCTTATTGTTTTTATCTCGTTTGACTATTAAATCATTAATTCCTTTTTCTAGTAAACCTTTTAGGAATAAATTAAGTATTTCCCTTGATACTAGATAATTAATTTTTGCTATTTCTGATTTATAATCCTTTGATTTTATTATCTCCTCTTCAGTTAAATAAGAAAGTAATTTTTCTTCTAATAATTTGTCTGTATAAGCCTTAATTAGTATTAAATCATTATTAGATAATTTAGCTTTTAAATTTTCTAAAGTAAGAAAATCTTTAGTATTTCTTATCTCATATTCTTCAATTTTCATTTACTTTTATAAACTCTTTTATCTCTTTAATGACACTTTCAGGAGATGTGTTTACAAACATATGCTTGCCATCTATATATTTATAAGTAAATTCCTTTGTGGTATAATCTTTCCATTTTATAAGTTCATCTAAGGTCATTTCTTGATCTTTATCTCCCATAAAACCTAGTATAGGTGATTCTAATTTCTCAAACTTTGTGTCTTGATAGTCTTCATCTATTACAAAATCTGCCCTAAGCGTTGGTAAGAAAATGGAAATTAAATCCTTATTAGCTAGAATTTCTTTTGGTGTTCCTTCATATCTTCTCAAGCCTTCTATAAATCCGTCATCGTCAAGATGATAAATTGGATGAGGTTCTTTATATAATGGAGCACGCCCTCCTGATATAATTATTCCTCTTGGATTTATGTAATCCGAATTTTTAATTCTTAATGCTAATTCATAGACTATTTTTGTTCCCATACTGTGTCCAAATAAATGATAAGGTTTTCTAAAATCAAAATTTTCTTTCATGTCTTCAAATAAACTATCCACTAAGATGTTAATGTCACTTATAGCCTTTTCAGAAAACCTGTTTTCTCTTCCTGGATACTGGGCAACAAATAATTTTATATCTTCAAACTCATCTTTCCATTTTCTAAAGGCAGACACTCCACCACCTGCAAATGGAAATATAAAAAGATTTGCTATTATATTATTTTCATTAATTTCTTTATTTAGTATTTCAAAGTTTTTTGACATAAATTCACCTTTTTATTTGTTTTCTGTTAGTATCGGCTAACTCAAAATTATTATATACTATTTGATAGCTTTTATCAATAGCTTTAAGATGCTTTTGAACAAATAATTTTAAAGATAAAAATAGCATAGATATCTCATTATGCGAGCCATCTATGCTATTTACTATAAATTGGAATCGAAATGTTTTTTTAATTTTTCAAAAGTTTCATCAGAAATAACATGCTCTATAAGACAAGCTTCATTTTCAGCTTTTTCTGCATCTATTCCAAGTCTTATAAATACATCCGTCAAATATTTATGCCTTGTATACATTTTTTTGCAAAATGTTTTTGACTCCTCTGTTAAACGAATTATTTTATCTTCACCATAAATAATCAGCCCTTTATTTTCAAGTTTTTTTAACATTCTTGTAACAGTAGGTCTTTTATACTCTAAGTAATTAGCAAGATCCATGTTTCTTACTTCATCTTTTCCCAAAGATAAAATATATATAGCTTCTAAATAATTTTCCTCTGCAAATTCTCTGTGTAGAATGGATTACCCCTCCCTTAAAAATAAAAATAATTACATCCAAATTTAGTAAATACGAAATTAAAGAACTTAAAAAATGATTTCCTTAATTTTTATACTATCTCATTATACTTATAAAAATCTCTATTTAAAAGTAAATTTTGCAATATTCCTCTACGTTTGTCATATATTGTTTATTAACTTCAATAGATGCGGTAACTTAATAAAATTTAATAAACACTTAACGCTTATAACTCTAATAGACCAAGCACATAAAACAATCCATTTCATCCCTAATATCTATAATTTTATCATAGATGATTAGGTTCATTTTTAAGAACTATGCTTAAAGCTGTTCTTATACTATTAGTATATGAGCAAGCACAGTAAGTGCATATGCACTTACTAAAAATGGAATAAGAATACTACGATTATATCGCTTATTTTTTTCCATTTTACTTGTTGGGGAATATCCCCAAACCCCTAAATTTATAATAATTAAATTCAGCAACAAACGCTTATAATAGCTTCAACGTAAACTTGAATATTATCTCAAAAAATGATAAAATATAAGCAATAAAAAATTAAATCAGGAGATTTCCAGACGAAATATATAGAATAAATTAAACCTGTAAGTCAAGTAATCCTACTTGAATTTACAGGTTTTTCTTTTTATTTCGATTAATAAATTTATTCGGAAGAGGAACTTCAAGGAAGTTTACTACGAGCTCTATATATACAATTATTATCCCATAAGAAAGAGGGATTGAGAACAAAATGTAGTATTTTATTACTACAACTATAATATACGAGGAGGTTAAATTATGACAAGTAGATTTAGGAATAACGGAATCTATTTAATGTTATCTGATGAGGAGTTAGAATTGCTAAATGAAAAATATAAAGCATCTAAGTGTAAAACTCTTAGACAATTTATTATGAAATGTATTTTAGAAAAGGATATTTATGTACTAGATATGGATGTCTTTCGTGAAATGTCAACAAATATAAGTCGTACTTCAAATAATATAAATCAAATTGCTAAAAGGGTAAATACTACATCAATTATATATAAAGATGATGTAGAAGATTTAAAAAGCTTATTAGAAAATCAAGCGAAAGATATTTTCTCTATGCGTAAAAAAATATACTCTCTTACTAATTCTAATAGCATAAATACTGAGAAAAAATAATGGCAATTACTAAAATTCATCCTATAAAATCCACTTTAAAAATAGCACTTGATTATATTATGAATAGTGATAAAACAGATGGAAAAATTCTAATTTCCTCCCTAAACTGTAACCCTATAACTGCTCATTTAGAATTTGAACAAACAAAAATAGAATGTAATTCTAAAGCAAAAGTTTTGGCAAGACATTTAATTCAATCTTTTTTCCCTGGAGAAACTACTGCTGAAGAGGCTCATCAAATAGGTTTAGAACTATGCGATAAAATCTTAAAAGGAAAGTATGAATATGTTCTTACTACCCATATAGATAAGGGGCATATTCACAACCATATACTATTTAATAATGTTTCTTTTGAAACTGGCAAAGCATATCAAAGTAACAAAAAAACTTACCACCAAATTAGAAATCATAGTGATGATTTATGTAGAAAGTATAAGCTATCAGTTATAGATGAAGATTATGTAAAATTTAAAGAAAAGTATAAAACCAATGGTAAATCCTACAAAGAATATATTGAATTTAAGAAAGGAAAATCTTGGAAACATAAACTTCAAATTTCTATCGATCATGCTATTAATAAAGCAAATAGCTATGAGAATTTCTTAAAGCTTATGGAAGAATATGGATATGAAATTAAAATCGGAAAATATCTTTCTTTCAGACATAAAACCCAAGGAGAAAAAGGGCGATTCATTCGTGCGAGAGAAACTACTCTTGGAAAAGATTATACAAAAGAGAAAATAAAAGAAAGAATTGAAAATAAGGTGAATGAAAATTACAAAAATAACAAAATTTGTTATGATAAAAAATCTTATAAGAAATTTGATAATATAATAGACATAGAAAGTAATGAAAAAGTTAAATCTTCTAAAGGTTATGAAATATGGGCAAGAAAACATAATATGAATACTATGGCGAATACCTTAAATCAGCTTAGAAAATACGGTCTATCATCTAGTATGGATTTGGAAACTAAACTCCAAGAAGAGGCTGTTAATAGGCAAGAAATCCTAAATAAGATTAAAGATGTTGAAAAAGTTATGAGCGAAATTTACGCAGCTATTGAAGACATTAACACTATAAAAATAAATAAGGTTATCTATAAAACCTATAAAGAAAATCCAAATGATAAAGATTTTTATAGTGAATATAAGCCTCAAATTATCGCATATGAAAAAGCAATAAATACTTTAGAAAAGTGTCAATATAAAAATCCAAGTATAAAAGAGTTGTCAAAATTATATGATGAATACAAGAATAAAAAAGATATTCTTATGGATAACTACGCCAACGAGAATATCTTGATAAATGAATTGACTCAATTAAGAAAGAATACTGATAAGTATATTTATAATGAATTGTATAAGTAAGAATCTGGTGTATCAGTTCTCCGGTAGTGTGAAAAGTTTTGTGTATCAGCCCTCCTGATAGGATGTGGCTGATATTTTTCAATATGACCAATCATTTTCCCTTAAAGACAACCAATAAAAAAATACAGGAGGCAGACTAAAACCTGCCCCCTATAATCTTTTACCTTTCTATGCTATTATCCTTTTTCTTCTTTTCATCCACTTTCATATTCCCTTTAGTCTTAAATTCCTTTAATTTCCCTATTGTTGATGCTTTTGCTTTAGTATGCTCTTTAGCTTTTAATAACTTTGCAGAGTATACTTTTAGACTTGTGTATTCCTTATTATCCTTTCCCATACTTTTCTTTTCTTTTCCAAATAGGTGTACAAAATCTCCTTTTTTCAAATTTTTTACTTGATTGATTTTGTCATTATAGGCGTAGCAGCTGATGAATTTTGCATTTCCTTCCTTGTCATTTTCAGCAATAGAAAAGGAGGCTACTTTAAAGTCCCTCCCATCTTTTGATTTTAAATCTTTAATTTCTATATCAGTTGCTATATTTCCATCTATATTTAATGTATCCTTTTCTTTATTATCTATATCTTTCATTTCTTTATCTCCTTGTTCTTGATTAACTTCTAAATTTTCTTTTAACTCTTCTTCGTCTATATATTCAATAAACTTTTCATCAATAAGCCCCATAACTGAATCGTTCATATAATTATCATAGGCATTATTAAGAACATTTTCATTTTCTACTCCTGTTTCAAGAGATATAATACCTTTTACAAATTCTTTATGATTATATTCTGCTAAAAAATCTATTGTATTTTTCATGCTTTCAAAATTTGTATTTTCCATATTTGCTATTGTTTTTATATCACTTGCGTATCTAACAGAATCCCATTCATACTTTCCACTTTCTTTGTTAAACTCTACTCCTGTGGCTAAAATAAATTGCTTCCCGTCAAATAAGGTAGCTTGATTATCTTTCACATCCAATACCATAGTGTCTCCAAATTCAGTTTCAATTACATTTCCCTTTTTTATATTCATTTTTATTCCTCCATTTCTATTTTTATCTTTCTTATCTGTTAAATCTTTTATTTCTTCTTCCTTTCCATCACTAATAATAAAATGTTTTATTTCTTCAACTGTTGGATCATCAATTGTAGTCTGAATAAATTCAACTAATTTATCTTCTGAATCGGCAAAATTTTTAATTCCATATTCAACTATATTGTTGATTATTCTCTGAGTAGCACCATCAAAAGAAAAATTTTCTCGAATAAATTCATTAAATCTATCTCTATCAAATTCCATATTCTTTGTCCTCTAATAATCTCATTTAAAGTTTTATCTGCCACATGGTTCACTATTATTTATTTCTTTTATATTATTATTTACTGCTAAATTCCCCTTATATTCCTTTAATCTATCCATAATAGATGTTTTTTCTTTCCTTTCAAAATCTCCTATTTCCTGCACTTTACTATCTCTAAAGTCAGCATCATTTCTATCTATTATTCCATCTAAATCCATATCTTTAGATAATGGGTCATAGAAGTTGCCATCATCATCTATTTCAAATCCCATTACTTCTCTCAGTTTTTCTTCATTTACTGATACAAGCTCACTAAAATCCCAAAAGCCAATAGATGTCTTTATCTGTACTAGCTCTTTTAAATCACTTGCATCTAAGGGATCATAGGTGTATTGAAAGCTGTCAATTAGGTTCTTATCTACATAGGTGTTCATCTTGTAATTTATTAAATCTAAACTTACTTGTATTTCATGTTTTTCATCTGGTGTAGTTGTATAAGCTATTCCTATATCTGTTAAGTCAGGAAATATAGTATCAAAGTCCTCTAACCTGTTTTCTTCATCATATTCTCTGTTAAGGAAGTCTATCAATTCTTCCTTTACTTCTTCTAGTAATGGATTATCTCGGCTTATATCTTCACTTTCTCCCATATCTAGTAAATTATTTACTTCTGCAAGTCTTAGTGTCTTATCCTTTAAAAGTTCAGCTTGTGGAAATGTCTTTTGTATTTCAATTTTAGCTGTTTGAAATTGATCTTCTATATCTTTTAGTTTTGAAATTGTATTTTCTAATCTTTCTGGTAATTTATCTAATACATTATCCATTCTTGTTATATTACCTATTTCATCTGTTCCAAACTCTCCTCTATATTCTCCCTTACCTTTTAATATAAAGTTATATTTATTGAAAAAAGAATCATATTTTATGGATAAATCAAAATTTCTATATTCACCTATTTTTTCTCCATCTTTATCCATTTCTCTATATATTTTAACTCCCTTAATTTTGTTCAACAAAAACTCTCCAGCTATTTTCTTATCTATATACTTCTTTCCGTCAATAATTAGAGAGGTAAATTTATTATCTTCTTTTAAATTTTTATCTACTTCTCTATAAGGCTCAACATTTTTAATATCTTCCTTTAAGTTCTCTATCCTTTCTTTTAATCTTTCTATTTCCTTTGGATAAAATTTAACTACTTTATCTTCCAGCTTATAAAGATTTGATTTAAAATTGGACTCTAGCATTTTAAGTTTAGAGACTTCAACATCAAGGTCCATCTTCTCCTTTATTAATGGATTTCCTGTTGCAAGAGCTTTTATTTCGGCATAGTTTAATGTGGCTTCGTCTACATCTTCTGCAACTCTTACAGGAGTCTTTGACGTCATAATTTGGGAAATATATTTTTGTTTATTCTCTAAGGTTTGGAATAGGTAGGCATCAAAAGTATTTTCTGTTACATATCTAAATATATGGACTTCCTTATTCTCATTTCCCTGCCTAACAATCCTGCCTGCCCTTTGAGAAAGATCAGCAGGTCTCCATGGTATATCAAGATCGTGAATTGCAATTAGTTTGTCTTGGGCATTAGTACCTGCTCCCATTTTCTGTGTTGAACCAATTAAGACTCTTATTTCTCCCTTTCTTACCTTATCAAAGATAGCGTCTTTTTCCATATTGTTTTTTGCCTTATGAATAAATTCTATTTCATTTTCAGGTACTCCCATATCTATAAGTTTTGTTTTAATATCATCATAGATATTAAAATCACTACTTGGTGTAGACATATCACAAAATATTAATTGAGCAGATTTTTTATCTTTATATTTATCCCAAATGCTAAATACATTTTTTATACAGGTATTCACCTTACTATCAGGATCATCAGGAAGTAAAGGATTGATTAATCTTTGGTCAAGTGCCATTTTCTTTCCGTCATTTGTAATCAAAAGCATATTATCAACGCTTGCGTCCACTTCCTTATTTCTAACCTTATCTGCTCTCTCGGAAAAAGTTTCAAGAATTTCTTTTTGTTCTTCGGTAGGCTTTGTCTTTATAGTTTCATAATGGGCAATTGGTGTAGGAAGATTTAAAACATCAGCTGTTTTAATATCCATAAATCCTTTTACAGTATTCATAAGTTCAGGAAGATTATAAAATTTTGCAAATCTGGTTTTGCTCCTATAACCATTACCCTCAGGATTTAATTCTATTGCCGTTATTGTTTCTCCAAAAGTAGACGCCCAAGAATCGAAATGTTGCAATTTCATCTTTTTTAATTCATCATACTGTAAATATCTCTGCATGGTATAAAGTTCAGCCATACTGTTACTTACTGGTGTACCTGTGGCAAATACTAATCCTTTATTATTAGTTATTTCATCCATATAGCGGCATTTCATAAGCATATCTGATGATTTTTGTGAATCTGTAGAAGTAATTCCTGCTACATTGCTCATTTTAGAAAATAGATAGAGGTTTTTGTAGGCATGGGCTTCATCTACAAATAACTTATCTACTCCCAGTTCTTCAAAGGTTACAACGTCGTCTTTCTTATAATCAGCATTTAGTTTTTCTAACTTTGTCTCTAATTTTTTCTTTGTTTTTTCTAATTGCTTTACAGTAAATCTTTGATCCCTTTCTCTTTTATATTCATCTATATAGTCAATGATTTCATCAATTTGACCTTGCAATTCATATTCTTGTCTTTCTTTTGATATAGGAATTTTTTCAAATTGACTATGTCCTATAATCACGGCATCAAAACTTCCTGTAGCAATACGACTGCAAAATCTTTTTCGTCTATCTGGTGTGAAGTCTTTTTCTGTGGCACATAATACATTAGCTCCTGGATAAAGTTCATTAAATTCTCTTCCAAATTGCTCTACGATGTGATTAGGAACAACAAACATTGACTTATTACTCATACCAAGTCTTTTTGACTCCATGGCTATACCTATCATTTCAAAGGTTTTTCCTGCTCCTACTTCATGGGCAAGTAAAGTATTTCCACCAAACAAACCTCTTGCTATGGCATCTTTTTGATGTGCTCTTAATTCTATTTCAGGATTCATTCCTTCAAAAGTAAGATTAGATCCATCATATTCCCTTTGTCTTATGGAATTGAATCTTTCGTTATAATCTTCTACTAATCTATTCCTTCTTTCCACATCATCAAATATCCAGCTTTTAAATTCTTCTTTTATCATCTCTTGCTTACTTCTTGCAAGCATTGTTTCTTTTTGATTAAGCACAGATTTTTTCTTTCCATCACTGTCTTCTACTTGGTCAAATACCTTAGTATCTCTTAAATTTAAAGTATCTTCTATCAATTTGTAGGCATTTACCCTATTTGTACCATAGGTAAAAGAAGCAAGGTCATTGTCCCTATCAGAGCTTTTTCCTTCAACTCTATATTCTCCTGTAAAGTCAGAATACTTAATATCTATATTCCACCTTGATGAAACTGGTGTTTTCAACAAATCAAACATAAATTTTTTGTAATCTTGTTCCGGTATCCATGTTGCACCCATTCTAACTGTAATCTCACTTGCATCTAGTGCTTTAGGCATTACTTCCACTAGCTTTGCTTTTTGAAAATGTAACTCTTCTAATTCTTTTTTTAAGAGTTTACTATCCTCTAGATTTTCTTCCTTTCCTAACTCTTTTTCGATGTTTTTAATATAAGAGTCTACAACTTCAATTTTATCTCTTATATTTCCTGACAAGTATTCATCAGCACTTACGTAAGGTCTTGAAAAATCTCCTAGATCCTTACCAGACTTAAATGGATTTATATCATTAGGTTCAAAGGAATCTAAATTTAAAAATATTTCTCCCTTTAATTCTTCTATTAATTTATCTCTTGTTTTTCCTGTCAATTCTTCCATATAATCAAAATTTATTTTACCTTTTTGACTAATAGAGAGTACCAGAGCATCTATTGCCCTATCTGTATGATCTATTATTACAGCTTTTTTTATAGTTCTCTTGTTAAAGATATCAGATTTTCCTATAAAGTTGCCTTCTTTATCTAATTTCTCCAAAGTTGAAATTAAAGAAAAATTGGCATCTTCTCTAAATAACTTTTTATTGTTTTTTGAATTTAGTCTTCCATGTTTGCTATTGAAATCATCGTAGAATTTATTGAGACTTTCTTGTTCTTTTTTTATCTCTTCATCTGAATAGTCTTCTTTTTGATAGGTTATAACTTTCCTTAGACTTTCATTTAATCTTAAATATTCTTTTACCTTATCTTTATCCTTTTCGTTTAAGGATATTTTTTGCATAATTGAATTTTCTCTAAAATATATTTCATCATCCACTAAAGCAAAAGAATAGTTTTTAACACTATCATCAGCTGGTATTGTTTCTTCTCCTAAATCATCATTTATTTGAGCTTCTTCATACCTACCTTGAATATTTTTAATGGCTTTTTTTAGTCCTTCTTCTAAAGAAATATCTTTATTTTCAATACATGCAAGGCTTGTCCCAAATCTTGACGGTATTTCTTCCATAGTCCCTATTACCATCTGAGGATTATCTACAAAGTATTTATTATATATTAGTCCTTTTGCATCTTTGTCTAGGTTTATCCAGTCTTCATCTATCTTTAATAGCCTATCTCTCTTTTTTAAAAAGATTATATCTGAAGTTACTTCTGTTCCAGCTACCCCTTTAAATGTAGTATTTGGTAGTCTTATTGCTCCTAAGAACTCTGCTCTTTCCGATATATATCTTCTAACATCTTCACTTTTTTTATCCATTGTTCCTGAAGATGTTATAAAAGCAATTATGCCTCCATCCCTAACCTTATCTAAAGTTTTAGCAAAAAAATAATCGTGAATTAGAAAGTTATTTCTTTCATACTCACGATCTGCTACTTTAAATTCTCCAAAAGGAATATTTCCTATGGCCACATCAAATAGGTTATTAGAAAAATTGGTTTCTTCAAATCCTTTTATTTGTATATTGGCATTAGGGTAAAGTTCTTTGGTAATTTGTCCACTAATCCTGTCTAATTCAACTCCATAAAAGTTTGACTCTTTCATTTCTTCAGGTAGATTTCCTATAAATCTCCCTGTCCCAGCACTTGGTTCTAATATATTTCCTTTTTCAAATCCAAGATTAGAAAGACTTTCATAGATAGCGTCTATAACTACTTTCGGCGTATAAAAAGCTGTTAAGGTTGATTCTCTTGCCCTATTATATTCTTCCCCAGTTAGATTTTCTTTTAAAAAGTTTCTTGCATCAAGCCATTGACCTTCCTTTTCTTCATCAAATACATCAGAAAGTCCTCCCCAGCCGATATATTTTGCCAAAATTTCCTGTTCATCTTTTCTTGCACTTCTATTTTCTTTTTCTAAAACCTTTAAGACATTTATAGCTTCAATGTTGTTTTTTAATCTCTGTGAAGGTGGTAGGTTTTCTTCTTCATTAATAATTTTATAGTTTTCTAAACAAACTTCAGAAACCCCTTCTATATTTTCTCTATCAGTCTTTTTGTCTTTTTTAACTTCTTCTTCGTTATTATTGTCAATATCTTCAAAGCTGATTTGTTCTACTAGTTCCCCTTTATCAATAGATTGTTTTTCTTTTTCACTAGATTTATATACTTCTAAATCAAGATTTTTGTAATCATTAAAAAGAATTGTTTCAATTCCGGTAATAAAACCATTCATTAGTCCTGTGCTTTCTTCTAGTTCTATAGTTTTAGGACTTGTAGTATCGTTAATGGCAGTTATAGTGTATTCTTTTCCTTTGTATCTAACACTCATACCTTCTTTAAATGGATTTTCTTCTTGCCTTGCTCTATCATTTTCTATTTGCTGATTTAAATATCCATTTAAAAGCACTTCTCTATGTTTGTCATCAAGTAAATAAGGTAAGTTACTTAATATGTCCTTATAACTTTTATATTTTATAGCTTGATTAGAATTTAAAATATACCCATTGTATCGTAAATTTTGTTTAAGAGATTTCCCCTTAACATCTAAGATTAGCTCTACCTCATACCCTTCTTTTCCATCTATAATATTTTCTGGTTTTTTTAATAATCCATCTTCTATTTTCTTTAACAGTAGTAAGTATTCTTCATTTTGAGGATCAAAATAGTATTCTCTTTTTTCTTTGATATCCTTATCTATTAACTTGGAAAGAACTTGTTTCTTATCTCTTATTTCTTCAATTTTGGATTTTTCTTCTTGCGATAAATTTATATTAAAAGTAATTTTATTTTCTTCATTTATATGTGCTAAATTTTGATATGCTCCATTGATTTCAAGATTTTTATTAAAAACATATATATCATTATAATAATCTGGAAATTGCTGATTAAAGCTTTGAACATCTATATCATAGCCTTCCTCAAATTTTGTAACTTTATCATCAGTAATTTCAAATAAACCTTCCCTTTCCAATTCTAATACATCATTTAAATTTGTAAGGTTTGCTTCTTTCATTTTGGCAGTAATTTCATCAAACAAATTGTCTATTTTTTTGCTATCTTCAAAAGATTTCCCTTTATATAAAGTATAAATCTTTCCTTGTGAGTTTTCCTTTCTTGGATAAACTCTAATTCCTGTTTCTTCTAGTTCTATATCCTTTGTTTTATCTTTATCTACTAAAGCATAATAAAATCCTACTTTTACTGCTATTTTATCTTCTACAATCTCTTTTGTTAATTTTTCTTCTACTTCATTTCTTAATACTTCTAAAGCTTTTAAATCGCTTTCTTTAAAGGAATGTGAGAATAGTTTTAAGTCCTTATCAAAATAGGCATCATATGAATAATATATTATTTGATTATGGTTATTATCATATCCACTGGAAATATTTTTTATTTTTAAATATTTATTATCCTCTGTTTTAACTATATCTCCCACTTTTATAGAGAGTATCTCCTTATCATCTTCTATATTGTTTTCAAGTGAATTATTTAAATATTCTCTATATCTATTTTCTATTCTAATGCCTAATTCTTTAACCTTATCTATTGACTTCATATCATCTGGAAGATTTCCCTGCTTATCGGCAACTTCTCTCATGATTTTTGCATATTCTCTTTGGAATACAGAGTTAAAACTTGCTAAAGTATTATTTCCTAAGTTTTCTCTTGCCTTTATAATTTCATTTTCTAAAACTTTATCCTTAACTAATACATCGAAAAGTATATCTTCAATTTGGTCTATGGAAATTATTTTTTCATCTATCTTATTTTCTTCTATAGTTTGATTAAGTTCTATCTGACTTTTTCCTATTTGTTCATAAAGAAATTCAAAGTCTCTTTGGTTGATCTCGTTTCCATCACCTATGTCTATCTTATGGTGATCAACTATTTTCCCATCTACTATATGGTTAAAATAGAATTTGGAATACCCCTCCCACTCATCAGTCATCTGACCATACTCATCTTCTCCTAAGGTCTTATTATGAAGTCTTATCTTTTCATCTATTTCCCTTATTTCATCTAATAGTTCTTTAGTCAGCCTTTGTCCTGTATAATCTTTTTCTATTAGACTTGAACCCTCATTAAACTCAATTATCCAATAATCATCTTTTATATGGCTATCTAAATCAAAACCTATATTCTCTTTATTTTTATTAGTATAAAATTCCTTAAATTCTTCAAAACCATTTACTATATCATCATCTATAACTTCTTTGTTAGAATTAACTACAATATTTGGAATATCATCATATCGACTTTGACTTTCTAAAAGGTAATATTCTCTTCCTTCTATTTCTTCCTTTTCTTTAATATAAAAAGTGTCATGTATTCCCTCAAGAATAATTCCATCGTCTAACTGGTCTAATGGTATATCTAATTGTTTTTCAAAGGCTATGGAATATATATCTTCTTTTAAAAAGTTTGGTATAAATTCATCATAAATGATAAGTTTTCCATCATCACCTATACTTGCTACAGACTGTCCTTGATAATAATATATAGAACTATTATTTGTTCTTTCTATATATACATCATTATCAGTTGGAGGCAAATCATCTTGATAATTTATATACTCCTGGCTTTCTTTTTCTGTTTTATTTATTTCCTGATCTGTTTTTTTCTCCCTATTTTCTTCAAAACTTTCTTCATCTATATATCTATTCTTTTTAATAAGGTCATTAATTCTTCTTGCAACATTAGACCAAGATAGTAGTATTTCTTTTGCATTACCTTTATTATATTTTATTCCCTTCGCATCGTGCCACTCACCACTTTCTCTTGCAGCAGATAGTGCATGAGAACTTCCACCTACGCCATATTCATTTTTCAAGAAATCTGCTTGTTCTTTTAAATCATGCTTTTTAGTAAAAAATTCATATATTCTTTTCTTTCCATCAGAAAACCCACTTCCTCTTTTTAAGTTTTCATCTATCTCATCTTGTGTTATGAAACTCTGAATAGGTGCAATATCCTTTAAATTTGTCCTATATAATTTTCTTTCTATTTCTAGATCACTGATATCATTGTAGATTCTAGATAATTTATAATGATGAAATCTTAAAATATCAGGATTAATCTTATATTCTTCTAAAAACACCTCGTATTCTTTTCTGAGTTTATTTATAAAATTTTTATCTTCAAGTTTTTTCCCGAGATTTTCTTTTTCATCTTGGAAGCCTATTCCTTTTATATCATTAAGACTCGATAGATATCTATCCTTAATTTCATCAGTAAGATCTCTCTTTAAATACAATAATGTTTCTGCTATTTTTTCTCTTTCATATGTCGCACTTTCTACAATCTCAACATTGCTAGCAAATTCTCCTCTATCTAATAAATTATTAATATTATTAGCTAAATCTTTCCAAGAAACTATTTGCCCTTCTCTATACCTTGCCTCATCTCCATCTTTAAAAATTGCTCCTTCATTTCCAAACCATGCAGATATCTTTCTTCCTTCAATTTCAAGACCATTGGCTCCCCTATATATTTCTTTCAAAAAGTCTGCCTGTTCTTCTAAAGATTTACCCTTAGAAAATTCTGCTATTACTGCTAATCTTCCATCTTCATGATTTCCTCCATGTATTAAAAATGTATCTATTTCTCTTTGCCTTATTGGATTTGAGAAGGATATTTGCTCTCCCTGATTTTTAGCAGAAAAAAAGGAAGTAGACTCTACTTCCTCATTTTTTAGATTAGGATTATCTCCCTTTCCCCTATTTCTTGTAGGGTCATATCCATGTTCTTCTTCAATCTCAGATATTTCAGATAGTCCTCTTCTTTCAGTTCTTCTGTCAGACCCCAAGTTTCCATCATTTTGACTTCTTCCCTCGTGGTAAAGTCCTCTATCTCTTTTTCCTTTGATAGAAGATGATCCATCAATGTCCCTTGCAAATACATTATCTGATAATCCTCTTCTTTGTTCTCCTTGAGAAAGTTCAATCTCATCCTTCCCCATCTGTTGAGTTTCTTTAAATCTATTTCCTTGGGAATTGCCATATTGGGTACTAGGACTTCTATTCCTTCCTCCAATTCTTCCATCTTGTATGTCCCTCCCTGTCTCTCGAAGGAATTCTCCTTGACGATTGGTGTGTAAATCCCCTCCTCCATGAGGTATTCCTTGCCTGCCAATGTTAATTTCTCTTTCATCTTCCAAGCCTCCTTTAAAATTTATTTCACCGTTTATATCAGAACTTAATTTATTATAACGCTCCTTAAGCTCTTTTGTCTGCTCCAAATCTTTTCTTTCTTGAATTTTCTCTAAAATTTCTAATCTTTTTATTTCACTTCCCAAATCAAGTAAGATATTTTTACTTATATTAGCACTTATACTTAATACTTTGTCTATGTCCGAACTTGATATTTTAGACAGTAAAGATAAGTTTTCTTCTTTTAGCTGATATGAGACCTCCATTCTCTCGCTTATGGAAATTTTTACGGATTCTTTTAACAAATTAAAAAGGTCTACCTTTTGAATGCTTTTTAAACTTTCATCAGATAGACTTTCTAAAATTTTATTGAATTTTCCTCTAACATTACTTTCTACTAAGGCATCAATTTTATCTTCTTGGCTTAATAGAAGCTTACTATCTTTTTCTTTAAACTTATCTATCAGTTCATCTAGTAAGTTTAAATGCTTTTTGCTATCATATTTCCATAGCTTTACCTCAGAAATATTATGATTAATACTTACTGTTTGCCTTATGTCGAAGATATATTTTATCCTTCCACTATCTATATCTAAAAGTGGTATTCCTTTTTCGCCTCTTTTAACGCTTCTACCTATACTTTTCCAATAATCAAATTCTGCACAGGCTGTTGCTTTTGGATCCATATTGTATATAGATATTTGATGTATATATGGATACTTATAATTATTGCCTGATACCTTTAAATATTCCTCATATTTTTTTATATCTTTCTTAAATTCTTCTTTTGCAAGATAGATTGATCTGCTTAAATCTACTATATCATATCTTGGCATTTTATCCCTCCTCATTATAGTGATAAAAATGAACTAAATTTTTATATATTTATTTATTAAACTTTATTTCTTTCTATTTTTTAAATTTCTGTAAGCAAAAGATAACTTTAAAATGTCATTTACGCTATCTTTTTATTGCAATAAAAAAACGATTAGAATTTTTTACTTTTCTAATCACTTTAACTGCCTTTATTTTATTACTTCCAACACAACATTGCTTTTTCTAACTTTGAAAAATTGCAATTTGCTCTTCTTATAATTCCTGTTTTCTTTTGATTTTTGTATATTTTTTCTACCTTTATCAAGATCTTTGTTTTTATTTTTAAACAAAAAGCATATTCTTTTTGAAATAAGTCTTTATATCTGATATCTTCAAGTTCGTTAAAATCAATTCTTTCATAACAATCAGTCGGTACAGGAATCATTTTCTTAATATCCAATATAGATAATATGTGCAATTTTTCTTTATCAGAATAATATTTGTAAATATCTCCATCTATAGTAATACTATTATCGATCACTTCATAAATCAAAAAATGCTCATCGGAAACATTCTTCCATTTTTTATGTTTTTCCTTTGCAGAAGAAATTGGAATAAAATAATTATAATTTTCTATACCAACAATAATTCCAACAAATGGTTTTATACTGTTTCTATACGATGGATTATAATAAACTTCTGAATCTACTTTATTTAGATATTCAAGGTAATCAGAGTTTACAGTATAAAATCCATATTTTATAACTTCTACCATTGTTTTCTCCTAAAAAAACAGAGAGGTTTTGTCCTCTCTGTTTGCTTTAATGCTTCACCTTTGGGATATAGGTAGTGAGACACCTTCTTTAATGTTCCACCTTTAACGGTAGCGGGACACCATCTTTATCTGATAGGAATATAACATATATTTATAGTTATGTCAAATCAGTAAATTTCCTAACGCCTACTCTTTTATTATTTATATTATACCCCATTTCTTTCAAAATTCACTCCTTTCTGCATTTCTATAATTTTATTCAATTTTTTTATAATCAATTTACATATAATATTTACCTATAGTATTTTTTATTTCTTCTTCAATTTCTTTTAAAAAATTCTCTTTATCTTCCTTACCCTTTGCTATATCACTTAATCTCATTTCCCATTTTGCTGTTGTCTTTGGAGATTTAAACTCATCTATAACTATAGTCACTAGGTTTAATCCCTTTCTAGTTGATATTAGGTTTTTCTTTTCTCTTTTTATATAACCTTTGTATATCAAATTTTCTATTATTCCCGCTCTTGTAGCAGGAGTACCAAGTCCTTTTCTCTCAACTTCAACATCCTTAACTAATTCATCATTCCCAGCTATTTCCATTGCTTTTAAGAGTGTGTCTTCAGTGAAGTGTTTAGGTGGATTTGTATACTTCTCTTTTATATCTTTATTTTCAATATATAAAAAATCTCCTATTTTTACATCAGGAAGTTGTATATCTTCTTTCTTCTTTGATTTATATTCTTCTAAATATTTTGTAAATCCTTCTTCAGCAATTATTTTATAAGTGTTTATAAATTCAAACCCGTCAAATTCAGCCACTATCTTTGTTGTATTTTCTACAAGAGGATATCCAAAACTTGCATAGAGTTTATTTGTTATAAGTCTATATACTTTGGCTTCACTTTCCGGGAGATTTGAAATATCCTTATTTAATGAACTTATCGTTGGAATTATTGCATGATGATCTGTAACTTTTTTAGAATTAAAAACTACCTTAATTCTTTCTGTGTCAAAATCATTTTTCCCTATAATATTATTTACAGTGCTTTCTATCATATCTACTGTCAAATATCTTGAATCTGTTCGTGGATAGGTAATATACTTCTTTTCATACAGGCTTTGGGCATAATCTAGGGTTTGTTTTGCACTGTATCCAAAATACTTATTACATTCTCTTTGAAGTGTTGTTAGATCAAAGGGCAGATTAGGCTTTGTAATCTTTTCTTTTTTAATTACATCGGTTATTTCAATTTTTTCTCCGATTAAATTTTTAAGCTGCTCTGCCACTATCTTGTCATCAATTCTATCTGTCGACAGTGTAAATCCATTCATGGAAATCTCCACTGTATAATATTTTTCTTTTTTAAAACTATTTATCTCATCATCTCTATTCACAATCATTGATAAAGTTGGTGTTTGTACTCTGCCTACACTATAATTTTCATTATATAGACAGGAGTAAAGTCTACTTATGTTCATTCCAACAAGCCAATCAGCTATGGCACGAGCCTTAGCTGAATCAAAAAGATTATCATAATTACTTCCATCTTTTAAGTTGCTAAATCCTCCTTTTATGGAAGAGTCTTCCATTGAGGAAATCCAAAGACGTTTCATTTTCTTCTTACAATTTGCCATCATATATACAAGTCTAAAGATAGCTTCTCCTTCTCTACCAGCATCACAAGCATTAATAATGGTGTCAACTTCATTACTATTCATTAGTCTTTTAAGAATATTAAACTGTTTTTTAGTTGTCTTCGTTACCTCATACTTGTATTCTTTTGGGATAATAGGTAAATCTTCAATTCTCCACTTCTTATATCTTTCATCATACACATCAGGATTTGCCATTTGTACTAAATGCCCAACACACCATGAAACAATGTATCCATTCCCCTCATAATATCCATTATTTCTATTTTTTGCTCCTATAACTTTTGCTATTGATGCTGCAACACTTGGTTTTTCTGCGATTACTAATTTCATTTTTCCTCCTTTAATTTTTTAATAAAAAAATGAGAGATTAAATTTTCAATCCCTCATCTTTTTATAGCTCTACTGATTTTTTATTTTTTCTATAATATTTATTCCATTATCTATTACATCTTCAAACTTTAGTCTCTAACATAAAGATTTTTCTTCGAATAAGAATTCCATCTGTATAAAAAAGCTTGATCCGTTTTTAGCATTCTCATTAAATTTATGATTTTATCTATATCAAATTCTTAATTATACAATCAATCATTTCAACTTAGCTTTACTTATATATTAAGTTTGTGCTGTCGTTTTGTTCATCGTTTTTTATTAAAGTTCCAGAATTCTAATTATACTTTTTTTATAAATTTACACGATAATTGAGTTTATTGTTGTCCTTAATCTACTACTTAAATCATTGAGAAGATTAAAATTCATCTTCATCTGGAATAATTTCTGTATCTTCCTTATCTTCAAGATCATAATCCTCCCCTTCAGATTCATAATCATCTTCTAATTCATTATAATCTTGCTCCTCTTCAAAACTTTCCTCTTCATTTTTTTTATAGATTTTGAAGTAATATCCTGCACCCATTACACCAACAATAATTAAACCCATAAATAAATAAAGTCCTACCCCTGATTTCTTTTCTTCTTTCTCCTCTTTCTTCGGTTTTTCCTCCACCGGTTCTTCTTTTTTCACTACTTCTTCTTTTGGCTTTACTTCACTTTCTCCTTCAATCATATTTAGTAGATCTTGTTCTCCAACTTCTGTTAGTAATTGTACATTTTCTTGATTTTCCGAATGATCTACAATGAGGTGCATAGTTTTTCCACTCTTTGTTTGAAAGGTTAAAAATTGTCTAACATCTATTGGATTTTCCTTTTTTTCATCTCTTGATGTTTGATCTTCTACTTTCGGTGTAATATCCTGTCCATTTTTATCTACATTTTCTATAACTGTTCCTCTTGCCTTATTTTCTTTTGTAGCTAATGGATTAATTGCTTTAGTATTGCCACCTTTAACAAGTTTAGATGGCTTTTCTTTTTTATCTACTTGCTCATTTTTTATGTTATTTTCTTGTATTTTCGGCACTTCCTGATAAGGAATTTTTTGACTCTCATTAGATGGTTCATATATATCTTCATCAAATAAGCTTTCTAATTCTTTACTTTTTTCTGGCAAATAAATATCATTTGACTGATTTTTTATTTCATTATCATTGCTCTTAGCTATGGATATGCTTGGCATACTTAATAGTAAAAGGAGTAGCACTAAGGCTACCCCTAATCTTTTTTTCTTCATAGTTATCTCCTTTTCTTACTTTATATTCTTAAAGACATAAACTGCCTTTCTGCTATTATCCCATTCTATACTTTGATCTTTTTCATCTCTTATATCCCCACAGCTTGCATTAAAAGCTTTAGCTATATTGGAAATAGATGCGTGAATTCTTCCATTTATAATTACAGGTTTAGTGTCGGAATGATAAATGTTTCCTTGACTATCTTTCATAACACCAGTATCTATATTTAATCTTAGAGTTTTTTTAGGTAAGGCTGTATTTTCTTTATTTGAAAAGATAGCCTCTCTCTTACTATCATCATATTCTACATTAAACCCAAGAGTATAGGCTGCATATCTAACAGGTAGCATAATGCGATTATCCTTAATATATGCTTTTACATCCATATACACAGTAGTTTTCTTTCCATCTTTTATAATGTTATAGAAGTTTTTGTCTACTTGGAAAACTGCAAATTCTTTTTCATCTTTAACTTGCTTTTTGTCTTGTTGGTCTTCTTGCTTTTTCATCTTGTTAAGATCAAATTGATTTAGAATATTCTTGTCATCA
>Ga0129315_1000117_pt1 | contig 84174 bp, 83 predicted proteins | sample Cm827metagenome_FD_94432 | JGI IMG/M metagenome (GOLD analysis project Ga0129315, IMG submission 94432) | Eastern black-and-white colobus group fecal microbial communities from Wisconsin, USA - Cm827 metagenome | ecosystem: Host-associated > Mammals > Digestive system > Large intestine > Fecal... | reverse complement strand
TTTAGATATGATATTAACACCCCGGTTTCAAAACTTGCTTCGCTTCAAACATTGAAACCGGGGTGTACATTTTCTAAAACGGATTTCTTGATTTTTCACAAAATTTCTTCTAAGGCTCATCGTGCTTTTCTTTATGATTGACTTTGAGTTTGCCGACAGGGCAGCTTATAGGTATTTGGGCGGCCTGTTTCCTTAAATCCCGAAAGCTGTCATAGCTACTATCAAAGAAGCAGTTGCCTACCCGGGACGCCACAGAAAGACTGGACTGTTACCGCCACTTTTTTCCACTTTCTGTTGGCTCACAGCTCCATGCAATTTCCCTTCCGTCGCTGCAGGCAATGACGGTGCCCTGCTCATCGGTTCGAAATACCCAGCATCCTCCTCTGCGCAGAATATTTAAAACCGCTTCATGAGGATGCCCATAGTCATTGTCCTTCCCACAGCTTATCACTGCATATACAGGCGCTACTGCCTGCATAAATTCCTCCGATAAGGAACTGCTGCTCCCATGATGCGCTGCCTTAAGCACGTCTGCCTTAAGCTTCCTTCCGCTTTGCAGCATTTCCTTTTCCGACTCGCCCTCTGCATCTCCCAAAAACAGAAAGCTGTTATCTCCATAAACAAGCCTGATGGCAATGGAATAGTTATTTTCCTGCTCATAGGACTCACTAACCGGCGCCAAAACAGTAAAGGATGCCTCCCCCAGCGTATATACCTTTCCCACCTCCGGCGGCGTGTTTTGATAATTTCTATCCTTCATGGCATCAACCAAATCAAAATAGGATTTAGTATCCTTTTCATATTCGGGGTACATGACCACATCACAGTCAAATTTGGTGATTACCACATCCAATCCCCCAATATGATCTGCATCCAGATGGGTGCCTATCACATAATCCAGCTTTGTTACTCCCTGTTTTTTTAGATAAAACTGTACTGTAGTACCCTTTGTATAGTCCCCTGCATCAATCAGCATGGCATGCTCTCCGCACTTAATCAAAGTGGCATCTCCCTGCCCCACATCAATGAAGTGTATCTCCAGCCCATCCGCATCCCAAGGTACTTCTCTAGTGACCGCTTCTTGAAAAGAAGGACGATCTCGAAAACACATAAAAATGCAAAGCGCCAACAGAACAAAAAGAATTCCAAGATTTCCCCTCCTGCTCCTTCTATACCTCCTGCCCTTTCTACCTGCCATGTTTCATCTCCCCCAAAGCTCTGTCCTTTCCTGTATCCTACATATCAGAAAGCTCCATCTTAATCCAGGCGGGCTCCATTTTTTCCTGTCTGCTGCATACACAAAAGCTGTATCCCGGAAGCTTGCTGGTTTCTGCAAAGTATGCCGCTGCCTGTTCCTGCTCCGTAAGGGCTTTATGCTGCCAGTCTATCTGAAAGGAAGCAAGTCCCTGACTTAAGCCCCTTCCCGTAAGCTTAACATAGCTCTCTCTGATGCTCCAAATCCTAAAAAACATTTCCTGTGCCTGATCCTCTCCAAGGCTCCTTAGCAGGCTGTTGTCCTCATTAGTAAAAAAACGCTGCGCAATGCCGCTCCTGCTGTTTCGATGCTCCTGGATATCCACACCTACCTCCTGCCCGCCTACTGCGCAGCATACATACCGCCCGGAATGAGACAGATTGAAATACACATTAGGATATTCCTCCAAATAAGGCTTTCCCCACTGTCCTTGGCAGGTGAGAAAGGGCGGCGTCTCTTTCGTAGGAAGCTGCAGATAGTCACATAGCGCATAGTGAAGCAGCAGCCCTGCTCCGAGGCGCCTTGCCTTGTCATGACTGCCTTTCATCTGCTCACAGGCTTTTCTTCTTTTTTCTTCAATTTGATCCATGTGTGCAAAAAGGATGCTTTCTTCCCAAAAAGAAGCATCCTCCGCATAATATACTTTAACCATAATATACTTTAATTATTTCATCCCTTATTTCAATGGATTTTTGTAGAATTCCTTAAACTCCGTGTATCCCTCTTTCGCTAGCTGCTCCTTTTGGAATTTCTTATTTTTGTTCATCCGAACCACCAGAATTTGTTTTCCTTCGCTTCGCTCCTTCTGCGCCTTAGCAATCACACTGCAAAGCTCTTCTCCCGGAAGTCCCTTTTCCAAAAGGTATGCCACCTTAGCAGGCTGGGCCGGAACCTGAAATCCGCTTTCCATAAGCAGCAGAATAATTCGCTCAAAGCCGATGGAAAATCCGCAGGCAGGTACGTCATTTCCCGTAAACTTGCCCACCATCTTATCATATCTGCCGCCGCCTCCGCAGCTTCCGCCAAACTGGGGCATTGCAATCTCAAAGATGGTGCCTGTATAGTAAGACATTCCTCTAACCAGGGTAGGATCAAATACCAGCTCAAAATCGGATGCCTTCGTTGCACCAACGCTGTCCATAATCTCCTGAAGACTTACTCTTACCTCTTCCTCCAGATAATCCCCCAAGGTTTGTGCCAGGTAAGAAAGACTGTCGGTTGCTTCCTCCATCCCCTTAAAAAGAGAAAGATATTTTTCCACGCACTCTTTGCCGAAACCGTTCTCTAAAAGCTCCGCTTCCACACCATCAAGGCCGATCTTGTCCATCTTATCCAGTGTAATGAATACGCTGTCATAGGAATCTTCCGCAAAGCCGCTGTAGGCAGCCATAGCCTTCAATATTCTTCTCTCGTTAATTCTGATCTGAAAGCCCTTAAATCCAAGACGTCCCAGGGTGGTTGTGGTAGCAAGAATCAGCTCTATCTCCGCCAAATTGGAGGGCTCACCCAAAATGTCAATATCACACTGCATAAACTGACGGTAACGTCCCCTCTGGGGTCTGTCTGCACGCCATACATTTCCCATCTGAAGAGCCTTAAAGGGCGTGGGAAGCTCATTGGCGTGATTAGAATAATACCTGACAAGCGGAACCGTCAAATCATACCGAAGTCCGCCGTCCACTAAATCCTTTTCGCTTTCAGCATTTTCCAGATTTAGCTTTTCACCTCTTTTCAGAATTTTAAAAATCAGCTTCTCATTTTCTCCGCCCTGCTTGTTGCTGAGATTTTCAATGTTCTCAACACAGGGAGTTTCTATGGAGGTAAAACCGAATTTTCCGTAAGTCTCCTTGATCACTCCGATTACATAATCGCGGATCTGCATTTCCTCCGGAAGAATATCTTTCATGCCGGTCACCGGCTTCTTGGAAAGTGCCATATTATCTGCTCCTATCTGATGAATAATGTCATAATCTGCTTAAATACAGTACGTTGCAATTTTACACTTTTTCTAAGCATATTGCAAGTAACAGTTGAAGCCTTTGCACAGCATTCTTTTCTTGCACTTCCAATTTTTCTATATTATAATATACACGATTTATTACAGGAGGATAACGACATGTCATTTGAATTTATAAAAAAGCTGCCTACGCCGGATGAAATCAGGGAACAGCTCCCTCTTCCCGCCGATCTGGCAGCTCTTAAAAAGGAAAGAGATAAAGAAATCCGGGATGTAATCACCGGAAAAAGCGATAAATTTCTGGTCATTATTGGCCCCTGCTCCGCTGATAATGAGGATGCTGTTTGCGAATATGTAACCCGCCTTGCCAGGATAAATGAAAAGGTTAAGGACAAGCTGATTCTGATTCCCAGAATTTATACCAATAAGCCCAGAACCACAGGGGAGGGCTACAAGGGCATTGTTCATCAGCCTGATCCCGAGAAGCAGCCCGACTTTCTGGCCGGTTTGATTGCTATGCGTAAAATGCAGATTCATGCCATTGAGGAGTCAGGTCTTACAGCTGCGGACGAAATGCTTTATCCCGAAAACTGGGGTTATGTATCCGATATTCTTTCTTATGTTGCCATTGGTGCACGTTCCGTAGAGGATCAGCAGCATCGAATTGTAGTCAGCGGCTTTGATGTTCCCGCCGGCATGAAAAACCCCACCAGCGGCGACTTAACCGTTATGCTCAATTCGGTTTATGCTTCCCAGCACCCTCACTCCTTTATTTACAGAGGATGGGAGGTTAAAACAAACGGAAACGAACTGGCACATACCGTTCTGCGCGGTGCCACCAACAAGCACGGCAGAAACCTTCCGAACTATCATTACGAGGATTTAAATCTCCTTCTCACACTTTACAACGAAAGAGAGCTGAAAAATCCCGCTGCGATCATTGATGCCAACCACAGCAATTCCAACAAGGAATATGCACAGCAGATACGTATCGTCAAGGAAGTTATGCACAGCCGTAAATTGAGCCCTGATATTCACAAGCTTGTTAAGGGTGTTATGATTGAAAGCTATCTTGAGGAAGGCTGTCAGAAGGTAGGCGGCGGCGTTTACGGAAAATCTATCACCGATCCCTGCCTTGGATGGAAGGATTCCGAGAAATTGATTTATGATATTGCGGAATACTAAGCAACTGTATTACAGAGTTATCTCATAACAAAAACTGCCCGAAATGGGCAGTTTTTTAATGTCTGGGGTGCGCTTTCGCATACACCTCTCTTAATTTGTTTCTATTCATATTAACGTAAATCTGAGTCGTGGAAATATCCGAATGACCAAGCATTTCCTGTACACTTCTTAGATCAGCACCATTCTCCACCAAATGTGCCGCAAAGGAATGTCTAAGAGTATGAGGCGTAATATCCGCTACAATGCCGGCCTTCTTGGCATAATATTTAATCAGCTTCCAAAATCCCTGACGGCTCATGGGCTGCCCGGAACAATTGGCAAATAAATATTCCGAATCTGCATCAGATATCATGGCAGCACGTGTTCCCTCCAGATAACGGATCAAAGCGCTCTTGGCTTCATTTCCAAAAGGAATTACTCTCTCCTTCCCATTATCCCTGCACACAATGTATCCCATCTGCAAATTCACATCACCGGTTTTCAGTGTAATCAGCTCAGTCACCCTGATACCGGTAGCATACAAAAGCTCCAGCATAGCCTTATCTCTGATTTCTTTAGGCGATGTACCGGAAGGCTGCTCTAAAAGCCTTACCACCTCTTCCGTTGAAAGCACCTCAGGAAGCTTTTTCTCAATTTTAGGAGCATGAAGCGCTTCCGCCACGTCCTCTGCCACCATGCCCTCCTTGCACATATAATGATAAAAGGCTTTCAGCGAGGCAATATTTCTGGAGATCGTAGCTGCGGAAAACTTATTTTTTTCCAAGTAAAGAATATAGGAATTCAGATTTGTAGAGGTAATCTTTCTTACATCTTCTATTCCCTGCTCCTGCATGTAGTTTTTAACCTTTACCAAGTCTCTGCGATAGGACATCTCCGTATTCTCAGAGGTTTTCTTGATATTATGTAAATAAAGCATGAATGAATTAATCTCTGTTTCCATATCCTTCTTAGTTGCTCCTCCCCATTTTCCCGTTTACATAAACAGGGGTTCAGGTTTCATTATAAGCAAGAAAAGAAAGAAAAGCAAATGCATTTTTTCCCGATTTTACGCGCATTTTTGAGATTTTAACAAAAAAATACAACATATCGCAAACCCCAAATTATGTAAATACTAGATATTGTAAAAAATTTTTTTAAAAAATTTTTACTAAATCGCAAATCAAAATTGGGTTTACATAACTTTCCAGTATACATCCAATGAACAATACCAAAAGGATCCACATAAGAGAAAGTCCCTGATGCAAAAGCTGCTGTCTTTTGTTCCTAAAGCACGGTGCCACTCCCTTTCCGCATATATGTATACAGCTGTAATTTTCCAGACACCATCCCAGCAGCATTACTCCCGCAGGAATTAACAGGCATTGATGCGGGAACATGCCTCCCAATATCAATAGGATGCCCTTAATGCCATAGCGTATGGCCGCCGCAGTTATAACCATTCCTGTCATAATCCCCTGCCACAGCACCACGGCATAAGCTGCAATCATTCCCAGCACCGTTGTTGAAAGAAACAGCATAACAATGCATCCTCCCATACGCTGCCTAAGCACATATCTGAAAAAGCTTCCCTCATCAATTTCTATATACTTTAATCTGTTGATAGAAGTAGTGCTGAATATCCCTTCTTCCCCCAAAAGCATATCATCTGCCATATTCATAATCAGAACGCCTGTAAGAAAGCTTCCTAAAAATAAATAAAGCCATATGCGATACACTCTGTTCTTTTCCGATCTGTTCATTCCAAACTGCCATTTTACATTTTTTTCATTATATGACAAACAGGCAGCGCCTATGCACTGCCTGTCAACATTTATTTCTGTTCTTATCTATGCCGCTATTTCAGATATTTATCCTTATATGCCAAAACAGCCGAAACTGTTTTAGAATCCTGTATCTCACCGCTGTAAATCATATCCGTCAGTTCCTCTACAGTATACGCTCCCACCTGAACATATTCATCCTCGTCCAGATGCTGCTTTCCAGGCACTAACTGATCTGCTACATAAATATCAATCTTTTCATTGCAGAATGCTACCGTGGTGCGAATACTTAGGAGAAGTTCCAAATGCTCTGATACATAGCCTGTTTCCTCGGAAAGCTCTCTTGCCGCTGCGTCCTTTGTAGGCTCATCGGCACTTTGCAGGCCTCCTGCCGGAATTTCCAGGGTATAGCGGTCAAGCGCATTGCGGTACTGCTTTACCATGATAATACGTCCCTGCTCATCTACCGGAACTACAGCCGCAGCTCCCTTATGTCCGATAAAATCCCACTTAACAATATTTCCGTTAGGAACCCGGATGGTATCCTGATAATAGTCTATAATCGCACCATGAGCAACCAGGGTTCTGTCTAATCTTTTAAACTCTTCCATTATAGCCTCTACTTTCACTGCCGTAAGCTGCGCCGATCACTTATTTGCTTTCAAGAAGTTTCTCTGCACTGACAAGCTTCACGCAAAGTACAAACAAATCCGCTGCCATGGAAAGGTCTTCCGCTGAAGGGAATGTAGGTGCCAAACGAATGTTGCTGTCCTTGGGATCCTTTTTGTAGGGATAGGTTGCTCCTGCACCTGTTAAAACTACGCCGGCCTCCTTACATTTTTCCACTACAGCCTTTGCACAGCCATCCATGGTTTCAAAGGAAATAAAATAACCGCCATTAGGTTTGGTCCATGATCCGATAGAAAGCTCCGAAAGTTCTCTGTCAAGCACCTCTAAAACAGCCTCAAATTTAGGACGCATAATCGCAGCATGCTTCTTCATATGCTCCTTCATTCCGTTAATATCCTTAAAGTAATTGACATGACGAAGCTGATTCATCTTGTCAAAGCCAATAGTCTGAATGGTCATAATCTTCATCATGAAGTCAACGTTAGCCTTAGAAGATGCAACCGCTGAAATACCACTGCCGGGGAAGGTTACCTTAGAGGTAGAGCAGAATTCATATACCATATCAGGATTTCCCATTTTTTCGCACTCTCCAAGGATTTCCAAAAGCTCATCCTGTCGGTCTTCATACAAATCATGAATTGCATAAGCATTATCCCAGAAAATTCTAAAATCACAAGCCGCAGGCTTAAGGGCTGCAAACCGCCTTACCGTATCATCAGAATAGGTGTAGCCCTGTGGATTGGAATATTTAGGAACACACCAGATTCCCTTTACCGCAGGATCTGTATTTACATATTTTTCTACCAAATCCATATCCGGTCCCTGCTCGGTCATGGGAATATTAATCATTTCAATTCCAAACTGTTCGGTAATGGCAAAATGCCTGTCATACCCGGGTACCGGACACAGAAATTTTATCTTGTCCAGCTTGCACCATGGTGTGCTTCCCATTACCCCGAAAATCATGGAACGTGCTACTACGTCATACATAATGTTAAGGCTGGAATTGCCGCATATGATAACCTGATCAGATGAAACCCCCATCATATCCGCAAGCAGCTTCTTTGCTTCAGGTGTTCCCTCCAAAAGTCCATAATTTCTGCAATCCACTCCGGTCTGAGTCTTAAAATTAGAATTTGAATCAATCACATCAAGAAAATCCAACTCCATATCCAGCTGAGAAGGTGCAGGCTTGCCTCGTGACATATCCAGCTTCAATCCCTTAGCCTTCGCCTCCTGATACTGAACATTCAATTTTTCCTTTAAAGCAAGAAGCTCTTCCCTGCTCATTTCCTTATATGCCTTCATGGTGCATATTCCTCCTCACATCTGTCATATAGTATTGTTGGATAATTGTATACATTTTAAAACCCATATTATTTTACTATATCCCTCTCTTACCTACAAGCTATTTTTTATTGTTCTTTTTCCGAATATTTTCTTCTTATTCGGGATTTTTTATAAATTTTATACAAAAAAGGAAACGCTATGCAATCGACTTAGCCTTTTGCACGGCGTTTCCCATTTTATTAAGCGATACTCATATCTCGCATTATTTTGCGTAATCAATTACGCGTGACTCTCTGATCACATTTACTTTGATCTGTCCGGGATATTCCAGTTCAGCTTCAATCTGCTTGGAAATATCTCGAGCCAAAAGAACCATATCGGAATCAGAAATCTGTTCCGGAACTACCATTACACGAATCTCTCTACCTGCCTGAATTGCAAAAGATTTATCTATTCCTTTAAAATTGTTTGCGATATCTTCTAATTGTTTTAATCTGGTTGTATATGTTTCAAGCGTTTCTCTTCTTGCACCCGGTCTTGCCGCAGATATTGTATCAGAAGCCTGTACAATACATGCAATCAATGTCTGAGGCTCCACATCACCATGATGGGATTCCACTGCATTAATAACAGTCGGTGATTCCTTGTACTTTCTGCACAATTCGACACCCAGCTGAATATGAGAACCTTCCATTTCATGGTCTACTGCTTTACCTATATCATGCAATAAGCCCGCTCTCTTGGCCATTCTAACATCCAGACCAAGCTCTGCAGCCAAAAGTCCTGAAAGCTGTGCCACTTCAATAGAATGCTTAAGTGCATTCTGTCCGTAGCTGGTTCTGAACTTCATCTTACCAAGCAATCTTACAAGTTCAGGATGAATGCCATGCACACCCACCTCGAGGATAGCAGCTTCACCTTCCTCTTTAATCATGACTTCGACTTCCTTCTGCGCTTTCTCAACCATTTCTTCAATTCTTGCCGGATGAATACGTCCGTCAACAATCAGCTTCTCAAGCGCAATTCTCGCAACTTCTCTTCGGATAGGGTCAAATCCCGATAAGATAACAGCTTCCGGTGTATCGTCGATAATCAAATCAACGCCGGTAAGTGTCTCAAGAGTTCTGATATTTCTTCCCTCTCTACCGATGATTCTTCCTTTCATCTCATCATTAGGAAGCTGAACTACGGAAATCGTAGTTTCAGATACATGGTCTGCTGCACATTTCTGTATTGCTGTGACCACATATTCCTTAGCCTTTTTATCGGCCTCTTCCTTGGCGCGACTCTCCATTTCCTTGATCATCACTGCCGTTTCATGCTTTACTTCATCTTCAACAATTTTTAATAAATATTCTTTTGCCTGTTCGGAGGTTAAACCTGAGATTCGTTCCAGTTCCTGTAATCTCTGTTCGTTCAGCTTTGAAATTTCAGCGCGCTGCTTTGCCAGTTCTTCTTCTCTGGCAGTTAAGCTTGCTTCCTTCTTCTCAATCGCATCAGCTTTCTTATCGATGTTTTCTTCCTTCTGCTGAACTCTGCGCTCGTAACGCTGTGCCTCGGCACGGCGTTCCTTAATCTCCTTGTCCAATTCGTTTTTGGTACGAATGGATTCTTCCTTAACTTCCAGTAAGGACTCACGCTTTTTCGTCTCAGCAGTCTTCAGCGCTTCATCAATAATCTCACGTGCCTTTTCCTCTGCATTTCCGATTTTAGCTTCAGATACCTTCTTGTGGTATGTAGTAGCCAGAACCCATGCAATAGGAGCTGCCACGATCAGCGTAGCGATTACCGCGATCAAAACTTGCTGCATTTACAGGAGCACCTCCTTATTTAGTTTTCATTGTACTCTGATCTATATAGAATGTGGGTAAAAAGCAACATTCTAAAAGCAATTTACAACACTTAAATTTTAAACTCAAATGGAAGTTATGTCAAGTAAAAGTGCGTTTCTTATCGCATCAATTGAAAAGCCCCTGCGAAACAAAAATCCCATCATCCGCTGTATATCTGCACTTGAGGCATCTTGAACCGAAAAATTCTTTTTGGCAATCAAGCTCCTAATCTGCTCTCTTTCAAGCTCACCAAAGTCCTCCCCAACGATCTCCTCCCATGCTCCTTGAAAAATCTCCTTTGAAATTCCCTTTTTCAGCAAGTCCGTCATGATACGCTGTCGGCTCTTTTGCTCCATGTTATATTCGATAAAATCCCTTGCATACTGTTCATCATCTATGTACCCAAAAGAGGCCACATAATCAATCGCCGCCTGCGCTATTTGCTCCGAATAGCCCCCCATGATCAGCTTATTCTTGAGCTGGCCTGAGGTATAGCTGCGGCTCTTTAATAAATTCATAGCACGCATCTTAGCACGCTTTGGAAGTACCTTTTCCGTAAGCTCATGATAACCAGTCTCAGAAAGCTCCTCCCCCTGCCGGATTCCGTACACACGCAATTCGCCCTTGTATAAAACAAAGGCGAATTCGTCGTCAATTTCTATTTTCACTTTTGACTTGGATACTTCCCTGATATCCGTTACTGTCATACAATCCTCACTTCTTGCAGCTTATTCCATAGTTTGCTTCTGATCATTACCTTCGGCAGGTGCTTCTGCTCCCTGTAATCCGTAATGAGCTCTCACCTTCTGCGTAATTTCCTCCAGCATTTCCGGATTATCCTTTAGATACTGCTTGGTGTTCTCCCGTCCCTGGCCGATTTTATTTCCCTCGTATGCATACCATGCCCCACTCTTATTCACAATGTTCACATTAGCCGCCAAGTCAAGCACATCACCTACAGCAGAAATTCCCTCGCCAAATATAATATCAAATTCAGCCTCCTTAAAAGGCGGTGCAATCTTGTTCTTCACAACCTTCACTCTTGTTCTGTTTCCGATGGTTTCCCCGCTTTGCTTTAATGCCTCTATTCTTCTTACATCCAGTCTGACGGAAGAATAAAATTTCAGTGCACGTCCGCCGGTAGTGACTTCCGGATTACCGAACATAATACCTACCTTTTCTCTCAGCTGATTAATAAAAATTACCGTACAATTAGACTTACTGATTACCGCAGTAAGCTTACGCAGCGCCTGTGACATAAGACGCGCCTGCAGGCCCACATGAGAATCTCCCATATCTCCGTCAATCTCTGCCTTGGGTACCAGTGCCGCTACAGAGTCCACAACAACGATATCAATCGCACCGGATCTGACCATGGTTTCTGTGATCTCCAATGCCTGCTCTCCATTGTCAGGCTGGGAAATATATAAGTTGTCAACATCTACACCGATATTTCTTGCGTAAACAGGATCAAGTGCATGCTCTGCATCAATAAATCCTGCAATTCCGCCTCTTTTTTGGACTTCGGCAATCATATGTAAAGTGACGGTTGTTTTACCACTTGATTCGGGTCCGTATATTTCAACGATTCTTCCCTTGGGAATTCCACCCAGTCCCAATGCAATGTCAAGACTTAAAGAACCGGTAGGAATCGTTTCCACGTTCATATGTGCGGAGGAATCTCCCAGCTTCATCACAGCTCCCTTACCAAACTGCTTCTCAATCTGCCCCAATGCGGCATCCAATGCTTTTAACTTTTCTTCTCTTTCCATAAATCGTTTCTCCTTTTGATCCACTTAGCTGCTTATTGCAAGTCAGCCCGGGTAAGAACGTCTGTTCTTTATTACTATAAAACAAACGTTCGCTTTTGTCAACAAGTTAATACTGATTTCTTAAATGTCTACTACAGTTCAACCATGCTGTTTATAAATTGATTATACCAGCATATGTGTCCAATAAAACTCCCTCAAAGGCATCTTCTCCCTTCTTTCCAAAATTTACTCCGGATGCTTGGCAGAAAATGCCGGATTTGCAAAACAGAGATTGGCACCGCCCTGAATTGGCGGCGAAAAAGTACTATTTCACTGTAGCATATTCGTTTCAATTTAGCAACAGAAAAGTCCGTTTTAGTAACTGTTACATATGTACAGCGGCAGTTGCTAAAACGGACAACTATTTATTGTAATCATAATGGACTTTGATACTTTTCATAATCCGGATAGGTTACCGTTACCCACCCATAATAGTAATTGAAGCCTACCTCCATTCCAAGCGGTGTATAGAAGATAATCAGGGTGCTGTCATCATTCATTAAGTCGGTGATTTCCTGATCTGAGTAATAGTCCATGGTCTCGCTTTCACCGTTCTGTCTCTCGCTTCTTTTACGAAAATCAATGGAAAACTCATCATCAATTTTAAGTATCTGGGAATTGGTCATTTCCATTCCGCTTTCCATATCAATATTTACGGAAACCACATAGCTCTCGTATGTCTCTTCGTCCAGAAAAGCATATTCCACATAGATAACACTTAAAATATCTTCTTCCATGTATGTAACATAGCTTTCCATATCAAAAATGAAATACTCATCCGATCCCATATTCTCTCCTATGGAATTAACATGGTTAAAGACCACTTCCAGTTCTTTTTTGATGGCAGCATTAATCCTGTCTGCCTTCTTTTGATCCTCACATAAAACTACCGGATAATTTCCTGTCATCACAGAATTGGCATTCGTTTCCGCATATTTTGTAAATTCCTTTACCTCGATCCGGTAGGATAAATCTGACTTGATCTCATTATGAAAATCATAGTACTCATCATTGTCACGGGAACTGTTTTCCTCATCATCCGGCTTTGCTGCCCAATGATCTTCCGGATCGTCCTTCCCCCTATCATAAGCCCAATCATCAGCTTCCTCCTGATTATCTCCGGCTATCAACGGATCCTCAGCTTCTCCATCATTCCTTTGCTCAATTTCCCTCTCGGCTTCCATCGTCTCTCTAAATGCCTGATCAAAAATCATAATATTTTTGACCAGTTGAAAGACTCCGATGTAAAAAGCAATCAATAGCACACACGCTGCGGCAATCCCCCCAACTACAACAGCAGCAATTTTTCCGGAAGTCCATTTTTTCTTCATATGCATTTCCCTTTCCTACAGTACCAGCCTGCTTAACCAAGCAGGCTGTCAATCCCTATGAGAGGCAGTTCAAAAGCAGATTAAGAGCAGCCACCACGGTCTGCTGCCTTACTTCCTCCCGGCTTCCCTGAAAATGATTTTCCGTTACGCTTACCTTCCCCTGTACACAGCAGCCTATATACACAAGACCTACCGGCTTTTGATCAGTTCCTCCGTCAGGCCCCGCAATTCCTGTAACAGCAACCGCAGCCTGGGCATTGGCAGCCTCCATGGCTCCTCTTGCCATCTGCTCAGCCACCTGGCTGCTTACTGCACCATACTCCTTTAAAGCATCTAAGCGGACTCCAAGGAGCTTATTTTTAGCCTCATTAGAATAAGTAATATACCCCTCTTTAAAAACCTCCGACACGCCCGGTACATTCACCAGTCTGCCGGAAATCAGTCCTCCGGTACAGGATTCTGCGGTAGAAACGCACCAATTTTTTTCTTTCAGCTTTAAGACAACCTGCTCTTCCAATGTCTGCTCCGATTTCACTTTAATACCCATATCCCTCTTAGCCTTACGCAACAAAATATGCTATTTATTTTCCTTCATCACATCTTTATTTTTCACCAGATAATCTATCAGCGATACCACTGTCAAAATTACGGCAATCCAAAGAATGATCTGTGTCAACAGATTAATTGCTTCAATGTCGGCAATCAACAGACAAACCGCTGCCATCTGAAAGGTAGTCTTAAATTTTCCCCAATAGCTGGCGGCAATCACCACACCGTTGTCCGATGCAACCAAACGGAAGCCGCTGATAATAAACTCTCTGGCTATAATAATGATAACCATCCACGCCGGAATTTTATTCAGCTCAATTAAACAAATCAGCGCTGAACATACCAATAATTTATCTGCCAGCGGATCCATAAATTTTCCAAAGTTGGTAACCAGATTATACTTTCTCGCAATTTTACCGTCCAACAGATCGGTAAGGCTTGCCAAAATAAAAATAGCAAGTGCAATCCATTTATCATAAGGTGTAACAGGCACCAGCAAAAACACAATAAAGAAGGGGATCATAATCACCCGAAGCATCGTCAATTTATTTGGTAAATTCATTTTAATAACCACACCTTTCCATATTAAACTGTCCTTAGTTCTCAAGCTGTTCTTTTACAGCTATTTCTCCTATTAAATCATACTCATTAGAGCCGGTTATCTTAACCTTCACGAAGTCGCCGCTGATCAGCTGCCGGTCTGTATTGATAAACAGATATCCGTCCACGGAGGGCGCATCCTTGTAGGTTCGCGCCACATACACATCCTCCTCGGGCATTCTGCCCTCAATCATGGCGTCCACATATCTGCCCACCATTTGCTCTGCCGCTTCAAAAGCAACCTCCTGCTGAAGCTCCATAATCTCATCACGTCTTAGCTGCTTGGTCTCCTCCGGTATCTGATCCGGCATTTCGGCTGCCGGCGTATTCTCCTCCGGAGAGTAGGTAAATACCCCAAGCCTGTCAAATTCCATCTCATCCACAAAGGCTAAGGTATCCTCATAATCTGCCCTGCTCTCACCCGGAAATCCGGTTATAAAGGTAGTTCGGATACAAATATCAGGTATTTCCTTGCGAAGATGTCGAATCATGCCTCCGATCTGAGCCGTGTCAGTTCTTCTTCCCATCCTCTTTAGTATTCTGTCGCTGCCGCTTTGTATCGGAATATCCAGATAATGGCAAATCTTATCTTCACTTTTCATCACTTGTATCAGCTCATCCGTAATTTCCTCCGGATAGCAATACAAAATTCTGATCCAAAAAAGCCCCTCTATCCTGCAAAGTTCCTTAAGAAGCTTGGGAAGCATTTTTTCTCCATATAAATCAATCCCGTAAAGAGTAGTCTCCTGAGCTACCAAAATCAGTTCCTTCACACCGCTCTCGGCCAGTTCCTTTGCTTCCTTTAAAAGCTCCTCCATGGGAATGCTCCGATACCTTCCACGAACCTTGGGAATGATACAATATGTGCAGTGCTTATTGCAGCCCTCGGCAATTTTTAAGTATGCATAGTATCCGCCGGTGGTCACCACACGCTTTCTGCCACCCTGCGGGGATTTATCAATGCTTTCAATATGATTTAACGGATTTCCCTTCAGCACTCCTTCTAAGGTCTCCACAATCGTATCAATGGCTGTGGTTCCAATAATGGCATCCACCTCCGGAATTTCCTTTTGTATCTCATCAGAATATCGCTGTGCCAGACAACCGGTGACTATAAGCGCCTTAATCTGCCCGGCCTTTTTCAGCTCTGCCATTTCCAAAATGGTGTTAATGCTTTCTTCCTTGGCATCATTGATAAAACAGCAGGTATTTACAACTACGGCATCCGCCTCCTGCTCATCATCCGTAAAGCTATAGCCCTTTTGATTCAGCATTCCCAGCATGACCTCTGAGTCCACCAAATTCTTATCACAGCCCAGCGAAACAAACAGAATTTTCATTTAATTCCTTTCATAACGGCAATCATATAACAAACGCTGTCACGCTCTGCGTGGCAGCGTTTACCTTGCCATATATCTGTGACCGGGTTACTCATCCTCATCGGAAAGAATCTTAATCTTTCCCTGATTAAGCTCTTCTACCGCAACAGACAGCGGCTTTGTAGCATTCTTAGTGCTTACCAGCGGTTCCTCGCCGCCAATGATTTGTCTTGCCCTTTTGGCGGTAGCCATAACAATGGAATACCTGCTGTTGACTACCGGTGTCTCACCGGGCTCTACCTCGCTGTTTACTACCTTCATTAAATCTGAATAAGATGGATGTAACATATTAACTCCTTTCCTATGGAAGCTTATCTGAATGCTTCCAGCTCCTTTCTCATATTTTCAATGAACTCCTCATTACGAGGGGGAGTATCATGTGCTGCCTGTATCAGTGAATGCATCCTTGCCACGCATTCATCAAGCTTATCATTAATAACGATAAAATCATACTCTTCAATTCCCTCTGCTTCCTCTGAAGCGCGTTTTAAGCGTTTTTCTATTACCTCAACGCTTTCCGTTCCTCTGCCCACAAGGCGCTTTTTAAGCTCTGCTGCACTGGGCGGCATCACGAAAAGAAGCAATGCAGTAGGAAATTTCTTCTTTACCTTAAGTGCTCCCTGTATCTCTATTTCAAGAATTACGTCCTTGCCCTTTTCCAGCTGCTTCTGCACATAATCCTTGGGTGTTCCGTAATAATTGTCACAGTAGCTGGCATATTCAATAAGACCATCCCTTGCTATCTCATCCTCAAAGGTCTTCTTGTCTACGAAAAAGTATTCTTTCCCTTCCTCTTCACCGGGTCTCGGATTTCTGGTGGTCATGGAAACCGATAGAGCATAGTTATCATACGAATGCACCAGCTGCTTCATAAGTGTTCCTTTTCCCGCACCTGAAAATCCCGACACGACGATTAATATTCCCTTACGCTTCATCCTCATCTCTACTTTCCGCCTGTACACGCTGGGCAATGGTTTCCGGCAGAAGTGCTGAAAGCACTAACTGACTGTTTTCCATAACCAGCACAGCTTTGGTTTTTCTCCCCTGCGTGGCATCAATAGCCGTTCCGTTTTCTCTTGCCTTCTGCACCAGACGCTTTACCGGTGCCGAGTCAGGACTGACAATGGCAATGATCTTCCCGGAATTAACAATATTGCCAAACCCAATATGAATCAGCTTATTCATTCAAATCCCTCTACTCGATATTTTGAATTTGCTCTCTGACCTTCTCAATTTCTGTCTTTAATTCAATTCCCCTGTTGGATATTTCCAGATCACTGGACTTGGAAAGAATGGTATTTGCTTCCCTGTTCATCTCCTGGGCAATAAAATCCAGCTTTCTGCCAATGCTTCCGCCCTGAATCAGGGTTTCCTTAGTTGTCTCTATATGACTGCGCAGACGCACCAACTCCTCATCTACACAAACCCTGTCAGCAAAGATGGTAACCTCTGTCAGCAGTCTGCTTTCATCTATCTTGCTGTCCTCCAAAAGCTCTCTGACCTTATCTGTCAGCTTTTGACGATACTCCGCAATGATCTGAGGGGAACGCTCGGTAATAAAGTCTACATGCGTCAGCATGACATCCAGCTTGCTTACAAGATCGTTCTTTAAATTCTCCCCCTCTTTAATTCTGGTCTCCACAAAGCCTTCCGCAGCCCCCTTAATTCCACGATCAAGCAACTGCCATAGCCTTTCCTCATCAATGGTCTGCTCTTCCATGGAAAGCACCTCGGGATATCTGGAAAGTGCAGAAACACGCACATCATTATCCAGGGAAAAATCTTCCGCCATCTGGTTTAAATACCCCATGTATTCTGCCGCAAGCTCCTTATTATACTTGACGCAGACATTGGTTTCCGTATAATCCTCATAGGTAATGAAAATATCTACCTTGCCCCTCTGAATATAGTTCTTTAGTTCACTTCTGATTGCTGCTTCAAAAAAATTCAGCTTTTTCGGCATCTTGATGTTCACATCCAGATACCTGTGATTAACTGATTTCATCTCCACGGTAATTTTGCGTTCGGCCTCCTGTATTTCACATCTGCCAAAACCGGTCATACTCTTAATCATACGATACCTTCTTCTCTTCCTGTATTCCATGCGGGCAACCCCATTACCCACTACGCATATTCTAATCTATTATAAATTAAACCCACAATGTAGTCAAGCACGAGGAGTAATTGAAAAGAATCCTCATATCGTGTAAAATCTATTGTATTGTATGAAAAATCATTTCAGGATAAAGGAGTATATTATGGCTTTCGATGGCATTACCATTGCAAATATCACAAAAGAATTAAATGATACCCTGACAGGCAGCCGCATTTACAAAATTGCCCAGCCCGAAAACGACGAGCTGCTGCTTACCCTAAAAACTACCGACGGCGGACAGCACAGGCTCCTTCTGTCAGCCTCTGCCTCCCTCCCTCTTACTTATCTTACCGGGAGCAACAAGCCAAGCCCAATGACCGCTCCCGGCTTTTGCATGCTGCTTAGAAAGCATCTGCAAAACGGAAGAATTACGAAAATTACTCAGCCGGGGCTTGAACGGATTCTTCAAATTCACGTGGAGCATTTGGATGAAATGGGGGACCTGTGCAAAAAAACCCTGATTGTGGAACTCATGGGTAAACACAGCAATATTATCTTTGTAAACGATCACAATATGATTATCGACAGCATCAAGCATATTTCCGGCATGGTAAGCTCTGTAAGAGAGGTTCTTCCGGGGAGAGATTACTTTATCCCCTTAACGCAGGAGAAGGACGATCCCCTTTCCGCCTCCCCCACACTCTTTAAGCAGCGTATGACAAGCAAAGCCATGCCCATCTATAAAGCGATTTATTCCTCCTATACCGGCTTATCTCCTGTGATTTCTCAGGAAATCTGCGTAAGAGCAGGCATAGACGGAGATACCTCCACCGCTGTCTTTACGGAAAGCTCGGAGGGAGAAACAATGATTTCAAACCTGTATCAGGCCTTTGATCAGGTAATGAATCAGGTACGCAAGGGGCTTTTCGCCCCCGTCATCGTATATGAAAACGGCAGTCCGAAGGAGTTTGCCTCCATTCCCCTTCTTTCTTACAAAGAAGCCGACAGTCAAAGCTTTTCTTCTATTTCCGCTCTTTTGGAACAGTATTATGCGGAGAAAAACCGGATATCCCGCATCCGTCAAAAATCCGTTGACCTGCGTAAAATTGTACAGACTGCCTTAGAAAGGAATATCAAAAAGTACGATTTACAGCTCCGCCAGATGCAGGATACGGAAAAGAAGGACAAATACAGAATTTATGGAGAGCTTTTAAATACCTACGGCTATAACGTATCTCCCGGCTCAAAATCCATGGAGGCACTTAACTACTATACCAACGAGATGATCACCATTCCCCTTGATCCTCTGCTCTCCCCCTCCGAGAATGCCAAAAAATATTTTGACAAATACGGTAAGCTGAAGCGTACCTATGAAGCCCTTTCTACCCTGACCCTTCAGGTAAAGGAAGAAATCGACCATTTGGAATCTATTCAGACTGCGCTTGATATCGCTCTTTTGGAGGAGGATCTTACACAGATCAAGGAAGAGCTGATCGAAAGCGGCTATATCCGCAGAAAAGGCGGCTCCAAAAAGGTGAAAATTACCAGCAAGCCATTTCACTACATCAGCAGCGACGGTTTCCATATCTATGTCGGGAAAAATAATTATCAAAACGATGAACTTACCTTTAAATATGCCTCGGGTAACGACTGGTGGTTTCACGCCAAAGGAATCCCCGGCTCCCATGTCATACTTAAAACTGAAGGAAAAGAGCTTCCCGACAGAGCCTTCGAGGAGGCTGCAAAATTAGCTGCCTACTATTCCAAAGGCCGGGATCAGGAAAAAATTGAAATCGATTATCTGGAAAAGAAAAATGTTAAAAAGCCAAATGGCAGCAAGCCCGGCTTTGTGGTGTATTATACCAACTATTCCATGATGATCGATGCGGATATTTCCCGGCTGAAGCCGGTTGAAAATTAATCTATTATGTAAGCCTGCCACAGGTACCTGCGGCAGGCTTTCTTCGGCAATTATTCTGCGGCAGTTACTCTGCCTATTACAGGGTACCGCTTGTAAACAGGCTCTTCACATGGTCGATCTCCTGCTGGGTTGCCTTTTCAGCAGGCACATAATAGGATTTTTCCCGGGCAATCTTATAAAGCTCTTCCTGTGACTGTTCACATGCATTTCGAAACTGCTTTAAAGTCTGCTTAAGCTCCTTATTTTCTGTCTGGGCGATCATCTCACCGAAACGCACCAGTTCTCCATTGATACCTGTCAGTGTATCTGCTACCATTGTCTTTTCATTCATCTGCATCTTCCTTACCTCCTACTGCAAAAACTTCATCAATTGATTTTTGTTATCCATTGCTGACTGGGCGCCTTTTTCAAAGAACTGCTTAATCTGTGTGTCTGTTGCACAGGATGCATATTCTTTCATTTTGCAGTGTGATACATCGTAACCACCTATTAAGTGACGCAGGTTCTGTAAATCCAGTTCTGATAAATTAGCCATAAAAAACACCTCCTGAAAATATTGTCCATTCTGACACTTCTATTGTTTCCAGGAGGCTTCACTTTTATTCTTTTGCATTTTTCTTTTGAATTCTTATTATAATAATCCTATAAATTTTTAAATTTATGCTTTAATCATCCAGCCAGTAATCATCCGCCATCTCTTCCTTGACCGGCTTCCTTTTCTTCTTTTTCTTTTTTCTCTTTCCGCTCCCGCCGGATCTTCTATCGGATACGGCAGCTTTTCTTTCCTCTTTCATAATTCCGGTTCTTTGGGCTATATAAACCAGCAGATGTCCCTTGGGCATGCTTCTAAGCTCATCCTCAGTAACCGCTTTCCATCTGATTACCAAAATAAAATATAACGCCGCTCCTATCATCACTGCCAGCAAAAGCGCTACAATATTAACCTTTATCAGATAGTACACACCCTGATATACCCCAAAAGCTGCCGCTCCCATAAAAATTGCTGCAATAATCGGTCTAAGAAAGGTTCTGTCAATTTCCTGATTGTAACCAAGGGCACGATGTACCGAAATTTGATTTAAAATACATAGAAGAAGCGCATACAGTATTGTAGACCCTACATAATAATATAAACTATACTTTGTATCCAAAAACAGCATCAAAAGAATCATGACCGCCGCATGAAGAATCACCGCAAGAGAAGCATTGACAATAGGCGTTTTCATTCTGCCTACAGACTGCAGTATTGCCTGCGTCAGGGTAGACAATGCATAAAGGATCACCGTAACCGCCATACAGGACAGCAGCATCGATGCAATATCCAAAGTATCCGGCTGGTGAAAGATCACCATCATCACAGGCTTTGCCAAAACGCCCAGTCCCACCGCAGAGGGAATGGAAATTAACATGGTAACCTTAACGGATTTGGCTATTTTATGCTTCACTCCGTCCAAATACCCCTTCGCAAAATCACTGGATATGCCGGGAATTAACGCAGTTGCCATAGCCGACGCAAGAGCGATGGGGATATTGGCTATTTTGGTTCCCTTAGCCACTGCGCTTAAATCCGTAGCCACCACTGCTTCTTCCACATTTTTGACATAAATCATAATCTGCTGATAAATAGTCTTATCCAAAAAGTTATTCACATTATAGATACCGGTGCTTAAAATAAATGGTGTTATCACCATCAAAATCATTTTAAAAATATCCTTATAAGATTCATCCTTATGGCCGGTATCCCGCTCTATCCTTCGGTAAATGGTCTTTTTATTCAGGGCATAAATACCTGCCATAAAGAGAAGTCCTGCCAAGACTCCCGCTCCCGTACCAATCGTCCCGCCTGCCGCACCGAAGGATGCCCGGGTAGTCCCGTCCTGATCTGCCACCATCTGCACAAGTACATAGGCCATGCCGATACTGACACCGGCATTAACAAGCTGCTCTATTATCTGGGAAATGGAAGTCTGTACCATGGTTTTATGAGCTTGAAAATAGCCTCGCAAAACCCCCAAAATACCGCTGAAAAAAATGGTTGGAGCCAATATACGTAAGGGAAGTACCGCGCTGTTTAGCTTTACAAGGTATCCCGCGCCAAAAAACACAAATAAGCTGGCAATACCACCGACTACCAGCACATAAATAAATGCACATTGAAAAATCCTGTGTGCATTTCGATATTCTTTTACCGCCAGCCTCTGAGCAATCACCTTAGATACCGCAGAAGGAATGCTGTAGGATGATATAAGCAGTACAATGCTGTATGCCGCATAGGCGCTGTCATAATATCCGAAACCCTCATCCCCGATAATTGCTACCAGAGGTGTGTTATACAATAGACCTATTATGCGGACGATAATCCCGGCAGATGCCAGGATCCCCGCCTGCATAATAAATCCGTCCCTCTTTTTGTTATTTGGCATTACTGCTACGCTCCAAACATTTATCCAATCAGCCAGTCATACATTTCCTGATATTTTGCAGCGGAAACATGCCATGAAAAATCAGCAGCCATTGCACGATCCACGATCTTATTCCATTCCCGCTTTCTGTCATAATAAATCTGCTCCGCATAGCGGATCGTTCCCAGCATTTCATGAGCATTATAATTCACAAAGGAAAAGCCGGTTCCTGAGCTTTCATATTCATTATATGGCTGAACCGTATCCTTAAGACCGCCTGTTTCACGCACAATGGGAACTGTTCCGTAACGAAGGCTCATCAACTGGCTGAGACCGCAGGGCTCAAACAGCGACGGCATCAGGAATGCATCACTTGCCGCATAAATCTTATGAGATAAAGCTTCAGAATAATAAATATTTGCAGAAACCTTGTTATTATACTTCCAGTCAAAGTGACGGAACATATTCTCGTAACGCTCCTCACCGGTTCCCAAAACTACCAGCTGTACATTGTCCTGACACAGCTCATCCATCACATAGGCAATCAGATCAAAGCCCTTCTGATCCGTCAATCTGGACACAATGCCAATCATAAACTTCTTATCATCCTGCTCCAGTCCCAGCTCTGCCTGAAGTGCACGCTTGTTCTTAATCTTCTCCTTGCGGAAATTCACGGCATTGTAATGATGCTCTATGTATTTATCAGTCTCCGGATTAAACTCATCATAGTCAATTCCGTTGACAATACCACGCAGATCATTGCTGCGGGCACGCATAAGCCCTTCCAGCTGTTCTCCGTAAAACTCTGTTTTGATCTCCTCTGCGTAGGTCTGGCTCACTGTCGTGATCGCATCTGCATATACAAGACCACCCTTTAAGAGGTTGGCATCCTTGTACAGTTCCAACTTATCAGGCGTAAAGAAGTATCCCGGAAGCCCTGTAATATCCTGTACCTCCTTTACACTCCACTTGCCCTGAAACTTCAAATTGTGTATGGTCATTACCGACTTAATACCGCGGTAAAAATCATTTCCCTGAAAACGCTCTTTTAAATACACAGGAATCAGGCCAGTCTGCCAGTCATGACAGTGGATGATATCCGGTCTGAAATCAATTACCGGTAAAATAGATAAAGCCGCCTTAGAAAAGAAGGAGAACTTCTCTATTTCAAATAATGCATTGTCACTATAGGGCCTAAAGCCATTAAAGAACATTTCATTGTCAATGAAGTAATACTTCACTCCATCCACTTCTGCATACATAATACCTACATACTCATTTTTCCAATGGAAATCCATATAAAAATGAGTGACATAGCTCATTTTATCTTTCATTTCCTGAGATATGCAGGTATATTTGGGAAGTATAACCCTTACATCGAAATACTTCTTGTCTATGCACTTGGGAAGCGACCCTACCACGTCTGCAAGCCCGCCTGTCTTGATAAATGGAACTCCTTCTGATGCAACAAAAAGAATATTTTTCATCGAAACCCTCCAACAGATAATATTATCTAATATTATACATCATCCTTCTTGGCATTAAAAGAGAAAAATATTTTTTTCAAAATCACCTTTTTCACTTATTTTTAGCGATACTGCAGTCTGATTTTATCAGCAATCAAAGCAATAAACTCCGAATTGGTAGGCTTTCCCTTCCCTGTATTTATGGTATATCCGAACATGGCATCCAATGTCTCCATCCGTCCGCGATTCCATGCCACCTCAATAGCATGACGGATTGCACGCTCTACTCTGCTTGATGTAGTCTGATACTTTCTGGCAATCGTAGGGTAAAGCACCTTGGTAATAGATCCCAGCATATCCGGGTCCTCCACCGACATAATGATAGCTTCTCGAAGATACTGATATCCCTTGATATGAGCCGGAACACCGATTTCATGGATCATATCCGTAACATCCCTTTCCAGATCATAGCTTAATGCTCTGGTTTCCTTCTCTTCACTTTGTTCTTTAGATTTAGATCCATTACTGCCGGAGGGCACTGTTATCATGATCTGAAATTCCCGTTCCATATGAAGCAGTTCTCCCAGAATTTTGTATACTTTTTCCGTATCTTTTGTTGTGGATAAATTTAACTGTTCCATCAATATTCCCTCCAAATTCGCAAATTTTGATACAAAACAATTATAAGAAACATGAAATATCAGTTCAACCGTCATTTATCGCACAATTTTCCACCAATCCTCGCAGCTTTTGTAAAACTGCCCCGAATTATTGGTACTCCATTGCTATTTTCAGTCTGTCGCTTTTTGCTGAAATCTTTGCCATAGCGCCTGAAACCAAGGGCATCATAGGCGGCAGATGCCCCAAATCCACATCCATAATAACCGGAACCTTATGCCTTGCCGCATAAGGCAAAACGGCGTTGTACTGATCAAGTCCCATGATCTCCTGCCCATAGCACATGGGACGTCCGATCAAAAATCCCTTTACATGCCGAAACCACCCTGCCTGCTCCATCTGCCACATAGCACGCCTGATGCCGAACACATTTAAGTCACAGCTTTCCAAAAACCATATAAAACCATCGTTTTCATATCTTTCCGTAAATTCCTCCACCCTGTCAAAACGGGTTCCCAAGAGATTTACCAGACAATCCATGCAGCCTCCGATCAGCCTGCCCTCCATTTCAACATTTTCAGATAATATCATTTTAGTTCTGTCTTTGCTTGTACTGATCTTTGGAAGATAGCTACTGATTACCAAATCCTCTGTACAATGATAGGGTGCCAGAGGATGCTCCGCATCTTTGATCCCTTCCTTTTCCCATTTACCGTAGCTTTCCAGTATTTTCTTCCGGCCCATCAGAACCTCCATGGCATCTGAAAGCGCAGGATGCAGCACTTCCATACCAAAAGCCGCCGCACAGGGCCCGTAAATGGCGGCGGTATCACAGAGCGTCGTAAGGAGGAAGGTCATATTAGTATTGTCCGAATATCCCATAAACCACTTAGGGGCTGCCTGCCTGATTGCTTCAAAATCTACATACTCAAGGATTTCACACATCAGCTCCCCGCCTCCGCAGGAAATCAGGCAGTCATTGCTCGTTGACACATAATATTCCGTCAGCTCTCTTCCACATTTTTCCGGCGTACTGCTGATTCCTATTCCGTCGCCCGCAAAGCAGTTTGGTCCAAGCTCCAAGGCAAATCCCATCCCGTTCCACCTGCGCCGGGCATTTTCAAAGGCTGTGTGATAAGGCTCTATACTGCACCCAAAGGCCGGTGCCACAAAACCAATGGTTCCGTTTTCTTTTAAAAATTCCGGATATCTCATAAAATTGCTCCTTCCTAAATATGCTGATTGAATACGCAATTATTTATTCATTTTACCATTGATTTATCCTGAAGCATACATCAAATTATGTCTTTGCCACATAATTTCGTCATATTTACATATTGTTTTTTCATCTGTTTGCTGTAAAATAAATTTATTCAAAGAAATCTCTTATATGGAAAATTATCTGAAATTATCTGAGCTGCTCTTCATGATTAATGAACAAATTCCAACTTTATTAAATTCCTTCTCTGAACTTTTCATAAAAAACAGTTTTCTGCACCTGCTATTTCCAACAGCAATTTCCCAGCAATTTCCCAACAATTATTCTAAATCCTGTATAGGTGATTTCTTCTTAATTTAATTTCTTACATTCAATTCTATTATTCAAATCCATTTCTAAGGAGGACTATCTATGAATCTAACCCCATCATCCAAGTCCATAACTTTTTTGGACAATACCCTAAATGCTTCCCTGCATTCCGCCACCGGTCTTCTTGCAATTCCCATGACCAATGACTATCTGTTCCGGGCTCTCTTACAACGGAATAATAAGGTTCTAAAGGGACTTATCTGCTCGCTTCTTCACCTTGAGCCTTCTGCTATCTCCTCCGTTGTGATTGCCAACCCCATTGAATTGGGAAATGCTATTGATGATAAAACCTTTATTCTGGATATAAAGGTTATCATGAATAATTACACCATTATCAATCTGGAAATGCAGGTCATCAACGAACACAATTGGACAGACCGTTCCATAAGCTATCTATGCAGAAGCTTTGACAATCTTAAATCGGGGGATCCATATCAAACCGCTCGTCCTGTCATACAAATCGGACTTCTCAACTTTACTCTGTTTCCCGATCATCCGGAGTTTTATGCTTCTTATCAATTGTTAAATGTAAAAAACTATACTTTATATAGTGACAAAATAAGCCTTTCCGTGTTAGACTTAACTCATATAGATCTGGCCACCGAGGAGGATAAGCTCTATCAGATTGACTACTGGGCATCCCTCTTTAAATCCACCACCTGGGAGGAACTCAATATGCTTGCACAAACCAATGAATATATCCGGGAAGCTTCCGAAACAATCTATCAACTCACTCAGGAGGAAAAAATCCGCCAGCAATGCGAGGCACGGGAAGATTATTACCGCAGACAGCGCGGCCTTACTGATATGATTGAGAAGCAACATGCCGCCATTCAGGAAAAGGACGCTGCCATTCAGGAACAAACCGAGATTATCAAACATCAGGATGCTGTCATTCTCCAATTACAAGGTGCACTTGCTTCTCTTCAGAATGAAGTCAACTCTTTAAAACAATAACTCTTTCTGCATCAAAACAATTATCGATCATGCAAAAAGAACGCATCCGCTTAGGAATACGTTCCGTAAGTTTACTGCAGCAATTGCAGCACTCCCTGATTATTTTGCTCTGTTTGTGCAAGAATTGCCTGTCCTGCCTGTGCAAGGATATTGTTATTAGAATACATTACCATCAGAGCTGCCATATCCGTATCTCTGATCGCACTTTCTGCAGCCTGTGTATTTTCAACCACATTATTGAGGTTGTTAATCGTATGTTCCAAACGATTTTGATAGGCTCCCATGCGGCTTCTTTCACCGCTGACATATTCTATGCCTTTTTTAAAAGCTTTAATTGCTGATTTGGCGCCTTCTATTGTACTCACATCCACCGTTTTCACTCCCACATTCATACAGGAGATGGCAGGCAAATCAATCTTCAAAAACTGCGCCTCTTCGGCATCCGTTCCTACCAACAAAGCAATAGAAACCAACGGTTCCAGTTTTCCGGCATCATCTACCGAATATGCTGTACCCGGGCCAAACTTCCCATATCCCCCGGAAGCAACTACGCCGAATTGGGGATTATTCCAATCCTTCCAATGCCCTTGATTAGGATCTGCGTCCTTCGGATTCGCAGAATTAGAACGGTCATCATATATAATCAATTTGCTACTTGCCTTATCTGCCGCCAGCTTCGTGTAATGCTGTCTGGGATACCCATTATCTGTCCCTTGCATGATACGGTCTAACAACTCACTTGCATCCGTAACATCTCCAATTCCTATGTTGTATATATAATGATTTCCACTGGTTTCCATCGTATTGGTAGTTTCCATGGTAAATTTGATGCTGTAATGATTGGTACAAGTACAGCAGGTGGTATAAAACCCATTTCCCACCAACTCATCCAATTGATCCTGTGCCCCGGTAAAACTGCTGAAATCTATTGTGGCCGCTTCATGCGGAATATTCACAAGTTCTGTGGTTGTGGTTGTGCTTCCGTCCGGATTCGTTATTTCATATTTTTCCTGCGTCACATACTCTTCATTCATATTGGAAGTGGACCCCATGGTCACCCAGTCCGGCATTTCCCCTGTAATAATAACCTCTGAATTGATTTCGGCATCGGGAAATCCTTTCCCTTTCAGTATTGGTCTCTCATTAAAAGTAGTTCTTTCAGCAATACAATCTATTTCATCTTTCAGTTGCTCAATTTCCTGTTGAATATACTTGCGGTCCTCATCTGTCAATGTGCCGTTTGCGGCCTTTATGCTCAACTCTGTTCCTCTGTGAAGCATATCATGTACTTCCGCCATTGCTCCATCCGCAATCTGCACCATTGAAATACCATCCTGTGCATTCCGAGCCGCCTGTGCAAGCCCTCTGATCTGGCGCCGCATCTTTTCGGAAATGGAAAGCCCAGCCGCATCATCCGCCGCGCGGTTGATCCGATAACCCGAGGACAGCTTTTCGATGACCTTTTCTTTCTTTTTATTTGTGTATAATAACATTCTGCTGGCATTCATTGCGGCTATATTATGTTGTACTATCATGTTTCCTCCCTGAAAGTCCTTTGCTTCCATGCATCCATTCTCTGCATAGGCTATATTTTGTATATAAAGATATTTTCCGATATTAAATAAGCAGTTCCTTTGTCTTACTCAGAGCAGCTGCGATTACAGCATCCATATCATAGTACTTGTATTCACCAAGTCTTCCTCCGAAAATTACTTTTGCTTCCCTGTCTGCCATTTCTCTATACTGCTGATATAATTTATTATTTTTTTCATCATTTACAGGATAATACGGTTCTGCCGAACCGGGTTCGTTACCCGCTTTCCATTCAGACGAATATTCACGACTGATCACTGTCTTAGGTAAATCATTGCCATCTTTATCCTTACCAAACTCAAACCATTTATGTTCAATAATACGGGTCCACGGTGTTTCTCTGTCGGTATAATTCACTGCAGCGTTTCCCTGAAAATTAGATATATCCAGTGTTTCCGTTTCAAAATGCACGGAGCGGTACTCAAGCGCTCCCAATATATAGTTAAAATAAGCATCTATCGGACCGGTATATATGATCTTTGATGCCAGTTTGTTCAGTTCTGCTTCATTTTCCAGATAATCAATACCAAGCCGTACTTCAATGCCGTCCAGCATATTTCTAACCATTTGGGTGTACCCGCCTATGGGAATCCCCTGATATAGAGCATTAAAATAATTATTGTCAAATGTAAATCTGACCGGAAGGCGCTTGATTATAAAGGCAGGCAGCTCTGTACAGGGTCTTCCCCATTGCTTTTCTGTATATCCTTTAATCAGCTTCTCATAAATATCAGTCCCCACCAGACTGATTGCCTGCTCTTCAAGATTTCCGGGCTGCGTTATGCCTGCTGCCTTTTTCTGCTCTTCGATCTTTGCAGTTGCTTCTTCAGGTGTCACAACTCCCCACATTTTATTAAAGGTGTACATATTAAATGGAAGGGAATACACTTCCCCATGGTAATTGGCTACCGGAGAATTGGTAAAACGGTTAAACTCCGCAAACTGATTGACATATTCCCAGACCTGCTTATTATTGGTATGGAAAATATGTGCACCATATTTATGTACATTGATACCCTCTATTTCTTCTGTATAGATGTTGCCGGCAATATGATTTCTTTTGTCTATTACAAGACATTTTTTCCCTTTTTGCTTTGCTTCATGAGCAAATACTGAACCATATAAACCGGAGCCTACTATTAAATAGTCGTACATTACTTGTCCCTCCTGCTTCTACTTTTAACTTCGCATAGTATAAACTAAAATCAAACATAATACATGGCGGAATGTAACTCCCCACTATCATTTTCCACTATTTTTTACTAAAACCCAAAAGAAAAGATAGTAATCGGCATATGTACACCATAAATCAATCCCGCTCTATATCAACCATCTTCAACTTTTCTTCAGTATTTTTCCCTTTCCATATCTTATGAAACCTACAATTTCTTTACGAAATATCCAAAGAAAGCTTACGCATCCAATAATGATACAACAATATCTAATCATATCTTTTCTATATGTAGCCTTTAGTATTATTCCCACCCCTGCCGTAATAAACAGTGCTGCAAACATAAATATATCCTGATATAATTTAATTTTTAATATTCTCTTTGTAATTATATAATGGATGCACATTAAAACAATATAACTCGCCAATGTCGTATATGCCGCAGCCTCATATCCATAAAGCCTTATAAATATTGCATTTAAAATCACATTCAATATTGCGGCCACAATTGTTCCAAATGACACATATGCAGTCTTCTTTAAATGAAGCTCTATATTAACATAATGTGTATATATAAATTGACATGTTACGCCGATTACAATAGGATATACACAATCCACTCCCGATATATAATTACTCCCACCCAAAATTATAATTGCTTCTGGTGCAAATGCTATACATGCCAACGAAATATAACATCCCAACACAATTATTTTCTTTACATTTTTACGAATTTCTGCATAATTTCCCGCATAATAACTGTCATGGAACCATGGAAGCCATCCATCCGAAATAGCATTTGTAATAACTGATATCATTAATGAATATGTATATACTAAACTATAAATTGCGGTCTCCTTTTCCCCACAAAGATTAGTAATAAAAATCCTATCCGACTGCGACAGGATATTTAACGAAAGACTATGCACTATCAATGGTGATGAAATAGAAAAACCATATTCCCAAAACATTTTTCTAAATCTAAGCTTTCCGCCAATAATTCTTCTGAACCAAAAATAAAGTGACAACACCACTACAGGCAGAACAATACCAATTGTTCTCAAAACAGCTCCATTCCCATGAAAGAACAATAATAAAACCAGCGACACCCCTATTTGTCCAAATGTAATATACCAAGCAATAGCAATATTTTGTTTGTACATATACCTATATCGGAAACCATTCTGTGCAAATACAATTGCAGGTTCAAATAATAAATATATAATTAACAACATGTACATTTCATTTGTTAATCCTGTAATCGGCATCAAAACTTCCTTGAACACGGTAGCAAAAAAGGAAAGGCTAACGGAAAAAATTCCTGCCATAAGCTGCATAGAACCTATATACTCATCCAATTCATCTGAAAAATCCAGCTTAGCCCTTCCTATTGAATATGCCAAATTTAATGAACATACCGGAAGCAACAACGTATACCATGCAATAAAAGTTGAGGTAAGTCCATAATCATTTTGTGATAAAATACGGGTATAAAGCGGTGTAGTAAATATTGCCATTGCCTTAACAATAATCGAACTTATTACATACCAAATCCCTGCCTTTAATGCAATTTTATTAGAATCATTTTTCAAATCCATTTCTACCATTATTCCATCGTTCCATATATTTCGCTTGGTACAATTTTATTCTTATATTTTTCTATTCAGCTATTCTGATTATTTCGGAAATTTTCTTCCAGTTCTGTTTAGTAATATGCCAGAGCCGTTCCTGCTCTCTTAATAATCTGTTCTTGGTTTCTTCTTTGTTTTGTTCATGAATGACAATAAATTTTTGAATCAGGCGTTCAGATAATTTCTCAGGTTCATAGGTTAAGTCTTCATACCAATCCAATGACCTAATATCTTCAAGAAACCATTTCATCTTATCATGCGTTCCCAAAGAGATAATTTCACAATTCAGTCCAAAAGGTATCATTTGAGCATGTCCACGCATTCCAAACATCAAGTCAATATTATTATAGGTTGTAATGCATTGTTTCGGAAATCTATCAGTTAAATTAGAAACTGCGAATTCTACTCCCTCTTTTTTTAGATAGGGAATGAATTTGCTGTCATCATAACAATGCATCACATATACTATTTTATAACCTCTGTCCTGAATGAGTCTCGCAGTTCTTGCCACCTGCTGAAGAATTATTTCTCTGTCCTTTCCAAATCTTGTGGTTTCCCTATCAAAAGCCATATTAAATCCTATAATACCTGATGAAACTTTGGGCAGAATAGCATTTCCCCAAATTTTTCTTATCAATGTAGTTGTACAGGGCTGATAAACAATTTTATCCCTTATATCTTCTTCAACTATACCCTGAAGGGCTTTAATACTCCCTTTATTACGCACCCCCACAAACGATGCCTTTCTAATAATATGATTTACATTATCAATAAAAATATCTGATACTATCTGTCCTCGAAAATAATTAAAACCAACTGAATATATAATTAGCGGAACCGAAATCTTATCAATTTGCTCTTTACTAATGGCCCACTGCCAACCACTGATTACATTTTTATTTGTATCTGGCAGGAACAGACCGCCTCCTCCACACACAATTCCAGCTGTACGATTCATTTGATCAATCACTTTGTCTGTAACAGGATTAGAAACCTTAAAAATATCCCATTTATCATAATTTCCAAGCATCAAAAAAGTTCTTCTTACACACTTTGATAAAACGGTATCTCCAGCATTACTAATTGCACAATATGTTACATGGAAAAGTTTCGTATTGACAGATTTTCTATTTCTTTCCTTTTTTATATACATAACTGCCTTCAATTTAAATATTATTTTAGAAAAAATCACTTTCAATTTTTTCATTTAAATCCTTCTTTCATTTCCATCAAAAAATATTTTTATTATTTTAACCCGCTAAGGAATTCTACTTGACTGTTGGCATAGTTCCACTGCAAAAAACATTAATATATAAACCAAATATTCTATTGGTTCTGTTATTGTTCCTTCTGTAAGAAATGCAATATGCAAGCCAATAAATACACAACAAAATAACCCCCTCGTTTTGTAATCGCACCTATCTAGCTTTTTAATATCAAGCATTATCAAAATAATATATATACCAAGAAAAATAATTCCTCCTTGAATTAAATATTCCAAAACGAAATTATGTGCATACCAGTGCCTGATCCCCACATAATTAATGCTTTGCCGGCCTCCCTCTGTCGTACCATACCCCAAAATTGGTTTTTTACTTATATTTTGTATTGCTGTCTTCCACACCAACAATCTTGAATATGCAATTGTTTTATTAAAAATCCTAACCATGAAATCATCAAGCAGCTCTATCAAAGAATTTCCAAATATAAGAATCAAATGAATTATTCCAATAAATGCAGCAGAATACTTTAAGCTTATTTTTAAATTAAATGTATTATTTGAGAAAAAAAATATGAGGATCAAACAGATTGTTACTGCAATTAATCCACTTGCACACCATGCTTTAATCAGATTAAGATAAGCAATTATTATCTTCAGTATATCCCATATTTTGATATATCCAATTCTACTTTTTATTACTAATAGTGAAATTAATGCAATTACATAAAAAGGCAAAGTATTATCATCAATAAAAAAATTAGAATAGTTATTTGAAACCGTATATCCCCAATAATCCTGCTGCCAGATTTGAAAAAAGAGGTTAATTGCAAATAGTATTCCTAAATAATTTTCAAGGACAGAAAGAATAACATATTTTTTTTGTGAAAGATATATATCAAAAATCAGAAAAAATGTCATTATCCTGAGGGAATAAAAAAAAGAATAAAATAAATATTGCCGGTTATTAACCAATGTGCTTGCAATAATCACTATCGAAAAAAACAAAGACCATACAGCAATATGTGAAAACTGTTTAAAAAACATCACATACAAAAATAAAAAAAAGATAAACAAACCTCCAATCATTACATTTTGAACATTGTTATATGGGAATGCATGAACCTTCACAAATGGAAATATTATAACAAACGCTATGATTGGATTGTCCCAAAAACCCGCTTTCATTTTAAATAACAATTGTACTCTCCTTTTATACAATTATGCTTTTCAACAATAATTTTACATATCCTGAAACCATCGTTCTACTATCTCTCTGATAACACCTTCCCCACCTTTAGATTCTGTTATATATCCAGCCGCCTTACGTATCTGTGGCAGAGCATCTGCCGGACAGCAGCTAAAACCCACCAATTTTATCACGTTCAAATCATTAATATCATCGCCAACATAAGCTACATTCTTTAAGTCAACCCCATGCTCTTTTGCAATACGCTTTACAGCAGTTTCTTTATCCATACATCCGCATACCAGCATATCCAACTTAAGTTTATGGGCTCTTCGTTTATTTAACTCAACATTTTCACCTGTAATGATCCCAGTAATTATTCCTTTTTCTTTGAGAAGTTTAAAAGCCATGCCATCTCGGGTATTAAATTTCTTCAATTCATCTCCGTTTTCGGAATAATACATACCACCATCTGTCAATACCCCGTCGCAATCAGTCAAAAAAATTTTAATTTCCGGAATTGTCAAAGAATTATTATATGTATCCATACCGTTTTCTTTCATCAATGCCTCAACAATTACCCAGTCATCCGGTTCGTCAATTTCAAAAAAAGTGTCCTCCTCCATTTCGACAGCTTTGATATTACCTGAAATTCGATTTTGTGAATTGATAAGCCCATCTTTAGAGGATATATAAAAGGCACCATTTTCTACCATGTAACCATCAAAATCCTGGCGGCGCGGCCTATTGAATATGTCATAATTAGTTGCATACGCAAATCCATTTACATTATTTTTCCAAAGAAATCTTTTTTGTCTTACAACGGAAAGAACGCTATCGGTTTCCTTTTCCGCAAACACTTCAAATCCTTTGCTCAAATCACTGCTTTTCAGTAAAGGCGATGTAGCCTGAATCAAAACAATATTATCAAATTCATACTTTTCAGCAAATTCTAACATTGCATACTCCGTTGAGGCATTATCAGAAGCTGATTCTGCAGAACGTTCAATTACCACTACTTTTGAGCATATAGCATCTTCTTCATTCTTAAATTGTTCTACCGTTTCTCTGATTTTAATGTTGTCAGTTGCTATATAAACTTTATCAATGTATTCACAAGCACAAGCAGCTTTAATTGTCCAGTATACTAACGGCTTACCGCAAATCAATTTGATATTCTTTAATGGAATTGATTTGCTTCCTCCTCGAACAGGTATAAATGCCACATTCATAACCACATTCCTCACATTCTAAATTTAAGCTTTTCTCTTTGAACCCTTTCTATAGGAAGAATCTCATCTGATTTATATGTCAATGTCTCATAAACTGCATTTAAATTTCTAACCAGCTTACGAATACCGTCAGGTTCCAGTGATGCCGCATGATCTGTTCCCTTCCATGTGCGATCCAACGTATAATGACGTTCCACAACAGATGCTCCAAGCGTATATGCAGCCACATCGACAGCTATCCCTAAATGATGGCCTGAAAATCCGATTGCTTTTACCCTATTCTCATACTTTTCTCTTATGCGATTAATTTCCAAAAGACATACATCTTCAAACGGAACAGGATATCCTGAAACACAATTAAACAAAATAAGGTCTTGTGCTCTATCATACTTCTCAAATAACTGAACAATCTGCTCTTCCTCATTATGAGTAGTCATTCCAAAAGATAACTGAATTTCTCCTGCATAATTTTTGCATAACCATTGAAGCATTTCATAATTATTGTTACATGCAGAGGGAATCTTGATAAACTCAGGTTTTAAAGACGTAATTTCTTTTGCCGATGTCATGTCCCAAACAGAAGTCGCATATGTAATACCTACTTCTTCACACCACGTCTTAAGCTGTGCATGTTCTTCAACTGTAAACTCAAGAAACTCTCTGTGTTCTCCATAGGTTTTTCCATAGGAATTATACGGATTAGGATGCGGTGCATTATATTGTTCCGGTGCTAATAACTCTTTGGGGCACCTCTTTTGAAACTTAATCGCATCTGCTTTACAGAAAATTGCGGCGGTGATTATCATTTCATGAGCAATCGCCATCTGTCCCATATGATTGCACCCTGCTTCTGCTATAATGTACGGCTTCTTGTACATATGCTTTTCTCACCTCTTTATAGTTCTATTTCTTGAAGTTCAAACTTCAGTTCACTTAAAAATTTCTCATTCAAGTTAATCTTAATATCTGCATCAACCGTCTCGATTGCACTGGTACAGAGTCCGATTGCAAATTTAAATCTGATTCCAAGGATACTTAATAATTCACTTGGATAACTGCCCTTTATAATATGAACATTTTCAATTTGATAGTCAGTTGTGTCCCTCGGATGTATCTTCAATGCAATAGTTCCATATTGCAAATAAAACCTTGCCAGCTTCGTATATATTCTTATTTTTTCTTTTTCTGTAACAAATCCGTCTTCTGAAATGGGTTGAGTAAAAATAATACCATTTAATTGCTCTATCTGCCTAATCTCCTCCCCGCTTTTTGAATCAGAAAAAATTTCTAACAACATATCTTTTGTATCTTCCTTGACTTTTTCAAAACATTTGTCAATTTTAAAATCCACTAATTTATGAGATAAATAGTCAGGAAATTTTGTCGGTTGCTGTACATAAATGGACTTAACTTTATTTATCTTCCAAAATTCTGTTTGATTCCCATATACTTTTTTTAAAAAACGATACCACACCTTTTCATCTGGCGTTATCCATTGTGTGGCCCCTTCTTCAATGAAAATTGCTTCTTTACAGCACCTCAGATATATACTTGCCGGATATCTGACCATCCTTTGATTCCAACTGAAATTTACCAATAAAAAATCATTTTTTTTGACATTCAATTCAGATAGAACTCTTTTTAATGCAATATTATTTGCTATATCACTTAAACCAATCATTCTATGAAATTTAGTATGCTTATTAATAACAATATTTTTGATTCCCAATTTCTCCATTTTTACCGAAAAGGCATAAAATGCATTCAATATTTTCTTCTCAGGTGAAAACATTACAATATAAGCATTTTCATAATCCTGTAGAATTAACACAATATATACTGCAAGCAGAACATTATAAACCGAACTGCATGTATAAACTGTTTTCATATTGTATTGTGTTATTTCCTTTACGATATTTTTCACTTTTTACGCCTCTCGCCATTTTATTACTCCGTAAAATGACTTTCCCAAAAATATTAATTTTCTATACTCCTCCCCCGATCTTTTCAATCGTTGGATGAAATTTCAAGCCTTCGCTGAACCCCCGGAAAATCACCTTTATCTTTTTCATCCTATCTTCTTTTGAATGTCTAAGTATATCTAAAATTGTATAAGCATCCTTTAATATAATGTAACACCAGCCTAAAATCCCATACTGGCGATAACAGTGAACATCATTCCGATAAATGTAATGATATCTTTCAATTCTGGACGCATCGTCCTTTGCAAAATTTACTCTTAGATGATTTTTCATCGCATGAATAACCCTGCTTCCTGAAACCATATAACATGGGTATTTTTTAGAAATCCGTCCTGTGTATTCATAATCATCCGTCCAGATAAAATATTCACCAATTGGTAGTCCCAATTCTTTAACAATACTTGATTTCACAAGTAAAGATACAAAAGAACACATTGTAATTGGTGCAATATCAGTCTGATATTCTTTCTTTCCTATATGCCTAAATATATTTTTTTTCTGGATATTCATACGGCAAATAGACCCATCCGTCCAATAAGCAACGCTGGAAAGAAATCCCCAGTTTCCCTCCAATTTTTTATCAGCACTCATTAATTCCAGTAACGCATTACTTTCCGGCAAAGTATCATCATCCATTATCCATACATATTTATATCCCAGAATAACTGCCTCTTTGACTCCTAGCTGAAAGCCTCCAGCCCCACCAAGATTTGAACCTGAATTTATATAAATAATCTCAGGCCTCTCATATTGTTCTTGAATCATGTCATTTGTTCCATCCGTGCTGGCATTATCAATAATCACAACATCACAAGAAATGATTTTTTGACTCAATAGTTTATCTATACATTGTTTTAACAACTCTTTACGGTTATAGGTTACGATAACCGCAGCAATTTCATTTTTCATATTTTCATCTCTTCTTTTATGTCTCAATACATGCCAACTTTAGAACTAATACGCTCCCTCACTGTCAAACACCGCCGGAATTGTCTTTACAATCATTTTCAAATCCGTCCACAAGCTCATGTCCTGTATGTAATCCAAATCAAGCTCCACCCATTCTTCCCATTTAATATTGGCTCTTCCGCCAATCTGCCAATAGCAGGTAAGTCCGGGCTGCACAATCAATCTTTGCTTTTCATACTTATTACATTCTTCCATCTGCCATGGCAAAATAGGCCTCGGCCCCACAATACTCATATCACCTTTAATAATATTAATAAGCTGTGGAAGCTCATCTATTGAAACCTTACGGATAAACTTTCCCACCTTAGTAATTCTGGGATCATTTTTGATTTTAAAAGCATGTCCGGTCTGCTCATTGTCCTTTAAAAGCTCCGCCAGCTTTGCGTCAGCATTTACATACATACTGCGGAATTTATACATTTTAAATATCTTCATATCTTTACCGGCTCTGGGCTGGGTAAAAAAAGCAGGGCCACCATCTTCAAGCTTGATTGCAATTGCTGTAACTAAAAATACCGGTGATAAACACACAAGTGCGATCCCCGAAAAAAGGATGTCAAATAACCGTTTTAAAACTTTGTACACCAGACTTTTCCGCTGATAAACTTCTTTCATATTTCCTCTGTCGATTATTGCTGTTTTCGTCAGCGTCTTTACTCCATCCATTTTCTGTCTCTCCTCATAAAATAACTTTAAAAAAATCATTTTTCTCAACACAAAAATCCCGATATAAGACAATTACATATCTCATATCGGGATTTCTACCTCTTTGCTATTTTATTTTCTGCTGTATTATTATAAATGCCATTCTCTGTTCGTGTCCAAAACAGAAACAAACTCCTCTATCTTTTCGCATGACAATACCTGTTTCACCCACGCATTCAGCTTGTCAACGCTTTCTTCCGCTAAAATGCGGCTGCGGATGTTCTCGGGAACTTCCCCTTTCGTTTCCAAAAGGAGCAGCAGCATCTCAACCATGGCTTCCTTACGGCCTTCGTCCCGGCCTTCCTCACGCTCTGCTGCACGGAACAGCGCCAGTTCCTTTTCCTCGTCATATTCAAAGATACACATTTCTATCGCCTCCGCCTTATTCTTCTGAAGGAAATCCGTCAGAATGTCTTCCTGAATGCATTCATTCACAGCCCGTTCCACTGCTGATGCTAACGGCATATCCGCCGCATACCTCTGCACCTTTCCCACATATTGAGAATACTGTGCTAAAAGCGGGCATCTCGCCATCAGTTCCTGATTATGTCCCTCACCGATATTAAGCTGCACTACCTTTAATTCCAGCGCAGGCTCCTCCACCGGTGTCAGAAAAGCATCCGAAAGCCTCATCTCCTTCCGCTCAGGCTGCTTGGCCTGCCCATTGTAAAATACCATGAAACAAGGCGTAGGCAGCGTAATCAATCTGGAAGAATAAAGGCTTTGTGAATTCACCAGCCCCTGATATTCCTTTGCCACATAAAACAGGTCACGCAACGGCATATTGGGGTTGACTGACGCCTGATGCTCATACAGGCTCATTCGGCAGTCAATGATAAATGCCAGGTCATTCTTCATATTCATGTAGATTGCATTCTCCAGGGTAACAATCTGCAATTCCTCCGGTTTTTGGTAATCCGTACCGTTTACTGCATTATACAGCCTTAAAAGCTCTTTCGTTTCCCGGAAAATCATCCGGAATAAGGTGTCCTTGTACTTCCGCTTCGGTGCATTCAGCCCCCGGGCAGATTCTCTGTTTTTATCCATTTGTCCTCCTTCGCAGGAGTATCCGAAAATCTCCTGCCTTTACAATAGTGTGGTATTAAGCATAGATTTTCAGATTGGAATCAGAATGACTAGAAATTACCGAAAGTTTGAAACTTATGCTTTAGGCAAAGTATATCACAGAAAAATCAGATATACAATAACGTAATTGCGTTTTTTGCGGTTTATTTGCGGTTTATGATTTCTTTCCGCCAATTCTTTCCCAATATAAGATATGTAATTGTCAAGGTTCTTTTTACAGCGTACTGCCCGGAGGGCAGTACGCATATCCCCACACTCGCAGATGAGCGATCTCTCACTCAAACATATACTTCTTGGCTCAGGCTTTCACCATCGCCATGTAATTAATCATGCATGATCAATTAAAAAATTTTAACTATTCAGCTACGGGAGCTGCAGGCAGTTCAACGAACATCAATGTTCCAAAGCTTGTCATGTCAACTACAACATGATCCTCTCTGATCTCTGCTACGGTAAGCTCTACCCATTCACCCTTTACGAGCTGGTAAACCTTAATGTTCTGTCCTGCCTTTATGCCTTTCAGGTAGTAATTAACTCTTGCTGTATCAAACTTGCCGATTGTGGACTTAACGTTTACCACGTTAAGCACTTTTCCGCCAAGCGTTGCAGCCTCTGTCTTTGCAGACTTTACTGCTGCAGCAGTCGGTTTTGCTACGATAAAAGTCACATTACTGGGAGCGCCGTTAAGAATAACGTGTCCCCCCTGTCCAAGAGGTGTTACACTCTCAAGACCGGGCACTTCAACTACAGCGTTGTTTGCATATTCTCCTACTGTCTTTCCTTCTGCGGCGGCTGCTGCAATTACTGATGTAGGAATACCATCAACATATGCAGGTGCAGCGGATGCTGTAGATGCACTGGATGAAACAACAGCTGATGCGGAAGGACTTTCGGCTGCCATTACGGGCAGCGCGCATAACATAACGCCTGCTAATGCTAAAGCAATTAACTTCTTCATCTCAATCTCCTCCTTTCTTTCCGCATGTGCGGAAACCTGAGTGTGGTTTATATTTACGGCAAGGTCAACCTTAACCGGAAATATCATTCAATCACTATTCTGTCGATGGTTCCTGCCGCATCTTTTACAAGAGCAGCCACCACAACAAACTGTTTGTCCGGGCTTTCTCCCCTCCGGGTAGTCAGGGTAATCAAAAAGTGATAGGGCGTTAAATCATCCCACCCTTCCCGCAGGTTCATGCCCATTTCCCTGGTTCCATAAAGGTCGTTCAGAAATTCCTGACATCCTGCCATATAAGTAAAGTCATAAGTCCTTATAAGACTTGTGTTATCTCTTTCATATGCTGCAAATACTTCATAAGTCAGAAGGTTTCCGTCTATATAAAGATAAACATTTTCATGCTCTTCAAAAAAATCAGGATCAGCAAACCGGTACAGCTCCGCAAACAACCCGCTCTCTCCGCTCTCGCTGCATTTTCCGTGAATTACGGTATTAAAATCACACATGTTTTTCAGATTGGCAAGTTCCGTGTAAAGGGCTCCCTCTTCACTTATTTTTCCAAAGGCATCGTGATTTTCATAATAATCATCTGCCTCCTCACTCTGTAACACCGGAAAATCAATATCCGTCCCGGGTATGTAAAGCCAGGCAAATACATCGGGATTTTCTTCCTGCAATACCTTGATATCCACTGTGGTATCTGATGCCGACTCATATTTAAGCCCCGCTGACTGCGGCTCCTCTATAACAGCTTCCCCGGCATGCCCCGGCTCGCTTTCCGAAATCTCATTTTTATCGCTGCATCCACAAAGAAGCATTCCGGCTGCAAGCAAGGTAATCAAAAGAGAGTTTTTGAAATTTTTATTCCATTTCCACTTCCTCATAAAACACCTCAAGAATCATCTCATAAAGATCATCCTCATCCACATAAAATTCCTCGAACTGCTCCCCCATCACTGTCTCGCCTTCCGGCATATAAAAGCTGTCACTGTCAAATCGATAGTCTGTAAGAATCGGTGCCAAATATGCCACTTCATCCACAGTAATGTCAGTCACCATCTGAGGAGACACCGCCTTATACAAGTCAAGCGCTACCGTAATATCTTCTTTGGCCGCCTTCTTGGCTTCTCCTATGAATGAATTCAGGTATTGCTTCTGTCTCTCAAGCCTCCCATCAGCAGAGGCAAACTCATTTGTATCCCGATACTTTACGTACCAGAAAGCGCTTTGCCCCATAAGATGTACTCTGGCATCCTTCACCAAAGTGCTGTCTTTCTTAGTCAGATCTTCAAGCACTGTCACCTCCACACCTCCCACTGCATCATTGATGGTGGGAATGGCACTCATATTAATAGCTGCGTAACCGTGGATGGGCAGATTATAAAACAGCTTTTGTACTGCCTTCTTCTGATACTCACAGCTTTCCTCCACCCCGTTGCCAAAGCCGTGCTGTACGGCTATCTGTGCCTTAACGGTATTGATATAAGCTCCTTCCTCGTTATAGAGATCAACATCTGCCATGGTATTTCGATTGATGCCGATCACCTTAATGGTCTTGTTATGTGGATTCATAACCGCAAGAAACAAAGCATCCGCCTGTCCTGCGTTGGTTCCCTCTGCCACTTCCTTCACATCACTGTTCTTATCAATACCCATAAAAAGGAAGGTCATAATATCTTCATTGTAGGTATATATCTTTCCCTCATGCTTCACCCAGCCATCCTGCCATATGCTTTCTTCCTCTTCTGTCAAGGTCTGAGACTGCACCTCAACAAGCGCAAGCTCAGGGCCTGCAGACTCCGCCCTGCTGTTTAAGCTGTTCTTTCCTACCGTCCTTACGATCTGAAATGCTACATAGACGATGGCAATAAATATCAGAAGCTCAAAAGCCACTGTAAGGACAATTTTCTTTCTTCTCTTTTTTTTCTTTTCCTTCAGCTTCTCGGGATGCAGAATCTGTTCCTTCTCAAGGTTTGCCTGTACATCCCTTTTTTTCTTGTTTTTCATCTACTTCACCACAATAGTCAAAGGAACACTTCCTGATTGATTGCCGTCAGAGTCCTCTGTAGATACAGTCACTTGATAGGTGCCCGGTTTGTTCATATCATATTTACTGACACTCAGGTTCTTAAAAAGTGTCTCATAATTATCCTTGTCATCCGTAAGGGTTCCGATTATATCTACCCATGCCGGCCCCTGTCCGACATTCACCTTTACTTCCGATACCTTTAGGGTCAAAACCGGTGCAAACGGATCAGCTGTCGGCCTCGGCTTTGGCGTAGGCTCCGGTGTGGGCTGCGGTGTTGCAGCCGGTGTAGGTGTAGGCAGCTCCGCAGGCTCCGGTATTTGCTCTTCAACGGGATCAGGGATTACTTCTTCTAAAGCCTCAGCTTCACTGCTTTCCCTATCTTCCACCTCATTATTGTCTGTCTCATAATCCTGATTAAGCTCCGCATTTATTCCTGCTTCCATAAACTGATCTAAAGCACTGTCTTTATTACTTTTCTCTGCATAGACAGCATTGAATATTCTGGAAGCCTTTGCCACATTTCCCGCTCTGTCACTGACCGCATAAAAGACTACAATGGTACCTTCCTCTCTGTTTTCTATTGTCTTTTCAATCACAATACGGTCTGTAATATCTCCGTCCTTGCCATCATAAGCCTTTACTCCTTCAAGAAGACCTGTCTCTTCCATGCCTTCACTGTAGATCAGCTCTGTCGCCTGAAATTCCAGCTTTGGCTCTGTCCTGTCCATTCCAAGGTAAAAGACTACACAAGCCACGATCAGTATCATATTCAAAAAGGCAAGTATAATGCCTGTTACTTTCCCTTGCTTCATTTATTCCACGCTCCCTTTATTCCCTGAAAGCCTCCTCTTTTCCTCTCAAATATCTTCAATAAATTCGATATCCCCACTATCACTTTCTTTTGCCATGCCAGACTCCTTTCCCACAGATTTCCGAATGTCACCCTCTTGGACTCTTACAGGCTTCATTACGTTTTTCGTGGTGTTTGCTTCCTCCCCATATCTGCCATAATATTTTCCATAGTATCTGCCATAGTATTTTCCATAATGTCCATAATAGCCCTTGCCACTCATATCCACCTTATTGAGCACAACTCCAAGGATACGGGCATCCGCTTTATCAAGCTGATCCTTTACCTTCTGGACAAACTTGTAGCTCACTGCATTGTTCTCCACCACAAGCACGGTGCCGTCACAGTTTCTGGCTGCAACAGCCGCATCAATTACACTCCCAAGCGGCGGTGTATCTATAATCACATAATCAAAGGAGTTCCTTAAAACTTTGATGATAGATGCAAATTTTTCTCCTCCGAGAAGTTCACTTGGATTCGGCGGAACCGGTCCGGAAAAAGTCACATAAAGATTTCTGACATTCGTTTCACACATCACATCCTGATAATTGACCTTTCCTGCCAGACAATGGGTCAATCCCTGCCTTACGGCACCTGTCTTATATCTTCCTACCAGTACCGATTTACGCATATCAGCGTCGATCAACATGGTCCTATTTCCGGCTTCCGCAAATGCTTTTGCCATCTCCATGGCTATACTGGATTTTCCTTCATTAGGCGTGCAGCTCGTTATTGCAATAACCTTTACATCTCCGCCGCAGAATTCAATATTGGTACGCAGAGTCTTGAAGGCCTCCTTCATACGGTAATCGTTTGTTGATTTGTCAAACTGTAATTTTACTTCCTGCATATTTTTACTTCCGTTTCTTCTTTCTCTTCTTATTGCTGCTCTCATCTGCTGCCACCGGGATTAGTGCGAGCGTGCTTAAACCTAAATATTTTTCCACATCCTCAGAAGACTTGATGGTATCATCCAAAAGGTATTGCACCAGGATAATGGCACAAATCAGAAATACTCCGGCCATACCGCCAATAAGCGTCCATTTGATAACACTGGGGCCTGCCTTCTCTGTTGGCATGTTAGCCGTCTCTACTACATTTACCGCCTCAATGTCCATAACATTCTGGATATGTTCACCTGCTACCTCCCGGATACAGTTTGCGATATTCATGGCCTGTACCGGATCCTTATCTTCTACGGTAATGGAAACAATTCGGGTATCCGTCGGCGTACTGACACTGACCTTATCGAGAAGCGATTTATAGTCTTCGTCGAGAAAAAGCTTCTGTATCACTTCCTCCAGTACATATCTGCTGTTTATCAGCTCCGCATAGTCCTTAGTAAGCTGGGTTCCCATCTGAACATCGCTATAGGTAACGGAAGCATTATCTGTTTTATTCAATATGTATATCTTGGTAGTCGAATCATAATAAGGTGTCATAACAAACTTGCTTAGTATTAAACAGACAAGTGCCGTAAAAAGCCCTGCACTGAATATAAGCCATAGTCTGCCAAGGAGCACACTTAAAAGTTCCAGTAAATCTATTTCAATTTCATCGTTTTCTCTCTGCTTCTCCATACTTTCCTCATCTCCATGGTGCCCTTTGCACCTGCTCTCAGATATATTCATTCCGAATCACATGCATGGGGTTTTCATAAAGAAGTTCCTCCCTATAATCCTCCCCATATTTCTTTTCAATAAAGGAAGCGCTCTCTGCTACCTTCGGAGAACGTTTGCTCACATCATGAGCATCCGTTGCCACAAAGTGAATAAGCTTCTCCTTTAAGAGCTTCCTTGTAAAAAGCTTAGTCGAAAGTCCTAATGCCCCCATAATGCTGCCTGCGTTAACTTGCATATAGCAGCCCATTTCAATTAAATCTTCTACCCTGTCTGCTCTGCCGTTTATTTTGGAATAACGCTCCACATGGGCAAGAATAGGTCTGTAGCCTTCTGCTATCAGGCTGTATATCCCATTTCTTATGTAGTCGTAATCATCCATTGGACCAAACTCAACAAGAACATAGTCACTCCCTGCCATGGTAAGCGCTCTTCCGTTCATGATTTCCTGTGCAAGACCGCTTCTGTAATAGAGCTCATTTCCTTCATACAAATCTATTGTGATGCCCTCATCTGCCATCCGCCCCTTTAATTCTTCTATTAAGGAAGCAATCTTTAAGGGGTCTGCACTATGCCTTAAAGGCTTATTGTGCGGTGTTACAATAATTTGAGCAATCCCATTATCCACCGCCGTTTTCAGCATCTGTATACTTGTAAAAAAATCTTTTGAGCCGTCGTCTATTCCGGGCAAAATGTGGGAATGAATATCTATGTATTGCTTCATTGATAATCACCATCCGATTTTTAATTACCTTACATTTTCGTAAAATATTTTATTTCATGAAAAATCACAACAGATTAACTTTCAGATGTGCCTAAGAAACCGCCAATTTCATTAAAAGAAAAGGTGTTCTATCAGATAAATGACGATGATTTTGACGGCTAAAAATTTATTTTCTGTTTCTGATATTTATCCTGCTACAGCATAATTTTCTGCTGCATATGAACCAAGCATATTCATCAACTGTTTTTTCTGTTTTAAGGAAGAGTGTACATACAAGTTTAATGTTATTTGAATATTGCTGTGTCCAAGAATTTCGCTCAGGCTTTTAATATCAAAGCCTTTTTCAATACATCTGGTTGCAAAAGCATGCCGCAACATATGAAAGTTAAAATATTCCAAATCACACTTTTCCAATATCTTTTTAAATCGATACTGCAGGGTACGAGGTTCTAACCACATAGTTTTAACTCCGCTTATAATCGGTATTAATGCCTGTTTTTTGTGAATCTGCAAAATATTAAACAGCATAGGCGGAATGGGAATATCTCTCACGGAATCAGCAGTCTTGGGAGATAACAAAACCAACTTGGTCTTATCCTTTTGGCCGTCAAAGCTTTTAACGCGCTGAATATTTTTTCTAACGTGTATCACACCCTCCTCGAAATCGATTTCCTTCCAGGAAAGCGCACACAGTTCACCGATGCGGATTCCGGTATGCAGTGCAATTAATATTCCAAGACAAGTGTCATCCTCGGTATTTCTAATCAGATAATCCTCCAGCTTTGATAAAGCAGCATTGCTTGGCGGAATAACCTTTGTTCTTCTTTCTTTTGATACAGGGATATTTGGAATAACTAAATTTAAGTCATTCTTCCTTCTCATATATATCATTATCCCCTGCACAAGACCGCAGATATAAGTCAGGTAATTCTTTGATAATTTGTTGTTTCTGCCTTTTCTCTGAATTTCGGAAACAAATGTTTCCATTATCCGGCTGTCAATTTTATTTAATGGCATACTGCCAAGATAAGGAATAATATACTTACAGGTAATCTGCTTATATGCTGCATAGGTGGTCTCTTTCCAATTGCAGCTTTTATCATTCAGCCATATATTTACGGCTTCATCCATTCTGACGGTACATTTACTTTCTGACTCTTCCAGTTCTCTTTTGGCTGTCTCCATTTTGGCTTTTACCTCGTGATAGCTTCGCCCATAAACTGATTTGTATTTTCTCTCACCCGGCAGACAGATGATCTTCTTGATTCGTCCCTCCCATCTGCCATCCTTCCTCTTATAGATGTTTTCACCTCTTTTAGGCATGATTATTTCTCCTTTCTGACGCTGTTTTTGACGGTCATAAATGCATGATTGAGTTACTTAAAGGTTAAGTTAAGTATAAAACCGCATATTCGCAATATCCCATTGAGTAAAAGCAGCTAAATCGATTAACCTCCATTTCAAAAAGTAGTTGTATTTGGGAAAAGAGTATGCTATTTTATATTAGGTGAAGCAAATAATGCATTTCATGAAATAAAATATTTTACGAAAAATCATAACACATCAATCCAATTAACAAAATAGCAGTTTTGCTTATAAAAAATGAGCGGTGGATTTCTCCATCGCTCATTTTTATTGCACACCTATTTCATTTTATCAGTATTAATACATTATAATTAGTTTTAATAATATTCGTATTCCGTTTTGCCATATCCGCATTGCACGCTTCCGTTCTCTTCCATACGAGTTTCCACCCATGTTTTCTGCAGTACGTTGCCCTTTTCATCATATAGGTAACTATAATGCACTCTGCTTTCCGGTTCTTCCATGCGCCATGCAACAGCATAGTTGTCATACTCAGCTCTTGTAATTTCTTTGAAATCGAGATACTCCATCACGCCTAGCGGATCTACATTTACATATTTATCCACTAGATTGCCTTTCTCATCATATAAATAGTTGCATACACTATTCACATAAAAGCAGTTACGATCAACTTCCTCAGAAACATCAGCAGTCAGATCAATACCATCCCAGCCATCCACTTCAGCTATCAATCTTCCTTCATTGTCATAAATATTCAAAGCATAAAGATCTGAACTGGAATTAGGCCGTTCCACATATCCGCCCAAATCGTCATACTCATAATACACCCAATGATTAACCGGACCGGAGCCGGAATATTCGCCAAGCTCATCATAACACGACGCCATTGACCAAATCATTCTGCCCTGTTCATCATAATCATATGATTTATCATAACGTAATTTTTCTATAACTTCTTCATCTACAGACTCGCACAGATATTTTATTTCTTTCATTTGCTTCCCTTGGTCGTCATATTCATATCTAAGAATATACTCCGGTACCCTGTAACCGCTTTGATAAAGTGAGTAGCCATACACCCTCTGCTCTGACACATATCCTTGCTCATTATAGCTATATTCTGTTACGGACCCGTCATCAACATCCGAGGATGTCTCCTCTTTTACTATAATACGCTTCTCATTATCATACTGGTATTCTATGGTTTCACTTCTTTTAGTCCCTTCCTCCGAATACTCTTCATAGGTAGTTTCTTTTTTCAGCAGTCCCTTCACACTTTCCGGTATCTCTGTTTCTATCTTTTCCGCCTCTTCCATAATTTCCGCTTCTGGTAATTCTATTTCTGCTCTCGTCTCTGTTTCCTGATTTCCACAACCGGTTAATCCGCTTATAACAGTTGTAATGATCAATCCTGATACTATGAATTTTTCTACTAATTTTATTCTCATTATAATTTTCCCTTAATGGCAATTAGCTATAAATATAGCTTTTGTTCTGTATAATCCTACTTCTATCTTCATCCCCGTACCTAAAACTCAAGGCTATTTATATTAAGGAGAAAATATTTCATACCCATGATTACGAATCCTTCCTCATTTCTCCAAGGCCTTGTTGTTCCATTCACTATAACAATTTTCTTGAACGAATCCGGAATATTTCTCAATGAATTAAACTCCTGTGTTTGCTTTTCCTCCGAAGTCATATCATAAGCTACCTGAATATAATATCGCTGACTGCCTTGATTTACTACAAAATCAACCTCTAACTGCTTATGAACCCTTTTATCTTTCTCATTTTTTACATATACATCTACAACACCAAAATCTACATTGTAGCCGCGCACAAGTAATTCATTATAAACAATATTCTCCATAATATAAGTAGGCTCCTGCTGTCTGAAATTTAATCTTGCATTTCTAAGTCCCACATCCGTAAAATAATATTTTAGATTTGCACCCACATATTTTCTGCCTTTTATATCATATCGGTTTGCTTTGGAAATCAAAAATGCTTCTGCCAAATAGTCAATATGATTAGATATAGTCTTATTACTATAACTGCTTCCCCGTTCACTGGTGAATGTATTAGAAATTTTGGTGGGATTTGTAGGTGCACCTATAGCAGAAGCAAGAATATCTACCAAGGTTCCAATCTCGTCAACATTTTGAATCTTGTTTCGTTCTACTACATCCTTGATGTAAACATTAGTAAACATATTTTTCAAATATTCTGCTTTCTGGCGTTCAAGAGAAAATTGTGCAACCTGTGGAAGTCCTCCATATATTATGTATTCGTTCCAAGCATCATCATAATCTCCATCATAAACAGAATAAAACTCTGCAAAAGATAATGGATAGATTCTGATTTCATCTCCTCTGCCTCTAAATTCCGTTACAATATCGCTTGATAAAAATTTAGAATTGCTGCCGGTTACATATACATCAATATTACTTATGCGAAGCAGACTATTAAGCACTTCTTCAAAACGAGGCATAAACTGTATTTCATCCAAAAGCAGATAATATTTTTGTTCATCTTTCACTGCTGCTTTGATATATTGATAACACTTCTTTGGATCTCTCAACTCTTCATTTTCAATGCCGTCCAATGCAATTTCAATGATATGTTCGCTATCTATTCCATTTTCCAATAAATACTTTTTAAACAGCACAAATAACAGGAAAGACTTCCCACATCTTCTGATTCCTGTAATAATTTTTATCATTCCATTATCTTTTCGTATTCTCAATTGCTCAAGGTACACATCTCTTTTAATCTCCATAGAGGCGCTCCTTATTTCTGTGCATTGCACGGATTTTAGTAATGACATTTTATCACTAAAATATTATACATTCAATACCCATTACTATTTTGAGCACATTTTGTCTTTATGGCCACCTAATGTACCAGCATTTCCTCGATAAATATTCCATATCCCCTTGCAGGATCCTGCACCAGAACGTGCGTCACCGCCCCGATCAGCTTTCCGTTCTGGATAATCGGACTTCCGCTCATTCCCTGTACAATCCCTCCGGTAGTAGCCAACAGCTCCGGATCGGTTATTTCCAAAACAATTCCCCTGTTAATATTATCATTTTCCAGATTGATATCTGTAATCTTCACGTCATAGACCTGGGTTCCGTTCCCCAGAGAACAAATAATCTGCGCAGGCCCCTTTTCAATCTCCTGCTTAAGCCCAAGGGGCAGAAAATCGCTGTACGCACTTGCCTCTGTTTCCGGTGTACAGATTCCAAAAATTCCCCTTGTTGTGTTATCCGTAATTTCTCCCATAATGTTATTGTCATCATATTCAATAAAACCCGTCAGTTCGCCGGGAGAACCGATGCTTCCCCTTGTTATTCCTATAATTTCCGTGTGATATAAGGTTCCCTTTGAAAGCGTCATCAGGGTACTGGTATCTATATCATTGATACCATGTCCCAATGCACCGAAGCATCCATTTTCGTCAATGTATGTCATAGTTCCAACCCCCTGCGCATTGTCCCTCACCCAGATTCCCATTTTATATTCTCCGCTTTTATTCTGTTCGGGCTTTGCCTTTACTTCAATAACTGACTCTCCTCTCTGCACAGTAAAGACCATTTCCTGTCCCTCACTGTGGTTAATAATATCAATCAGCTCTTTTTTAGCATTGATTTCCTGATCATTGATTTCCAAAATATAGTCTCCGGTCTGCAACACATATTTTGCGGGGCTGTATTTTTGCCCGTCCTCCCCCTCAAAATCTCCGATTCCAACTACCAAAACCCCTCTTGTCTTCACATAGATACCTATGGGAATCCCCGCCGGCTTAAGCTTAACATCCTGTATAACCTCTACATCAACCTCTTTAAGAGGAATCATACCAAAGAGTTTTAAATACAGCTTATACTGGTCTACCTGATTGGCCCTGACCGTAACCGCTCTGCCCAAATCCACATGCAGGCTGTTTTCTCTGCCGGAACGCACGCCTGCACTTTTGCTTACCTCTACCGCCTCCCGATAAAGCTCTCCGGATGCAGGCACCTTAAAATCCAGCTCTTGATCCACTCCTGCCTTGATCATGATGGTGGAGGGGACACTGCTCCACATGGAATAATATAGGGAGGCCATAATACCGAACAAACCAAGTATAAGTAAAAAATACAATATTCTTTTATATAAATGCCCTTTTATGCTGCGGGGCTCTATCAAATATTCCAACTTTTCTCATTCCCTTCTCCGATTTTCTATCACCAAAAAAAGAGACATGCCACCATGCATGTCTCCTTTAGTATGTGAAAAAAAGAAATCTTCATTCCTTAAAATATGAACTGGAAATCTTTGATATTTAATTTTTTACTGCCCTGGCATTTTCAAGCAATTCCTTGGCATTTTCAAGCACTGCCTTTGTCATTTCTCCGCTTCCCAAAAGTCTTGCAAGCTCGTTTAAGCTCTCTTCTTGTGAAAGCGCTCTGATGCTTGTAGCAGTTCTTTCATCCCTGACACTTTTTTCAATCAAAAAATGTTCATCTGCCATAGATGCAATCTGTGCCAAATGCGTAATGCAGATAATCTGGTGATCCCGCGATAAGCCTCCCAGCTTCTTTGCCACTTTCCACGCAGTCTTTCCGCTGATACCGGTATCAATCTCATCAAAAACTAAGGTATCCGTCTCGTCCCGATCCGCAAATACCGTTTTAAATGCCAGCATAATTCGTGAAAGCTCACCGCCGCTGGCAATCTGCCATAAGGGACGTACCGCCTCGCCGGGGTTAGTGGAAATTAAAAATTCCACCTGATCATATCCGTCCGAAGTAAAATGCTCCTCCTCCGGTACGATGGAAACAGAAAATTCTACGTCTATAAAATTCAAATCGATCATTGCTTCCTTCAGCTCCTTCGAAAGCGGCTCCGCCGCCTGAATGCGTAAACCGGAAAGCTGACTGCAAAGCTTTAAAATTTCTTCTTTCTTTTGCTTTTCCTGCTTTATTAGCTGCTCCATGTATTCGTCAAAATGATTCAGCCTGTCAAGTGTTTCCTGTTTTTCTTCCTGTGCCTTTAGGATATCCGCAATGGCATTTCCATATTTGCTCTTTAAGTGATTTAAAACATTAAGACGTTCCTCTAAAGCCATGAATTCTTCCTCGTCAAATTCAAGACTGTCTCTATAGTCTGCCATCGAACGGTTAAAATCATTCAAAAGATCGTCAATATCCGTCAGCTGCTCAATCAGCGGCTGTGCCTCCTCATCTGCTCCTGCTATGGATTTCAGTTCTCTCAGCGCATGACCTACAGTTGCTCCTGCACTGCCCTCCTCCTCATAACCGGTTAAACCGTGAACCGTATAAACAATTTCTTTAATCTTTTTGGAATTTACAAGCCTTCGGTATTTCTTCTCTGCCTGCTCATCCTCAAGAGGCTGTAATGCGGCAGCTTCAATCTCGCCTACCTCAAATTCCAGAAGGCGCATCTGCCTTTCCCTTTCCTCTCTGTCAGTGCTCTGCTCCTTAAGCTCTTCCTCTATTCCTTTATATTCTCCAATCTTGTCCTTAAGCTGTGCCTTAATATGAACTGCCTTTTCCCCAATATAATCATCCACCATCATCTTGTATGCGGACGGCTTAAGAAGTGACTGATGTTCATGCTGTCCATACATGTCCAAAAGACAGCCTGACAACTTTTTAAGCTGTGCGGCGCTGACACTCTCACCGCAGACCCGGCAGATACTTTTTCCGGGCATGATCTTTCTTTGAAGAATCAGCATGTTTCCTTCTTCTATGGGCAGCTCCATTTCCTTTACCTTCAGGCATTGCTGCTCATTTAAAGAAAAGATCAGTTCCACCAGCGCATAGTCTGCCCCGGTTCTGATAAGCTCCTTATCGGCTTTTGCCCCCAATGCGAGATTGATAGAACCGATAATAATGGATTTACCCGCTCCGGTTTCTCCGGTTAAGATATTCATTCCTCCGCAGAAGCTTACCTCCTGCTCATCAATCAGTGCCAGATTTTTTACGTGTAAACTTTCAAGCATATTTCTCCTCCTTACGCCCTTCTCTCAAAAGCGCTTGGGGTTACTCCTCCAAAACATTGCGTATCTTATCCATTACAATTTTTGTATCTTCTACAGTTCTCACTGCCATCATAATGGTATCATCCCCGGCAATGGAACCTACAATTTCTTTCAGCTTCATAGCATCCAGTGCCGCTGCAACTGCCATAGCCATTCCGGACACTGTCTTTACTACCAGAATATTCTGTGCCATATCCATGGAAACAAAACCATCACGAAGAACACGAATATATTTATCTCCAAGATAATGTTCACTGTGAGTCAGTATGGTATATTTCTGCTTGCCGGAACCCATGGAAACCTTAGTAAGCTTAAGTTCTCTGATATCTCTTGATACCGTAGCCTGCGTTACCGCATAGCCTGCCTCTTTAAGCTTATCCGCCAGTTCCTCCTGGGTTTCAATCTGATACTGCTCAACCAGCTCTTTAATTTTCTGATGTCTGCTCTTTTTCATATTTCCTCTTATTCACTCATCTTTCCGTGAAGAACCTCCAGAAAGCTTACCTGGCAGAATTTAATAATTCCGGTAGTCTTTTCCGATTTCCTGATTTCCAGTTTATCGCCTGTACAAAGCTGCACCTTATGACTTCCGTCAAAAATCGCCTCCACTTCCTGTATCTTTCCATCCCTGCTCTTTTCAATTTCTATGGTTACCGTATCCTCGGATGCCAGAACAATGCTTCTGTTCTGCATGGAGTGAGGACAAATCGGAGAAATCAAAATTAAGCTTGCCCTTGGCTCCACCACCGGTCCGCCTGCGGAAAGATTATACCCGGTAGAGCCTGTAGGAGTAGCTACAATCACCCCGTCTGCATGATATTTGTGAAGAAGCTGACCGTTTACATAGATATTAAAATTAATAATCTGTAAGGAACCTTTTCTTGTTATGACAATATCATTTAAGGCTCTGGCATCATCCATGACCTCTTCCTTTGCAAGGCTTGTTCCGTGAAGCATCATGCGCTTTTCTATTTCATATTTTCCTTTGATCAGCTGATCTAAGGCTTCCGAAATTCCCGACACATTAACCTCCGCCAAAAAGCCTAAGGTGCCGAGATTTATTCCCAGAAACGGAATATCCATATCCACAAGATCTGCGGCGGCCTGCAGAAGTGTTCCATCCCCGCCCAGAACAATAACGCATTCTGTCTCTGCGCTCACCTGTGACTTATCCGTGTAGCCTTCTGATTTTCTATTTTCACACCCTGCATCCACAATACAGGTTTTCCCTCTTTTCAACAGATAATCCCTGATAAAGTGTGCAACCTTAAGATCCACATCTTTCGATGGATTTGTTATCACATAAAAGTGCTCCATATCCGCTTTCCTTTTAACCATCCAGGCTTTCATGGGCCTTCTTTACTGTATCTAAAATCAATGTATTCATTTCGCTGTCAGGACAGCCGTTTTTATCCGTATTTTTGGCAATATGTATCAGGTATTCAATGTTGCCTTCCGGCCCCTTAATGGGAGAATAGTCCAAATGCAGTATCGTAAAGCCAAGTTCTCCCACATGATCTGCGATCTTCCTGATTACCTCCTCGTGAACCTGCGGCTCCCTGACTACACCTTTTTTTCCTACCTTTTCCCGTCCCGCTTCAAACTGGGGCTTAATCAAACAGACCATTTCCCCCTTAGTCTTTAAGAGTTCCCATGCCGGCGGCAGTATCTTAGTCAGGGAAATAAAAGAAACGTCAACGGAGGCAAAATCCAGCTCATCCGGAATATCCCCCGGCACCATGTATCTGAAATTGGTCTTTTCCATGCAGACCACTCTCTCGTCATTGCGAAGCTTCCAATCCAGCTGTCCATGCCCTACATCCACGGAGTATACCTTGCAGGCACCGTTTTGAAGCATGCAGTCGGTAAAGCCACCGGTGGAGGCACCGATATCCATACAGGTCTTTCCCGTAAGCTCCACCCCAAATTCATTTATTGCTTTTTCCAGCTTTAAGCCGCCGCGGCTGACATATTTTAATGCATTTCCCTTTACCGTAATCGTGATTTTGTCCGGATCAAAAACTGTCCCGGCTTTATCCTCCCTCTGACCATCTACAAATACGTTGCCTGACATGATGATCGCTTTTGCCTTTTCTCTGGAGGCAGCATAGCCTTCCTTGACCAGAAGAACATCCAAACGTTCTTTCATCTTAGATTTCCATTTCCTTTTTGATTTTTGCTGCTATCGTTTCCGCATCAATACCGATTTCCTTTTTGAGGATATCCACATTGCCATGCTCCACATATTCGTCCGGTATAGCGATCTGCAAAAGCTTTGCGCCTGCAGATCGCTCATCCAACACATCACGAACCTTCTCTCCATAGCCTCCGCTTAAAACATTTTCCTCCATGGATACTAAAAGCTTGTGGTATTTTGCGGCCCAGCATATTGCCTGCTCATCAACGGGCTTTACAAATCTGGCATTGATAATGCTGCACTTATATCCATCCTCTTTCAAAATCTCCCTTACTTCCTCTGCGGTCTTCACCATGCTTCCCACAGCCAAAAGACAGATTTCTCCCTCTGCGTAAATCAGCTCTGCCTTTCCCATTTCAATCGGAGCGCGGTATTCCCGAAGCCCTGCATAGGCCTCTCCTCGGGGATAACGAATCGCAATAGGCACATCCGCCGAAAGGGCAAACTTCATCATATCGGAAAGCTCCCATTTATTCTTGGGCGCCATAATATGCATACTTGGTATTGAGGATAAATAAGACAGATCAAATATTCCCTGATGGGTCTCCCCGTCACTTCCCACTAAGCCTGCACGGTCAATGGCAAATACTACCGGCAGGTTTTGAATACACACGTCATGAAGGATCTGATCATAGGCTCTTTGCAGGAAGGAGGAATAAATTGCAACCACTGGCTTTAATCCTCCTGCCGCCAGTCCCGCTGCAAAGGTAACCGCATGCTCCTCTGCTATTCCCACATCAAAAAACCGTTCCGGATACATATTTCGAAAACGCTTAAGGCCTGTTCCGTCGGGCATTGCCGCCGTGATTGCCACCACTCTTTCATCCCTTGCTCCCAGTTTGGTCATAACGGTAGAAAACACATCCGTGTAGTTTGCCGTAGTTCTTGGCTTGCTGGGAAGTCCGGTTTCTATATCAAAGGGCTCTGCACCATGGAACCTTGCAGGATGCCGCTCCGCCGGTCCGAAGCCTCTTCCCTTTTGGGTAATCACATGAACGATTACCGCCTTTCTAATTCTTCTGGCTTCCTGAAATACACGAACCATTTCAGGAATATTATGTCCGTCCACAGGGCCTAAATAAGTAACTCCTATATCCTCAAAGAACATCCCCGGAACCACCAGATGCTTAAAGCTGCTCTTGGCCTTACGGATGCTTTCCACCACCTTTTCGCCCCTGGGAATATCCTTCAGTGTATTATAAACACCTTCCTTGATATCCAGATAAGCATTGGCAGTTCTCACGTTATTTAAGTATTTTGACACACCGCCCACATTTTCGGAAATGGACATGTTGTTATCATTCAGGACAATGATAAAATTGGTCTCCAGCTTGGCCGCATTATTTAAAGCCTCATAGGCCATTCCTCCGGTCAGGGAACCATCCCCGATTACGGATACCACCGTATTGGTGCCGCCCTGAATATCCCTGGCCTTCACCAAACCCAGACCTGCTGAAATGGAGGTAGAACTGTGCCCCGTATCAAAGCAGTCACAGTCACTTTCCTTTCGCTTGGGAAAACCGCTCATTCCTCCAAATTTGCGCAGACTTTCAAACCCCTCTCTTCTTCCTGTTAAAAGCTTATGAGTATAGGATTGATGTCCCACATCCCAAATCAGCTTATCCTTAGGAAGATCAAGAAACAGGTGAAGTGCCATGGTAAGCTCAACAGCCCCTAAATTAGAGCCCAGATGACCGCCTGTTTTGGATATCTTTTCAATCAGAAAATTTCGAATTTCCTGTGCAAGCTCCTGGTACTCCGAAGGATTGATATTTTTAATATCCCCAACACCCTTTATCTTATCAAGCAACATTTTTCTACCTTCTTTTCTTCTGTCCTGCGGCAAAGCGCGGTTATTTTTGTCTTTCAATCAAATATTTCACAAGTTCCACCAAAAATTCATTCTTAGTCTCAAAGGAGCTTAATATCGTAACAGCTTCCTTTGACAGTCTTCTGACCTCCCCGGCGGACTCTTCCAATCCGTGAAGGCATACATAAGTAAGCTTATGATTTTTCTCATCACTGCCAACCGGCTTTCCAAGCACCTCCGTCGTACTGGTCACGTCCAAAATATCATCCTGTATCTGAAAGGCAATGCCGATATTGTAAGCGGCCTTTTCCATGGCACTTATTTCGCTCTCCTTCGCACCTGCCAGCACCGCTCCGATCATAAGCGCCGCCTGTATCAGGGCTGCGGTTTTATTTTCGTGAATGAAAAGCAGAAGCTCCTCGGTCATTTCCTCCCCTTCTTCCGCCTCCACATCGGCACATTGTCCGCCGATCATTCCGTAAACACCGGCCTTTTTTCCAAGGATCTGCATTGCCCTGGCAACGCTTCTAAGCTCCGCCTCATTCCCGGCCAAATCAAATGCTCCTGCGGCAGTCTCAAAAGCAAGATTTAACAAACCGTCGCCTGCCAGTACTGCCATCCCGTCACCATAAACCTTCCAGGTGGTCTTTCGTCCCCTGCGATACTCATCATTATCCATAGCAGGCAGATCATCATGCACCAGCGAATAATTATGAATCATTTCAAGGGCAGCCATAAAGGGGTAGATTATCTCTCCCTTACCCCCAAACAAAAGGAAGCTCTCCTCCATCAGAATAGGGCGAAGTCTCTTTCCTCCTGCCATAATACTATAATTCATTGCTTCCAGAACCTTCCTCCGGAATCCTTCTTCCTTCGGCAGGTAATCCTTAAGCACATCCTCCGCATGCTTTGTTTTTAAACTAAGTGTCTCATCAAAATTCATGACTTTCTCCATCCTCGTTCAGCACAAGAACCTTCTTTTCTACCTGATCAATGGCCTGATTGCATTTCTTAAGGAGCTCCATTCCCTCCTTGTAAATCTGAAAGGACTGCTCCAGAGAAATATCCTCCTGCTCTAACGCCTCGACTGTCTCCTCCAGCTTCTGAAAGGCTTCTTCCAAATTCAGCTTTTCTTCCTCCATATCAACACTCCTTCTTCGTCCCGTCCATAAGCCGCTTATCCATAACCCTGGTATGGATAATACCGTTTTTGACATAAATGGAAAGTGCATCTCCCACTGCTACCCGGTTTATGTCCGTGACCGTTCTTCCTCCTTCATCCGCCACATAGGAATAGCCCTGATTAAGCTTATCAAGCGGTGAAAGACCTTTTAGCTTTTCTATATAAATGGCAAGCCTGTGCCTGTCCTTTGTTATCCTGTTTCTCATGGCTGCGTTCAGCCCATCCTCTAAGCTGATCAGATTACTTCTCCGCTCTCTGATCCGTCCCATAGGACTGTTCTTCTTAAGCTCTGCCTCCAGCGCCTTAAGGGAAGCTCTCTCAAGCCGGATACGTCCCTGCAGCTTTCGCAGCATGGATAATCTGATCCCTTCCAGCCCTGACAAAGCCAGCGCCGCATCATAAACCGCAAGCTCTGCAGCTGCCGACGGTGTGGGTGCCCGAAGATCCGCCACATAATCAATAATCGTTGTGTCTGTTTCATGCCCCACAGCGGAAATAACAGGAACACTACAGTCAAAAACTGCCTGTGCCACAATTTCCTCGTTAAAAGCCCACAAATCCTCTATAGAGCCGCCTCCCCGCCCTACAATCATCACATCAACCTGCTTTTTTTCCAGCATTTTGATGCCCCGTACAATACTTGCGGCTGCTCCGTCTCCCTGCACCGCAGCCGGATAAAGCAATATTTGAACATAAGGATTTCTTCTGGAGGTTATATTAATAATGTCCCGAACCGCTGCTCCCGTGGGTGCAGTCACAACGCCAAGCGTTCTAATGTATTTGGGAATAGGCTTTTTATATTCCGGGGCAAACATTCCCTGTTCTTCCAGTTCTTTTTTCAGGCGCTCGAACCTTTCATACAATGCCCCTGCGCCATCCTGCTCAATCGTCTTGGCATACAGCTGATATTTGCCGTCGCGCTCATACACATCAATGGTTCCCCTGACTACCACCTGCATCCCTTCCGCCATGCGAAAGTTAAGCCCGGCCCGGTTTCCCGCAAACATCACGCAGGCAATGGTTCCCTTGTTATCCTTTAACGTAAAATAAATATGTCCGGAGGAATGATACTTGCAGTTGCTGATCTCCCCCTTTACGGAGAGCTCCTGAAGTAAAAAATCCTGCGCGAACATATTTTTAATGTATGAATTGACTTGTCCTACTGTATATACATTCTGCACTATAATAGCTATGCCTCTTCACAGCCCCTAAGGGTTGTACTTATGAAACAAATTTAGCAAGAACTCCGTTGACAAATGCTGACGAAGAATCCTGCCCAAACTTCTTGGCCAACTCAACTGCCTCATTGATCGCCACTCCGGCGGGAATATCCTCGTCGTACCGTATCTCATATACGGCAAGCCGGAGAATTGTCAGATCCACCTTTCCCATACGGTTGGTAGACCATCCCTTTACCTTTTCATTTATGGCTTCATCAATCTCATCCACTTTTTCCAGAATTCTGTTGAATTTCTCACTGATCTGAGAGCTTTCCTCTTCTGTTGCCTTATTCTCATCATCCTCAAAGAAAAAAGCCTCCTGCTGCGCCAGTTCTTCCTTTTGATTGAATTCCACGCGGAACAAGAGCTTAAAAATCTGCTCTCTCAATTCTCTTCTGCTCATGAATGTCACCTGTTTTATTTTTCTTTAAGCATATTCACGCCGGCAATACGGACATCTACATCAGATACCTCAAGACCGGTCATGCTTTCAATGGTTGTCTTTACCTTTTCCTGCACCTTCTGTGATACCGCAGGAATATTATATCCATATTCAATAATCAGCGCCAGCTCAGCCTTTACTCTCTTGCCGATCACCTCAACCTTAACACCCTTTGCAAGGTTCTTAACGCCCATCTTATTTAACAGCTCGTTGCTGATATTACCGGCCATAGCCGCCACACCTTTTACCTCTGTTGCCGCAAGACCTGCAATCATTGCAACCACATCATCTGCAATCTTGACAGTTCCCAGATCCTCATCTTCCTGTAATACATAGGTGTTCTGTTCAAAAGTTTTCTCCATGATAACGTTCCTTTCCTTCCTTTTATTGCAAGCCTCATTTATTGATAATCATACCAAAATTTAACCTTTTTGCATAGCCCCAGATGCAAAAATCTACGCCCTTCCCGGCATCACAAAGAAATTTTAAGGCCAGGGACTCATTTTACAGCCAAAAGCTCAGACTTAGCTGCTCGGCATTTTCCGCATAAGAAACCGTTCCCTCCGAAGCATCCAGATAGTGGAAAATTTCCTGCTTTTCAATCAAATATCCTATCATTTCCTCATAGATTGTCTCATCTGCACACTTAAGCGTCACATAGCCGCTTTTCTGCTCATAGGCCGATAAAAATACCTGTGAAAGCATCTCCTCATCAACCTGGGTAAAATACAATCCCTCCCGCACATAGTAATTGTCCTCCATAGAGCTGCATACCGGAATGTCAACAATCGTATCAAGGGTGTGAGTCTTTTCAAGCTGCTCTGTAGTTACGCAAAGATAATCATAATTGATGGGCGGAATACTTCCCGCAAGCTGCTCACTGCTGCCCTCGATCATCTGATAGGAGGCATCTCCCCATGTAGTATCCACATAATAGTAATTTCCATCAAGCCGAACCAAATTCCATGCATGTCCTTCGCCGCCGGAAACCCTGCCCATAATCAGCGTGGCATCTATCCCGGCCTTCTTTAAAAGATATTCCGTTGCCTTGGCATATCCCTGACAAACACTTCTGTGATGAATGAAAACAGAGCAGATATTTTGATTATCCGGTGCCTGGGCATCATATTCCGTCTGCCCGATTATATATTCGTAAATATATTTTACCTTTTCATACTCATCCCACGCTCCGCTCATTCCCCGGAAGCATTCCGTGACATAGGTGTTGATCTCCTCCTGCCTGCCGGCTGCCTCCTCACTGGTCATATTATACGTCCCCGAGAAAGTGATCTTCTTTACAACATTGCCTAAGGTATACCTGGTAAAGGTATAACCGTCCACATAAAAAATTTCTGGGTGATCATTGAGTACACACTGAAAAACCTTTTCAATCTGCTGGGTATCTAAACAGGTAAGCGCAGTTCCCTCGCCAAACTGCTGCAGAATGCTTAAAATTTCCACATAAACAGTCTGCTCCTCCTCGCTCAGCCTTTCGTAATAGAAAAGACCCTTCTGCTGCTTCTTTAAAAACTCGATCTCTTCCCCGGGAACACCTGAAATGCTATCCACCTCATCATTACCGGAGCTTTCGAAAAGCTCCCCGGCAGTTTCATCGCCTTCCCACAAAATAAGATCATCCTGCTTATTATTCAGTTGGCTCTCATCTTCCTGCCCGTCTGCCTTCTGCTCTCCAAGGAGCTGTCCGCATCCCGATAGAAGCAGCATCATTGCACACAACAGCAGTATGCACCGTTTCATTTTCATTTAATCACGTCCAAACTCAGAAAGGATCAATCCGTCATTTCGATCCAGCGTCATGCCCACGCTCCATGCATTGACAAACAAAAGCAGCGGGTTCCCCTTCATATCCTTAATTTTCTTCATATCCGAAGTTCCTACCAGCTTATTCAGATCAATATCCTTGTTTTCAATCCACCTGATATGCTCATAGGGCAGAGGTTCAAGCTTAATCTCAACATTATATTCATTTTCCAGACGATATTTCAGTACATCAAACTGCAGAACGCCTACAACCCCTACGATGATCTCCTCCATACCTGTATTGAACTCCTGAAAGATCTGAATAGCGCCTTCCTGGGCAATCTGCGTAATGCCCTTCACAAACTGCTTTCTCTTCATGGTGTCCATTTGACGCACCCTTGCGAAATGCTCCGGCGCAAAGGTAGGAATTCCCTCATATTTAAACTGTTCCTTTGGCATGCACAGGGTATCCCCTATGGAAAATATCCCGGGATCGAAAACACCGATGATATCTCCTGCATACGCCTCCTCCAAAATCTTGCGCTCACTTGCCATGATCTGCTGCGGCTGGGATAGACGCATCACCTTTCCGCCCTGAACATGCTTAACCTCCATGCTGGATTCATACTTGCCGGAACAGATACGCATAAAGGCAATTCTGTCTCTGTGAGCCTTGTTCATATTAGCCTGAATTTTAAACACAAAAGCTGAAAAATCATTCTCCACCGGAGAAATAATTCCCTTATCCGCCTTTCGCGGAAGCGGTGTGGTGGTCATCTTAAGGAAATGCTGAAGAAAGAACTCCACACCAAAATTAGTCAGGGCAGATCCGAAAAAGACCGGTGTAAGCTCTCCTGCCCGTATCATATCAAGATCATATTCCGCACTGGCTCCATCCAAAAGCTCAATCTCATCTTTTAAGGTATCTGCCGCCTCCTGACCGATAGCAGCTAAAAGCTTGTCCTCATCAGATGCCGGGATTTCAGTAGTTTCCCCTTCCTTGGTTCCCTTTTCCGTGTCGGAATAAGTGATCACGCACTGCCTGTCCCTGTCATAGACGCCTTTAAAGCGCTTACCTGAACCTATGGGCCAGTTAACGGGGCAGGTAGCAATTCCCAATTCTTTCTCAATTTCATCCAAAAGTTCAAAGGTGTCATTGGCATCCCGGTCCATTTTGTTGATAAAGGTAAAGATCGGTATTTTACGCATCACACATACCTTAAACAGCTTCCTGGTCTGAGCCTCCACGCCCTTTGATGCATCAATAACCATCACTGCGGAATCCGCCGCCATCAGCGTTCTATAGGTATCCTCAGAGAAATCCTGATGTCCCGGCGTGTCCAGAATATTGATACAAAATCCGCCATATTCAAATTGAAGAACGGAGGAGGTAACCGAAATACCTCTTTCCTTCTCAATCTCCATCCAATCCGATACCGCATGCCTGGCTGTTGCCTTTCCCTTTACACTTCCTGCCAGATTGATGGCTCCTCCGTACAAAAGGAACTTTTCTGTCAGGGTTGTCTTACCTGCATCCGGGTGGGAAATAATAGCAAAGGTTCTTCTTCTGTTTATTTCCTGCTCATAATTACTCACTGTTTCATCCTCCAAATAATACAAGTATCTTATAACACGCTTGTTCCGGCAATTTCCCCTGAAACTCCCAGATAATGAAGCACCGTTGCCCCTATATCCGCAAAGGTATTTCTTGTTCCAAGATTTCCCGCAGTAACGGTTTTCCCGTAAACAATAAGAGGCGTATATTCTCTGGAGTGATCTGTGGATACTGTATATCCGGGGTCACATCCATGATCTGCCGTAATCATAAGAATATCCTCATCTCGCAGTTTCGAAACTATCTCAGGCAAGGCTGCATCAAATTCAGACAGTGCTTTGGCATAACCTTCTATGTCGTTTCTGTGCCCATAGAGCATATCATAATCCACCAGATTAATAAAGCATAAACCTTCAAAATCCTGCTCCAGATAGGACAGGGTACGTTCAATCCCATCTGCATTTCCCTTGGTATATACATAGGAAGTAATACCTCGCCCTGCAAAAATATCCCTGATCTTTCCCACGCCAATAACCTCTTTCCCTGCACCCTTCAGTGCATCCAGCATGGTTTCTCCGGTAGGTGGAAGCGAAAAATCATGCCTACCCGAGGTTCTCTGATAATTCCCGGAAGTACCGGTAAAGGGTCTTGCAATCACACGTCCTACACTGTGTTTCCCGCATAGAAGCGCTCTGGCCTTACGACAGTATTCATACAGCTCCTCTACCGGAACAATATCCTCATGAGCCGCAATCTGAAAAACACTGTCCGCAGAGGTATATACAATCAGCTTTCCTGTTCTTACATGCTCATCCCCGTAATCCTTAATCACTTCCGTTCCCGAATAGGGACGGTTGCACAACACACCTCTTCCTGTCAAAGCAGAAAATTCCCTGATGATTTCCTCCGGGAAGCCACCCGGATAAACAGGAAGCGGCTCTTTGGAAATCAACCCCGAAATTTCCCAATGCCCGATAGTGGTATCCTTTCCCCGGGATGCCTCCTTCATTCTCCCATACAAGGCCGAAGGCTTACTGACTCCGCCTATCCAATCCACGCCGTCAATGTTAAACAATCCCATTTGAGCCATATTAGGCATGTGGAAACAGGAGCCCTTCGATGCCGAACGCAGTGTATTTGTTCCCACGTCCCCAAATTCTGCCGCATCATCCATTGCACCTATTCCCACACTGTCCAATACAATCAAAAAAACTCTCTTCATAAAGTATCCTTCCTTATACGATAAGCCTTACAAAAAGGCGAATTTTTTACTTCTGTAATAGAATACCACATTTTTCAAAATATAGCATTAATTTATTGTCCCGATGACAGGGTGCTTATCACAATAGCCTCCGGTGCCACACCGGTTTTTCTGATCACGATATCCTCAATCTGCGCTCTCTGTGCCTCTGTAAGCTCGGAAGCATTTACTACCACATCTACCGTCTCATCCGTAATACTGACCACAACATCATTAAAGCCCTTGCTCTCTAAAAGGATTTCCGCTGCCGTTTCCTTCTCGGCTATATCGGTGATTGCAATCATATTATCTACTGCTTCCTGCTTTTGTTCCTCGCTGATATTTACATTATTAATGATCTCCAAAAGAGTTTCCTTATTTCTGGCCCTGGTCTGTTCCTTTAACAGTCTTGCACCGGACAAAGTGTCTAAGCTTGCTGCGGATGTAAACACCGCCTCGCCCGGTGTTTCACTGTCGGAAATTTCATTTTCCAGATTTTGAGCTGTTTCTCCCATGACCTCATCCATAGTCTCATCCAGATAGTTTTCCTCCTGCGTGATCACATCAGAATCCAGGCTCTCAATTTCCCCATACTCCGCCTGTTCCATATCTTCATCAGAAATCTCAAATAATGCTGCCACCTCCGTATCGTCGGCGCTATCCTGACTTGTTGTAGTTACTGTGTCTGATCCGGTTGTCATAATTTCCTCATCCGTAATTTTAGTACCGGCAAAGTTAAGGTACCCTGCGACTGCAATCATAATTGCCAGCGCCGTAATCATGATTTGATTTTTCTTCACCATATTTTTCAAACCCGTGTCTCCTTCTCACCTTGATATCATTTTAACTATAATAATTTTATGAGCCTCTATACCAAATAATGCCTGAATTGCCTTGGTAATCTTCTGAACAGTCTGGGCGTTTCCTCCGCCCTCGGCAGATACTACCACCCCCGACACCTTAGGATACTTAACCTGCCTGATAAAAGGCTCATCGCCGCTTCCCTCACTGATGAAAACTGTAGACTCCTGCTCCGAAATATCGGTAGTATTTCTGCTTCCTCCCGCCGAATCCACCTCTGTGGTTCCCTGCCTTGAGGTATTTAAATCCTTTTCTATTATTTTCTCACCGCTATCCTCCAGGGTAACCATGACCCGTACCTGTCCCACCCCGTCCACCGTAGACAGGAGCTGTTCAAGAGAATCCTCCAAATATGCCGCATAATCGGAAACCGCATACCTGTCTGCATCTGTCTCCTCAACCGTTCTCCCCGTCGTATGTTGTATATCCAGTGTATCATTTCCACTGTCCCATAGACCGGACTTTGACACATCTTCCTCCTTCTTTGTCGGCCAGGCAATCACAAGAAGCAAAACTCCCAAAAGCGCCATGATTAAAAAATTATCCTTAGTAAGCTTTCCCTTCAGCTTTGTAATATCAGGCACCCTCGTCACCTCCCTTAATCCCCTTCATATCTGATCTCCATTTTTTCGGGATCTGCGCCAATGTAATTTCCGTACAGTTCTTTTAGCTCCATCAGTTTTTTTTCCTCATCCGATGCGTTTTCCTCCGTCTTGTCATCTAAGCCGGCATCCCCGATCACGATAGGATCTATCTGTATTTTTTCACCGGATTTTATGTCACCGCTGCCTCCTATACCGTTTGATCCTTCCTCCGGTGCAATAGTTATGACAATTCCCATATCCTCTCCGTTTAACCCCTCCACAAGCTCTACCTTCTTCACCTGATAACCACTCTCGCACTCATCAAGCTTTTCCTTCAGTTCCTCTTCAATACCGCTGTAAATTCCCATGCTTCCATCCTCTATTTCCAATCCATAGCTCTCATATTCCATACCGGCTTCCCACTCCTTTATCTGTCCCTTAATTTCCTCCTCCCTTCCCTCATCCATCAAGAATCCAAAAAGCGGTTCCGTGATCCGAAGAATGATTAAAACTCCTACCAGTATTCTTACATACTTCATATAGGTACCGCCCGGAACAAAAAACAAAACAGCCTGAGCTATAATCATAAATATGCATATATCTTTGATAATAGAAATCATAAAACACTCCTAGGAAGACACTGTATAGGCAACCACCGCAATTACAATAATAAATAAAGCCATAGCTGTAAACACACAGCGAAGCAGTAAAAAGCATCCCTCTGAAACCCTGTCAGCGCAGGCGGAAATTCTTTTATCACTGACAATTCCCGTAATTGCCGCTCCCAGCTTGACCGCACCGGTGATCAGAAGAATTTTTAAAAGAGGCATCAGGCAGGTCCCCAGTAATATAAGAAGAAGCAGCACCCCCATGCTGTTTTTCAAAAGAACTGCCGATCCTAACACCAGCTCCGCTACCCCCTCTGCCACCCCGCCAATTCCGGGAATGGAGGATACTGCCTTTCTAAGTGCAGATATTTTCAGCCTGTCCACCACCGGAACTATAACTGCCTGTACCAGGCTTAAGCCCGTCACTGCGCCCATGGAAAGCTTTAGGGCAAAGATAATTCCTTTTTTGATAAAATCCAGTAAAAGAGAAAGCTTCTCCTCCGCCCAGATACCGTTTAAAAGCGCCAGCAGTACATAGCTGTATATAAAGGGAAGCAGTATGGATTTTAAAAAGCTTTCCACCAGATAGGCAATGATTAGCATCAGCTGATAGTAATATACGGCTGTGGCAGTTCCCTGTGCGGCTCCTACCGCCATAAAGTAAGTTGGAATAAACAGCTTTACAAACAGCACAATCTCTTCTATGGCATTGGCAGCTATCTCCGACACCAGTGCAAACACCTTGGTCAAAATCATCATCAAAAAAAGATAAAGAAAATAGAAGCCTGCCTGGGCAATCTGCTGCCCCGCAAACAAATCCGAAAAGCCGGAAAAAAGAGCCGATGCCACCCCTAAAACCAAAATGTACAAAAATACCTGACGGATATTTAAAAGCTCACCCTTTAAATTCCCCAGTACCTGACTAATCAGCTCCTTTCCCGCATCTGCTACCCTGCCTTCCAAAATCATTTGCAGCATTTCCCCTGCATTCATTTCAAACTCCGGAAACACTTCCTCTATTTTGCTGTCAATCGCACTCATATCCATGCTTTCCAGCCATTTGTCCATATATTCCTCCGTCACTCCGCCGGTCTCTTCCCCCTTAGCCAGAACAGGCAGACTACACAGGAAAACAACACACAATATTTCCGCCAAAAGAAAGCATACCTTTATCCTCTTTTTCATCTTTTATCCCACCTAACCGGCCACTGCATTAATATTTTCCACTACCGCAACAAGCACCGGCATCCCCATCAGCAGCACCGACAGCTTTCCGAAAATCTCAATCTGTCCTGCCACGGCGCCATATCCCGCGTCCTTACAGATTGATGCACAAAACTCGCACACATAGGTAATTCCTACCGCCTTAAACAAAAACCCGAGATAGCTTTCGCTTCCGTTTATATATTTTTCCAGATCCCGTATTTTAACCAGCAAAAGATTTAACCCGCTTAAAGAAAAGGAAAAAATAATCAGGCACAGTACTGCCCCGAGATATAGCCCGTATTCCGGTCTGTTTGATTTAAACTGCAGTGCCAGCATTACCCCTGCCACACCCAGAATACCGATTTTAACAATTTCCATTTTGCAATATTCCTCCACGGTCAAACACAAGACAATTCCCGTTTACATACTGAACAAATCCTGTATCATCACAAACAGATCATAGATATAAGGCAATATCCATGTAAGCACCAATATTAATCCGGCAAGGCTGATCAAAAAGGCATGCTCATCCCTTCCGCTGTGCTTTAAAATCTGACTTAAAATGGTAATCAGAATTCCCACTGCTGCAATTTTAAAAATCAGGCTTATCCCCATATTTCCTCCACACCCGGGCTACAGCAGCATAATGGACAAAAGCACCCCGCCGGCAACTCCAAGGCTCATCATCATTTTATTTTTGTTCTTTTGTTCCCCTGAAAGCTCCTCCGTCTGCCGCACGGCCTCCCGCAGCAGCTCATTTAACGCTCCCGCCTGGGCGCCTTCCTCCATATAGCCTAAGCAGGATGGAAAATCCAGCATCAGCTTTTTTTCCTTCGCCTGAAGGGGCGTGTGAGTCAATGCCTTTTCCATCTGCTCCCTCCAGATTTCCGGCAGATTCCCTCCCTGCTCATTCATCCGTTCATATATTGCAAGAAAGGCCTCGGAAAAAGGTTCCTTTTCCCGTTCGGACAGCCTAAGCAGCGTCTCCGGCACGGTAGCCTTTTGATACGATATGTAATACTTCATGTCCTCATATATTTCACTGATCTGCCTAAGCAGCAAAAGCCGGCTTCTTAAATCCCCGCACAATACTGCCGCAATTCCTGTACAGCCGGCGATAATGAGAAGACACCCTGTCAGCTGCAGCATAATAGTTCCTCCCCTTTTTCACTAAGTTCCTCTCCCCGCTGATCTACCACCTGCCGGATGCGGCAGACCTCCTTTCTTCTTTCCAAAAAGATGTACCGTTCAAAAAAATCTGCCGGTCTAAACGGCACATATCCACCTTCCGTCATCCTGCCTCCTGCGTTCATATGTCTTTCCACATCCTCCATGGAATTTCCATGCATGGTGGCAAGCACACTGCTCCCGCACTGAAGCACCTGATAAACCGCCCTCATATCCTCATAGCCTCCAATCTCGTCCACAGCCACTACCGAAGGTGCCATGGAACGCATCAGAAGCATCATTCCCTGTACCTTGGGACATCCGTCCAGCACATCCGTTCTCATACCTACATCATTTTGCGGAATCCCCATAAAGCTTCCCGCAATTTCGGAGCGTTCATCCACAACCCCTACCTGCCTTCCTGTCCCAAATATATTTCCCTCGGAAACCTGCCTTACAATATCCCGAAGAAGGGTTGTCTTTCCGCATCCCGGAGGAGATATAAGCAGCGTATTCATAAAACGCCCCTTCTCATAAAGAAAGCACATCACCTCATCTGCCGCACCTATGATCTGATGGGAAACACGAATATTAAGGAAGCGGATATGAGACATATTCCTTATACTTCCGTTTTCATTCAACACCACTTGTCCTGCCACACCAATCCGATGCCCTCCGGGGATAGTCAGATACCCCTGACGAATTTCATTTTCAAAAGCATACATGGAATAATGACATACATTTTTTAATATTTCTTCCATCTCCCGCTCTGTTATGTACCATGCATCCTGCGTACCTCTGCTGATGCACCCCCGGCAGGATAAGAAGAACTCCTCTCCTCCGATCAAAAACCTGACAGGTCGTCCTATTCCCAGCCGGATTTCTTCCAGTTTGTCCGCTCTTTGAAGGGGCTTTTCCCACCTTGCCTTCATATAATCCGGAAATATCCTTAAAATTTCTTCCTGCTTTGTCATCACATTCACCTCTTATCCAAATATATGTGAATTTGATCAGGTTATGCTTTCTTTTTGCATTCTTTTTACCACACGAAAAAAGGACGCTCCCTTACGGGAACGTCCCAAAAAATTTTACTTTATTCGAAGCTTGATGCTGTCATGTAGTGATGATTAAGGCTGCTGAGCCACATCCTTCATAGAGAAGCTCATTCTGCCCATCTTGTCCTTGCCAAGGCATACAACGGTTACCTTATCTCCAAGTGTCAGTACATCCTCAACATGATTAATTCTTTCCTTGGCAATCTTGGAAATGTGAACCATTCCCTCCTTACCCGGAGCAAACTCAACAAATGCACCAAATTCCTTGATGCTGACAACGATTCCTTTAAATATCTGACCTTCCTGATAATCGGTCACAATGGTCTTGATGTATTCTACTGCCTTTGCCATCATGTCAGGCTCGGTTCCGCATACGGATACCTTACCGTCATCAGTAATATCGATCTTAACGCCGGTACGAGCAATAATCTCATTGATCGTCTTTCCGCGCTGACCAACCACATCACCAATCTTTTCCGGATCGATCTGAATGGAGATAATCTTAGGCGCATAAGGTCCAACCTCCGGTCTGGGTGCTGCTATAGCAGGCTTCATGCAGTTATCCATGATAAACAATCTCGCCTCACGGCATCTTGCAATCGCACCTTCCACGATAGGTCTGGTAAGACCATGAATCTTAATATCCATCTGAATGGCTGTAATACCCTCTGTAGTACCGGTTACCTTAAAGTCCATATCACCGAAGAAATCTTCCAGACCCTGAATATCGGTAAGCAGTACGAAATCATCATCCGTATCACCTGTAACCAAACCGCAGGAAATACCTGCTACCATCTTCTTAATAGGCACACCGGCAGCCATCAGTGACATACAGGATGCACAGGTAGATGCCATGGAGGTAGAACCGTTAGACTCAAAGGTCTCTGATACGGTACGGATTGCATAAGGGAATTCTTCCTCGGAAGGAAGTACCGGTATCAGTGCTCTCTCTGCCAGTGCTCCGTGACCGATCTCTCTTCTTCCCGGTCCTCTGGAGGGCTTGGTCTCACCTACAGAATAGGAAGGGAAATTATAATGATGCATATAACGCTTGCTTACTTCATTCTCATCCAAGCCGTCAATTCTCTGCTGTTCAGACAAGGGGGCCAGTGTACATACGTTACAGATCTGTGTCTGTCCACGTGTAAACATAGCCGAGCCATGAACTCTGGGAATAATATCAACCTCAGCGGCAAGAGGACGAATCTGTGTGATCTGCCTGCCGTCAGGACGCTTGTGATCCTTCAGGATCATCTTGCGGACAGTCTTTTTCTCATACTGGTAAATTGCTTCTCCCAGCACAGCCAGCCAGTCTTCATTCTCAGCAAAAGCTTCCTCCAGCTTCTCTGTAATATTCTTAATATTCTCTTCTCTTACCTGCTTTTCATCGGTAAATACCGCTTCTTCCATCTCAGCAGGAGGAACGATCTCCTTAATCGCTGCAAACAGCTCTTCCGGCACTGCACAGCTTGTATACTCATGCTTAGGCTTTCCAACCTCTGCAACAATCTGATTGATAAATGCAATGATGGTCTGATTGATTTCATGTGCTTTATAAATTGCATCAATCATAGTTGCCTCGGGAATTTCATTTGCACCTGCCTCAATCATGATTACCTTCTGGGAAGTAGAGGCAACAGTCAGATTCAAATCACCGTTCTTCCACTGCTCCTGAGAAGGATTGATTACAAATTCTCCATCAATCATGCCTACCTGTGTCATAGCACAGGGACCGTCGAAAGGAATATCCGAAATACTGGTGGCGATTGCTGCACCTAACATAGCCACCAATTCAGGACGGCATTCAGGATCAACGCTCATAACCATATTGTTCAGTGTTACATCATTTCTGTAATCCTTGGGGAACAAGGGACGCATAGGTCTGTCAATGACACGGCTTGTAAGAATGGCATTTTCAGATGCCTTTCCTTCTCTCTTGTTAAACCCGCCGGGAATTTTTCCTACTGCATAAAGCTTCTCCTCATACTCTACGCTTAACGGGAAAAAGTCGATTCCCTCTCTCGGCTTGTCCGATGCGGTTGCGGTAGACAATACGGTGGTATCACCATAATGCATAAACGCACATCCATTTGCCTGCTTACCCACACGGTTTACATCAACGCTTAAGGTACGTCCTGCAAGCTCCATTGAAAATGTCTTGTACATAATCTCTCTCCTTTTCTTCTTAATTTTATATAAGTAATGTCTGATAAAGGAAACAGATCCATAACGTAACGCAAGGCGGCTTGTGCGCCTGTCAAAAAGCAACATAAGCTCTTTCCCTTCCGAAAAAAGCATATGTTACTTCTTGACACCAACGTCCGTATTCTCTGCATTCCTATTAGACCTACTATTTCTGCAAAAAGGCGGAGTCCGAAAATTTCGTATCCTCCGCCTTAAACCTGCTATTACTTTCTAAGTCCCAGCTTTTCGATCAAGGCACGATATCTTTCAATATCCTTTTCCTTAAGGTAATTGAGAAGACCACGTCTCTGACCTACCATCTTAAACATACCTCTTCTGGAATGGTTATCCTTCGGATGCTCCTTCAAGTGCTCTGTAAGCTCCTGAATTCTTGCTGATAATACTGCAATCTGTACCTCAGGTGAACCTGTATCACCCTCGCATCTTGCATACTCTTTCATGATTGCTGTTTTCTTTTCTTTAGAAATCATTGTATTTCCTCCTTCTTTTCTAAACACCGGATGCCAAGAAGTGGTCGGAGACTCCAATCCTCCGGGCAACGGCTAAATTTCATACTTTCAAATAATAACACAATTTGTATCTGATGTAAAGTCTGATTTTCTTCTCTTTCATAGAATTAGTGATTGGTTTTTGGTAGAAATTATGATATTATTTAATTAGTACTTTTGTACTACCATACAACATACTTTATTTGGAGGGAATACATAATATGAAATTACGGGGAAAAATCTTAATTCTGTCATTGCTGCCTGTCACATTGACAACTATCGAGTCCATCTTTTTTACTTGGTTTTATCTGAGCGACTTTCCGCAGGCCCGTAGCAAAATTCTTCCGGCTCTGTGCAGAATCGGAGGCATCACACTGGTTGTCGCTTTTGCGGTGGTGATTTTCGTTGTCGGCAAGCTTCTTAAAAATATCAAAAATGTTTCTGTCCAGCTTGCCGCTTTAGCCGAAGGCAATTTAAATGCACCAATCAGTGAGAAAACACTTGCTCAAAAGGATGAATCCGGTCTTCTTGCAAGAGACACCGAAACATTAAAAATTTCTCTCAAAGAAATCATTGATCATATATCCACCTCTGCAACCGAATTAGATCAGACAGCTAAGAACCTTGCTCTGATGACGGAAAATACCTCCTCCGTATCGGAAGGTCTGGCAACTGCAATGTCTGAAATGGCACAGGGCACTTCCCAGGAAGCTGCTTCCACCCAGACCATTATGGAAGAAATGTCCAATATCAAAAGGCTGGCTGACAGCTCTTCTGACGGCATAAAAGCATTTGAAGAACTGATTGAACTGATCCATACCTCCAGCAGCCAGGGACAGGCTCTGGTTCAGAAGCTGGATGACAATGCAGAAATAACCCAGCGGGAAATTGCAGAGATTGCTGCCCAGACTACAGCTACCCACCAGGCATCACTGGAAATACAAACTGCAGCAGAATTTATTGCCTCCATAGCCGCAGAAACCAATCTTCTTGCATTAAATGCCAGCATAGAAGCTGCCAGAGCCGGTGAGCAGGGCCGCGGATTTGCGGTTGTCGCACAGCAGATCAAGAATCTGGCTGAACAGTCCAGCACCTCTGCCCAGAACATTGACGCTGTGATCAAAAACCTTCTTCTCGAATCCGATAAGACGGTAGAATGCATGAACCGCGTACAGGAAATCACTCAGGCTGAAAATCATGAGATCAAGGAAACACACCAACTCTTTATTTCCCTTGGAAGCGATATTTCAAAGGCATTTAAGGAGATCGGCTCCATCTCAGATAATCTCCTAAAGCTTTCCAGCGCAGAAGAAAATATTACGACAGAAATTGATACCCTTTCTTCCAATGCACAGGAAACTGCTGCTTCCACGCAGGAAATCACTGCTTCCTCGGAAGAATTGAACAGTACTGCCGAAGTACTTTCCGAACACGCCAGAAATCTTACCAAGCTTTCTGAAGACCTGCGCAAGCAGCTTACCAGATTTCATTTCTAAAATATAACTGCCTTACGGCTTTTAAACACTGAAAAACGCCTCAGATGAGGCGTTTTTTGTTTCCTTTTATTTCTCATCACAGGATTAATCCTGCAAAATACGAACCATTTTGTGAGGGGTTCTGTAGTTATATGCCGAAATCTTAATACCTGTCTTCGGACTGCTGGCATGAATAACCTGTCCGCCGCCTATATAGATGGCAACATGATTGATGGTTCCGCCCTTCGCATAAAAGACCAAATCTCCCGGCTGCAGCTCAGATGCACTGATGCTTGTCCCCATATTGGCCTGTGCTCTTGATGAGTGGGGTAATGATACTCCATACTTCGCAAATACACTGAGAACAAAACCGGAACAATCTGCTCCATTGGTAAGGCTGGTGCCTCCCCATACATAAGGATTCCCAAGAAACTGCTTTGCATACTGACAAAGATCTACTCTCACATCGGATACGCCCTGACCATATAAAAGCTCCGTCATTGTTATGGCAGTGGCCAGATCCGATTTAACCTCTACATAATCACTTGAAACATATACCTCTTCATCATCCAGATATACTTTAATCCATCCGTCATTTCGGATTTCTACAATATCCAGTGTTTCACCGGTAGCCACCTGCGTAACCACCTCTGCGTCGGTGCTGGGCTCCTCTCTGATGTTCAATGCATCCGTAGTGGCAACCGCCATGGCTGACGCCAATTCCTCACCCTTCTTCTTTGCATCGTAGCCTGTGAGCAGGTATTCCTCTTTCACATAGCCCTCCACCTTGCCGGATTTAATTTGTGCCCATCCGTTCTCACTGCTTATAATCTCACATGCCGCATTCTTAGGCAGCTTTCCTACCAGCTTACCGGATTCATCCGGCTCCTGCCTGACATTTAAGTTATTTTCTTCCACATTGCAAATACCAAGCTTCGTATAGCCCCAAAGAGCGCCTTCCGCTCTCTTTGCAATTTCCACATACTCATTTTCCGTAAGTACATCGGAAAACAAATCACCTATTCCGGCAGTTAAAAGCTCCGTGCTCTCCTCCACTTGTCTTGTTGTATCTCCGCTGCTTACTTCAGTAGCATTTACATAAAAAGGCTCCGAAAGCAGTAATGCAGCTGAAAGTGCGCATGCACCGTATCTTATTCCTTTTTTCAAAACAGCCTCCCAAATTTATTACAGAATTTGTTACAAAATTGTTACAAAAATTACTATGCTATTATAACAAGTTAATTAGTGGCTGTCAAATCCTATTATCACATATTGTCACATCCTGTCAGGAAATTTATGACAATTCATTTCTCCGGCACTGCCCATTATCAAAGAAGCAGTGTCGCATAAAGGGCAGTGCCGGAGAAATGAATTGCTACAGGTAATTCCGATCCAGTTCGTGAAATCTTCTTCCCTCTGCAATATCCCTTTGCATCTGTGCTTTCAAATGCTCTACATCCTGAAATTTTTGTTCGGGACGCTTAAATTGTAATAATTCCGTCACAATTTCCTTCCCATAGATATCCCTGTCAAAATCATAAAGATAGGTCTCCACGCTCACGATATGGGTATCATTTACGGTAGGCTTCATGCCGATGTTGGTGATCCCCGGATAAGTGCATCCCTCAAACAAAAGCTTGGAATAATACACTCCCCTGGGCGGCAGCAGCTTTTCCTCTCTAGGATACAGATTAATGGTGGGCATTCCAAGGCGTCTCCCCAACCTGTTTCCCTGCTCCACCTGCCCCTCAAAGCTGTAATATCTTCCCAAAAGCTCCTTTACCTTCAGCATATCACCCTTCTCCACCATCTCCCGCACGTAGGTGGAGCTGATTTCTCTGTCGCCGCAGAACACCTTATCAATGATTTGAACCTGAAAGCCAAGCTCACCGGACATTTCCCTAAGAAGCCTTTGATTTCCTCTCCCTCGAAAGCCAAAGGAAAGATCTTCTCCCGCCGCTATAAAACCCGCATTCATTTTTCCAATAAGGATTTCCCGCACAAAGTCCTCCGGCAGTGTTGCCGCTGTCTGTGCATTCAAGGGAAATTCTATAAGAACATCTATTCCCAGCTTTTCAAAGTAGCTGCGTTTTTCTTCCCTTGTTGTAAGCTCTCCACCCGCAGCCTGGCCGAAAAAGACAGCTGCGGACGGATGAAAGGTAAAAACGGTAGCCTTCATCCCCTCTTCTTTCCTTCTGAGAATACAAGACAGGAGCTTCTCATGACCTTTATGGATACCGTCGAATTTTCCGATTGCAACTGCCGTTTTTTCTTTTATATGAAATTCTGTCGTATCATGTATGATCTGCATTGCTTTTCCTCTGCAAAGGCCTTCTTCGTTCGTTCCTTATTCCATAAAAAACATTTTCACCGGAACAAACAGCCGGTGCCCTGCCTCATAGCGGTAAACACCGTAAAAACACCTTTGATGACTATATACTCTAAACTCTTCTCCATCTGTGGGATCACTGCCGATAAGCACATCCTCCATCTTCAACTGATTTCCATTGACAAGGGCCTTATAGCTGCTCTCCTTAACCAGCAGCCCCGAAAGCTGTTCAAATACTCCCTCTATGGGAAAAATCAATTCCGAAAGCCTGCCCTCGTCGGCATACTGCTGCAGCTGCATGAGTGTATAAGCCTTTTCAAGCTTAAATTCTCCCACCCGGGTTCTTGTAAGGCCGGCCATCACACCACCGCAGCCCAGCTTCTGCCCTATATCATGACATAGGGTTCTGATGTAGGTTCCCTTAGAGCAGCACACCCTGATGGTATATTCAGGACAGTTCTTTTCTAAGATTTCAAGCTCATAAATCGTGATCGGCCTGGGAGTGCGCTCCACTTCCTTCCCCTGTCTGGCCAGTTCATAAAGCTTCTTGCCATTTACCTTGAGAGCCGAGTACATGGGAGGCACCTGCAGAGAATCCCCAAGAAAGGACATCACTGCGCTTTCAACATCCGCATCGGACACCTCCACCTTCCCTTCCTTTAAAACTCTGCCGGAAATATCCTGCGTATCCGTTGTCATGCCAAGGCGCAGCATGGCAACATACTCCTTGCTCCTGTCTGTCAGCATATCGCATACTCTGGTGGCACTTCCGAGGCATACAGGAAGAACCCCCACCGCATCCGGGTCAAGGGTTCCTGTGTGTCCGATCTTTTTCTGTTTGCAGATACCACGAAGCTTAGCTACCACATCATGTGAGGTAAAGCCTGCTTCCTTATATATATTAATTATTCCGTGGTACATAAATTCCTCATTTCTGACGGTACTTTTTCCATAAACTTTACGCTTTTTAACCCAACTGCAAAGCAATCTGCGCAGACAAATTATTTACAATGTCATGGAAGGTACCCTGCATGGTAACACCCGCTGCACGGACATGGCCTCCTCCTCCAAAGAAGGCCGCAACCTTGGCCACATCCACCTTTCCGTTTGAGCGCAGGCTTACCTTGTACTCAAGGGTATCGATCTGATACATGAAAATCGCACACTCCACGCCTTTGGTGCTGCGAAGCTGACTGACGATCCCTTCCAGATCATGGGGCTCTGCCTGATAAAAATTCATGGTCTTTTTATCCACCATGCTGACTACGCACCTGCCGTCCATAAACAGGATGCTTTCCAGAAGCGCTCTGCCCAGTATCTGATTTTGTACATATGTCTTTTCATAAAAGGTCTTATCGATAAGCTCTGAAAAATCAAAGCCGAAGGAAATCAGTTCTGCCGCCGCCCGTAGTGTAGCTGGAGACGTATTGGAGTATTGAAATACTCCTGTATCATGAACCATGCCTATGTAAAGCGCCTTTGCAATTTCCGCATCCAGCTGTGACTTATCGCCTATTACTTCATAAATCAACTCACTGGTGGAGCTTGCATCCGGTCTCAAATAATTCACATCACCGCATCCGCTGTTGCTTACGTGATGATCAATGTTGATTCTTTTCTTAGCCTGATCAAAAAAGCGTTCAGCCTCGCCCAATCGATCCTTCGCCGCATCCAGCGCAATAAAAACATCAAACTGCTTTACATCAGTCGTAAAATCCGTGTGAATTTCATCGATACTGCTGATGCACGAAAAGATATCAGCGGGCTTTTCCAAAAATACCTGTATGGTTGCCTTGGGACATACCTTTGATAAATACAGGTACAGTCCCATGGCCGACCCGATGCAGTCTCCATCGGGTCTTATATGGCCACTGATGCCAATGGTCGATGCTTCTTTTACTTCCTCATATATTTTCATTCTGTGATCCTTCCTGCCTGTTAACCTCATCAATCAGTTTGGACATCCTCACCCCATAAGCAATGGACTGATCCACGATAAAACGGATTTCAGGAGTATTGCGCAGATTAATCCTTCTTGCAAGCTCTTTTCTGATGAAGCCTTCTGCGCTCTTAAGTCCCTCCAACGTGGCCTTCTCGGCCTCCTCATCACCGTAAACGCTGATCCACGCCTTACAGGTTTTTAAATCCGGTGCCACCTCCACGGAAACCACAGAGGTAAGAGGACTGATCCTGGGATCCTTGATATCCCCACGGATAATCTCAGCCAGCGTCCTTTGCACCTCCCCGTTAATACGGGTATTTTTCATACTGTTCTTTCTCACCTGGGAACCTCCACCATAATATAAGCCTCTACGATATCAAGCTCCTGCATCTGATCAAAGCCCTCAAATACAAGACCGCATTCAAAGCCTGCCTTGACTTCCTTCACATCATCCTTAAAGCGCTTTAAGGATGCAAGCTGGCCCTCATAGATCTGCTCTCCCTCTCTGGTAATACGAACCTTACAGTCACGCTGGAATGTGCCGTCTAACACATAGGAACCTGCAATATTTCCTACTGCGGATGCCTTGAAAATCTGTCTTACCTCCGCATGACCGATTATCTTTTCCTCGTAAACAGGATCAAGCATACCCTTCATCGCTGCTTCAATATCTTCAATTGCCTGATAAATAACCTTGTAGAGTCTGATGTCAACGCCCTCTCTCTCCGCAATGGTTTTCGCCATAGCATCCGGGCGTACGTTAAATCCAATAATAATTGCTGCTGATGCAGAAGCCAGAGATACATCGGATTCGTTGATTGCACCCACGCCGCCGTGAATGCATTTTACTACCACTTCCTCGTTGGAAAGCTTCATAAGGCTCTGCTTTACAGCTTCCACACTACCCTGAACATCTGCCTTTACAATAATGTTAAGCTCTTTCAAATTACCTGCCTGAATCTGGGTGAAGAGATCATCCAGAGACATTTTCGCCTTGGTTTCCTCCAGCATCTTTTCCTTGTTCTGTGCCAGATAGGTCTCTGCGTAGGATTTGGCTGTCTTATCGTTCTCGTGAGAGATAAATACCTCTCCCGCACTGGGCACATCCGAAAGACCAAGTATCTCTACCGGTGTAGAAGGAAGAGCTTCCTTTACTCTTCTTCCCTTATCATCCACCATGGCTCTGACCTTGCCGTGGCTTGCTCCTGCGGAAATAAAGTCTCCCACATGCAAAGTACCCTTCTGTACCAGTACGGTAGCTACCGGTCCACGTCCCTTATCCAGCTCCGCCTCAATTACAAGACCTCTTGCACGCCTGTCGGGATTTGCCTTTAACTCCAGAATTTCTGCGGTAAGCAAAATAGTCTCCAGGAGAGTTTCAATTCCTTCTCCTGACTTAGCTGATACCGGTACAAATTCCGTGCTTCCGCCCCAGTCTACGGGAATCAGCTCGTATTCCGTCATTTCCTGCTTTACTCTGTCAATATTGGCACCGGGCTTATCAATCTTATTAACTGCCACAATAATTTCAATTCCTGCCGCTTTGGCATGATTAATAGCCTCCACTGTCTGAGGCATAACACCATCATCAGCCGCAACCACCAAAATCGCTATATCCGTAGAGTTTGCTCCACGCATACGCATAGCGGTAAAGGCCTCATGGCCCGGCGTATCCAAAAAGGTAATGGACTGACCGTTAATATTTACAGTATACGCACCTATGTGCTGCGTAATACCTCCGGCCTCCTTATCCGTTACATTTGTTTTTCGAATTGCGTCCAGCAGGGAGGTTTTACCATGGTCAACATGACCCATAACACAGATAACGGGAGGTCTGCTTACCAGCTTCTCTTCCTCCTCATCATCCTCCTTAAGGAGCTCCTCGATCACATCTACCTTTACTTCCTTCTCGCAGATGATCTCATATTCAATGGCAATATTCTCCGCATCTTCAAAGGAAATCTCAGAGTTTACCGTCACAATCTGTCCCTGCATAAACAGCTTTTTGATAATGGCGGAGGGCTGAAGCTTCATCTTGTCGGCAAGATCCTTGATTGTAAGGGTTTCCGGAATGGTAATCACCTTAATCTGTTCCACAGCCGCTTCCTCGGCTTTCTTTTCAGGCTTAATGAATCTGCCGGCTTTATTTTTGTTCTTTACTGCTGCTTCATCCTCTTCGTAGATAAAGTCCTTTTTAGAGCGCTTATCTCTTTCCTGATTATTTCTTCTCTTCTCCTCATCTCTGCGCTTTTCGTCCTTAATCGGGGCTTCCGCAGCGAAACTCTTACCCGGCTTTTCGCTTCTCTTAAATCGATTGTCCTGCCCCTGAGAGCTTCTCTCCCCGCGTCCGCTATTGTTGCCAGGTCGGTTATTATTCCTATCACCGCCATTGCCGCGGAAATCATTCCTGTTACCCTGACCGCCTGAACGATTACCTCCTTCAGATCTGCGGGAGTCGTTTCTCGAAGACCTTTCACCCTGAGCTGCGCCAGCATTTCCCTGAGCCTTCTCACTTCTCTGATACCTCTCATCTCTTCCTCCTGCAGCTCTTCCTGCGCCATCTCTTGCTCTGTCCTTTGCGCCGTCCCTTACACTATCTCTTGCACCGTCTCTTACAACATCCTTCACATTTGCTGTACCGGTCTTTGTATCTGTGGTGCTAAGAGGCGCAGTCTCCTGTGCCTTTGCAGCCTGCTCCTGAGCTTTCTCGTTTCTCGCCGCAAGTTTTTCACTCTCCATCCTCTTCGCATTCTGCTTGAAATCCACCTGCATGCTTTCGGGCATAGAGGGAGCTGTCAATGGACGTATAATCTTATGCGGAGCTTCCTGCCTGTCTCTTCCCTGTCCGGGACGATTTCCTCCGGGTCTTCCTCCCTGTCCGTTTCTTCTTTCTCCCTGCGGACGGGCACCGGGAATATTACTGTTATGAGGATTACTTACAAAAATAATCTTCTTTTTCTTTTTTGGCTGGGCAGCCTTTTCCGGTCTGTCCTCCGTCTTCTGCACGTCGGATACCTGTGTTTCTTCCTCTTCCTTTTTTACGGAATCTTTACCGCCTAATGCCTTTCTGACCATATCTGCCACGTCATCCTCTAGCGCACTCTGGGCAGCCTTCGCTTCAATTCCTTTATCCTGCAGAAAAGCAATCACGTCTTTGCTTTGCTTTTCCAATTCCTTTGCTAATTCATGCACTTTAGTTTTGCCCATTCTATTACCTCCGTCCTATCTATGATTCTTCCAAATGCTTGATTATACTGGCCGCAAGCCCTGCATCCGTAACTGCCACAGATGCCCGCATTTCTTTACCAATCGCATGTCCCAGGGCTTCCTTCTCACCGTAAAAACAAATCGGTGTATCATAAAAGGAGCACATATTGGTAAACATCTTTTTCGTATTATCCGAAGCCTCACTGCTTACGATCACCAGCGCTGCCTTTCCTTCCTTCACTGCTTTTTCAGTGGAAAATTCACCGCTGACCAGATTGCGTCCTCTGGCTGCCAGTCCCAGGAGGGATAAAATCCTGTCATTCATTCGCCTTATCAAACTCCTTTTCCAGATAGTCATAAACCTCATTTGGAATACTCATTTTGAAAGACCGTTCCAATCCTTTATTCTTCCTAGCCTTTAAGAGACACTCCTTCTGTTTACAAAGATATGCGCCTCTTCCGTTCTTTTTGCCGGTTACATCCAATACAATTGCATCTTCCGGGGTCTTAAGCACACGCATCATTTCTTTTTTGCCTTTCATCTGCATGCACCCTACACACTGCCTTACGGGTATTTTCTTCGCCATAAGAATCCCCCTTACTCTGCATCCTCTGACGCATCACTTTCCTGCGCTGTATCCTCATAGAATTCCTGATCCTCGTATTCCTCCTCATAATCCTCGTCATATTCGTCATATTCATCCATATAATCTTCATAACGAAAGCCCGGAGCATCCTTTGCCTGCGTCTCACTCTTAATATCAATCTTATAGCCTGTAAGCCTTGCTGCAAGACGGGCATTTTGTCCTTCCTTACCGATTGCAAGAGACAGCTGATAATCGGGAACTACAACCTTCGCAGTCTTTTCGTCGGGATCTGCAAATACCGCAACGATCTTGGCCGGTGAAAGGGCATTTTGGATCAGGTTGCCCGGATTTTCATCCCAGTTGATAATATCGATCTTCTCACCCCTAAGCTCCTCCACGATAGAGTTTACTCTCGCACCGTTAAGGCCTACACATGCGCCTACAGCGTCAACGTTGGGATTATTGGATCTTACCGCCATCTTGGTTCTGCTTCCTGCCTCTCTGGCAATGCTCATAATCTCCACGGTTCCGTCCTTAATTTCCGTAACCTCTGCCTCAAACAGACGCTTTACCAATTCAGGATGCGTACGGCTCACTAAAATTCTGGGACCCTTGGGAGTATTTTTCACCTCAAGGATATATACCTTAATTCTCTCAGTGGGTCTGAACACCTCACTTTTAACCTGTTCGCTCTCATTTAAAATACCGTCTGCCTTGCCCAGATTAATACTGATGTTTCTTCCGATATAGCGCTGCACAATACCTGTAACGATATCCTTTTCCTTCTCAAAATACTGATTATAGATCACGCTTCTTTCTTCCTCACGGATCTTCTGTAAAATAACGTTCTTGGCATTCTGTGTAGCAATACGTCCAAACTCCTTGGACTTAATCTCTACATGAATGATATCCCCTTCCTTGGCATCTGACTTAATCTTCTGCGCATCCTCCAAAGAAATCTGCAGGCAAGGATCCTCCACCTCACCTACGACCTCCTTCTCTGCATAGCAGAGGAAATCACAGGTATCTCTGTCAATTTCAACCTTAACGTTGTCTGATTTTCCAAAATGGTTCTTGCAGGCAGTGATCAATGAATTTTCAATCGCCTCAAACAGCGTCTCTTTGCTGATTTCCTTCTCCTTCTCCAGAATATCAAGTGCTTCCATTAACTCTTTGTTCATTTTCCCTTATCCCTTTCCGCCCGTTTCTCTTTCGGACTAAAAATCAAGCGCCAATTTAATTGCTGCAATATCTTTTCTGTCAAAAACCATATCCTCCGCTTCATCGCCGGACGCTGTCAATATGGTAATGGTACCCTCATCAAAGGCCTTCAAAATCCCATTAAAATCCTTGCTTCCGTTGATCGGCTTGTAGGTACGGATATCTACCTCCTCATTAAGGCTCCTTTGGAGGTGCTTATCCTTTTTAAGCGCCCTGCCAAGCCCCGGTGAGCTGACCTCCAGAATATAGGCATCCTCAATGAAGTCCTCCTTATCCAGCTCATCGGAAAGTGCCCGGCTTACCACCTCACAGTCATTAATGCTTACACCGCCTTCCTTGTCAATGTAGCATCGCAGATACCAGTCGCTCCCCTCCTTCACATACTCCACATCATAGATTTCCACATGATTGGCCTGTACGATAGGAAGCAGAAGCTTTTCCGTTCGCTGCTCATAATTTTCACGCTTCGACATCATCTCACCTCACAATATCCTGATTTCCTTCTCACTACTTTCCTATTACATAAAAGAGTGGACCGCTAAGTCCACTCTAAGAAGCATTACTATCTAATTCTTTAGTATTGTAGCACTTCGATTTCGAAATTGCAAGGGCTTTTTTCAGTAGTTTCATAGCAGTTCAGCCTTCATACGCCGCCCCGGATACGGTACCGCTTCTTTGATAGTGGCTTAGGACAGTCTTTCGTCTAATTTAAGAGAAACAGGCTGCACAATAATACTGCTGCCCGATAGGCTTGTCTGAAAAGTCAATCATAGATAAAAGCACTTGATCCTATAACAAATTTTGGAAAAATCTAAGAAATCCGTTTTAGATATGATATTAACACCCCGGTTTCAAAACTTGCTTCGCTTC
>Ga0129315_1000116_pt1 | contig 85289 bp, 70 predicted proteins | sample Cm827metagenome_FD_94432 | JGI IMG/M metagenome (GOLD analysis project Ga0129315, IMG submission 94432) | Eastern black-and-white colobus group fecal microbial communities from Wisconsin, USA - Cm827 metagenome | ecosystem: Host-associated > Mammals > Digestive system > Large intestine > Fecal... | reverse complement strand
TTTTCTTCCTGCAGTAAGATCGACAATATCCCAATAAGCCTATCTATCTTCATAGTTTCCACACTCCATACATATCATATCTAACACAACACGACAACTATATGTCATGTTTATTATATCCACGATAATTTTTTCTGTATACAATAGAATGCACGCTCCGCAAACATTCTATTGTCATGAACAAAAAGCCTACGAACATCAGATTTTATTCCCAATGTCCGAAGGCTCAATAACATTAGTTGAATTTTCTCCATCCGATAAGCCAAGTTAGCCTATGATTCACTTGGAATCATCTGAAAATACTTCAACGCCTCTTCAATCGCTATTTCTTTTTCTTTTGGGCATTCCGGCTGTCCGCCCTTCTCAGATTTTGGCTTATTATAGTTCTCCCTCTCAATAATCCCATACTTAGCCTTAACCTGTGCAATATACAGATTTGAAACTTTCATTCCATCATTATGCTCAGCCACGTGTGCTTTGATTTCCTCATAGGTTGCCTTACTCTCCGCAGATGTCAAATCCAGTTCATCCATATCCAGTCTCACATTCACATGATGCTTCGCTTCGTGGAGTTTGGACAATAAACATACCGTCTCCACATGCACCGTCATGGGAAACATATCTACCGGTCTGATCCGTTTGATCTCGTATCCTCCCTGACATAAATATTTCAGATCTCTTGCAAGGGTAGCGCTGTCGCAGCTTACATAGACGATCCTTTCCGGGGCCATCTGCAGCATGGTTGCAAGGCAGTCTTCATCACAGCCCTTTCTGGGCGGATCCACTACGATCACATCTGCATAGATCCCTTCTTTTTCGTATTTTTCAGGCAAAACCTCTTCCGCTTTTCCTACAAAAAACTCCGCATTGGTAATGCCGTTTCTTGTGGCATTGACCCTGGCGTCTTCGATTGCCTGGGGAATTACCTCGACTCCATAAACCTTTTTGGCATTGCCCGCCAGAAACAGGGAAATGGTTCCAATACCGCAGTACAGATCCCATACCGTTTCTGCTCCCGTGAGACCTGCAAAGGAAAGAGCCAGACTATAAAGCTTCTCCGTCTGCACAGGATTTACCTGATAAAAGGAACGCGGGGAAATGGCAAAGGTAATTCCCTTTTCCGTAGGAGCAAAACCTTTCTCAGGATTTCTGATAAATATCGTATCAGAAATGGTATCTTTTCCCCAGATCGTATGGATTTCCTTTCCCATGATCACATTCGTTCTGTCACAGTTCACACTCACAGAAATACTGGTCATGCCCTTAATATGACTGAGAGAGGAGATCAGTTTATCCTGGTTTTTGAGATAAATCCCATTCCTTCCCTTCCGATTGACGATCAGACAGATCATAAGCTCTCCGCTGGCAAAGCCCTTTCGGATCAGAACATGCCGGATAAGGCCCTTTCCGCTTTCCTCATCATAAGGAGCAATCCCTTCCTCCTTCATGTAGGCAAGCACCTTCTCTAAGATTTCCCTGTTTTCCGCAGCTCCCAGAAGACAATCTGTATTTGCAATAATGCTGTGGGTCCTTCCTGCATAAAAGCCTGCTACAGGATTTCCGTTTTTGTCCTTTCCTATAGGATATTGAGCTTTATTTCTATAGCCGAAGGGCTCCTCCATCCCTACGATAGGTTCTAAGACAGCATTTATTTTTTCTTCCTCAAATCCCCCTATGCGGATCAGATTATTTTTGACCTTCGTCTGCTTGAACGTAAGCTGGCTTTCATAGCTCATGGCCTGGATCTGACAGCCTCCGCAGGATTTATGAAAACTGCATTTTGGCTCTCTGCGGCAGGAGGCGGGCCGGATGACTTTTTCCAGTCTTCCATAACCGTAATTCTTTTTCAGCTTTACGATACGGACCAGAGCCTGGTCTCCGATGACGGTGTCCTTAACAAAGAAGGGGAAGCCGTCAAGCTTCCCTAATCCTTCTCCCTCTGAAGTCATATCTACAATATCAACTGTGATCAACTGATTTTTCTCGAAATTCATTTTCATCCTCATTTTAATTCTCATTCCAAAGATGCTGCATACCTTGGAAATGACAGCTCCAATCCCGGATATGACACGGCGCCAAAACTACTCCAGCCTGGTGCCTCTCACATTGGAATCAAACAAACGATTAAATCCAAGCCATCCCGTTTCTGTTGTGTTATCTAGCAGCTCTGTAAAGGTCTGCATCTTTGCATCTGTATTATCTGCAAAATTAAGTGCAACAGCCTCCATGATCGCCGGTTTCTTGGGAGAACCAAATTCATATTCCCCATGATGGGCCAGAATACAGTGCTTTATTTCTCCTTCCAGGATTGCCGGAAATCCCTGGATGTGGCGGATCTTCTCACCTACCATCTCCGTACCGATCACAATGTGTCCCAAAAACTGCCCTGCATCTGTATAATCATTTTGCGGGAAAGGGGAAATTTCCTTTATTTTTCCAATATCATGGCAGATAGCCGCTGTGATCAGCAGATCCTTATTCAGGCGCTCATAGGCGGTGCAATAATAGTCACAGAGCTTTACCACACTTAAGGTATGCTGCAAAAGACCTCCTACAAAACCATGGTGTACGGTTTTTGCTGCCGAAGATTTTTTGAAAGCATTTATAAACTCTGTATCTTCCACAAAAAAGGAGTTTAACAGTTCCTTCAAATACTTATTTTCCACTTTATTTATGTAGCCGAGAAGCTCCTGATACATGCCCTCTATCGGATATTTGCTTACCGGAAGATAGTCGGCAGGATCAAACTCATCCTCCTGGCACTTCCGAATCCTTTTCACATTCACCTGCAGGGCTCCCTGAAAACTCGTTACCTCGCCATACACCTCGATATAATCAAGGGTGTCAAAATCGGCTATCCCCGCACTGTTAGGATCCCAGATCTTCGCATCCACAGTTCCCGTCTTATCCTGCAGGATAAGGCTCTCATAGGGCTTTCCGTTTTTGGTCATGGCTGACAGCTTATGCTTGCAAAGGTAAATGTCAAATACTCTGTCACCGTCTTTATAATCCTTAATATATTTCATGCCATTCTCCTCTTTTTACTTTTTTATTCCGAGCACTGCATCTGTTTCCATTTCCGTATAGCCATCCGGTCCCTGACGCATAAAGGTGATCTTCACCTCATCCTCTGGTTCATAGAAAAATAATGTTTTCACCAGATCCTGATAGTTTGTGATCTCCGTCTCATCGATCATGACAATCACATCACCGCTCTGGATCCCTGCTGTCATCGCAGGAGAGTCCATATCGATCTCCGTAATATAAGCGCCGTAAGGCACCTGCATTTCTTCATTTGCCTCTCCGGTCACATCCACTCCATAAACGCCGAAATAAGCAATATCCTTATCATTGGACAGACTTTCCATAACCTTTTTCAGATCGGAAATTCCGATAGCGCTGATAATATTCTTCATATCAGGCGCATTATAGGTCATATCGATCATTCCAAGCACCTGACCCCTTAAATTAATCAGGATCCCGCTGGCGCTGCTGCTTCCGTAAATATCTGTGGTCATATATTTATAACTGGAGTCAGGAAGCTCCACATTACCCGAAACGGAAGTGATCATGCCATAGCACATAGATCCATCTGTTCCCATGGGCCTTCCGATAGCGATCACAGACACTCCCACAAGACTGCTGCCTCCTGACGTTCCAAGGGAAACAGCTTTCGCCATAGATAAGGTTCCTGACTTCATGGTATCCTTGGAAATCGCTAAAACGGCATAGCCCGTATTATGATCCATTCTTTTTATGGAGGCCTCATATTCATTTTCATCTGCAAAGATCACCTTCAGGGATTCTGCATCCAAAATAGTGCTGATGTTAGCCAGAACCAGAAGCTCCCTGCCGTTATCCGCAACAACAACACCGGAAACCACACCTTCATTTTCATATTCATTTACCAGCCAGCTTACATCTGAGGTCACTCCCACAACATTCACAACAGAATTCTGAACCTCTTTGGCCACCGAAGATAACCCATTCATTAAAGAAAGATAATCCTCTGCTCCCAGCTTCATCTCAGAAAGCGCCTGGGCAATCTGTTCGTCTACCATCACCGGGGGTTCTGTGGGCTCTGTTTGCATCTGCGAGTCGTCTGCGATCATATCCTCGGGCAGAATTTCATTTTCCTTTGATTCTTCTTCAAAAACGATCTGTTCCGGTTCCTCCTCCGGATAAAGCCTGTTGCTGATGACCGGTTCCAAAAACAGAAATGTAACGCACGCTACCAAGCCGAAGATCACTGCCATGGCAGCAGTGATTAATGTCCTTCTTACCAACTTTTTCCGATTTAAAGGACGCTGCTTAATGGTTTCTTTCATAAAATCTGATTGATCTTTTTCTTTGTTTTCTTCCATCAGATCCACGCTCCTTTCTTCCGGGAATGATTCCTGTATAGTATAGCATAAAACCTTCTGCCTGTAATCCACCCTTTTAAAGAAGAAACGAAAAGAATATAAAAACAGCCTTTCACAAAAAGTGAAAAGCTGTTTTGGCTTCATCGGCGTGACAAGATTCGAACTTGCGACCTCTACGTCCCGAACGTAGCGCTCTACCAAGCTGAGCCACACGCCGATCGCTATGAATAATTCATACGACATTTTTCATCTTACAATTTTTACTGCAAAATGTCAATGAATTTTTCACATTCGCTTCAGCTAAGTACCTGGTCAATCTTTGCCTCCAGCTCAGCCTTTGACATTCCTCCTACTGCTGTCTGTACGGCAGCGCCCTCTTTAAACAAAAGAAAGGTAGGGATAGACATTATGCGGAATTTTTCTGCTGTTTTAGGGTTTTCATCTACATTGCACTTTCCCACCTTACATCTGCCTTCATACTTCTGCGCCATCTCAGAAACCAAGGGCGCCATCATTTTGCAGGGGCCGCACCAGTCTGCATAAAAATCTACCAGTACCGGAATGCCGCTTTTTATTACTTCTTCCTCAAAATTTACATCTGTTATCTTAATCTCCATATTTTCTCCTTCCCGTGCTCATTTGCACTTTCTTATTACATTATTGCCTATCTCATGATCACATATTTACAAATAGGATTGCCTTTTGAAGAAAATTTTTCTTCATATTCCGTCATAATGTTCCCTGCTGCCATTTCTTCGTTGTGATGCAGGTCATAAGTGATCTGCACGGCCTTCCATCCTGCAAAGGGCAGTTCTTCCAGTGCAAACGTAAAGAGATCCCGATTATCTGTTTTAAATTCCAGAAGTCCATCCTTCTTTAAGAAGCTGTCATAACGCTTTAAAAACTCTCTTGAAGGAAGCCTCCTTTTTGCATGTCGGTCTTTGGGCCAGGGATCTGAAAAATTCAGATAGATCCTGTCCACCTCTTCCTTTGCAAATACCTCCTCAATATCCTCTGCATCCATTCGGATAAAAAGAAGATTGGAAAGAGTATCCTCCTCCATCTTCTGCAGCGCTCTGATCAGCACGCTGGAATATTTCTCAATGCCGATATAATTGATCTGTGGATTTTGCCGGGCCATCTCGTGAAGAAATTTTCCTTTCCCCATGCCGATCTCTATTCTGATCGGATGCTCATTTCCAAAAACCTCTTTCCATTTTCCCTTTACTTCTTCCGGGTTATGAATGACAAAAGGGCTTTGAGCAATTACATCTCTTGACCCCTGAACATTGCGCAGTCTCATTTTATTCCTCATTTCCAAAAAAACATGTGTTTAAGCTCATATCATTATACCGAAAAACACCGTGAATGTATAGAAAAATCACATTCACGGTGCTTTAAATTTACTGCCGCCTGTTTATCTGGCGTTTTGTCTCTTATTGATATAATCCACTAACAGCTCTGCGGTTTCTGCTTCTCCAAGCTTGCTGCTGTTGACGGTGATATCATAATTACGGGAGTCTCCCCACTTTTCTTTGCAGTAATAATTATGATAGCCCTTTCTCTTTTTATTCTGACGAACCATAAAGCTTTCTGCCTCGGGTCTGGACATTTTATAAACTCTCATGATCCTTTCCACCTTGCTGTCATAGTCTCCCACAACAAAAATGGAGATCAGTGCAGGATTATCCTTCAAAATCACTTCAGAGCAGCGTCCGACTACAACAAAAGACTCGCCTTCTTTTGCTTTTCTCTTTAAGTAATCAAACTGCATCTGTGCCACGTTCTCTTCCATAGAGTTGGAGTAACCCTTTACAGTCCTTGAAAGCAACATATTTCTGGGTACTTCATCATATTTTTCTATGTTCTGCGCATCTACTTCCTTTTCCTGCGCAATGTTCTGCAGAAGATTTTTATCATACAGTTTTAAATCAAATTCTTTGGCGAGCATTTCCGCTATCTCATGTCCACCGCTTCCAAATTCACGGCCTACAGATATAATAAGTTGTTTTCCCATTATGCGACCATACTCCTTTCCTTTTCTTTTATCATAACATTTTTTGCAAAAATTTTACAGGTATCTTGCAAAAATAAACAGCATGCAGACCAAAACTACCATTACGGTTGCAGGCGCCATTGCCTTGCAATATTTGCCCCATCCGACCGGATAGCCCTCCTTTGCTGCTACGGCAGTACCTACAACATTTGCAGATGCTCCGATAGGAGTTGCGCTTCCGCCGATATCTGTTCCCATGGAAAGAGTCCAGGCTAAGGTTGCCAGATCTACGCCCTGTGTTGCTGCAAGGGTTTTGATTACCGGGATCATGGTTGCTGCAAAGGGAATGTTATCAATAAAGGCGCTGGCAATTGCAGAGATCCAGATAATGATGGCAACCATCACTGCCACGTTTCCTCCACTGATCTTTCCGATGAAACCGGCGATCAGTTCCAGAATACCTGTCTGCTCCAGTCCGCCAACTACTACAAACAGACCTACAAAGAATAACAGTGTCTTATAATCCAGCTTTTTAAGCAGGGTCAAAGCATTTTTACCGGAAGTGATCAGCGTTACGACAGCAATAAAGGTTCCGATAAACGCTACCGTAAGACCGGTCTGTGCATGCGTTACCAGCATAACAACTGCACACAGGAAAATAATGCTGCTGATGACAAAGCCCTTCTGATCGGTAATAGCATCCTTGGGATCCGGACAGCTTGCTGCATCGATTGCCGCAGAGCTTCTCAGTTCCTTGTGGAAAATAAGGTAGAAATATACGATAGCCAGAACCAGACTGATGCCTGCCATCAAACCGGTATTTGCAATAAAGTCACCAAAGGAATAACCAAGGGATGTTCCGATAATAATATTCGGGGGATCTCCGCACATGGTTGCCGATCCACCCAGATTTGCACAGAAAATCTCTGCAAGGATCATAGGAACCGGATTAAATTTCAGTAACTGTGCCAGTTCTACAGTTACTGCTGCCAAAAACAGAATAACGGTAATACTGTCAATAAACATTGCCAGAACACTGGACATCAGCATGAAGGTGATAAAAATCGGAATGGGCTTAAAATGAACCAGCTTTGCGATCTTCATGCAAAGCCATCTGAAAAATCCCACATGTCCCATACCTTCCACCATGATCATCATACCGGCAATAAAAATAATCGTTGCCCAGTTGATGCCACTGGATGCTTCTGCAGATTCCTGTGTTGTGTACCAGAACTGCGCCGTAAAAATCTCTTTAAAATTGAGAGTGTTAATGATCGCGCTTGTGCTGTGCATACATACACCAAATACCAGAACCAGTGTTAAAAGTCCGCACAGCAGCGTTACGATGTGACGCTCCAGTTTTTCTGTCACAATAAGCAGGAACATAACCAAAAAGATTACCACTGCTAAAATTTGTGCTGCCATTGCTTTTGCCTCCTCGTTTCTTTCTCTCTTACATAGAAAAAACACCAGATGCCGTTCTTGGTCAATCGGTGCTCCCCTATGAACATTGTGATTTTATTCCTCATAATAACCTCTTTCAATCTGATTGTCAAATCCTTTACGCAATTTTAACAGCATTATTTTTTGTGCAAATTTTATTTGGTTTTAAACCAAAATAGTGTATGATAAATGCATACACCTTTATAAGGAAATAGGAATCATCATGACTTTTCAAAGACCGCTATTAAAAACTTTATCTTATATCATGACCCTTCTGATCTGCTTTTGCACATTCAGCCTCCCTGTTTTTGCTGCGCCCGATTCGTCGGAGGATTATCTGGCAGCTGCAGAAGAGCGTAAAACCCTGCCCATTCAGACCAACCAGATTAAAAACTGGCCGGCAGGGCCCGCCATCGGTGCAGAAGGCGCTATCTTGCTGGAAGCCAACACCGGTGTTATTCTCTATGCCAAAAATATAAATGAAAAGCTTTATCCCGCCAGCACCACAAAGCTGATGACCTGTCTTCTTGCCGTAGAAAATTGTGAATTGGATGAAGTGGTGTCTTTTTCTCACGAAGCCGTTTTTGCACTGGAACCCGGCAGCTCCAATATTGGTATTGACGAAGGACAGGCCATGACTTTGGAGGAATGCCTTTATGGGATCCTTGTAGCCTCTGCCAATGAGGTTGCAAATGCTGTAGCAGAGCATGTAGCAGGTTCCATGGACGCCTTTGCGGAAAAGATGAACCAGAGGGCTAGTGAGCTTGGCTGTAAAAACACTCATTTCGTAAATGCCCACGGCTTATACAGCGAAGAACATTACACCTCTCCTTATGACCTTGCCCTGATCGCCAAGGCCTTTTTCCAAAATGAAATTTTATCTAAAATAGGAAATACTGCCTCACATCATTTCACGGCTACGTCTACCCAGCCCGATGATTTTGTGGTATGCAATAAGCATCAGCTCATTACAGGGGAAATTCCCTACGAAGGAATAAAAGGCGGCAAGACAGGCTATACAGAAGAGGCCAGGCAGACTCTGGTTACCTGTGCAGAACAAAACGGAATGAAACTGATCTGCGTTGTTATGAAGGAGGAGTCTCCGGAGCAGTTTTATGACACGGTCAAGCTTTTGGACTATGGCTTTGCCAACTTTTCCGTTGCCAATGTTGCAGAAAATGAAACTCATTATACCATTCAGAATTCCAATTTCTTTAATACCTCCAGCGATGTGTTCGGAAATTCCAATCCCATTTTGTCCCTTAATAAGGACAGCTATCTGATCATGCCCAAAACCGCTGTTTTTTCAGAGCTTGATTCTGAAATTTCCTATGATACAAAGGAAGAAGATCAGATAGCCAGGATCAACTATTCCTATCACGGAGCTTATGTGGGAACCGCCACGGTAGATCTGACCGGCCAGCCTTCTCTTTCCTATGAGTTTACACAAAATGCGGATGAAATGGCTGCTCAGGAGGTTCAGGGACAAAATGTCGTTGTGGTCAATGTAAAGCTGGTGCTTCTTTGCATTTTAATCCTTGCCGGTATCTTTATCATCATTTTTGTTATCCACGCTGTGATAACTAATTACAATATATTGGAAAGCCGCGGGCCAAGACGGAAAAGATCCTCCCTCAAAAGAAGAAAAAACCGGAAAGACGGACCTTATATCCCATCCTCCCGGTTTAAAGATTTTGACCTTTAAGCCTTTTTTGCTTTTTTATGTTTTTTGGCGTGATCCCGTTTTTGTAAGATCTTCTGACAGTCCTCTTGCGAAATGAACTTAGATGTTTTTACAATATAAACTTTGTCCTCTTCGCTTTTTCTGACCCGTATCTTGGATTTCATATAGCCGTGAACGGGACAAAAGGAAACGCTGTAATAATGTTTTCCGTTAGGGGAAAACCAACGTACCTTCTTTCTGATATTTCTGTGGCACAAATAACACTTTGTGCTGATCACTTCCCGATCTTCCAAAGCCTTCTGCTTATCGGGAAATTCCTTGGAAATATATTTTGCATAATGTTCAAACACTACATGGATCTCTTCCTGTCGGTTTCTGGGAAGAATGTAGGTATCTATGGAATAATTTTCCAGTGTTTTTTCCGGGAGATTTGCCAGAACTCCCGCTGTATAATAGGCGTCGCTAAAGGCCCTGTGAAAGGGAATGTCCTTTTTCAGCTTTAAAAAATCAATGGCATATTCCAGACTCCTTCTTGCTTTGCCATCCTCATACGCAATGGAAAATAATTTCTGCACATCCAGAAAACGGATAGGATGATCCGAAAGAGTTCCCATATGGTAATAATGCATATTTCTTTGCAGCTCATACAGATCTAAGGGACCCCAGGTACAAAACAGATAATCGGATCTGCACCATTCCAGAAACCGGTTCATGACCTCCACAAAGGGTCTTCCCTTTTGCAGATCTTTCATGTGAAGGTGGACAAGATCACTGGTGATCCTATGCATATGCTGATACACAGCAGGTTTGACCAGTTCATTGAACTCATCGATCATGACTCTTTTCTCATTTAACATGATCGCCCCAAAATCTATGATTTCAAAAGGGATTTCCTTTACCTCAGGTTCCTCCCCGGTATTACTTTGATTCCATTCCAAATCCAGTACGATATAGTTCATCCGTTCTTTCCTCATTGCATGGTTATGCGGCCTGAAATTATTTTATCATACTTTTTTTCCTGCCGCCATAATTCTTGCTTCCTTTCCGCGGTTGTGCTAACATGTAGAAACTGTAATCATTATTTTCCCGTAAAGGAGTCTTTTTTATGGATCGTCAAAACTGGAAAAAATTTTTTTCTTATTATAAACCCTACCGGAAGCTGTTCTGGTCAGATATGTTTTTTGCAACTGTTGCCGCTGCCGTAACCCTGATCATCCCTTTGATCGTGCGCTATATCACCACCCATGTAATTTACTGGGATGCAAAGACGGCCCTTCACACCATTCTGTCCCTTGTCATCCTCATGCTCTTTTTGGTGATTTTGGAATTTTACAGTAATTACTTTATTACCAACTACGGACATATGATGGGCGCCCGCATGGAATATGACATGCGCACGGAAATCTTTGGCCATTACCAGAAGCTGTCCTTCAGCTTTTTTGACAATCAAAAGGTGGGACAGCTTATGAGCAGGGTCACCAATGACCTCTTTGAGATCAGCGAGCTTTTCCATCACGGCCCTGAGGATATTGTTATTTCCATCATTAAGCTGATCGGATCCTTCTCCATTTTACTTTTCATTAACTGGAGGCTTGCCCTTGCCGCCTTTGCTCTGGTACCGCTCATGCTTATTTATGCTTATTACTTTAACATTAAGATGAAACGGATCTTTGTAAAGAACAGGGCCCGGATTGCCGACATCAATGCCCAGATCGAAGATAACCTGTCCGGCATCCGTGTTGTAAAATCCTTTGCCAACGAAGAAATAGAAATGAGAAAGTTTAAGATCGGAAATGATAATTTTCTGGAAAGCAAAAAAGAAAATTACAAATACATGGCTCTTTATAATTCCGGCCTTACAGCCTTTACCACCCTTATTACCGTGCTGGTGCTTGCTGTCAGCGCTGTTTTCATTACAAAGAACATGATAAATGTTACAGACCTTGTTACCTTTTTACTGTACATCAATAATTTTACGGAACCCGTAAAAAAACTGATCAACTTTACGGAGCAGTTTCAAAATGGAATGTCCGGCTATACCAGATTTTTGGAAATGTTAAGCATCCAGCCGGATATTACAGACGCCCCGGGCGCTGTGGTCTTAAAGCAGGCAAAAGGAGATATTCTCTTTGAAAATGTTTCCTTCCACTACGAAGATCATTCCGAAATGGTACTTTCCGGCTTAAATCTTCATGTGTCTCCCGGAGAATATGTTGCCCTTGTAGGCACCTCGGGCGTGGGAAAGTCCACCTTGTGCAGCCTTATTCCCCGCTTTTATGATGTTTCAGAGGGCAGAATTTTGTTGGACGGAACCGATATCCGGAATTTTACCTTGAAAAGCCTTAGAGAAAACATTGGTATTGTCCAGCAGGATGTGTATCTTTTTGCAGGAAGCGTCATGGATAATATCCGCTACGGCCGTCCCGATGCTTCTGACGCAGAAATTGTTGCCGCTGCCCAAAACGCCAATGCCCATGAGTTTATTATGAATTTACCGGATGGATATGATACCTATATCGGACAAAGAGGGATCAAGCTTTCCGGCGGTCAAAAACAGAGATTATCCATTGCAAGGGTCTTTCTCAAAAATCCTCCTATCCTGATCTTTGATGAAGCCACCTCTGCCCTGGATAACGAGAGTGAAAAAATTGTACAGGATTCCCTGGAAAAGCTGGCTCATAACCGAACCACCTTTGTGATTGCCCACAGACTTTCCACCATCCGCAATGCCCGCAAAATCCTGGTTTTAACAGAACAGGGCATTGCAGAAAGCGGAACTCACAAAGAGCTGCTTGCTAAAAACGGTATTTACGCAGAGCTTTATAATATGCAGTTTAAAAGGAACTAGCACTGCTTTCTCTCCGGATAATCGCTACATCTGCCTTTTCCAGATGAACCTTTTCTCCTTTTTCGTATTTTCGGTCGGTCAGAATATCTACTCCGCCTTTTTCCAGTATGACATCAGCGGCGTCCTCTCTGTGATTTAATAAGAACAGGAAAGAGCCCTTTTCATTTTCCCTTTCCACCGCTTCCACTCCCTCCGGCGTTTCTGCCACAGGCAGGATGGAAAGCTCAGCGCACAGATCCAGAAGGAATTTCTGATAAAACTCACGATCTGACCGGGATGCCACATAGTAAGCCTTTCCTTTTCCAAACTCATTTCTGGTCAAAACAGGCATTCCTTCATAAAAATCGCTTTCATAGGCAGCCAGACTTTCTGCCCCCTGAAGATGAAGAAGATCACACAAAAGTCCTGCCGGATAGGTATGTCCTTTATAGGTAAAAGAATTATGCTCACCCTCAGGCAGCGCGTCAGACTCCTCTACCCAGATCCCCAGAATATCCTTCAGTCTTCCGGGATAACCTCCTGTGACCACAAGATCATGATCCTCAACATAACCGCTGAAATAGGTTGTCAGGAACGTGCCGCCCTTTTTAACAAACTTACGGATCTTTTCGTCAAACCCATCTTTGCACATATAAAGCATGGGAGCGATCACAAATTCATAGGCTTTCAGATCATCCTTTACTCCTATAATATCCACGGAGATATTTTTTTCATTTAAGGCGCGGTAATACTGCATAACCTCCTCATGGTAATTGATCAGCTTGCTGGGGCCTGCTGAATATTCTGCCGCCCACCAGTTATCCCAGTCAAATACAATGGCTGCCTTAGACTTTGCCCGTGCTCCCAGCGTCTGATCGCCGATCTTTACAAGCTCTTCTCCCAGAGCAGTAATCTCCCGGAACACTCTTGTATTTTCATTTCCTACATGATCGATCACTGCGCCATGGTATTTTTCACAGGCACCGATGCTTCTTCTCATCTGGAAAAACAAAATAGTATCTGCGCCGTGGGCCGCTGCCTGATAGCTCCAAAGTCTCATTACCCCCGGCCTTTTCAGCTTACAATAAATATGCCAGTTGCTTACACTTGGGGTTTGTTCCATCAGTGCAAAGGGCTTACCCTGCTTGATTCCCCTCATAAGATCATGGTTAAAGGAAGCCTGTGCAGGATAGGAGCAATATGCAGGATAATTATCCCAGGAAACAAAATCCATATGTCTTGCCCATTTCTGATAATCAAGTAATTTATAAGCTCCCATAAGATTTGTCGTTACCGGCACGTCAGGAGTATACTTTTTCACTGCGTCATACTCTAACCGGAAGCATTCCAGCATGCTGTCGGAATTAAATCTGGCATAGTCCAGCGAAATCCCCTGGAAATTTGTGCGGATACATCCATCCCATAAAAATTCCTCTGAACGCAGATCCGGTACCACCACATCCTCAAAATCATAGAGAGTATGTCCCCAGAAAGACATGTTCCAGGCTCTGTTTAATTCTTCAATCGTCCCATATTTCTTTTTCAGCCATTTCCGAAATGCCTTTTCACAGTTATCACAATAACAAAATCCGCCAAACTCATTGGAAATATGCCATCCCACAATATTTTCATAATGGCTGTACCGTTTTGCCAGCTTCTTTGCCAATGCTGCCGAATATTTCCGATAGGTATGGGAGTTGGGACAGGAATTATGCCTGCTGCCAAATTTTCTCTGAATGCCGTTATGCTCTGTGCGCAAAATATCAGGATGCTTTCTTGCCATCCAGGCGGGATGCGCTCCGGTAGAGGTGGCAAGGCACACCTTCAGTCCATTGCTTCTGGCCATATCCATGATCTTATCCAGCTTGGAAAAATCATAAGTATCCTCATCCGGCTGCAGGGTAGCCCAGCTAAACACATTAACTGTCACCTCGTCAATATGTGCCAGCTTAAACAGGCGCATATCCTCCTCCCAGATCTCCTCCGGCCACTGCTCCGGATTGTAATCCCCACCGTATAAAATCTTGTTTATTCTGCTGTTTTCTATCATATCTTCTCCTTTCGGCGTCTTTCTCCCTTACTTATACCTATATCATAAAAGAAGAGTCCTCTCAAGAAAAAGTGTAGTATGCAAAAAGCCCTTTTTCAGATATAATAAAGGGGAGTCAAAAAGGTCAGTTATGACCTGTAAAATAAGGATCAAAATAAAAAGAAAGGTTGGGTAAATGTATGAAATTCAGCAATGGTTGTTGGCTGCAAAAGGAAGGCTGCAGCTGCTTTGCCCCTCAGGAGGTATACTTCACCAAAATTGAAGAACGCAAAGTAACTCTCCTTGCTCCTACCATCCACATTGTTACCAGAGGTGATACCTTAGGCTGTATCAACCTTACTATGGAGATTACCTCTCCGGCGCCGGATATTTTCCGGGTTCGCACTTATCATTTCAAGGGGGCGGTCGTGGAAACCCCTGCTTTTGATCTGGAGCTTACAGAAGAACTTCCGCTTGAAGTGGAAGATGATGAAGAAAAGATCAAGATTACCAGCGGATCCATGTCCCTTGTCATTACCAAGAAAACCTGGTCCATGACCTATATGAGAGGCAATGAAGTTATCACAAAAAGCGCAGGAAAAGACCTTGCTCTTATGAAAATGAATTTTAAGGGATATACCTACGATAAAGGGGATGGGGAAGATACCTATATCCGCCAGATGCTTTCCCTTTCTGTAGGAGAGCTCGTTTACGGTATGGGAGAACGTTTTACTCCTTTTGTAAAAAATGGACAAAGCGTAGATATCTGGAACGAGGACGGCGGCACCAGTACAGAACAGTCCTACAAAAATATTCCTTTTTATATCACCAATAAGGGATATGGCGTTTTAGTAAACCATCCGGAAAGAGTTTCCTTTGAGGTCGCTACAGAAATGGTTACCAGAACAGAATTCTCTGTAAAGGGAAGTTATCTTGATTATTTCCTGATCAACGGCCCTACCATGAAGGAAGTTCTGACACGTTATACAGACCTTACCGGTAAGCCCTCACTTCCGGCGCCCTGGACCTTTGGTCTTTGGCTTTCCACTTCCTTCACCACCAATTACGATGAAGAAACCGTTATGAGTTTTGTTGACGGTATGTTAAACAGAGGCATTCCGTTAAGAACCTTCCATTTTGACTGCTTCTGGATGAAAGAATTCCACTGGTCTGATTTCCTTTGGGATTCCAGAGTTTTCCCGGATCCTGCAGGAATGTTAAAGCGTATTAAGGCCAAGGGACTGAATATCTGTGTCTGGATCAATCCTTATATTGGACAGGAATCTTATCTTTTTGATGAAGGTATGAAAAACGGATACCTGATCAAGCGTACCAACGGCCAGGTCTGGCAATGGGATGCCTGGCAGCCCGGCATGGCTATTGTGGACTTCACCAATCCGGCAGCCTGCAAATGGTTCCAGGACAAGCTGGAAGTCCTTCTGGATATGGGAGTTGACTGCTTTAAAACAGATTTCGGTGAAAGGATCCCTACAGAAAACGTAGCCTACTCTGATGGCTCTGATCCTGTAAGGATGCACAATCTTTACACCTACCTGTATAATAAATGCGCATTTGATCTTCTGGAGCGCAAGCGTGGAAAGGGACAGGCCGTTCTTTTTGCCCGTTCCGCTACCGTAGGCGGACAGAAATTCCCTGTACACTGGGGTGGTGACTGCTGGTCAGACTATGAGTCCATGGAGGAAAGTCTTCACGGTGGTTTATCCCTTCTGATGAGTGGATTTGGCTTCTGGGCTCATGACATTGGCGGTTTTGAAAGTACCTCTACCGCTGATGTTTACAAGAGATGGGTTGCATTTGGACTTCTTTCTTCTCACTCAAGACTTCACGGCAGCTCTTCCTACCGCGTGCCCTGGGTTTATGATGAAGAGGCCGTTGATGTGGTAAGATTTTTTACCCGGTTAAAAGCAAGCTTAATGCCTTATCTGTATAAGACAGCCATTGATACTTCCAGATCAGGCGTTCCTACCATGAGAAGTATGGTTTTGGAATACACAGAGGATAAAACCTGCCATTATGTGGATAAACAGTATATGCTTGGCGATAACCTTCTGGTAGCTCCTATTTTTAACGACCAGAGCATTGCAGAATACTATCTTCCTAAGGGAACCTGGACAGATTTCTTTACGGGAGAAGAAAAAGAAGGGGCCGGCTGGATCACAGAAAAGCATGGTTACCTGAGCATTCCTCTTATGGTAAAGGAAAACTCCATTGTTGTTATGGGTGCACATGACGACAGGCCGGATTACGACTATGGCGATCATGCCGAGATCAGAATTTACGCTTTAAAGGACGGACATTCTGCATCCAGCATCGTATACGGAATGGACAACCAGGAACAGATCTCCATTACTGCTTCCAGATCAGGCAGTGATATTCATATTCAGGTTACCTCTGGTCAGGAATACACCATTCGTCTGATCAATGTGACTGCTTCCGGAAAGGACGCCGTTATAGATGGAAAAGACACGGTTATTTCCTTATCAGGCAATGCAGATCTGGTTGTGACAGAGGCATAGTTTTTATTTTCACATAGCAAAGGCGGTATGCTTTCCATGCATACCGCCTTCTGTATTTCTGCTTTTTAATTAATCTTAAATACTGCAATCTCTGCCTTCAGTCCATTCATATCTTCATTGAGATTTTGTGCCGTCTGACTTAACTTATCCACACTGCTGAGCAGTTCATTTGCCATTTCTCTTACTAACGCTGAACCGCTTGCTGTTTCTTCAATGATCGCAGAAATATTCTCTACAGCATCTAATGTGTCATTTCGATCCTTATCAACGGATTCTGCATTTTCTGCAATTTCCTTCAGGTTTGTAAACAGGGTCTTGATCTGATTATTCATGCCCTCAAATACTTCAATTACCTGGGAAACAGCCTGCTCCTGTATTGCAACCATGGATTCTGCTTCTTTTGCACTTTCCACGCTGCTTGCCGTCTGAGCAGATATGACAGCCACATTATTCTTGATTTCTCCTGCTGCCTTGTTGGAATCATCAGCCAGTTTTCTGATCTCCTCTGCAACAACTGCAAATCCTCTTCCCGCCTCCCCGGCTCTGGCTGCCTCAATGGAAGCATTCAGGGAAAGAAGGTTTGTCTGTTTGGAAATATCGCTGATCGTCTGTACAAAATCATTAATCGTTTCAGACTGTTCCTTCAGGGCTGCAATACTGGTTCCCACCCTTGCTGTAATATCAGAGGTCTGTTTTGCTTTATCAGACAAAACCTCCACGATCTCAGTACCCTGTTTGATCATCTTTTCCGTCTTATCAATTACTTCTTCAACGGACTTGATCATTTCTGTCATATCTTTCATTTTATCTGACAGAACGCCCGTCTTATTGACACATTCCTGGGCGTGCTCGGCCTGCTTATCCATGCCCATGCTGATCTCATCAATGGCTTTGGTAATATCGCTTGAATAATTATGGATGCTTTCGGAGGCTCCGCTTACATTTTCTGCGGATACTTCCAGCTGCTGCGCCGTTCCGGTCAGCTTTCCTACAAGCTTCTTGTTGTTGGCAATCATGTTAGTTGCTGTTCCTGCAAGATCCTGAAATTCATCCTTGCCATGCGCCTTTACCTGTACCGTCAGATCGCCCTTTGCTACTTCATTAAGCTTCTTGGAAAGACCCTTCATGTTCTTCTGAATGCCAAAAGCAATCACCGATCCTATTGCAAAAGCAATGATACATGCAACGATCACAAGCACGATCGTGATCATTTTGATCCTCTCGGCCTGTCCCGTGATTACGCTCATAGGAATTAAGGTACAGAAGGTTATTCCGGAAACCTGGCTCTTGGAATACACATACATATACTTCCGTCCCTGGAAGGTTACTTCCTTGGAACCGCTTGCCTCATCGCTGCTCACGCTCTCTAAATAAAACTCCTTATCTGCAAAAACAGGTTCTCCCTCTGTAAGCCTGCTCTGTTCTCCTTCTTCTAACTTTTCACTTACAAGCTCCTTACCGGAAGGCGTCACAAATGCGTTAATGCTTCCAACTCCGAAATCCAGATCATCTCCGTTTAAAATATCCATCAGCGCCGATGTTTTTACATCAATGACGATATAAGCAAATTTCCTATTTGTGTTGATCTGATAAGCCATGAAATATTCATTGCTGTCCATCTCCAGATATTCGTCCAGAAGGGGATGCTTATCCACCCATTTTAAGATGTTTTTGCCATCCGGTGCGATCTCTGACATTTCGGCAACATAATCGTCATAAATTCCGTCATGATTGGAATTGGGATCTGCTGTTGATATGATCTTGGTTCCTGCCTTTGTGACAAAATGCATATTGTTTACAAATTTATTTGCGGCTAAGGCAGCGACCAGCGTCGCTCTGGTATCCTTACAGTAATTTGCCTGCTCCACAATATCATTTTTCATCATGCCCAGCGTATAACTTTCCAGGTTTTTATCTACCATATACTTCATGCCTTCGGCCTGTATGTAAGTAGAACTGTTATCCAGGTATTTTACAGCCATGCTGGAAGTCTGTTTGGTAGATTCCTGGAACTTCTCGCTCATGCCCTCTGAAGCATAATGATAGGTAGTAATCCCTACGATCACCATGAAGATAATAGGAACCAGGAAGCAGACATAGATCTTATTCCGGATACCAAACAGCCTGGATGATTTCTGAGGCTTGTATTCCTTTAATTCTTCCTGTTTCTTTTTTTCTTTCTTTTTAGGAAGCTTTATCCCCATATTTTTCTTTTCTTTGTTTGTTTCTCCGGCTTTTTCCTTCGGCATTTCATTTTCTGCTGCTACCTCAGCCGAAATCTGTGCCTGATTTGTTATGTCCTGTGATTCTGTTTTTTTCTTTTTCAGCTTAAAGTTTATGCTTTTCATGTGATACCTCCTAGTAAAAGTCCCTATGCATATACCGTAATTATAGTACAATTTTGTTAAAAATAATAGTATAAAATCTTTTTTTTTCTTTCTTTTTGTCTAATTTGTATTTTTTTTAGCCATTTGAGTTCGGGCATATAAAAAACCCCACAATAAATATAACCGGATGGCTATATTTATCATGGGGTTATTTTTGTATCAAGCCGCGCTCTTTACAGTCTCTTTAAAAGCTCTTCTCTCTGTGCTTCATATCCGGGCTTTCCAAGAAGGGCAAACATGTTCTTCTTGTAGCTTTCAACACCCGGCTGGTTAAAGGGATTTACACCCAGAAGGTATCCGCTGACGCCGCAAGCAAACTCAAAGAAGTAGAACAGCTGTCCAAGATAAAACTCGTTGACCTCAGGAACCTTTACCATAAAATTGGGAACCTGGCCGTCCGTATGCGCAAGAATGGTTCCGTTCATTGCGCTTTTATTTACAAAGTCCACACTCTTGCCCGCAAGATAGTTAAGACCATCTAAGTCTACCGGCTCTTCCTGCAGGATGATCTCTTCTCTGCTTGTCTCAATGTTGATGACGGTTTCAAATAAATTTCTGGATCCATCCTGGATAAACTGTCCCATAGAATGAAGATCTGTGGTAAGATCTACGCTTGCAGGGAAAATTCCCTTCTGATCCTTTCCTTCACTCTCACCGTAAAGCTGCTTCCACCACTCGGAAACATAATGAACGCTTGGCTCATAGTTTGCAAGGATTTCAATCTGCTTTCCTTTTCTTAAAAGAATGTTTCTGAGGGCTGCATACTGTAATGCATCGTTTTCTTCAAAGCCGTTTTCAAGGGCTGCCTTACGTCCTGACTGTGCGCCCTCCATCAGCTTGTCGATATCTGCGCCGCTGACTGCAATAGGAAGAAGGCCGACTGCTGTCAGTACGGAGAAACGGCCGCCTACATCATCAGGCACAACAAAGCTTTCATAGCCTTCTTCGTTTGCCAGGTTCTTAAGGGAACCTCTTGCCTTGTCTGTAGTAGCATAAATTCTCTTTGCAGCTTCTGCCTTTCCGTACTTCTTTTCCATCATTTCCTTGAATACGCGGAAGGCAATGGCAGGCTCCGTGGTGGTTCCTGACTTACTGATCATATTAATGGAGAAATCTCTGTCTCCAATCACATCCATAAGATGCTTAATGTAGGTTGAGCTGATAGAATTTCCTACAAAATAAATTTCCGGAGTCTTTCTGATTTCCTTGCTTACCGTATTATAAAAGCTGTGTCTTAAGAACTCGATCGCAGCTCTTGCTCCAAGGTAAGAGCCTCCAATTCCAATTACCAGCAAAACCTCTGAATCGCTCTGGATTTTTGCTGCTGCCTTTTTAATTCTTGCAAATTCTTCCTTATCATAATTTTCAGGCAGATCGATCCATCCCAGGAAATCATTTCCTGCGCCCTTTCTGGAAACCAGTAAATCCTTTGCATCCAATGCCAGCTTCTTCATGGACTCAACTTCGTGATCCCTTATGAAGGGAGCTGCCTTGGAATAATCAAACGTAACCTTGTTCATTATTTCCGCTCCTTCTTTCCTGATATAATATACTTAAATAACTAAAATACTATGCCAGTCAAAGTGTATCAAAATCTTGTAGATTTTTCAAGGATTTTAGCTTTATGCAAAAAATTCTTCCAGAAGGTTTTCCAGTTCTGCGCTTTCCTTTTGTACTTCTTTTTCAGATTTTTCAAGGGCATGATGGATACCTTCCTTTTTCTTTGGCTCTGTTTCTTCTAATTCCCTGGCGTATACCTCCCGCTTTTTTACTCCGTTTAAAAGAGCATTTTCCCGTTCGATTTCAAGCCTTGGAGCATAATGATTTTCCAGATAATCCATTAAATTTACTTTCAGGATCTTCTTTTTTTCCTGCAGATCAATGATCCCGGAAACCGAAAAATACAGATATAAGCCCAGTATACACAAAAGATAATAGGGAATAATCTGGAATAGGCTGCCTCCTGCCGCCAGGATCAGACAGCTTGCAATTCCGGCCATCAAAACGGAAAGCATCATAAACTGCCCTGAAATGTGCGGAAATCTGTAAAGACTGATTCCCCATAGGCGGCTTTTTTGCAGAAACTTGTCCACAAATACAGATGTGTTCAAAATTCTGCCATTTAATTTGTAATATCCGGCATATTTCTGTTTGCATAATTTGAGCAGTTTATTTTCTGTTTCTGACATATTTTCGCTTTGCTTTATCATATTTTGATATATCACACCGGAAATAATCTGACACAGAATGCTGATCAGAAAAAACAACAGTAAAAAAAACGTGATCATTTTATGTTCTGAAAAAATGATAAGCATGACGCTACCTCCTTTACTGCTATTTATTATAGTGGAAGGCTTCTTTTCCCTCAATATATAAGGAGGTGTAATGCTTCTTGCCCTTTCGCCATAAAATATCATAATACTGGAAAAAATACCATTTTTCTGCTATACTAATCCACTAGAAGGAAAGGATGTGTATAGAATATGAAATATCAAACAAAAGGAACCTGCTCCACTTCTATCGACGTTGAAGTTGAGGACGGCATTATTAAATATGTAGAATTTTTTGGAGGCTGTAACGGAAACCTGAAAGGCATTGCCAGCCTGGTAACCGGCATGAAGATTGATGACGCAATCTCAAAGCTGAAAGGAATCCGATGCGGCTTCAAAACCACTTCCTGCCCGGATCAATTAGCGCAGGCTCTGGAAAAAATCAAGGCTGAAGGCTGTTAAACGGGAGGCTGTTATGGACGGTTATTATTCCGGAAAAAAAATTGTTCTCACCGGGGGCGGAACAGCAGGACATGTGACCCCCAATATTGCCCTGATCCCCCATCTTCAAAAGCTGGGATTTGAAATTTTTTATATGGGCTCCTATGACGGTATCGAAAAAAAATTAATATCCGACTATGATATTCCCTATTATGGGATTGCAACCGGTAAATTCAGAAGATATTTCGATGTGAAAAATCTGACGGATCCCTTCCGTGTCATTAAGGGATTTGGAGAAGCGCAGAAATATTTAAAGGAAATAAAGCCCGACGTTCTTTTTTCAAAAGGCGGTTTTGTCAGTGTGCCTGTGGTACGGGCGGCTGCCCATCTGCATATTCCCTGTATTATCCACGAATCGGATATGACCCCGGGACTTGCCAACAAGCTCTGCATTCCTGTTGCCAGAAAGGTGTGCTGCAATTTCCCTGAAACCTATCAAATGCTTCCCAAAAATAAAGCGGTACTGACAGGCTCTCCCATCCGGGAGGAATTATTAAAGGGAGATAAAAAGGCTGCCCTTTCTCTTTGCGGCTTTTCCGAAAATAAACCTGTGATCCTGGTGATCGGCGGCAGTCTTGGCGCTGCTTCCATAAACAAAGCAGTCCGCGAAGCCCTGCCAAAGCTGTTAAAGGATTTCCAGGTCATCCATATCTGCGGAAAGGATAAACTGGATCCTTCCCTCGTTCATAAGGAAGGCTATGTTCAGTTTGAATATGTAAAAGATGAATTGAAGGATCTCTTTGCACTGGCTGATCTGATCATTTCCCGTGCAGGAGCAAATTCCATCTGTGAGATACTGGCCCTGCGCAAGCCAAATCTTCTCATTCCCCTTCCGGCACAAAGCAGCAGGGGCGATCAGATCCTTAACGCAGGATCCTTTGAAAGCCAGGGCTTTTCCATGGTTCTTTCTGACGATCAGCTGTCTCCTGACAGTCTTTCAGAAAAAGTGTTAGAGCTTTACTTTACCAGACAGACCTATATCGACGCTATGAGCCGCAGCAACCAGCTGGGCGCTATCAGTTCTATTATCAGATTGATACAACAAGAAGCAGCATCTAAATGATGCTGCCTCTTTTTTCTGTGATCATGGTATCAAGCGCACGAACAGCTTCCCTTCCCCATTTTTCCAGCTCTTCTCTCGTCTAGTCCTCTATGGCTCCATCCTTTCCTGAACACAAAGCATATCTTCCGCTTACCGTTCTGTCCAGGAAAAACACTGGAGCTTCATATTCCAGCAAAACAGCTTCTTCCTGCTTTCCGATAAAGCTGTTGCAGATCAGCGCCCCGCTTACTCTGTTTCCCAGAATATTGGTAAGCATGCTTTGGGCATTGTTACTTACAAAGATCTGGAATTCATATCCCTTCTCCTGACAGGCTTTATAAATTTCTTCTGCCAGAAGACCATAAGCCGGTTCCTTTATGGAAGAAAGAAACAGGCCAATCACTTTATTTTCCTGAGATTTCAGATTTCTGCCATTTAAATCCGGCACATAATGAAGCTTTCTTGCAGTTTCCAAAATACGCTGCTTCGTATCAGGATGAAGCACATCAACTCCATTTAACGCATTTGACACCGTGGAAATGGAAACGCCTGCTGCCCGAGCCACATCCTTTATGGTTACTCTTTTGTCTGCCACCTGACTGCTCCCCGTTTTCTATTTAAAACCAAACATTTTCTATATTTTTAGGTTATTTTAACACGTTTTTTTCAATGATATCAAGGGCTCTCTCATTCTCCTCCTGACAGTGGCGTATCATTTCGTCCTCTCCCTTTTCCTTGAGGGCAGAAAGATCTGCTCCAAGCTGTACGAAGCATACATAACGATCAATGGTCTCTATTCTTGATGCAAACACCTTTGCCTTATTTTGAGGCTGCTGCTCATAGATCTGCAAAAGCACATCCCGATATTCATTGAGGTAGTTTTCAATGTTTTCTATCTGATCCTCCTTTGCCTCGATCAGGATCATTCTGTCGATGCCGGCCCCCGTATGCTGATACTCCGCCAGAAAACTGTCGTACATCTCTTCTGAGATGCCGGTTCTTTCCGAAAGCTCTTCCCCGGAAAATAAGGTGTCGGGCCAGTAATTTTCACCAAGAAGACCTGCCACCAGATCCCTGAGATCATTTACCTCTCCTTTTACGCTGTATTTTGTGCCAAACTGAAGAGTGTTCACAGCATCCCTTTCGCTGCTTTTCTCTTCACTTCCTGAAGAACTGTTTTGCGCACATCCGCCTGTGAATAACGATAATCCTATAACAAATGCCAAAATAAATGTTTTAATCATTTCTCCTCCATCACTTCATTAATCTTTTACTAAGTATTTCCATACATTAGACAAAATATGTAATGGCATGATAGAATAACGATGCAGGACAGATGAATATCTGAAATGGAGATCCGTGATGCTTTTTAATTCCTATTTATTTATTTTTATATTTTTACCTCTTGCCTTAATTGGCTGGTATGGTATGAACCACTTTAAGGCTTATGAGCTTTCAAAGCTTTTTTTAGCTGCCATGTCTTTATGGTTTTATGGCTATTTTAATCCCTATTATCTTGCAGTGATCCTTGTGAGCATTGCCTGTAACTATCTTTTAAGCTTTCTGTTTCAGTTTTCCCATACTAAATGGATGGACCGGGTCTTTTTACTGACAGGTATTCTTTTTAATCTTGGACTTTTATTTTATTTCAAATATTATGATTTCTTTTTTGAAAACGTCAATGCTCTGTTTGGAACGGGATTTACCATGAAGAACATTGTTCTTCCCCTTGGTATCAGCTTTTTTACGTTCCAGCAGCTTTCCTTTATCATTGACAGATGTACCCGGAAAGCAAAACACTACTCTTTTATTAATTATGTGACGTTTGTTACCTTTTTCCCACAGCTTATTGCCGGCCCTATCGTTCTTTACAAGGAAATGATGCCGCAGTTTGAGGATCTCCAAAACAGGAAGTTCCAAACTGAAAATTTTGCCAAGGGAATTGCTCTTTTTACCATTGGCCTTGGAAAAAAGGTACTTCTGGCAGATGTTCTGGCTCTTCCGGTTAATTACGGATTTGAACAGACTGCCTTTCTGGACACTCCCTCTACCCTTCTTGTCATTCTGGCCTACACTTTTGAGATCTACTTTGATTTCAGCGGTTACAGTGATATGGCAATGGGGCTTGGAAAAATGTTTAATATTGAGCTTCCTGTAAACTTTAATTCCCCCTACAAAGCATGCTCCGTAAAAGAACTGTGGCAGAGATGGCATATTACCCTGTCGCGGTTTTTTATCCAATATGTTTATATTCCCCTTGGAGGAAGCCGAAAGGGAAAGGGACGCACTCTGTTTAATATTTTTATTGTATTTTTCTTAAGCGGTATCTGGCACGGCGCAAACTGGACTTACGTTGCCTGGGGTACCATGCAGGGACTTCTGGTTGTGTGGGATAATCTGGGTATTATAGGAGTCAGGGGAAATCACGACAAAACACCTGCTAAATTTTATATTCCCAGATGGCTGGGATGGTTTTTTACTTTTTCCTTTTTCAATCTCTCCCTGTACTTTTTCCGCAGCGACAGTATGACAAATGCTTTTCAAATGTTCCGGAATATTTTTGCTTTCAAAAATACCGGTTACCTTCTTAAAATTGCTGCAAAACTGGATATTCCTGAATTTTACCTGATAAAACAGGCAATTAATTTTACTATGCCGGATCTGCTTCCTTATGCTTATCTGGGAGTATTTTTCCTTCTTCTTTTGATCAGCGCCATCATCATAACAAGGAAAAATGCACTGCAGATTGTAAGTGAGCACCCTTTTAATACCCGGCTCTGCCTGTATGTTTCCATTATTTTTGTGTGGTCTGTGATTTCCTTTTCACAGGTCAGCACCTTTATTTATTTTAATTTCTGAGGTGATCACTATTGGATAAAAATACCTTTAAAGGCTTTCTCAAAAAATTTATCATCTTCAGCGCGGCTCTTCTTTTGATCTGTATTTTTACAGTGATCCTGTTTGATCCTTTTTTTCAGTATCACAAGCCTCTGCCGGGTCTGAAAGCAGTTTTAACCGACAAAGAATATCAGTGTGTAGGCTCTCTTAAAAACTTTGACTATGACAGCGTGATCGCCGGTTCCTCCGTTGCGGAAAACTATAATAACGGCTGGTTTGACCAGGGCTTTCAGTGCAGATCCATTAAGGCTATCCGTTCTTATGGTGCAACTGCAGATCTTTGCTACCTTTTGGACATTGCTTTCGAACATCAGGAGCTGAAATACGTTTTTTATAACCTGGATCCCTCTGCACTTGTAGCTTCTCCCGAGACCACCTATAAGCTTACAGGCTGCCCTATGTATCTTTATGATGATAATTATTTAAATGATGTACAATATTGGCTGAACAAGGATGTGCTTTTTGAAAAAATCCCCTATCTCATCGCTCAATCCCTGATCGGCGATTATGATGAAGGAAACTCCTATAACTGGGCGCAGTGGAAAAATTTTAATTCTGACATGATCCTGGGACTGTATATCCGAAAGCCCTCCATAGATGAAATGAAGCCGGAGACTTATTATCAGGATCTGCTTTCGCAGAACCTGGAAATACTGACTGCCCGTATTAAGGAACACCCGGAAACACAATTCCTGATTTTTGTGCCTCCCTATTCCATGATCTGGTGGGACAACCTGTACCGGGATGGAGATACAGACGCATATCTGTATAATATGCAGACCGCTTATGAAACACTTTTATCCTACGAAAATGTGACTCTGTATTCTTTTCAAAATGACCGGGAAATCATTACCAATCTGGAAAATTATATGGATACTCTGCATTTTTCTCCGGAAATCAACCATCTTATGTGTGACAGCTTGATAGAAGGAACTCACAGAATTACCAGAGAAAATTATCTCTCTGAAATAGAAGATATGCGATCCCTTGCGGATGAGATCGTAACCACCCTGATAAAGCCCTATGAGGACCGTATCAAGGTAGATATTTATGACGAGTAAGACTTTTACACGATTTCAAATGCCCGGAACAGGGCCCACACATAGGGCGCCCCGAATACACACAGGCTTTTAGGTCCTGCAATCGTTCCATCAGAGCTTTCAAGCTTTGAAATTGCCTGTTCAAAGGTAGCCTTGGTGATCGACTTGGAACGTCTGTCCACAAAAAGCTCTCCGCCTTTTATCATATAAGTAAACGGAAGCTTTTTTGCGGTATAAAAGACTTCTCCCTGATGGGCTGACAGCAAAGACCACATTTCCTCTATTGTAATTTGCTTTTTCAAAACAGATCTCCTTCCATATGGAACAATCGGTAATTATATCATATCTCAATTTACAGAAAGGAACAACAAAGGATGCAAAAATTGATCTCTTGGAACGTAAACGGCCTCAGGGCCTGTCTGGAAAAAGGATTTATGGACTTTTTTAAGGAGGCAGACGCAGACCTTTTCTGTCTGCAGGAAACAAAGCTGCAGGCCGGCCAGGTCAGCTTAGAGCTTCCCGGATATCATCAATACTGGAATTATGCAGAAAAAAAGGGCTATTCCGGCACAGCAATCTTTTCAAAGGAAGAACCTGTATCTGTATCCTACGGCCTTGGGATCGAAGAGCATGACCACGAAGGCCGCGTGATCACCTTAGAATTTAAAGATTATTATTTTATTACCGTTTATACTCCCAATTCACAGGAAGAATTAAAACGTCTTTCTTATCGTATGAAATGGGAAGATGACTTTCTTGCCTATTTGAAAAAGCTGGAACAGAATAAACCGGTTATTTTCTGCGGCGATTTAAATGTTGCCCACCGGGAAATTGATCTGAAAAATCCAAAAACAAACCGTAAGAACGCCGGTTTTACAGATGAAGAAAGAGAGAAATTTTCTGCCCTTGTACATGCAGGCTTTACAGATACCTTCCGGTATTTTTATCCTGACATGGAAGGAGCTTATTCCTGGTGGTCCTACCGGTTTAAAGCCAGAGAAAAAAATGCCGGATGGCGTATTGATTATTTTATGGTTTCACAAACGCTGGAAAACAGACTTTCCGATGCAGTGATCTATACCGATATTCTGGGATCAGACCACTGCCCCGTAGGATTAATCCTCAATTAATCTAAGACCGGCCGTGTCTGTGACAGGAAGAGAAAAGACTATGGATTTTGCCTTGCTGTCCAGACCGGCTTTTTCCATAATTGCCTGCATGATCTGATTTTTCTGTTCTTTTTTGGCAACGATAAAAATCATTTCCTTCTCGGCTGCAAGCGAAACTCCCATAAATTTTTCTGCCTGTTCCATACCGGTACCCTTGGCATGGATCACGGTTCCTCCATATGCGCCTGCATCTCTGGCAGCATCCATTACCAGATCCACATATCCCTGATTTAAAATCACAACAATAAGTTCATGTAATGTATCCTTCAAGGTTGATTCCTCCTTTTTCTGATATTCCTTTCCTTCTAACAGGAACTGAAGCGCCTTTCTTCCACCGATACTGCTAAGCGGAATGGTAAAGGCAATTCCCCCTCCGGGTGCATCGATATGTAATTTTTGCTGGAGCTGCTTTTTTACCTGCTGCCAGGTTTCTTCCTCCTGTACGGAAAAGATCACTGCCTTTTCATTGCTTTCCAGGCCAAGGTAATTCAGCATTTCACTGACTGCCGTACCGGCGCCCATGGTTACCAGCGTGATATATTGTTTATTTTCTTTATATAGCTCGGAATATTTCTTAGCTATCTTACGATCAACGATCGTTGTCATTAAATACAGAGTTCCCATAGCTTCCGATTCCTTCCTGTTATATTACAACTCGATAATTTCCATATCGCCATAGTTTACAAGTTCAGCAGTAACATCCTTTGCCACTGCAGCGCCCCTGTGGAGTCTGCTCTCCTTGATCTTAAATACCATACCCAGGATCTGAATGGTGATGAGAGGCGTCATTGCAACCATGGCCACAATTCCAAACGCATCCGTAATAATATTGCCTCCTACCGTTTCACATGCTCCCATTGCAAAGGAAAGCAGGAAAGTAGCTGTCATAGGACCGGAAGCCACACCACCGGAGTCAAATGCAATCGCCGTAAAGATCTTTGGAACAAAAAATGTCAGAATAAGAGCAACGGCGTAACCCGGAATAAGGAACCATAAAATAGAAATTCCCGTAAGCACTCTCAGCATTGCAAACCCAACGGAAAATGCCACACCAATAGAAAGGCTGGTTCCCATTGCCTTCGCTGAAATAGCGCCGGAGGTCATCTCCTCTACCTGCTTTGTAAGCACAAATACTGCAGGCTCGGCTAATACGATAAAATAACCGATGAGCATTCCGATCGGAACAATGATAAAACGGTAGGGAAGTCCTGCCATTGTCTGTCCCAGGTAATTTCCTGCAGGCATAAAGCCAATATTTGCTCCCGTTAAAAACAGAACAAGACCTACATATGTATAAATAATTCCCACACCGATCTTAATCAGAGGCCTCTTTTTCATATCCCGCGAGATCAGCTGAAAAAGCGCAAAGAAGAATACAATGGGAAAAAGAGATAATGCCATTTCCTTCATATAAGTAGGAATTCCCTGTGCAAACAGCTTTCCCAGATCCACTGTATTATCCACGATCATAACAGTATTATTTACCTGATCCCCTTGCTCGGGATGAAAGATCATTCCAAGGATCAGCACTGCAAGGATAGGGCCAATAGAGCAAAGCGCTACCAGACCAAAGCTGTCGTCCGCCGCATGCTTATCGCTTCTGATGGCAGCAATACCAACACCAAACGCCATAATAAAGGGAACCGTCATGGGCCCTGTTGTCACACCGCCGGAATCAAATGCAATAGCCAGGAAATCCTTTGGAACAAACAGTGTCATTCCAAACACGATCAGATAGAAAACAACAAGAAGATGTGATAATGCAATCCCAAAAAGCATTCTTAAGAGTGCGATCACCAGAAAAACACCTACACCGGCAGCTACCGCCAGGATCAGCGCCATATTAGGAATGGAGGGGACCTGCTGTGCAAGCACCTGCAGATCCGGCTCCGATATTGTAATGATAAATCCCATGATAAAACTGATCAAAATAATCAGGGGAAGCTTCCTGGTTTTGGTCATAATCGTTCCGACCCGTTCCCCCATAGGCGTCATGGACATTTCCACACCCACATTAAACAGCAGCATTCCTGCGATCAGCATTACTGCTCCCACCAAAAACACCAGTAAAATACTTGGGGGAATTGGGGCGATCGTAAAACACAAAACAAAAACAATCCCCAGGATGGGAAGCACTGCCTTTAAGGTTTCGATAAATTTTTCTTTAAATTTGGAACGAATTGAATTCAATAATATCAAACGCCTTTCTTTTTATCTTTTAACAAAAGCTTAACACAAAAATTGTATATTTCCTAATAAAAAAAATGTTAAATTTGGTCAAAATGGCCTTTTATCCCTTTTAGGGAATGGAAATCACAGAAGTTGCAACATGCTCCACAAAGCTTTTGTCATGCTCTACCAGGATCATGGCAGGCTTAAATTTCAGGATCAGCTCCTCGATCTGCATTCTGGAAAAAACGTCAATAAAGTTCAAAGGTTCATCCCAGATATAAAGATGGGCCTTCTTACACAGACTTCCTGCAAGCAGTACCTTTTTCTTCTGGCCTCCGCTGTAGTCCTCAATTCTTTTTTCAAATTGTGTTCTGGAAAAATCCAGTTTTCGCAGAAGCGCCAGAAACAGCGTCTCATCTATCTGCTGCTCTGCGGCATATTCCCGAAGCGTTCCATGTAAGCCTGAGGTATCCTGATTACAGTAGGAAATGATCAGATCGCCCGGCAGTGTGATCTTACCGGAGGTTAACCTTAAGTCCTTATCCTTTTCTTCCTTCATTCCGGCTTCCATCAAAATCGCCTTTATAATACTGGACTTTCCACAGCCGTTTTTTCCCTGTAAAAAAATCCTTTCCCCACCTTTTACCTTCAGGGAAAAATGCTCCAGAACATTTTTGACGTTTTCTCCTTCGTAGGAAAGCGTACAGTCCTCCATCACCACCAAATTTTCTTTATGATGGGTAAGGGGAAACAGTTTTAAATCTTCTACCGTTTCCAGATTTTTCAGCAAAGAAGATTTTTCTTCTATTTCTTTCTCCCTCCGGGCCTGCAGATTTTTCTTCCGCATCTGCATTCTTCTGGATTTTTCTCCCAGATATGCTCTAGTATCAATACATTTTACCGTATCAAATTTTGCAGATTTTTTTCCAAGCTTGGTGGCTTCCACAGCATCCGCCCACTGACTTGCTTTTCTGGCTGACTCCTCCAGTCTTTTAATATCTTTTTTCAGTTTTTCATTTTCTGAAAGCTCAAAAGCATCCTGCCTTTGCTTATTCTCCCACCAGGAACTGAAATTTCCCTGCTGGACTTCAATATTTGCTCTGTTAATAGCCAGAATATGATCCACGCACCCGTCCATAAAGCTTCTGTCATGGGAAACCAGGATAAACCCTTTTTTATGGTTTAAATACTCCATCAACAGGGTTCTTGTTTCCATATCCAGATGATTTGTAGGCTCGTCGATCAGCAGAAAATGATTGTCCCTGGAAAATAAAAGAGCCAGCAGCACCTTCGTCTGCTCCCCATTACTCAGAGTATGAAAGGGACGGTAAAAAACTTCCGTATCCACCTTCAGGTAGGTAAGCTCCCTGCAGACCTTCCAGAATTCATAATCGGGATCGATCTCTTCCAGTATTTCTACCGTGTTTCTCTGCATGTCATAAACCGGAAACGGAAAATAATCAAAAACCACAGAAGAGGTAATACTTCCAATATATTCCTCCTGTCCCATTAATAGTCTTAAAAACGTGGTTTTTCCCCGCCCGTTTCTTGCAATAAATCCAAGCTTCCAATCGGTATCGATCTGAAAGGACACATCCTCAAAAATGTTATCGTAGCTTCCCTCATAATAAAAAGTTAAATGATTTACACTGATCTGTGACATATAAATTCCTCCTTTTTTGACAGAAAAAAGGTGCAGAAGAAATCTTCTGCACCTATCAGATACATACATCAAAAAGAATACTGCCAGGCAGTAAAATCATATAGCTTTTTATAAAATATCAGAAAATGAGTCAGACGCTTCTTCTACACACAACCTATGAAATTAGTTATTCGTAGAAAAAAACAACATCTGCACATCTCCTTTACACTTTTTTTTAAACTAACAGATTAAATTTCTTTTGTCAAGCATTAAATTCATTCTTTCTTTCATCTATGATCTCCTGGGTCAGTAAGGTCACCTCATATTCCTTTCCATCCACAGTAACTTTTTCCACTGTTTCATCTGCACTGAAAAAACCTTCATCCACATAGTAAAATTTATCAGGCGTGCCCCCACGCTCTAACAAATTAATGATAGCCTGTACTCTGGGCCCCTGAAGAGGATTACATTCTGCTATACAGGATATTTTGCCGTCAAGCACATAAGTCATGGCTTTCTCCTTTACTCCGTCAAAGGAAATCACCATGATCTCGCCTTTATCAATATTGGATCCTACCGTTTTGCCAGCCCCTTCAATCGCTTCAATAGCGCCAAACGCTTCGTTATCATTTTCACAGTAAACCACATTAATATTTTCATACTGGCAAAGAAGCTCTTTCATGACTTCCCGGCCCTTGGCCTGTGTAAAATCTCCCGGAACCTCTGCAAGAAGATCCCAGCCATTCTTTTCTGCCGCTTCTTCCAGGCTTTTTGTCCTCCCTATCTGTGCCGATGCACCAATCGTTCCCTGAATATTTACAATATGAATATCCTCCGCAGCAATCTCTTTTTTTGCAAGATACTGCTCTAACCAGCCTGCTGCCTTTTTCCCTTCCAGTCCAAAATCAGATCCCACCCAGCAGGTAAAAAGTGTATCGTCAGAAACATCTACCATACGGTCAACAATTATGACAGGGACACCGGCGTCCTTTGCTTCCTGCAGCACAGTGTCCCATCCTGTTTCCGTTACCGGTGCAAGCACAATATAATCCACTTCCTGCTGAATAAAGGTACGAATGGCAGTAATCTGATTTGACTGCTTCTGCTGTCCGTCTTCAAAGAGCAGCTCATACCCGTTTTCAGCAGAAAATGTAGTTTTCATGGATTCCGTATTTGCACTTCTCCAATCAGATTCCGCACCAAGCTGTGAAAAACCAATTACGATGCTTTCATTTGAAATCGTTTCCTGTGCTTCCTCTGTATCATAAAGAGAAATTGTATCTTTTCCATGGACAAATGCTACTATGCAAAGAGCAGCAATAGCAAATGATATAATAATTAAAATAGTTTTCTTCAATTTTCTTTTCTCGCTTTTAGCTGTTTTTAAGCGTCTTTTTTTTGCGGGCGATTACAACGCTTTGTACTACTAAGAATAAGCATAACATAGCTGCAATCGTAATTCCAGTCCACCATGCCTGATCAAGACCTGCAGAGGATACAATATTCTGTATGGTGCTTAAGGAAAGCACTCCGAAAAATGTACCGATAATGTTTCCAACTCCACCTGTCAGCATAGTTCCGCCTATAATAGAAGATGCAATGGCGTTCATTTCCATTCCGCTTGCATGGGAAGCAGATCCTGATCCCACATGCATAAAATAGACAAACCCTCCAATACCTGCTAACAGCCCACAGATCAAATGAGATAAAAATTTTGTTTTTCTTACGTTGATTCCAAGCATCAGAGCGCTTTGGCTGTTTCCGCCCACCGCATAGAACTTCCGTCCCTGGCTGGTCCATCTCAGAACACAAAAGAGAATGATTACCGTAAGCAGAGCGACTACTACTCCCACTTCAATATAAGCAGGTACATACTTTCCAAGCTTATTAACGGATCCAAATCCCGGAACATAAATACGCGTATCCTTCAAGGCAACGAAGGATTCATTTGCAACATTAAAGGGGGTTGTATTTACAATGGTTGTCATTCCCCTTGCAAAAAACATTCCGGCAAGCGTAACGATAAAAGGCTGAATATCTAAATATGCAACCAGAAATCCCTGTACTAACCCAAAGGCAAGCCCAATGGCCAGCGCAATCAAAATAGCTACAAAAAGGCTGCCTCCGTGAAAATCCAGATAAACCGCACAGCACATACTGACTAAGGCTGTTACTCCTCCCACGGAAATATCAATCCCCCCTGTGATCATAACAAGACTCATTCCACAGGATAAAATGATCAGTGATGCATTGGCATTTAAAATGTTAAAAAATGTCTGAGGCTTTAAAAATCCTTTTCCCTGAAAGAGAATTGCACCAATGTACATTGCAAAGAATACCACAATGGTGATCATCAGGAGCAGGTTTGTGTCGGTAATGTTTTTAAATTTATTTTGTACTTTCTTTCCAAACGGCATATTAACCGACCTCCTTTACATTTCCCTTATTTTTCAGCTTTTTTCCAAGAGAAGAAAGATATTCCCTTACGACAGGTGTACTTAATACCACCAAAACAATTACTACAACCGCTTTATATGCAGAAAGAGCATCTGATTGTACGTTAAATTTGTACAGCGTTGTTGTTAAAAACTGAATCACATAAGCGCCAAGTATGGATGCGGTCATGTTAAATTTACCGCCGCTTAAGGAATTTCCTCCCAGCGCTACTGCCAATATGGCATCCATTTCAATATCCTTTGCGATAACGGAATAGTTAATGGATGATAAACGGCTTACCTTAATCAGTCCGGCAACTGCAACACATAATCCCAGGATCACAAAAGTGATAAACTTGATAAACGCAGGATTTAATCCATTTAATCTGGAAGAGCTTTCATTAATTCCAACTGCCTGCGTATATAATCCCAGATTGGTAAATTTCAAAACAAGAGCCATGATGATCATACAGATCACAGCAATAAAAAACGGAGTAGGGATAGGAACCCCCGGAATAAATCCTCCAAAATATTTGAAGGTAGGATCACTGATGATCGGCAGCTCATTGTTATTGATCCAGGCAGCTATGGATCTGCCTGCTGTAAATAAAATCAGCGTTGCCACCATGGGCTGAATTTTGAAATAGGCAACCAGCGCTCCATTAAATGCTCCAAACAGCATTGCTACCACACAGCTGATCAAAAAAGCAACAATAATAGGAGCCTGTAAGGTATCGGGTCTGGAATTGGTTCCACACAATACCCGTAATACAACGCTTCCTGCAATGGCAATCCCGGCGCCTACACTGATGTCCTGTCCGCCTGACGCTGCCGTAACCAGTGTCATTCCTATTGCAAGAATAGCAAGTTCTGAACCATAATCCAGAATGGTCATCAGATTTCCGGAAAGAACAGGATCTCCTGCACTATTATAACCAAGTGTAATTTTGTAAAAGGATGGATCCACGATCAGATTAAACAGTGCAAGCAATAGTAATGCTGCAATAGGAATAAAAATCTGACACCTGAATATTTTTAGGAAAAAGGTCGAAATATTAACACTTTTTACAGATTTACTGTTCATGATCTTTTTCACCTCCGGCAATAGTACTCATAATTTTATTCTGAGTTAAATCTTCACCTGAAAGCTCTCCAACTACTTTTCGATCTCTCATGACGATCAGTCTGGAACAGGTGCGAAGCATTTCGTCTGTTTCCGAAGAAATAAAGGTGATACTCATTCCTTCAGAAGCAAGCTTTAACACCAGTTTCTGAATATCGATCTTGGTTCCTACATCAATTCCGCGGGTAGGCTCATCCAGGATCAGATATTCCGGGTTTGTCAAAAGCCATCTTGCAAGAATTACCTTTTGCTGATTTCCTCCTGATAGGGATTTAATAGGGGTATCAGCAGAAGCCGTTTTAATTCCCAGCAATTTAATATATTCTTCCGCAAATTTATTTGCCTGGGCTTTTGAGAAGGGTCTGAAAAATCCTCTTAACACCTGCAGGGCAAGAATAATATTTTCCCTTACAGACAGATCTCCTACTATACCATCGATCTTACGATCTTCCGGCAGATATGCTATTCCGTTTTTCATAGCATCAAGAGGCTTTGTTATTTTAATCACCTTTCCGTTCTTTTTAACCGTTCCTCCAATCACCCTGTCTGCGCCAAAAATAGCACGCACACATTCGCTTCTTCCGGAACCAAGCAGACCGGTAAATCCGTTTACCTCCCCTTTCTTAATATAAAAATCAAAAGGTTTGATTCCGGCATTACTTACAAGACCCTCTGTTTCAAAGATACGTTCGTTTGCATCCTTTCCGCTGTAAACAGACTGTTCTCCCTTAATGTCAGACATATCGTCCAGATCCTTGCCAAGCATTTTCGATACAAGCTTTACTCTTGGAAGATCCTTAATTTCATATTCTCCTACCAGTTTTCCATCACGCAAAACGGTAATCTTATCGCATACTTCGTATACCTGATCCAGAAAATGTGTTACAAAAATAATGCCTACACCTTTTGCCCGCAGTTCACGCATCAGCTTAAACAGCTTTTCTACCTCCTGCTCATCCAGCGAAGAAGTAGGTTCATCCAAAATAAGCACCTTACAGTCCATGTCAACGGCTCTTGCTATGGCAACCATCTGCTGTACGGCAATAGAACAGCTTGCAAGCTGCTGTGTTGCCTTTGCAGGTATATCAAGAGCTTTTAAAATCTGATCTGCATCAGCATTCATTTTTTTCCAGTTCTGATATAAACCGTCCGATCTGCCTATGTACATATTTTCTGCAACGGAAAGATTAGGACAAAGGGTAATTTCCTGATATACGGTACTGATACCGAGTTTTTGTGCTTCCTGGGGAGAATGTATGGAAACAGTTTTTTCCTTTCCCTTAATAAAAATTTGACCCTCTTCTTTATTGTAAACACCCGTCAAAACTTTGATCAGTGTAGATTTTCCGGCTCCGTTTTCGCCCATTAATGCATGAATTTCACCTTCGCAAAGTGTAAAATCCACTCCCTGTAAAGCATGTACTCCGGGAAAGCTTTTATGGATATTTTTCATTTCTAATACAGCTTTGTCTTTCACCAGCGTATTCACTCCTTTTTTAAAAAAGCGCAGCCCCGGCGTACGATTTTTGACGCTGCGCTGCGCTTTATTGATTTACTGTTTTCAGATGGATTAAATGCCGTAATTATCTACATCTTCCTGTGTGATTGTAGAAGCGTCAAAGCCCTTCTCATCCATGATAATGGTCTTCTCGGAAAGAGTTCCGCCGCTTTCAAGTGTCTTAATGATCTCATCAATGTAGGAAGCCTGGAAAGGATTGCACTGTCCATCATAGTTCCAGTTCTGATTTAACAGTTCTTCCAATGCCCATTTATTGCAGTCAAATCCCATAACGATAACGTCTTTTCCAACACCATGGGAAATGTTTGCCTTATCAAGAGCAGCAACAGCACCCTTTGCCATATCATCATTTTCCGCATAAATAACATTGAAGGACTCGCCGGAATCGATTACTGACTGAACGATCTGCTGTGCCTTTTCTGCATTCCACTCTGCTGTCTGCTGTGTAACTAAGGTCCATCCATCGGATGCTACTGCATTATCAAGTGCTCCCGAACGTCCCTGCTGAGCAGCGGAACCCATAACACCCTGAATATGTATGATCTTATATTCGCTGAGGTTTTGTCCCTTCAGCCAGTCAACTGCTGTCTGGCCTTCCTTTGCCATATCAGAGACGATAGACGCTTCATAAAGACTGGGATCAGCATCAATGGTACGGTCAAATAAGATTACCCGGATACCTGCATCCTGTGCATCCTTTAATACGGAATCCCAACCTGCTGTATCTGCTGCTGACAGAAGCAGATAATCAACTCCATCCTGGATAAACTTCTGTGCTGCTGTGATCTGCTCATCATTTTTCAGACTATAAGCAAAGGATGCTTCATACCCGTTTGCTTCTGTAAACATTTCCTTTAAATCCTTATCATTTGCAGTACGATAACCGGATTCATTAGGATCATTGTTAATGATACCAACCTTGATCAGATCTTCCGAGCCTGCTGCAGGTGCTGCTGCATCTCCTCCGGCATTGGCTGTCTGCTTCGATCCGCAGGCTGTCAGGCCAAGGATCATGGTTGCCGTTAAAATAATTGATAATACCTTCTTTTTCATTCTTATACCTCCCGATACATTTGTAAGGATGATTGATTTGTTGTCCTTATCTTATAATCAAACAGAGGTAAAAGCCATGCAGATAACTCTTTTAAAAGTTCAAATTTTTATTTCCCCGGAAAAAAAGTTTGTTTTTTTACGATGGAAGTTTGTTTATTTATTTTCCCGTTCCTGATAGGTAAATGGAAGCATTACCTGTACAGTCGTTCCTTCTCCTAAAACGCTGTCTATGGAAAGTCCATACTTCTGTCCAAAATTAAGCCTGATCCTTTCATTCACATTATAAAGGGCATAAATATCTTTTTCTGTCTGGGACTTCTGGTTCATTCCCTTTCTTACGGCTTCCAGCCGTTCCCTGCTCATACCTGCCCCATTATCTTCAACAATCAGAACAAAATAATCTTTTTCTCTTTTTCCGGTAATCATGATCTTTCCTATGCCGCGTTTATTTTTAATGCCGTGATAAAGTGCATTTTCCACTAAAGGCTGAATGGTGATCTTTGGAATCAGATAACAAAAAAGGGTTTCCGGAACCTGGATTTCATACTGCAGAATATCCTGATACCGTACCTGCTGAATTTCCAGATAACTTCTGCTGTGCTGCAGCTCCTCCTTCACAGAAACCATATCCTTTCCCTGATTTAAGGAGGTTCTGAAAAAATCAGACAAACTGCCTACCATATCAACTACTTTTTTCTGTTCACCGGCTTCTGCAAGCCAGACTATGGTATCAAGAGTATTATACAGAAAATGCGGATTGATCTGAGACTGCAATAATTCAAACTCTGCCTTACGAAGTCTGCCTTGTTCTGTTTTTACCTGTTCCAAAAGTTCATTTATTTTGTCAATCATGGTATTAAGAGAATCATTGAGTACACTGACCTCCGCACCTGATCTTACGTCAGACCGTACAGTTAGGTCTCCCTTTGCAACCTGATCTGTTACTTCACTTAATTTTCTGATCGGATGTGTAATACTAAGGGGAATATAATAAGAAAGAAAGGTAATAAGGATCAAGATCAGGGCAAATGCAATAATAGAAAACCGGATCATCTGCATAAAAAAATCCTGGTATTCTGTACGCGCCTTTTGAATATCTTTGATCTCATAATAGATATATTGAAAAATAGTTTCCCTCATAAGAGCCGTAACGATCTGAACATCATTTTCCCAGATTTCAATATTATTCTCATATTTATTTCCATCCTTCAAATTTTGTTCAATACGCTCTTTATAGATTTGCAGATTATTTAAATATTTCTTGGCACTGGCCAATCGATTGCGGTTTTCCTTGGAATCCGTAAGCTCCTCTAACCCGTCGACAATCCGGTTTGCTTCCTCCAGCATCTCTCCAAGTTTTGATTCATCAAGTGTCTTATTCTCTACGATCAAAAGGTAAGTTTCATAATCATAATCCTTTTTGAAATCAAGGCTGAATTCACTGGCCACCATGGCAGAATTAAGCATATCCTCATATTTTCGATTACTGCTCCATAGATTACAAAAGCAGAAAATAAGAAATGCAACTATCGGAATAAGAAGCAAAAGATAGGAATATCTTATTTTGGTAGCTAAAGTGGAATTGTGATATATCTTTCGTAATTTTTCTTTCAACTAACCCTCTCCCTCTGCACTTTTTAAACCACGATATTGTGTAGGCGTCATTCCCTGTGTCTTTTTAAATAAAAAAGAAAAATAGTGAGGATCCTTATACCCTACCTCCAAACCTATTTCACTGCTTCTTTTCCCTGTACAGCGAAGCAATTCCTTTGCCTTATTCATTCTGAAATCAGTCAGGTATTTGATAAATGTCTGTCCTGTCTGCTGACTTAATACCATGCTTAAATGATTAGGAGAAAAATTAACGTGAGAAGCCAATATATTTAAAGATAAATCTTCCTGTGCATAATGCTCCTCAATATATTTCATTACTTCATCTACAATATCCCCGTAACGGTTGCTGGCGCTTTTCTCCCGTAACTCCAGAGCTTTACTTATAATCCGTTCCATATATTTCATGGAATTTTCGTTATTTTGCAAAATCTCGGAATCAGCGCTGAATACTTCTATTTCATCCTTAGAAAACTGCAGGTCAACTACAAAATCTACCACGCAAAAATAGGTATCCATTACAAGATACTGTCGAAACATGTTAGATTTCATGGCGTTATTTCCAAGATCATTGATATATTCTTCCACAAAATAAACTACTTCATTTTTATCTCCAAATTTTAAGAAGTCACGAAGTTTATTTCTGTCAAGTTCCTTTGCATTTACACTGCCTATATTAAAATCATCTATCTGATGTTTTTTCTGTTCTATATCCTGATAATTCCAAATTCCGCTTTCTCTGGTCAGATAACGATGGGCAAAGGCATGGCTGGCACTTTCAAAGGATCCCGGTAATTCACTTAACCGGTTGACAGGCATTCCTATTCCTGCAAAATAACGGACATGAGAATAATCCCCAAGTAGATCCTTCATTTTTCTTATGTAATCATTTTGGATCCGGGTCAGTTCTTCCTCAGTATCCGCTTTTACAAGCAGCGCTTTTCCTTCCAGGTTCCTGTCAAAAGCCGCAAAATGATCGCCCTCGTCCAGTTCCTTCAGTTTTTGTTCAACTTTTACCATACTGCCGGAATATTCGTCATGTGCATGAGTCATGGACTGTATTTTTAGTAAAATAATGTTATACCAGATAGACGACAGATCAATATGAATTTTTTTTGCGATTTCCAAAAGCTCGGAAATTGATTTTGTACCTGTAACCAGATATTGAAAGAAGTTTCTTTTTTCCTCAATGAAATTTTCTTCCACTTCCCTGATATACTTTTCCTTTATTTCCTGCTCCTTGCGCTTTTCCGTAATTTTGTCAGCTAAAAGATTAATTTCCTTCAGAAGCTCTTCTCCACTGATAGGCTTACATAAATACTGACTTACCCCAATCTTAATGGCTTCTTTTGCATATTCAAATTCTTCATATCCGGATAAAATAATAATTTCTGTTAAAGGCAGCTCCTTTTTTATTAACCGGCTAAGCTCCAGTCCATCCATAAAGGGCATTCTGATGTCAGTAATCACAATATCCGGTTTCGTTTTTTGAATAATGGGAAAAGCCAGCTCTCCATCACTGGCTTCCCCACAAAATTCATATCCGTTTGCTTTCCAATCAATATTATTCTTGATACCTTCCCGTATCACGAATTCATCTTCTACCAAAAATATTTTTAACATAACCCATACCCTATACTACAAACTATTGTCCGTAATAAGCGTTTGCCCCATGCTTTCTGAAATAATGCTTATCCTGAAGCTCCGTGGGCGCAGGCGCAACCTTTGGATTAATGGTTTCCGTACGGTAAGCCATTTTTGCAACCTCCTCCAGCACCACTGCATTGTGGACAGCTTCAAAAGGATCCTTTCCCCAGGCAAAGGGGCCGTGATTTTTGCATAAAACAGCGGGAACCGCCATAATATCCTTGTTCATACGCTTAAATTCATTTACGATCAGATGTCCCGTATTTTCTTCATAGGCCTCGTCAATTTCTTCCTTTGTCAGGCAGCGGAGGCAGGGAACCTCTCCGTAAATATAATCCGCATGGGTAGTTCCATAACAGGGAATGCTTCTTCCAGCCTGTGCCCAGCTTGTGGCATAGGAAGAATGCGTGTGGACAATACCGCCAATCTGAGGAAACGCTTTATAAAGCTCAAGGTGGGTAGGTGTATCAGAGGACGGCTTATAATGTCCTTCCACCTTATTTCCCAGAAGATCCATCACTACCATGTCTTCCGGTTTCATTTTATCATAGTCCACACCGCTTGGTTTAATCACAAACAAGCCGGTTTCCTGGTCAATGCCGCTGACATTTCCCCAGGTAAAAGTAACAAGTCCGTATTTTGGAAGCTCCATATTTGCTTCATATACTTTTTTCTTTAATTCTTCCAGCATTTTTCCTCCATTCCGCAGTTATTTCAATGCATCTACTGCTGCGTGCTCAATGGCAAGTCCTTTTTTGTAACGGATCATAAACTGATCAAAGCCTTCCACATCCTCTTTTACAGGCAGAAGCTTTTCTCCCTTTTGTCCCGCAAAAATCTTGTGATTTAAAAAGTCCTGAAGCTCCTCTCCTTCTTCCTTGTTCTGCATATAGGATGCCAGAAGGGCAATTCCCCAGGCTCCGCCTTCTCCGGCTGTCTCCATTACGGAAACCGGAGTATTCATGGCTGCTGCGGCAATTCTCTGTCCTACGCCTTTCGTCTTAAATAAACCGCCATGGCCAAACATCTCGTCTACCTTAACATCCTCTTCCTTAAACAAAAGATCCAGTCCGGCTTTTAAAGCTGCCAGGGAAGAATATAAATGTGTTCTCATAAAATTAGCAAGGTTAAAGGTCTGATCCGCTTTACGCACAAACAAAGGCGCTCCTTCATCAAAGCCGGTTACGGGTTCTCCCGAAAAATAGTTGTAGGAGATCAGGCCGCCGCAATCTGCATCTCCTTCCAGCGCTTTATGATAAAGCACGGAAAATAATTGATTTTTGTCGATAGCTGCTCCAATGCTTTTTGCAAATTCATCAAACAGATTGACCCAGGCATTTAAATCTGAAGTACAGTTATTACAGTGAACCATAGCCACAAGCGCCCCATCCGGCGTAGTAACCAGATCGATTTCCGGATAAACTTTGGAAAGCTCTTTTTCCAGAACTACCATGGCAAATACGCTGGTTCCCGCAGAAACATTACCGGTTCTGACGCCCACACTGTTTGTAGCTACCATACCGGTTCCTGCATCTCCCTCCGGAGGACAAAGCAAAATTCCGGCCTCCAGATTTCCGCTTACGTCAAGAAGCTTTGCTCCTTCCGGCGTTAAGGTACCTGCATTTTCCCCTGCAGATAAAACCTTTGGCAGAATATCCGACAGCTTCCAGCCATAGCCGCAGGGCTCTGTCAGCTCGTCAAATTTCCGGATCATATTCTGATCATAGTTTCCACTTTTACAATCAATGGGGAACATACCGGATGCATCCCCTACACCCAGAACCTTTTCTCCTGTCAGCTTCCAGTGAACATACCCTGCAAGAGTGGTAAGAAAATCAATCTTTGCTACATGCTCCTCTTTCTTTAAAATGGCCTGGTATAAATGTGCAATGCTCCATCTTTGCGGAATATTATACTGAAAAACCTCTGTCAGCTTTGCAGCCGCCTCTTCCGTAATGGTATTCCTCCATGTTCTAAAAGGAACCAAAAGCTCTCCTTCCTTGTCAAATGCAAGGTATCCGTGCATCATGGCAGAAAATCCGATAGAAGCAAATTTCTTTAAAACAACATCGTACTTTTTTTTCACATCAGACGCAAGATCAGCATAACAATCTGCCAGACCGCTCCAGATATCATCCAGAGTATAAGTCCAGATACCGTCTGTCAGTCTGTTTTCCCATTCGTGGCTTCCTGAAGCTAACGGAGTGCCCTTTTCATCAATTAATACTGCTTTTATCCTGGTAGATCCAAATTCAATACCAAGAATTCCTTTTCCCTCTTCCAATAAGTTTTTTACATCCATGCCACTATACCTCCTTATTTATAAAATAATTCTCCAAGCATCAGATCCTTCTTAAAATCTCTGATTTTGGTATCATGATCAATATAAACAGCCTCTATTCCCATTGCTGCTGCAAAATCTCCCATCTGCTCTGCGGTCAGGTCATAGCTGAATGCCGTGTGATGGGCGCCGCCTGCTAAAATCCAGGCTTCTGCACCTGTATAAAGATCCGGCTCCGGAGTCCAGAAATTGGTTGCAACCGGTAACTTTGGCATCGGTTTTTCAACCTTCTTGCAGTTTACATCATTAATAATCAGGCGGAAGCGATTTCCGAGATCAATAAGGGAAACTGCAATTCCTCTTCCCTCTTTTGAAGTAAATACAAGTCTTGCAGGATCCTCACGCTGCCCCATGCTCAGCGGCTGACATTTAATGCTGATGGGCCCGTCTGCAATGGAAGGGCAGATTTCCAGCATGTGCGCTTCCAGGATCCCTTCTTTCCCTTTCACCAGGTTATAGGTATAATCTTCAAGCATGGAAGTACCCTTTGGATTTTTCAGATCTCCTGTCATAATCTTCATCAGACGGACCATGGCTGCAACCTTCCAGTCGCCCTCCGCACCAAATCCGTAGCCTTTTTCCATTAACCTTTGGATGGCAAGCCCGGGAAGCTGCTTTAAGCCTCCAAGATCTCCAAAGTGGGTAACAATGGCCTGATAATTCTTTTCATCCAGAAATCTTTCAAAACCAAGCTCTATCTGTGCCTGAACAGCAACATGCTTTCTAAATTCCTCCGGATCCCTTCCCTCCAGAAGAATATCATACTTCTCATAATATTCATCTACAAGCGCATTTACATCAGATGCGGAAACGGAATCCACACAGGCTGCGATCTCGTTTACAGGATACGCATCTACCTCCCAGCCGAATTTGATCTGTGCTTCTACCTTGTCGCCCTCTGTTACAGCAACATTGCGCATATTATCAGCTACACGCATCACGCGGATATGGCTGCTTTCCACAATACCAACAGCCGTCCTCATCCAGGATGCGATCTTTCCCATAACGATCACATCTGAAAAATGGCCAACCACAACCTTGCGCTCCATGCGCATTCTGGTCACCATATGTCCGTACTCCCTGTCCCCATGTGCAGACTGATTTTCATTCATAAAATCCATGTCAATGGTATCGTAGGGAAGCTCCTCATTAAACTGTGTATGTAAATGAAGAAGAGGCTTTCTGTATTCCTGAAGACCTATGATCCATGATTTTGCAGGTGAAAAGGTATGCATCCAGGTAATAATTCCTGCACAGCTTTCATCCAGATTAGCTTCGTTAAATGTTTTGCGGATCAATTCACTGGTGATCAGTGTAGGCTTCCATATGATCTCATAAGGTAAAATCCCGGATTTGTTTAATTCCTCTACGATTTTTCTGGAATGCTCCGCAACCTTATTTAAACATTCCTCCCCATAAAGATCCTGTGAACCGGTACAAAACCAAAACTGATACTTCTTTTTCTGTAACATGACAAGCCCTCCTTGAAAATAAGATATGTTACTTTCATGGTATAACTTGTATTGTCAACGTTACAAGTTGTTTTTTTTATTTCTGTCTTCACAGGAATTTCCGATCACAAGCTCAGGTTCAATTAAAATATTTTTATTGATATTTTTGTCCGATCCGTTTTGAATAATGGAAAGCAATAAGTCTGCTGCCATTTCCCCAAGCTTTTCCTGTGGATGCAAAATAGTGGTAAGGCAGAGTCCATTACTGTTTGCCATATAAGAATTATCATAACCTGTTACGGAAATCTGCTCGGGAACTTTAATGCCTTCATCATAAAGCGCCTGTATGACCTTCATGGCAATCTGGTCATTATAGCAGACAATCCCATCTATGAAACAGTTTTGTGAAACCATTTTTCTGATGCTGTCATAAGGATGAATCACTCTGTCTTCCGTATAAAACCAGATGACCTTGTCCGGATCATAAGGGATCCCAAATTCCTGCAGCGCTTTTACATACCCTTTATGCCTGTTTTGTCCCTGTACATCATCAGATTTAAAAATCCCTACTATATGCTTATGTCCCGTTTCAATGAGATATTTTGTGATCAGGTAACCGCCCTGGCAGTCATCCATTAACACATGAGGCTTCTTTTCCAGTTGAGAAAAGCAGCCCTGTATAAATACATAAGGAATTCCATATTCCTCCAGTTTTTCATACAAATTGATATGCTTACAGTAAATCTGGCTCTTACTTGGCTCTATGATCACTCCGTCTATATCTTTGGACAAAATCTCTTCCAGAAAAGAAGCCTCACGGCTTCTTGAATTTCTTGTATTTTTTAAAATAATGCTGTACCCTTCTTCTGTTAAGACAGAATCAATCCCCTGTATCACTCTTGGAAAAATATAATCGGAAAGATAGGTAGTGATCACAGCAATATTTTTGGAATTTCCCTTATGATGGGCAGGAACAGTACAGAAAGTTCCTCTTCCATGTTCAGCAAGAACATACCCTTCGTTTTGTAAAAGAGAAAGGGCTTTTCTTACAGTTTGACGGCTGATCTGATATAACACAGATAATTCATTCTCTGACGGAAGCTTATCTCCGGCTTTAATCTGCCCTTCCAGGATCTTCTTTTTTAAATCTTCCATCAGCTTACTGTATTTTAATTCTTTTTGCTGCATGATCATCCTCAATTTACAGATACTTTTTCCGGCTCTTTATCCTTTGAATATAAGATCTTCAAAAGAATCGGCGTTGAAATGGAAGAAACAATGATCAATAAAATAACTGATGTAAAATATACCGGCTCTAACAATCCCACAGAAAGTCCCTTTTGTGCCACGATCAGGGCAACCTCTCCTCTGGTCATCATTCCCACGCCGATCTTTAAGGAATCGTGTGCGTTAAATTTGCATAATCTTGCGACAAGTCCGCAGCCTACTATCTTTCCCACAAGTCCTACCACTACAAAGCCCAGGGAAAACAGCAGGATAGAGCCTGTAACATTATCAATATTTGTTTTTAATCCGATGCTTGCAAAAAATACCGGGCCGAAAAGCATATAGGAATTAATGTCTACCTTTCTTTCAATGTAATCGGAATCATTGATAGAGCATAAGATAATTCCGGCAACATAAGCGCCTGTAATATCAGCAATGCCAAAATATTTTTCAGCTATGTAAGACATTAAAAAACAAAAGGCAAGACCTGCAATCGGAATTCTCCTGGTGTGAGGATATCTTTTATCTACGATCTTAAATATTTTGTAGGAAATGAAGCCAACCACAATGGCAAATACAAAAAACAAAACAGTACTGATGACAACCTGTGCAGGATTGGAATCCGGATTTTTAAAGCCGATCACAAAGGTCAGTACGATAATGCCGATCACATCATCGATAATGGCAGCGCTTAATATGGTTGTTCCGACCCTTCCTTTCAATTTTCCCATTTCCTTCAGAGACTGAACGGTAATACTGACAGAGGTTGCAGTTAAAATCGTGCCTACAAAAACTGCTTTATAAAACTCTTCCGAGCCCCAGGGTGCCATTCCATAATAAAGCATATAAAATAAAGCTCCTAAAACAAGGGGAACAAAAACACCGGCGCAGGCTATTAAAGCTGCAATAGGGCCTGTTTTCATCAGCTCCTTTAAATCTGTTTCCAGTCCTGCTGAAAACATTAAAAGGATCACACCGATCTCAGCCATCTGAAGAAGAAAATCCGTCTGATCCACAAGACCTAAAATGCTGGGCCCTATTAAAAGACCTGCAATGATCTCACCTACTACCTGAGGCGCTTTTAATTTTCTGGCAATGATCCCAAAAAGCTTTGCTGCGATTATAATAATTGCAAGATCCCTTAATACCAAATATGATTCCATTTTAATTGCATCCTTTCCATAGAAATAAACGCCACATTGCTCTTAATAGCGGCGTTTATTTGTTTTTATAAATTTATTCATCCTCGTTTTCTTCATGGGGAAGCGTTACTTCCTCATCATCATCATAAAAATCAAGATCCTGCTCAGGAATATCTTCCATTGCATCATCTATATTTTCAAATTCCTGATCTCCGTTTGAAACCTTTTCCCTTACCTTTGCGATCTGAGCAACCTTTACTCCTTTGTCGAGGTTGATCAGCTTTACGCCGGAGGTGATCCTTCCTAAAATAGAAACATCTTCCATGGGAATTTGAATGATAATGCCGCCGGTTGTGATCATCATAATTTCATGATCGTCATTTACAGCCTTTACTCCTACCACATAGCCGGTCTTATCGGTGATCTTATAGCATTTTACACCCTTTCCGCCACGCTTCTGAACGGTAAATTCATTTAAGTAGGTTCTCTTTCCCATACCGTTTTCAGAAACAATGAGGAGAGAATCTCCCTGATGATCAAGTTGCATGCCTATGATCTCATCTTCATCTCCAAGGCTCATTCCGATCACACCCATAGAAGCTCGTCCGGTACAGCGCACATCTGTCTCTTTAAATCTGATGCACATTCCGCATTTTGTTACCAGGAATATTTCCGTATCTGCATCTGTGATCTTTACCTCGATCAACTCGTCATCATCTCTCAGGTTAATTGCAGCCAGACCATTCTTTCTTACATTACTGTATTCAACAATGTCTGTTTTCTTTACAATTCCTTTTTTTGTCACCATGAAAAGATTTTTATTTTCTTCGTAATCTTTTACAGGAATAATAGCGCTGATCTTTTCCCCCGGATTAAGCTGAAGGATATTTACAATGGCAACTCCTCTTGAGGTACGGCTTCCTTCCGGAATTTCATAAGCCTTAAGCCTGTATACTCGTCCGTAATTGGTAAAGAACATAATATAATGGTGTGTTGTAGTCATCAGAAGATCTGCAATAAAATCATCTTCTATTGTCTGCATTCCCTTAATTCCTTTACCGCCGCGGTGCTGGGATTTAAAATTATCAATGGTCATTCTCTTAATATATCCCAGATTAGACATGGCAATGATCGTATTTTCATTGGGAACCATATCCTCCATGGAAATATCAAAAGCATCATAGCCAATCTTGCTTTTTCTATCATCCCCGAATTTATCGGAAACTTCTTTTATTTCTGTTCTGATCACGCCAAGCAGCAGCTTTTCATCTGCAAGAATTGCCTTTAATTCTGCTATTTTTGCAATTAATTCCTGATGCTCATTTTCCAGCTTTTCTCTTTCCAAACCGGTCAGAGCGCGAAGTCTCATATCTACAATCGCCTGGGCCTGCACATCTGTAAGGCCGAAGCGTTCCATCAGACTTTCCTTTGCAATCTGTGTAGTACGGCTTCCTCTGATAATACGGATCACTTCATCGATATTATCCAGTGCGATCAGTAATCCCTGTAAAATATGATCTCTTTCTTCTGCTTTATTCAGATCATATCTGGTTCTTCTTGTTACAACATCTTCCTGATGTGCGATATAAGCTTTCAGCATATCAAGAATATTTAATACCTTTGGCTCATTATTTACCAGGGCAAGCATGATGATACCGAAGGTATCCTGCATCTGTGTATGCTTATACAAATGGTTTAATACAATATTTGCATTTGCATCACGGCGCAGTTCAATGACGATCCGCATTCCTTCTCTGTCAGATTCATCTCTCAGATCTGTAATGCCGTCAATTTTTTTGAGCTTTACAAGCTCGGCAATCTTTAAGATCAGATTTGCCTTATTTACCATGTAAGGAAGTTCCGTGACAATAATACGGGATTTTCCGTTTGCCATGGTTTCAATGTCCGTTACCGCACGAACCCTTACTTTTCCTCTTCCGGTTCTGTAAGCCTCTTCACTTCCCCTTGTTCCAAGGATAATTCCTCCGGTAGGAAAATCAGGTGCTTTGATAATAGACAGGATTTCTTCTATCTCTGTTTCTTTATCATCTATGATCCGGTTGTCGATAATTTTTACAATGGCATCCACCACCTCACGAAGATTATGAGGAGGAATATTTGTTGCCATACCTACTGCAATACCTGTTGTACCGTTAACAAGAAGATTAGGGTATCTGCTTGGAAGAACGGAAGGTTCCTTTTCTGTTTCATCAAAGTTAGGAACAAAATCTACCGTATCTTTATTAATATCAGCCAAAAGTTCCATGGAAATCTTGCTTAAGCGGGCTTCTGTATAACGCATGGCAGCAGCGCCGTCTCCGTCTACAGAACCAAAATTTCCATGACCGTCAACAAGGGGATATCTGAAAGACCAGGGCTGAGCCATATTTACAAGTGCACCATAAATAGAGCTGTCGCCGTGAGGATGATATTTACCCATGGTATCACCGACGATACGGGCGCTCTTTCTGTGAGGCTTGTCCGGACCGTTGTTCAGTTCTATCATGGAGTATAACACTCTTCTTTGAACCGGTTTTAACCCATCCCTTACATCAGGAAGGGCTCTTGATGCAATAACACTCATTGCGTAATCGATATAGGAGGTTTCCATCGTTTTTTGAAGGTCAACCTCATGTATCTTATCAAAAATATTGTCTTCCATCTTTCTCCTCATTTCTGCGCACGCTTTTTGCGCATGCCGAGTTTGTGTCAAGTACACGCAGACACAAATCTTGCGATTGAAAAATTTTATTTTTCAATCTTTTACCTATATCTTTCTCATTGTCTGTTAAATATCAAGGTTTTTCACAAACTTTGCATTTTCTTCAATAAACTCACGTCTGGGTTCTACTTTATCTCCCATGAGAGTTGTAAAGGTAAGATCAATTTCTGATTCTGCTTCTTCATTCATGGTAACACGGAGCAGAATTCTCTTTTCGGGATCCATAGTCGTTTCCCAAAGCTGTTCCGGATCCATTTCTCCAAGTCCCTTATATCTCTGGATCTTGTTATTCTGATCGCGGCCGACCTCTTTCAAAATATTATCCAGCTCTTCATCACTGTAGGCATACCACACATTTTTATTTTTCTCCAGCTTATAGAGAGGAGGCTGGGCCAAATAAACGTATCCCTGTTTGATCAGCTCCGGCATAAAACGATAAAGGAAGGTTAACAGCAGGGTTGCAATATGAGCGCCGTCCACATCCGCATCCGTCATAATGATGATCTTATGATAACGGAGCTTTGAAATATCAAATTCATCATGAATTCCGGTACCAAATGCAGTAATCATGGCTTTAATTTCTGCATTTGCATAAATCTTATCAAGTCTTGCTTTTTCTACATTTAAAATTTTTCCTCGAAGAGGAAGAATCGCCTGTGTTGCACGGCTTCTTGCTGTTTTTGCACTGCCTCCCGCGGAATCTCCCTCAACGATATAAATCTCGCAATTTTCCGGATTTTTGTCAGAGCAATCGGCAAGCTTTCCGGGAAGACTGGCGCTTTCAAGGGCTGTCTTTCTTCTGGTAAGATCTCTCGCCTTACGGGCTGCATCTCTTGCTCTCTGTGCAAGGATTGACTTTTCACAGATCAACTTTGCCACAGAAGGATTTTGTTCCAGATAATAAGTAAGCTGTTCACTTACAACACTGTCAACCGCATTCCTTGCCTCTGAATTTCCAAGCTTCTGCTTTGTCTGGCCTTCAAATTGGGGATCCTCTATTTTAACACTGACAATAGCGGTAAGTCCCTCTCTGATATCGTCACCTGTTAAATTCGGTTCACTGTCCTTTAAAAGCTTATTTCCTTTTGCATATTCATTAAAGGTTTTGGTAAGAGCGTTTTTAAAGCCAACAAGATGAGTTCCACCTTCCGGCGTATTAATGTTGTTTACAAAACTGTAAGAACTTTCTGTATAAGAGTCGTTATGCTGCATTGCCACTTCCACATACACATTATTTTTCTTACCTTCAAAATACATTACATCTGTATAAAGTGCAGTTTTACTTCTGTTCAGGTAAGTGACAAATTCCTTAATACCACCCTCGTAATGGAATTCCCTTTCCACAGGCTTTTGTCCTTCTTCTACCCTCATATCCTTTAAAATGATATGAAGTCCCTTGGTAAGGAAAGCCATTTCCCTTAATCTTTGTTTCAAAACGTCAAATTCATAAACAGTGGTTTCCTGGAAAATAGTAGCATCAGGCTTAAAGGTAACCTTTGTACCTGTTTTGTCTTCTTCACATTCTCCAACCACTTTAAGAGGGTAACATACATGTCCCCTCTCATATCGCTGCTGATAAATTTTACCGTCTGTATAGATCTGAACCTCAAGCCAGTCGGAAAGAGAGTTTACTACTGATGCGCCAACACCATGAAGTCCTCCTGATACCTTGTATCCGCCGCCGCCAAATTTTCCTCCCGCATGCAATATGGTAAATACAACCTCTACCGCAGGAAGTCCGGCCTTATGATTAATTCCTACAGGAATTCCTCTTCCATTATCTGTTACGGTAATAGAATTGTCTTCATTGATCAAAACTTCTATGGTATCACAATATCCCGCAAGAGCTTCATCAACAGAGTTATCCACAATCTCATAAACAAGATGATGAAGTCCTCTGCTTGACGTTGTTCCTATATACATTCCCGGTCTTTTTCTTACTGCTTCGAGTCCCTCCAAAATCTGGATTTGGTCTGCTCCGTAATCAACGCTGCTCATAAATTATAAACCATACCTTTCTGAAAAATTATGCCATATTGACATTATCAGATATCATTTGTGCAGTTCCATTTGTAATCTTATAAATGCGATTAATTTCAAACCTGTTATTGATAAATTCATCAAGTCCTGTACAGGTAATGATCGTCTGAATATCACCAATACTGTTTAACAGATAATTTTGTCTGTTGCTGTCAAGCTCTGACAGTACGTCATCAAGTAAAAGTACAGGTGTATCCTTTGTCATCTTCTTTACAAGTTCTATCTCTGAAAGCTTAAGAGAAAGAGCTGCTGTCCTCTGCTGTCCCTGGGAACCATATTTTCTGATATCAATTCCATTCACAATAAAAGAAAAATCATCCCTGTGGGGGCCTGTTGAAGTCAGTTTGCTTCTGATATCCTTTTCCTGATTTTCCTTCATTCTCACTTCAAAATCTTCAATGGAAACATCAGGTTCATATTTCACTTCTATTTTTTCTTTTCCACCGGAAAGCCTGCTATGTATCTCTTCTATGATTTCACAAAGCTGCTTTGCAAAAAGCTCTCTTCTTTCTATGATCTTACTTCCAAAGGATACAAGCTGCATATCCCAGATATTTAAGGTTTCCTTCAGGCCGGGATTAAAATACATGTCCTTTAAAAGCTTGTTTCTCTGATTAATAATCTTGTTGTAATGATTTAAGTTATAAAGATAAAAGCTGTCGAGCTGGCAAAGCTCCATATCTGCAAATCTTCTTCTTTCTGCAGGCCCGTTTTTGATAATGGAAAGATCTTCAGGAGAAAAAAATACAACATTAAGAAGACCTAAAAGCTCGGAAGCTTTTTTGATTTTCTGACCGTCAATAGCAATACCTTTAGATTTATTCTTACGAAGATGCATATCCACCCTGTATTCCACATGATCTTTTTCAAGGTAGGTTCTGATATGAGCCTCTTCTTTGTCAAAGCTTACGATTTCCTTATCTTTACTTCCCTTATGGGATTTTGTAGTGGAAGAAACATAAATTGCTTCAAGAATATTTGTTTTTCCCTGGGCATTGTCACCGTAAAGAATATTAGTTCCACTGTCAAAACTGATATTTAAAGATTTGTAATTTCTAAAATCAGCCAATTCAAGAGATTTGATGATCATCTTGTCACCTTTACCTGAGTTCCCTGATATTCAAAAATATCTCCCTCATAAAGTTTTTTTCCTCTTTGAGTTTCAGTTTGTCCGTTTACCTTTACACATCCATCCTGAACAGCAAATTTTGCATCTACGCCTGATTCTACAAGTCCGGAAAGCTTAAGAGCCTGTCCGAGCTTTATAAAATCATCTCTAATTATTATTTTTTCCATTTTTATCCTTTTTAATCTGATCAGTCTTTTTTATGATACTGTTGTAAAATTAACAGGCAGGATCAAATAAATATATTTTTCTGCTGCATCTCTTATAAAGCAGGGAGCCTTGGGATTTACAAGATAAATATCAACCTGTTCATCATCGATCACACGAAGGGCATCTATCATAAATTTAGGGTTAAATCCTATCATGATATCCTTTCCCTGCTTTGTGATATCGATCTCTTCATCCATGCTTCCTACAGTAGAATTGATCTTAAGCTCCATCATACCATCTGTAATATTGATGATGATCGGCTTTTTATCCCCTTCCTTTACAAGAAGGGTTGCTCTGTCAATACACTCCAAAAGCTCTTTTTTATTGATAGTAACCTTTGTCTCATAATCGCTGGAAAGCATTTGATCAATGTTAAAATATTCTCCCTCGATCAGTCTTGAAACAACGGTGGTATCGTCAAATTCAAATACAATATGCTTTCCCGTAAAGAAAATGCTTACATCCTTGTCCGTATCACCTGATAATATTTTGCTTACCTCGTTCAGCGTTTTACCGGGAACAACAACCTTCCTGGAAGGATAGCTGTCCTTTAATTCAATTTTCCTGATGGAAATTCTGTGTCCATCAAGAGAAACCACTTTTAACATGTTTCCATTGATTTCAAATAATTCGCCTGTCATAAGCTTATTATTATCATTGTCTGCAATAGAAAAAATGGTCTGCCTTACCACTTCCTTCAAAGTGAACTGTGAAACAATAATAGAATCTATTCTTTCAATACTGGGAAGATAAGAAAAATCTTCTCCTGATTTTCCTATGATGGTAAATTTTGCCTTTTCACATGTAATATTTGTTTTAAAGGATTTGTCTGTTTCAATGACAACATCACTGTCGGGAAGCTTTCTTACAATATCAAGAAGAATTTTTGCATCCAGAGCGATCTGTCCCTTTTCAATGATCTCTCCTTCGATTACCGTTTCTATGCCAAGCTCCATATCGTTTGCCAAAAGCTTTATTTTGTTTTCTGAAGCGTCAATTAAAATACACTCCAGAATAGACATTGTTGTTTTATTAGGAACAGCTTTTGATACAATCTGTACTCCGTTTAACAAATTCGATTTACTGCATACTAATTTCATTTGTGTATAACTTCCTTTCTTTGATAGAGTAGCGATGTGACCTGGCCTTTGCTATATAGTAATAATAAATTAAGTAATATAGATAATAAGGAATGTTAATATGTGTATAACTCTTTTATTATACTATTTAAGGGCAAAAAAGAAAACGCAATTCATGTGGATAATGTAAATTTTGTATCAGGATAAATAAGAACTTATTCACAATTAAGCTTTTTGATAATAATATCTATTTTTCCTTTAAGCTCATCATTCTTTTCAATATCCTCAGTTATTTTTTCAATACCGTGGATAACTGTTGTGTGATCCTTTTTGCCCACTGCTTTTCCAATACTTTGAAGGGAATCGTCAGTGTATTTACGGCAAAGATACATGCAGATCTGCCTTGGAAGCACATATTCCGTATTTCTTCTTTTTGACATAATATCTTCCGGAGTAATGCTAAAGTGTTCTGCTACAACCTCAACGATCAGTCCTGAAGTGATCTGCTTCTTTTCATTGGGAGAAATAATGTCCTTTAATGCTTCCTGTACGCTGCTTAAATTAATTTCTACTTTATTTAATTTAGAATAGGCGATTACTTTATTAAAGGCTCCTTCCAGTTCTCTGATATTGGATTTGATATTTGTGGCAATATACTGAAAAATTTCCTCATTAATTTCCTTATTATAGTTTTCAGCATTTTTCTTAAGGATAGCCATTCTGGTTTCGTAATCAGGCGGCTGGATATCGGCAATTAATCCCCATTCAAAGCGGGAACGGAACCGTTCTTCTAAAGTTTCCATTTCTTTTGGAGGCTTATCGGAAGAAAGGATAATCTGTTTTCCGGCAGAGTGGAGGACGTTAAAAGTATGGAAGAATTCTTCTTGGGTACTTTCCTTTCCAATGATGAACTGCACATCATCAATAAGAAGAACATCCACTGTCCGATATTTTTCACGAAGCTTTGTCATTTTGGAAGCGTTACCGCTTCTGATGGATTCAATCACTTCATTTGTAAACTGCTCGGATGTAACGTAAAGGACTTTCATATCCGGATTATGCTCTAAGATAAAATGTCCGATAGAATGCATCAAATGTGTTTTACCGAGACCGGCCCCTCCATAAAGATAAAGAGGATTGTAGGCAACGCCTGGTGATTCTGCCACTGCAAGAGAAGCAGAATGGGCAAATTTATTATTTCCTCCAACGACAAAGGTATCAAATCTGTATTTGGAATTAAGGTTTGCATTTTCATAATTAATGTTGTAAACATTGCCGGGCGCTGACATCATTTCATCATCAGCATCTTTTTCCAAAATAAATTCAATGTCATAAGTATGGTTAAACATTTCGGAAACAGTAACCTGAAAATAACTTTTATATTTGGAAGAAATATATTTGAGGGCGTGAGCCTGATCAGAAGGGATCATGATCGTAACAACATCATGATCCACACTGTGAAAACGCAGGGGTTTTACCCATGTATTGTAGGAGATTTCTGAAAGATCATATTCTGTTTTGAGTGTTTCTTTAATTAAATCCCAATTTTCTTTGATGTCCATGCAATACGACCCCCAGATTATAAAACCTTATTTTCTATCCTATATCTTAATATAATTTAATAAAAAATTCAAATTATTTTTAGTTTACATAAAATGTTAGGTATAAATATCAGGTTGTGAATAACTTTTTTATCTTAATGAACAATTTACACAGCCTTGAAATATGCATAAAATTTACTTTTTTTTTACAAAAGATAAATTTATAAAAAGTTATCCACATGTTATGCACATTTTGTGGATATAATTATGTTAATTATCATTTCATTTTTTAACTATATTTAGTGGTTTACATGGAAGCTGTATCACAAAATGTAGATGTAGTAAAAATCACGATTTTTACGGCATTTTTTTAGATTTTTTTATCAGGGAAATTATTCTTATTTTTACTTGACGGACAGCATTTTATTTTATATAATCAATCTGTTATTTTCTAAGAAAGGGCTTATTTATGCTCTTTTACAGGTTTTTTAAATATTTGTTTACCTTATCATAAATTAAGGTTCAAAGTAAAGGAGGTGCATCCGAATGAAAATGACTTTCCAGCCTAAGAACAGGCAGAGATCAAAGATTCATGGTTTCAGAGCCAGAATGAGTACTCCCGGCGGAAGAAAGGTTCTTGCAGCCAGAAGAGCAAAAGGAAGAAAAAGATTATCAGCATAGGCCGCGTCAAGTGGCCTTTTTTTCTACATGGGCAAAAAAATGAAATATAGAAATTCACAATCCTTGAAAAGTAATTATGATTTTCAGACTGTTTACAGAAAAGGCAAATCTTATGCCAACAAATATTTAATCATGTATGTTTTAGAAAATAACGAAGGAATGAACAGACTGGGAATCAGTGTGAGCAAAAAAGTAGGAAATAGTGTTGTAAGACATCGTATCACAAGGTTAGTAAGAGAAAGTTACAGACTACACGAAAATATATTTAATAGTGGTTTAGATATAGTAGTCATAGCCAGAAACAGTGCTTCTCTTGTTTCTTATATGGAAATAGAGAGCGCATTATTACATCTTGCAAAGCTTCATCATGTGATTAAAACAGACCAGGATGAAGAAATCAGAAATATGTAGTATGAAAAAATTGTTGATTTTATTGATCAAATTTTATAGAAAATATCTTTCTCCTTTAAAGCATACGAAATGTCCTTATTTTCCAACCTGTTCAGAATATGGACTTGAAGCTGTTGAAAAATACGGTGCATTAAAAGGCGGTATGCTTGCTTTGTGGAGAATTATAAGATGCAATCCTTTTTCAAAGGGAGGATATGATCCTGTCCCTTAAAATTTGCAGTTTGACCAGTAAGATCAAAAACAGGAGGAAATAAATTGACAGGAATTATTTTGACTCAATATGATGGAGCCATTCTTGGACCGATTGCAAAGGTGCTTGGATACCTTATGGAAGGAATATTCAATGTTCTTGATGCAATAGGAATTCCTAATATTGGTTTGTCGATTATCTTGTTTACGATTGTAATTTATCTGCTTCTTATGCCTTTGACCATCAAGCAGCAGAAGTTTTCAAAGCTTTCTGCCAAAATGAATCCGGAGCTGCAGGCAATACAGAATAAATACAAAAATAAAAAAGATAATGAATCCATGATGGCAATGAATGAGGAAACTCGTGCAGTTTATGCAAAATACGGCGTTTCCCCAAGTGGAAGCTGTGTTCAGCTTTTGATCCAGATGCCTATTTTATTTGCACTTTATCGTGTAATCTATGCAATGCCTGCTTATGTTACCAAAATAGGCGATACCTTCAAGGTTCTTGCAGAAAAGATCGTATCTGTGGATAACGGTGCATTTTTACAGAATTCCGGCATTGAAACCATTGAAAAAACAGTTTCCATGTATGGAAAGCATATTACAGACGGAAATGTTGAAAGCGGTATCGTAGATGTTTTGAATATGCTGTCAACAAGCGATATGGCAAAGATTGCGGATCATTATGATCTGAGCGCTCTTCAGTTTAATGGAGAATATATTTTAAACCAACTGAATGCCAGCGGTGAAGTAATTCAGAGAGGACTTATTAATACTTATAATAATTTTCTCGGTATTAATATAGGAAATTCTCCTTCCTTTATGGTAAGCGAAGCCTGGAATGCAGAGGGCGGAATTCAGTGGCTTATGATTATTGTAGCCCTTATCATTCCTGTTCTTTCAGCAGCTACACAGTGGATCAATACAAAATTAATGCCGCAGGCAGATACCAGCAATTCCAATAAAAATGACCAGCAGAATTCCATGGCACAGTCCATGAAGATGATGAATACCATGATGCCTATCATGTCAGCATTCTTCTGTTATACGCTTCCTGCAGGTATGGGTCTTTACTGGATCGCCGGTTCTGTTGTAAGAAGTATTCAGCAGATTATCATTAACCGTCATATCGACAAAATGGACATTGATGATATTATCAAGAAGAACGAAGCAAAAGCTGCAAAGAAAATAGAAAAGAAGGGTGTTTCTGCTTCTGTTTTAAATAAGAATGCAAATTTAAGTACCAGAAATGTAGGTACCCAAAACAAACCTTCCATGGCCTCCAAAGCCCAGGTAAATACTTCTTCCAAGCAGGAAGTAAATCAGGCTGACGTAACCGCATCTTCCAGTAAAAATGCAAAGCCGGGAAGTATTGCAGCAAAAGCAAATTTAGTAAAACAATATAACGAAAAGAATAATAAATAGGGGGTAATGATTATGGAATTCATTGAAGTTTCTGCAAAAACAGTTGCTGATGCCATTACAGAAGCATGCCAGAAGCTGGAGGTTACCAGCGATAAACTTGAATATGTTGTGGTTGAAGAAGGATCTTCAGGTTTTCTTGGGATCGGATCTAAGTTGGCAATCATTAAGGCAAAAACAAAATCTTCTATAGCGGATATTGCAAAAGATTTCTTAAAGGATGTATTTGCATCTATGAATATGGTAGTTGCCGTAGATGTGAAATATGATGAAGATAATAAAAATCTTGATGTGGATTTAAGCGGAGATGAAATGGGAATTCTGATCGGAAAAAGAGGACAGACCCTTGACTCCATCCAGTATCTTCTTTCTCTTGTTGTAAATAAAGAATCTGAAGAGTACATCAGAGTAAAGGTAGATACAGAAGACTATAGAAAGAGAAGAAAAGAAACTCTTGAAAATCTTGCAAAGAATATTGCATATAAGGTTAAGAGAACCAAACGTCCCGTATCATTAGAGCCTATGAATCCTTATGAGAGAAGAATTATTCATTCTGCTCTTCAAAATGATAAATATGTTACTACTCATAGTGAAGGTGAAGAACCTTTCAGACGCGTGGTTGTTACTTTAAAGAAATAGTCTGCTATAAGAAATGATGTGTGAAAAAATGTCTGGAATATTTATTCCCGGCATTTTTTTCTTAAAAAAATAATTTCAAAATACTCAGAAATGGGGATTATTTATGAATACAGATACCATTGCAGCAATCGCAACTGCCATGAGTAATTCAGGAATTGGAATTATCAGGGTAAGTGGAAATGAGTCTATAGAAATTGTAGATCATATTTTTAAAAACAGTAAAAAAGAAAATTCTTTAAAAAGGTATAAAAGCCATACAATCCATTATGGTTTTATTTATGATAAGGATAAGATACTGGACGAGGTTATGGTTTCTGTTTTTAAAAGTCCCCACAGTTTTACCACAGAGGATACAGTGGAAATTAACTGCCATGGCGGAATTTTAGTTCTTCAGAAAATTTTAGAGCTTTTGATAAAGAATGGAGCAAGATTAGCGGAACCGGGCGAATTTACAAAAAGAGCTTTTTTAAATGGAAGAATTGATCTTTCAGAGGCAGAAGCTGTTATGGATGTTATTTCTTCACAAAATGAAATGGCTCTTCAAAGTTCGGTGAAGCAGCTTCAGGGATCTGTATCTGATAAAGTTAAAGAGCTGAGAAGTGAAATTATTTATGAAATTGCTTTTATAGAATCTGCTTTAGATGATCCTGAGCATATCAGTTTAGATGGATTTACAGAAAGACTTGAAAATAAAATAGAATTTTTAAGCAGTTCTGTAGATAAATTGTTATCTACAGCAGAAAATGGTAAAATGATCCGGGAAGGTATCCGTACGGTGATCGTTGGAAAGCCAAATGCCGGTAAGTCGTCTCTGCTTAATTTACTTGCAGGGGAAGAAAAGGCGATCGTAACGGAAATTGCAGGTACTACAAGAGATATTATAGAAGAAAATATTAATTTGAAGGGAATTCATCTTCATATTATTGATACGGCCGGAATTAGAAAATCTGATGACATAGTAGAACAGATAGGAGTTGAGAAGGCTAAAAAATATACTGCAGATGCAGATCTTGTTATTTATGTACTTGATTCTTCTGTTCCTCTGGATCAGAATGATTATGATATCATGGAAATGATAAGGGAAAAGAAATGTATTATTTTATTTAATAAGACAGATATGGAATCCCTTGTTTCTTTTGATGATCTGAAGGATAAAACAGACGACTCTCATATCATGATCAAGATTTCCGCAAAAGAAAACACGGGAATAGATGATTTTGAAAAAGCAGTGGAAAAAATGTTTTTCCAGGGGAAAATCCGGGAAAATGATGAAGTGATGATTACAAATATGCGGCATAAGGAAGCTTTGCTGGAAGTAAAAGAAAGCCTCCTTCAGGTAAAAAAGAGCCTGGATGCAGGAATGCCCGAGGATTTTTATTCCATTGATCTGATGAGCGCCTATCAGAGTCTTGGCAGGATCATTGGAGAAGAAACTTCTGAAGATCTGGTGAATGAAATTTTTTCAAAATTCTGTATGGGAAAATAACCATTCAGTAACATGGAGGTTAGAATGAAAATATCTGTATTTTATGAACATATTCTTGAAGCTGCAGAGCAAGAACAGATTTCTGTTTCAGAAGTTTTTAAAAAGGCATCTTCTTATGGGATAAAAGGAATTGAGATTGAGAATAAAAGATTGTGGGAGGATGGAGAACAAATTCAGAAATATCTGAAGGAAGCCCATATGGAGATCAGCTGTATTTATGGATTTTATGATTTTTCCCACGGTCAAAAGGTGGAAGATGGAAAGAAAATGGTAGATCTTGCAAAAGAATATCATTCACATAAAATTATGATCATTCCCGGTTTTTTAAAAAGACCAGAAAGAATATTTGTCTTACGCCGTCAAAAGATAAATGCAATGATTTCCGCATTAAATGAAATTTCAAACTATGCCCAGAAAAATGATATTATGATGGTACTGGAAGATTTTGATGACAAAGCAGCTCCTTATTCTACTGCAAAAGGACTTTTGTATTTTCTGGATCATGTGGATCATTTAAAATGTGCTTTTGATACGGGAAATTTTCTTTACAGTGAAGAGAATTCTTATGAAGTGCTTCCTTCCTTTTTAAATGTCATTGGTCATGTACATTGTAAGGACAGAACTTTTTCTTATAAAGAAGGTGAAATTCCAAAGAAAACCATAAAGGGCAGAGAAATGTATTCCTGCGCTGTAGGAAATGGTGTAATTGAAATGAAAAAGATCGTTCATCTGATATTACAATCAGGTTATGATGATTATTTTGCAATTGAGCATTTTGGTTCTTTGTGTCAGCTTTCTGATATAAAGACTTCTGTAGAGATGTTAAACAAATTTGAACTGGAAAGAGAGTAAGCAAATGATAAAAGTAACTGTATGGAATGAATTTGTAGAAGAAAATATGTATGAACATGTGAAAAAGGTTTACCCTCATGGAATTCATACCTGTATTAAAAGTTTTTTGGAAGCAAATGATGACATGAGTGTCAGATGTGTGACATTAAGTGATCCGGATCAGGGACTTTCAGAGGAGATCCTTTCTGATACAGATGTACTGATCTGGTGGGGACATCAGGCCCATGAGGAAGTAACAGAAGAAAATGCAGAAAGAGTAAAACAGCATATTTTAAATGGCATGGGATTTATCCCTCTTCATTCTGCCCATTATTGTAAGGTAATGAGAAAAATATTGGGAACCAGTATGTGTGTCAGATGGAAGCATGGAGAAAAGGAAAAATTGATCTGCGTTAATCCTTCTCATCCTATTGCAGAGGGAATAACGGAACCTATTATTTTGGAGCCGGAAGAAATGTATGGAGAATATTTTGATATTCCAAAACCTGATGATCTTATTTTTATCGGCTGGTTTTCAAATGAAGAGGTTTTTAGGAGCGGTTGTACTTTCTTAAGAGGATGGGGAAAAATTTTTTATTTTCAACCGGGACATGAAGAATATCCTACCTTTTATCAGCCTCAAATTCAAAGGATCATTACAAATGCAGTAAGATGGGCGGCGCCTGTTAATAAAAGAAAAGTAAATTACGATAATGAGGAAGTTTTTTAAATGGAAATCAGAGAAAAAGTAGATGTCTGTGTGATAGGAGCCGGCCATGCAGGCTGTGAAGCAGCCTTAGCCTGTGCCAGACTTTCTTTGGAAACAGTTATTTTTACAGTCAGTGTGGACAGTATTGCTCTCATGCCCTGCAATCCTAATGTTGGAGGATCTTCTAAGGGTCATCTTGTGCGTGAGCTGGATGCTCTTGGTGGGGAAATGGGAAAAAATATCGACAAGACCTTTATCCAGTCAAAAATGCTGAATGTTTCCAAAGGGCCTGCAGTTCATTCCCTGAGAGCGCAGGCTGATAAAGCGGAATATAGCAGAGCTATGCGCAAGGTTTTGGAAAATCAGGATCATCTGACGATCAAACAGGCGGAGGTCTGCGAGCTTTTGTGGGAAAATGTTGATCTGAAAGGAAAGAAAGCAACAAAAAGGATCGTAGGTGTAAAAACTTTTACAGGTGCGGTTTATGAATGCAAAGCAGTTGTTCTCTGTACAGGAACTTACTTAAAGGCGAGATGTCTTTGCGGAGAAGCAATTACCTATACGGGACCAAATGGTTTGCAGGCAGCAAATCATTTAACGGATTCTTTATTATCCATGGGAATTGAAATGCGGCGTTTTAAAACTGGAACACCGGCAAGAATGGATAAAAGAAGTTTGGATTTTTCAAAAATGGAAGAACAGTTTGGCGATCCAAAGGTAGTTCCTTTTTCTTTTTCTACAAATCCGGAGGATGTGCAGATTGATCAGGTTTCCTGCTTTTTAACATACACCAATGAAAAGACTCATGAGATTATTAGAAACAACCTTGACAGGTCTCCCATTTATGCGGGGATTATTGAGGGAACAGGCCCAAGGTACTGTCCTTCCATTGAAGATAAGGTTGTAAAATTTGCAGATAAAGAAAGACATCAGGTTTTTATTGAACCGGAAGGACTTCATACAAATGAAATGTATGTAGGCGGTATGTCTTCTTCTCTTCCGGAGGATGTTCAGCTTGCCATGTATCGGACTGTTCCGGGACTTGAAAATTGTAAGATGGTTCGTAATGCCTATGCCATTGAATATGATTGTATTAATCCAAAGCAGCTTTACCCTACTTTGGGATTTAAGGATGTAATTGGTCTTTACAGCGGCGGCCAGTTTAATGGAAGCAGCGGTTATGAAGAGGCGGCGGCCCAGGGATTAATAGCCGGGATCAATGCGGCAATGTATATTCAGGGAAAAGACGAGCTTGTTCTTGACAGATCAGAAGCGTATATTGGTGTTTTGATAGATGATCTTGTGACAAAGGATAATTTTGAACCTTATCGAATGATGACTTCCAGGGCAGAATACCGTTTATTGTTAAGACAGGATAATGCCGATCTTCGTTTACGCGAAAAGGGTTATCAGGCAGGACTTATTTCAAAGGATCAATATGATGCATTATTGCAGAAAAAAAAGCAGATCGAGGAAGAAATTAAAAGAATAAAGGAAGTTAAAATAGGGGCTGCAAAAGCAAATCAGGAATTTTTGGAAAGACATGGAAGCGCTACCCTAAAGACAGGAGTATCTCTTGCAGAATTATTGTGCAGACCTGAGCTTGACTATAATTCTCTTGCTGAGCTTGACCCGGAAAGAAAAGAATTAGATCCATCTGTGATAGAACAGGTAGAAATTGAAATTAAGTATGAAGGTTATATTGAAAGACAGCTTCGCCAGGTAGAACAATTTAAGAAAATGGAGAAAAAACATATTCCAGACGATATTGATTATGATGATGTATCCAGTCTCCGATTAGAAGCAAGACAGAAATTAAAATCCTTTCATCCTGTTTCTGTAGGCCAGGCATCCAGAATTTCCGGCGTATCTCCTGCAGATATTTCTGTACTTTTAGTTTATCTGGAACAAAAAAGCTCTGCTCACAGAACCAGATCCGATAATTAATTTGTGCCTGCTAAAGAGGCAGGTTTTGAAAAGGCATGGTTATTTTATGGAGAAACAACTAGAAATATTTGAAAAAGATTTAAAGCAGCTTCATTTGGAATTATCAAAGAAACAGATTTTACAATTTATTTCTTATTATGAATTGTTGATTGACTGGAATTCCAGAATGAATTTGACAGCTATTACGGAATTTGAAGATGTTTTAAAAAAGCATTTTATCGACAGCCTTTCTTTGATCAGCGCTGTTTCCGATCTGGCACAAAAGCAGTATGATTTGATCGATGTAGGAACCGGCGCAGGTTTTCCGGGTATTCCGCTAAAGATTGCATTTCCAAATTTAAAGATCACTCTGCTTGATTCTTTAAATAAGAGAATTCAATTTTTAAATGAGGTAATTTGTAAATTGGAGTTACAGGATATAGAAGCTGTTCATGGAAGAGCCGAGGATTTTGCAAAGCCGGATCAGTTTAGAGAAAGATTTGATCTTTGTGTTTCCAGAGCAGTTGCAAATTTAGCAACGCTTTCTGAATACTGCATTCCCTTTGTAAAGCCGGGCGGTTTTTTTATTTCTTATAAGTCTGAGAAAGTAAATGTGGAATTGGAGGAAGCAAAAAAGGCTATTTCTGTTTTAGGAGGAAGCTTCCAGAAGAATATAGAATTTTTATTGCCTCATTCAGATATTACCCGCAATTTTATTGTGATCCAAAAGAAAAATAAAACGCCCCTTAAATATCCTAGAAAGGCTGGATTGCCTTCAAAGGAACCAATTCATTAAAATTTTTCTTTTCTATTTTTTATTTTTATTATATGATGAACTTATGTTATAGAATGCCAGGATGAAAAACCTGTTATGTCTGGAGTAGTAAATGAATACAGATAAACTTGAGGTTCTGCAGGAAATGTATTCCCTGTGTATTCAGAACCGAAAAGAGGAAAAAAAGAAAATACAAACCAATTTAGATAGAATTTCTGAGATAGACGCTTATATAAAATCTATAAAAGAAAGTGAAGAAGCAGATTTTAAAATCTTTTCTCCCAGAAGCTCAGAGTCAATTTATGGTGACCGGATCAGGAAGGCAGAAGAAGAAAAAGAAGAAATAGAAAATGATAATAGAAATCATTATCAAAAAATAAATCAGATAGATAAACAAATTGAACAGCTTACATTTGTTTTAAACAGTACTTCTCCTGCAGAAGACACATATCATAAAGAAGAGCAAAAGCATTTAACTATTTTAGATATTCAGGAAAAGGAAAGACAGAGAATTGCCAGGGAGCTTCATGATTCTTCTGTGCAGGATCTGACACACCTTGTTCATAGCATAGAGCTTTCATCCATGTATATTGATAAGGATCCGATCCGGGCAAAGCTGGAATTGGAAACGGTAATGAAACAGCTTAAGTCTGTTATTGATGAAATGCGGGAAACTATTTTTAATCTCAGGCCTATGTCCTATGATGATCTTGGATTTCGACACTGCCTTGATGATCTTATTATCAACTTAAAAAGTAAGTTTGCAGATTTTGATATTATTATCGATGAGTATAATCTGGATGACTATCAATGGAATACAGATGATAAGCAGACTATAAATATTATTTTACTTTCTATTTACAGGATCATACAGGAAGCTATAATGAATGCATTATTACATTCCGGCGGAAATAAAATTGACATAGATCTTGTTGTTACAGATCATATATGTAATATAGCAGTTACGGATAATGGCAAAGGATTTCTGGTAGATGAAAAGTCAAAGCAAAAAGAAAAGCACTTTGGAATTTCTATTATGCAGGAAAGAGCTTCCTTATTAAATGGAAATATAGATATTCAGTCCCAGATAGGATCCGGTACAAAGGTTAAGATTAGAATTCCTTTAAATAAATTGTAAGAGAGGATTAATTAAAATGAGTATTAAAGTAATGTTAACAGATGATCATGCATTGATGCGTGAAGGGATTAAACATTTATTAGAGTTTGATGGCAGCATTGAAGTAATCGAAGAAGCAAGTGATGGAATAGAATGTCTTCAGAAATTGGAAAAAATTCATCCGGATATTTTATTGCTTGATATTAATATGCCGGAGATGAATGGTATAGAAGTGCTGGAGGAATTAAAAAGAAGAGAGGATCCTTTAAAGGTTTTAATTTTGACAGTACATAGTGAAGTGGAGTATCTTGTAAAGGCAGTTGATATAGGCGCTAATGGTTATATCTTGAAAGACTCCGGTTCTTCTGAATTGAAGCAGGCGATCGATGTTATTATGTCCGGTGAATCTTATATACAGCCAAGTTTACTTCCAGCTTTAAATTCCAGATTGATCAATAGAGATGTCGACCAGGATAAGCTTCGGACATTGACAAAAAGGGAACTTGAGATTTTGACACAGGTTGCCGGCGGTATGTTTAATAAAGAAATTGCTGTGAATTTGAATATAAGCGAAAGAACTGTTAAAAATCATATTTCCAACATTTTCAGAAAGATAGACGTATCGGATCGTACACAAGCTGCTGTTTTTGCTATCAGAAATAATATTGTTAAACTGTATTAATTATTTCAAATTAAAAAAGTTTCATATTAGACAGGTAAAGCGTCATAATATTATGGCGCTTTTCTCTATCAGGGAAAGATCTTTTATATTAAAATGTTTCACATGAAACATTTTGTGTTTTCTATCTATTAAAATACAAGATAATGTTTCACATGAAACATTTCACCTCAAAATCTAGTGATCAGAGCCGTGAAACATTTCAAAATCTTCTATTTTTTCAGTGTGAAACATAAAAAATCAACTTAATTAATCAAAATTAACACACTATATGTAGTAGTAGTTAAAGACAGAAATACAAGATTATTTTTTAAAGAAAATATTATAGATTATAAAAAACAGAAGTGATATAATCATTTAGAATACTTTTTGAGAAGAGAAGATTACCTGAGAGAAGAAGAAAGGTATAGGTAGAGAAATGGGAAGAATTATTGCAATCGCAAATCAAAAGGGAGGAGTAGGAAAAACTACAACTTCTATTAATTTGTCTGCGGCTATGGCTGCAAGTGGTAAGAAGATATTAGTCATTGATACGGATCCACAGGGAAATACTACAAGTGGATTTGGAATTGAAAAAAATGATCTTGAAAATACCATATATGAATTGATGCTAAGCGAATGCTCTATTAAGGAATGTATTTTGAATGATGTCATAGATGGCGTATCTATTATCCCGTCCAATGTAAATCTGGCAGCAGCAGAAATCGAATTGATTGGAATTGATAAGAAAGAGTTTATTTTGAAGAGAGAGGTAGAATGGATTAAGGATAGTTATGATTATATTATTATCGATTGTCCTCCTTCTTTAAATCTTTTAACCTTAAATGCTATGACGACAGCAGACTCTGTTCTTGTTCCAATCCAATGCGAGTATTATGCTTTGGAAGGACTTAGCCAGTTAATACATACGATCAATCTGGTAAAGGAAAGATTAAACCCTGATCTTGATATGGAGGGAGTAGTCTTTACCATGTATGATTCAAGAACAAATCTTTCATCACAGGTTGTTGAAAATGTGAAAAGCCATTTAAATCAGAGAGTATTTGAAACAGTAATACCCAGAAATATCAGATTGGCAGAAGCACCCAGTTATGGTATGCCAATTAATATGTACGATGCAAAATCTGCGGGGGCAGAAGCATATATGTCTTTGGCAGGTGAGATATTAAACAGAAAGGAAGATTAAAAAATGGCGGCAAGGGGATTGGGGAAAGGTCTTGATGCATTAATTCCAAGCGGGATCAATGAAAAATCCGAAAAGACAGAAAAGCAAAAGAAAACAGAAGAAAAATCCGGCGGAGAAACTATTGTAAATATTACAAAGGTGGAACCTAACAGAGAACAGCCAAGAAAAAATTTTGATGAGGATGCTCTGGAGGAGCTTGCGGAATCAATTAAACAATTTGGACTTTTACAGCCAATTCTTGTTCAGGATCGCAAAACCTATTATGAGATCATTGCCGGTGAAAGAAGATGGCGTGCGGCCAAAAAAGCAGGCTTGAAGGAAGTGCCTGTTATCATTAAAAATCTTTCGGAGCAGGAGATCGTTGAAATTTCTCTGATTGAAAATATTCAGAGAGAAAACTTAAACCCTATTGAAGAAGCGCAGGCATATAAGAGACTGCTTACGGAATTTAATCTGAAGCAGGATGAGGTTGCGGAAAGGGTGGCAAAAAGCCGTACAGCGGTTACCAATTCCATGAGACTTTTAAAGCTTTGCGATGATGTGCAGCAGATGGTCATTGAAGGGATGATCTCAACAGGTCATGCAAGAGCGTTGATTTCCATAGAGGATCCTGAACAGCAATATAATATCGCACAACAGATCTTTGATGAAAAGCTCAGTGTGCGTGATGTTGAAAAGCTGGTAAAGAATTTGAACAAACCTGCAAAGGTAAGCAGTAAGAAAGAAACCATAGATAAAAGCCTGGAAGCAGTATACCAGGATATAGAGGAAAACCTGAAACAGAAGTTAAGCACAAAGGTCAGCATTACTTCTAAGGGAAACGGAGCCGGAAAATTAGAGATAGAATTTTATAGTCATGATGATCTTGAAAGATTGATGGATCTGTTATCCAGGTAGAAGAGACAAGCAAAAGAAAACAGAAAGGTAAGGTACTTATAATAAATGAATAATTCCTTTTTAAGCGGAATTGGACTTGCTAATCTTGATATAGGAATTGTGTTATTGGTTATGGCAATCATAATAGTCATATTGCTTATATTGTTGATTGTGAACATATGTTCTATATCAAAATTAAAGAGGACATACAAAAGATTTATGAGAGGCAAAAATTCAGCAAGCCTTGAAAATGAAATTATAGGTTTATTTGAGGATAATAAATTTATCAAAGGGGCAGTAGAAAAAAACAAAAAGGATATCAAGATACTTTTCAATAATTTTGAAAATGCATTTCAGAAAATCGGAATAGTAAAGTATGATGCCTTTAATCAAATGGGGGGACAATTAAGTTTTTGCCTTGCACTGCTGGACGAGAATAACAATGGCTTTATTTTAAACTCTGTACATAGTACAGAAGGATGTTATTCCTACACAAAGCAGATCGAAAACGGTCTGTGTAAAATTTCTCTTGGGCAGGAAGAAGAGCAGGCACTGGAAATGGCAATGTTACGACAAAATGGGGGAGAAAGGAATGAAGCTGTGCAGCGTTGACAAGTTGAAGGGGAATGAAGTTCTGGCGCGCGCAATTATGACATCTGAATTAAGGGTGCTTTTATATGAAGACACAATTTTACGGCCGGAATATATTGAAAAGATCAAAGAGCTTGGAATAAAAGAAGTTTACATTAAGGATCAGGATCCGGTACATGCACAGGAAGTAGTGTTATTAAGATCAGAAACAGAAAGATTTTTCTGTGACAGAGTAAAATCTATCCTGGGAAAGCATACTTATAATAGAAATGCAGAGCTGATGGAATTAAGTCAGACGGCAGATAATATTATAAGTAATATTTTGCAGGAGGATGAGGTTGTAGAAAAAATATATGATATCCGGGAGAGAAGCTCCGATATCTATGAACATTCTATCAGTATCTGCTCCCTGGCAACCTTGACAGCTCTCAAGTTAAAGCTGCCAAAGGAACGTGTGCATGACATTGGTGTAGGATGTCTTTTACATGACCTGGGGTTAAGATATCTGACGATCGACTATACGGACCAGGATGTGGAAACTTTATCTAAGATAGAAGCTGCAGAATTTATGAAGCATCCTGTTTATGGATACTCTGCTTTGAAGGATGAAAAGTGGATCTCAAATGAAAATAAAAATATTATTTTGTATCATCATGAGACCATGGATGGAACAGGGTATCCTCTTCATGCAAGAGAGATCCCTTACGAGGCACAAATTGCAAATGTGTGCGATACCTTTGATGAGATGATCTGTGGAATCGGTATGAAAAGGCGTAAGGTATATGAAGCGGTAGAATATCTGAAGATTTATAAGGGAATTAAGTTTAAACCGGAAATAGTGGACGTCTTTCTGGAATTTACTGCTGTTTATCCTGCAGGAAGCAAAGTGCTTTTAAGTGATGGCAGAACAGGAAAGGTGATCAGGCAAAATAAAGAATTTCCGGACAGGCCGGTGATACAGACCGATAACGACAGTAAAGTCACTGATCTTACCAAAATAAATAACGTATTTATTGAAAAAGTACTTGAATAAAAAAACAATACATAATAACATTAACAATGTTAAAAGGATGGAGGAGATTAGTCATGATAGACATTAAATTTTTAAGAGAGAACCCGGATGCAGTCAAGGAGAATATTAAGAAGAAATTTCAGGATTCCAAATTGGAGTTAGTAGACGAAGTGATCACCCTGGATGCTGAAAGCCGTAAGACACAGCAGGAAGCTGATGAACTGAGAGCAAACAGAAACAAGATCTCCAAGGAGATCGGTGCTTTGATGGCCCAGGGGAAAAAGGAAGAGGCTACTGCAAAGAAGGAAGAAGTGGCAGCAGGTGCAAAGCGTTTAGTTGAGCTGGAAGAAAAGGAAAAGGAATTAGAGGAAAAGATCACAAAGATTATGATGGTCATTCCCAATATCATCGATCCCAGTGTTCCTATTGGTAAGGATGACAGCGAAAATGTAGAAATTACAAGATACGGAGAACCGGTAGTGCCGGATTTTGAGGTTCCCTATCATACAGAGATCATGGAAAAATTCAACGGAATTGATTTGGACAGCGCCAGAAAGGTTGCCGGAAATGGATTTTATTATCTGATGGGTGACATTGCAAGACTGCATTCTGCAGTGATTTCCTATGCAAGAGACTTTATGATCGACAGAGGCTTTACTTACTGTGTACCTCCTTTCATGATCAGAAGCAATGTAGTTACCGGTGTTATGAGCTTTGCAGAGATGGATGCCATGATGTATAAGATAGAGGGAGAAGATCTTTATCTGATTGGAACTTCAGAGCATTCCATGATCGGAAAGTTTATTGACACGATTGTTCCGGAGGCAGAACTGCCCAAAACATTAACCAGTTATTCTCCCTGCTTCAGAAAGGAAAAAGGCGCTCACGGTCTGGAAGAGAGAGGCGTTTATCGAATTCATCAGTTTGAAAAGCAGGAGATGATCGTTGTTTGTAAGCCGGAGGATTCCGCAATGTGGTTTGACAAGCTCTGGCAGAATACAGTAGATCTGTTCCGTTCCATGGATATTCCTGTAAGAACCATTGAATGCTGTTCCGGTGATCTTGCAGACCTCAAGGTAAAATCTTATGATGTGGAAGCATGGTCTCCCAGACAAAAGAAATATTTTGAAGTAGGAAGTTGCTCCAATCTTGGAGATGCACAGGCAAGAAGATTAAAAATACGTGTAAATGGTGAGAACGGAAAATATTTTGCGCATACATTAAATAATACAGTAGTTGCTCCTCCCAGAATGTTGATCGCATTTTTGGAGAACAATCTTCAGGCAGATGGTTCCATCAAAATTCCTGAGGTTCTCTGGCCGTATATGGGTGGAAAAAAGGAAATCAGATAAAAAAGTAAAAATTTAAAAGACTGGAGGTGAGATCCGTGCACAAATATATGCGTTCTATCGGTTTCAGCAAATTGAAAGACCGCAAAGTGTTACAGAAACTTTTAACGAATGTGGTTGTAGAAGGAACGGAACGTTCTTATACTTCCAATGGAGATGATACGCTGCTTGCAGAATTTTGCATGGATTTTACCGAAGGCGATCCCAAGGAAACAGGGGACAGCATAGGAATTGCAGTATGCGGAGAATTTGACAGCGACGATAAATTTACCTATGACTATTATTTTCCCTATTTAAAAGGGACCAATATCAGCTCCCAGGAAGATGTATCTGTGGAAAGGCATGCTGCACAGGAATCATACGCGGGAGTCTGTGATGATGTGCGTATAGGAGTTTCTCTTATTTTTTATCTGCAGAACATGATTCCCTATGTGAAGGCGCAGAATTGCGGTTTTCTTCCTATTAAGGGAACAACCCTGACGCTTACAGCGCTTTCTACAAAGGGAACGATCATGATGCCCATTGTAAAAAGTGAAAAGGATCTGATCAAAAACCGAAAAGTATCCATGAACCGAAGCGAGCTTTTAAACGCTGCCAGAAGGGGAGATGAAGAAGCGATCGAAAGTCTGACCCTTGACGACATGGATACTTATACGGCAATTTCCAAAAAAATCCAAAAAGAAGATGTATTCAGTATTGTAGATACCTCCTTTATGCCTTACGGTGTGGAATGCGACCAGTATTCCATCCTGGCTGAAATTCTGGAATGTCATTTAATGAAAAATAAAGTGACACAGGAAGAGGTTTATATTATGTCATTAAACTGTAACGACATGATATTTGATCTTTGCATCAATAAGGAGGATCTCTACGGAGAGCCTGCTGTAGGCCGGAGATTTAAGGGTGTGATCTGGATGCAGGGACACATTAATTTTCCGGGCTAAAGATGGAAATGGTTGCTATAAAATATAATTTATGTTAAAATATCATAGTGGTTTCAAAAGAGACCACAAATTTGTTCCCATAGTTAAATGGATATAACAAGCGCCTCCTAAGAAAAAGGATATCATGCGCCAAATGATTTTTAAAAATCTGAACTTTGGTTCGAATGGCATCGTGATTTAAGCGTTTTTCTAATGGATTTTCGTCTCTGAATATAAACCGGGACCTTGACCGGAATGCGAAAAACCGCGTAAAATCAAGGAAAATTCATAGTTGTCTCCGTAGCTCAGCTGGATAGAGCGTCCGCCTCCTAAGGGGCAACTAAGTGCAGACCATTTAGTGAGACGCAACTGGATTTTAGAGTTTGCAAAAAGACTAAAATCAATATATAATAACAGAGGCAATTCATCACGCAAGTGATTGGATTCATAAACATGGCAGCCGGAGCCCAAAAGGCTGAAAAGCCCGAAAATACGGCATTTGTTCCCTTAGTTAAATGGATATAACGGGGTCCTCCTAAGACTCTATTGTAGGTTCGATTCCTATAGGGAACGCTCTATTTTAGCGGTAATGAGAGAAAAATCATTGCCGTTTTTTTATTGTTTTGTTGTGATTCTTCATCATAAGGAAGGCGTGGATCTGATACCGGCAAATATTGAACTGTCAGCTATTGAGGTATCTCTGGTGAATGCAATGAGCAGGGAACTGATACTTAAATCTATGGTAGAGAAGCTGAGAGATTTTTATGATTTCATAATCATTGACTGTATGGGAGAGCACTGTAAAACAGTGCTCTGCTTGTTGTATAAGAGAACAATCTTAGTTTTTTCATCCTTTTTCATATTTTTATTATTTTCTTATGGAGCCTGACTGTTATAATATAAGGGGAGGTTTACCATGAAAATCATCAGTCTTGACAGAAAAAGTATAAAAATTAAGTTAGCAACTGCATTTGTGATTACTTCTATAATCCCAATTTTGCTGGTAAATATTATTTATTATTACAATACATCAAAACTTGTGCAGCAGAATGTGGAGAGCATGACAAAAGCAAATCTTGAGCAGACAAAAGTGAGCCTTGATGTGTGGATGGATTCCTATGAAGATATTCTGTTTCAGGTTTATACGGATGACTATATCGTAGAATTGGTTGACAAAATCAATGGTGGTGAGGATGTCGCTAATAACAGGAAACTGCTCAGAAAAACGCTGAGGGGATTATTTTATACAAAAGATTATGTGAAATCAATTGCAATCATTACTGAAAGCGGAGAACTTGCATTTTATGACCAGTTGACGGCATCAACTACACAGACATCGTGGCTGGATAGTATTGTTTTATCCCAGGCGGAACTATATGAAGAAATCAGTAGTGATAATAAAACGCATCTTTTTTCTACCGGAGAAAAAGTGATTTTTGGAAGTAATTCCTGCTATTTGTTTCATATAGGACATCGTATCATTGATTATAGGGATGTGCAGAAAAAATGTGGGATTGTTATCGTAAGTATTGATGTAAAACTTTTGGAAGAAGTCTGTGGAACGCCTGCAGAAAATGGATTGAATTTTATTGTGGATGGCAGTGGGTATCTGGTATCCTGCTCAAATTCAAACGAAGTTGGAAAAAACGTTGTTGCTAAATGTGCAAGTGAAGAAGAAAAAGCAATTGTTTATCAGCAGATTGCAAGGGAGACGGAACTTTTTGCAGACAGGGAATTGTCCATTTATTCGGTGCATGATGAAAAAACGGGATGGGAAATTATCCATGCAACAGATCAGGATGAGCTTGTCCAGGGGCTTCATGTCCAGCAAAAGATGCTGGGTTTTATTATATTTCTTTCACTTCTGGCGGTCTTGCTCATTATGGTCAGCCAAGTGACACGAATGACAGGTTCTATAAAAAGAGTAGTGGAAATGATGAGAAAGGCAGGAAAAGGTGACTTAACGGTTCATGTGGCGTACGATGAGAGAAGACCTACGGAGATAGAGATTATTGCAGAAGAATTCAATTCGATGATGGATAAATTAAAGAAGTCGATCGAGAAGCAGAAAAATGCAGAAATTACAGCGTTGGAGGCGCAGATTAATCCGCATTTTCTTTATAATACATTGGATACGATCAATTGGATTGCCATTGACAAGGACGAGTATGAGATCAGTAATATGATTACAACATTTGCCCGGATATTGAGATATGGAATTTCTGACAGTAATGGGATTGTAAAAATAAAGGATGAAATTGATTGGTTAAAGCAGTATATTTTTCTTCAGCAGATCAGATTGAAAAATACTTTTGAATGTTATATAGATGTGGAACCGGAACTTATGAATTTATCAATACATAAACTGCTTTTACAGCCATTTGTTGAGAATGCAATTCTGCATGGGTTTGAAGGAGTAGACAGGGCACACCGCTTACAGATGTGTATGAAGAGAGAGGATGATTTTATAAAAATAGAGATAGCGGATAATGGCTGCGGAATTTCTCCTGAAAAAGTACAGGAGATGAATGAAGGAATATTTAAGAAAACGGATGATAAAAACCATATCGGTATGGAAAATGCGATTACAAGGCTGCATATGTATTACGGGCAAAATGTAAAGGTTGTGATAGAGAGTGAACAGGGAAAGGGAACGGCAGTAAGGATTTGGATTCCAATAGCAGGAGGTGAGAACATCCATGAAGGCAGTTGTAATTGAAGATGAGATATTGATCAGAGCGGGGCTTTGCAAATTGATGAAAAAGATGTTTCCCGAAATTGAAGTTACGGGTACTGCGGGTAACGGACAGGAAGGGCTCCTTTGTATAGAAAGAGATAAGCCGGATATGATTATTACCGATATCAGGATGCCGGTTATGGATGGCTTGGAAATGATCACAAAAATGCAGGAATCAGGAATATTTCCTAAAATAATTGTTTTGACAGCTTATTCGGAATTTTCCTACGCTCAGCAGGCTGTGAAACTGGGGGTAAGCGATTATATCATTAAACCTGTGGTTGTTCAGGAATTTGTCCGGACGATTCGGAAAATACAGAATCTATATGAGCAGGAACAAAAAAGGACACCGGACACAATGGGAAGCCTGGAAAATATAGTATCGGGTATTTTATATGGAACTTCTATATTGGACGAAGAAATGGAGAGCTTTCTGGATAAAAAATATGGAATTGAGAAAGATATGCCGTTGATAGAGCTGCTCGTCTATCTGGGAGAGAGCTTTGAGGCTGAGCGGGAAAGAAAACGGAAAGAAATGTGTCAGATATTAAAGAAGAAAGAAGTAAAGTACTGTCTGGTAGACATGGAGTATGATAAAGTAATTATTGCGTTGGTCTATGGTTATTCGTCCAGGCGGGAGATAGAACGCTGGTATCAGAATCAGATTTTATTTCAAAACATGGGAGAGAGGAAGCAGAAAGTCAGTTATGGAATGCTGGAAGTATCGGGAGCGTGCGAGATCAGGGAAGGATATCAGAAACTTCTTCCATATATGGACTGGAATATTATTTTAGGCGCGGATATATTAATATCATATCCTCAGATAACAGATGTCCAGACAGAAGTCTGCATTTATCCAGTGGAATTGGAAAATCAGATTAAGGTTGCAATCTGCATGGGAGAAAATGAGAAAGTCAGGGAAATTCTCCAGAGATTTCATAATTATTTTTTAAACGGACATGTTTATTCTCCGAAAGAGATAAAAGAATCTTATGTGCGTTTTCAGTGGTCTGTTTTAAATATTGCAAAAGAAGTTGGCTGCATTGATTATAAAGGCATTGACCAGAAAAAACTTTTGGATTCTATTATGAATGCAAAGACAGAACGTGAATTGGAAAAAACTTTTGAAAGAGTACTCTGCTGCATGAATGTCTCAGATAAGGAAACAGGAGCAGTGAGTCTTGCTGTAAAAAAGGCACAGAGTATGATTCATGAGTTTTATGCGGATGGAATTACATTAAATGAAATTGCAGACAGGTTAAATTTAACACAGGAGTATCTCGGCACGCAATTCCATAAAGAATTAGGGGAAAATTTTAGTACTTATATCCGCAATTACCGCTTGGCAAAGGCAAAAGAGATGTTGATAGGAACACAGCTCAGGCAATATGAAATATCGGAAAAAGTGGGATATGCAGATGCGAAGTATTTTGCCAGGGTATTTAAAGAATGTGTTGGCATGTCGCCTGCCGAGTATAGAAAATCGAATCGATAAATTGGCTGAACAGATCTATGCAGTCAGCTTAGATTATTTATCCTTTTTCATTTTTTTACCGTTTTGGAAAGAAATAAAAAGCAGTATGATGGATTCATCAAGAGGAACACTGACTATGGAAAAGGGTTTCAGTAAGGAGGAAAGTAATGAAAAGGAAAAAAATAATCGCATTATTTGCAGTTTTAGCAATGACTGCAAGTTTGGTCGCAGGATGTGGATCATCAGGAAATACTGGAGATTCCGCGGCATCAGTTGATGAGGGAACAACAGCAGGTGAAGAAGCATCGGTTAATGAAGGAAGTGAAGAGGAGCCTGCTCCGGAAACAGAATCTTCTGGTGATGCAGAGGCAGTAACAATCTGGTATTATTGGGAGACGGAAGGTCATCAGGTTGCATTGGATCAGGTCATCCAGGAGTATAATGCATCACAGGGCAATTATGAAGTTACGGCTAAGTATGTGCCATTTGCAGATTTTAAGAAACAGTTATCCATTGGCGCATCAGCTGACGAACTGCCGGATATTGCCATTTTGGATTCACCGGATCATGCATCTTATGTGGAAATGGGAATTTTTGAAGATATAACCGGAAAATTTGATGTTGGAAATTATTATGAAGGAACCGTAAACTCCTGTACAGTAGATGGAAAATTATATGGCGTGCCGTTTGGGGTAAATTGTCTGGCTCTGTATTATAATGAGGATATGCTGAGCGAGGCAGGCTGTGAAGTTCCAACTACATGGGATGAATTAATGGCTACAGCAAAGGCACTGACAACTGACAGCGTTACAGGACTTGCTCTTTGCAGTGTACAGAATGAAGAAGGAACATTCAACTTTGTTCCATGGCTTTGGTCAACAGGAGCTACTTCTTATGACATAAATAATGAAAATGGTATCAGAGCTTTATCATTTATTCAGAGTTTGATCAATGAAGGAGTAATGAGTAAAGAATGTATTAACTGGACGCAGGGTGATGTTATGAACCAGTTTATTGCAGGTAATGTGGCAATGATGGAGAATGGGCCATGGCAGATTCCTACTATGCAGTCAGAGGCTCCTGATCTGAACTGGAAAGTAACCCTGATTCCGAAGGATACTGACTATTCTTCTGTACTTGGAGGAGAGAACTATGCAGTGATCAATGGCGGAAACGTAGAAGGTGCCTTAGATTTCCTGACTTATGCGACATCTGAAGAGAAGGTTAAATTCATGATGGATAAATTTGGGTATATCTCTGCGGATAAGACGATTGCAGAGAATCAGTTTGAAGCAGATTCTCCTTATCAGCCATTTGTTGAAGAACTGAATTACGCAATGCCAAGAGGCCCGCTGGCTGAATGGCCGAGTGTATCTGATGCGATTTCACTGGCATTCAATCAGGTGATCACAGGAACGGCAACACCGGAAGATGCGGCAGCGCAGGCACAGGCAACAATTGATGGTATTGTAAAATAAAAATGGGAGATAGCTGCCACGCAGAGGGTTACACATTATATTCTGTGTGGCGGCTATTTTTATACTCTAAAGGAGGTGCTTTCATGAAGAAAATTAAGAAGATGTTCCGGTATGAAAATGTAGGGATACTGTTTGTTTTTCCGGCTTTTCTGTATATGTTGGTTTTTGTTGGTTATCCAATCATACGCAATATCATTCTGAGTTTTCAGGATGTAGGTGCAGGTAATCTTGTCCGGGGAACAAAGAATTTTATCATGTTCGATAATTACTTAGAGCTTTTTAAAGACAGTGTTTTTAAGACTTCTTTATCCAATACACTGAAATATACGATCCTGTGTCTGATTTTTCAGTTTATGATCGGGTTTCTCCTTGCACTTTGCTTTAACCAGAGATTTACGCTGGCCAAACCGATCAGGGGAATCTTACTTGTGCCATGGATGATACCGGTTACGGTTACGGCATTAATGTTTAAACTTTTGTTTGCAACTGACATTGGCGTTATCAATTTTATTTTGAGAAGCCTTGATTTGATTAATAAAAATATTGAATGGCTGACCACTCCGGGAACGGCAATGTTTGCTTTGATCTGTGCGAACGTGTGGATTGGAATTCCGTTTAACATGATACTGATTTCAACCGGTCTCACAACAATTCCGAAAGAACTGTATGAGAGCGCATCTATTGATGGTGCCAATAAGGTGCAGACGTTCTTTAACATCACGCTCCCGTTATTAAAGCCAACGATTGAATCAGTGCTGATTCTTGGCTTTATTTATACTTTTAAAGTATATGATCTGGTATATGTTATGACAAGCGGAGGCCCGGTTAATTCAACTCATATGTTATCGACTTATTCTTATAAGCTGTCGTTTGAAATGTTTAAGTACAGTAAGGGATCTGCTGTTGCCAATGTCCTGCTAGCAATCCTGCTGGTAGTTGGTATTTTCTATATTAAAGTCACAACAAGCGGGGAGGAAGAATGATGGATGAGGAAAAGAGATTAACAAGAAAAAAGAATATTCTGCTTAGTGTTGTTTCGGTAGTGATCTTATGTATTCTTCTGTTTCCGCTTTATTGGGCGCTTATTACTTCTCTGAAAACAGAACAGGAAATATTCCGGAATCCGCCGACTTTCTATCCGCATGTCCTTAATTCAAAATCTTATGCGGCACAGGTGGAAACCGGTGATTTTAATATGTTCCGTTCCTTTGCGAACAGTTTCCTGATATCGGTCGGGGCTACTGTGATTGCAGTTTTGCTGGCTGTGCCGGCTTCTTATGGAATTGCGAAGTATCACTTCAAGGGAAGAAAAATCATGCTGTTGTCATTTTTGGTCACACAGATGCTTCCGGTATCAGTACTCCTGACACCCATGTTTATTATGTTTAAAAATATGCATGTATATAATACATGGGTTGCGGCTGTACTGGCGGATGCAACAATAGGAATCCCTTTCTCGGTTTTGATATTGAAGAATTATTTTTCATCTATACCGAAGGATTTGGAGGAAGCGGCTTATCTGGATGGATGTAATAAATTTACCGCTTTTATCAGGATATTAATTCCGATTGCAAAACCGGGGGTTATGGTCTGTGCGATTTTTTCCTTCCTTTATGCATGGGGGGATCTTGCATATGGAATGACATTTATTTTAGATCAGGAAAAACGTCCGATTACAGCTGGGATATTTAACTTTATGGGACAATATGGAACGAAATGGAGTTATCTGACGGCTTTTGCAGTAGTGACCATTATTCCGGTGGCATTGATATTCATTTTTATGCAGAAGTATATTGTAAGTGGTATGACAAGTGGGGCAGTCAAAGGATAATATTTGATTGGAGGATGAGATATGCTGGATTTAAAAAAAGAAAAATTGATTTTTCATTATGATACGGAAGAAGTGTGGATAGAACCATGGGGAGAGAATGCGCTTCGGGTTCGTGCCACAAAAGAGCATAAAATGCCGGAAGAAAATTGGGCATTGCATGAGCGGGGAAATGTTGACTGTGAAATTGTATATACAGAGCAGGGAGCCAGGATTATCAATGGTAAAATATACGCTGAAATAACAAAGCTTGGAAAAATCATGATTTATAACTCGGACGGTAAACTGCTTTTAGAAGAATATTGCAGAAACCGGAGAGATATTCTGGATAGAAAATGTAGTGCAATTGAAGTGGAGGCACGAGAGTTTAAGCCAATACTGGGAGGAGATTATCATCTGACTATGAGATTTGAATCCGTGGACAGGGATGAAAGGATTTACGGAATGGGGCAGTATCAGCAGCCTTATCTGAATCTGAAAGGTTTAGACTTAGAATTGGCACATCGTAACTCACAGGCAAGTGTACCTTTTGCCATTTCGTCTTTGGGATATGGATTTTTATGGAATAATCCGGGTGTGGGGCGCGCGGTGTTTGGAAAGAATATCATGAGTTTTGAAGCATATTCTACCAAAGTTTTGGATTATTGGGTAGTGGCGGGAGATACGCCTGCAGAAATTGAAGAGGCATATGCGGCAGTGGCTGGAAAAGTTCCTATGATGCCGGAATATGGGCTGGGTTTCTGGCAGTGTAAACTCCGTTATCAGACACAGGAAGAACTTCTGGAAGTGGCGAGAGAATACAAGAGAAGGAATCTGCCGATTGACCTGATTGTTATTGATTTCTTTCACTGGCCGAAGCAGGGAGAATGGAAATTTGATCCGGTATATTGGCCTGAACCTGATGCCATGGTTCGGGAGCTGCAGGAGATGGGGATTGAATTAATGGTATCTGTCTGGCCGACAGTGGATAAAACCTGTGAGAATTATGAGGAAATGCTGGAAAAAGGATTTTTGATCAGTACGGAGCGAGGAGTTCGTGTAGGGCTGGATTTTCAAGGTGCCACGATCCATTTTGACGCGACGAATCCGGGAGCAAGAGAATATGTCTGGGGCAAAGCGAAACAGAATTATTATGAGAAAGGGATCAAAGTATTCTGGCTGGATGAGGCAGAACCTGAATATACGGCATATGATTTTGATAATTACCGCTATCATATGGGTACAAACCTTCAGATTGGAAATATTTATCCGGTTGACTATGCAAGAACTTTTTATGAAGGAATGGAAAGAGAAGGACAGAAGAATATTGTGAACCTTCTTCGGTGCGCATGGGCAGGCAGTCAGAGGTATGGGGCGCTTGTCTGGTCAGGAGATATTGCATCAAGTTTTGAAAGCATGAGGAATCAGCTTGCAGCAGGGCTGAATATGGGAATTGCAGGCATTCCATGGTGGACAACAGATATAGGGGGATTCCATGGTGGAAATCCGGATGACCCGAAATTCAGAGAACTTTTTGTGCGTTGGTTTGAGTGGGGAACTTTTTGTCCGGTCATGCGTCTTCATGGTGACAGAGAACCAAGACAACCGCAATATGGAACCACAGGAGGAGCAACTTGCTGCTCCGGTGCGGCGAATGAAGTATGGAGTTATGGAGAAGAAGTTTATGGTATCTGCAAAAAATATATGGAATTAAGGGAGCAGATGAGGCCATATACAAGAAGGATCATGGAAGAAGCGCATAGAAAGGGAACTCCGGTTATGCGGACACTTTTCTATATGTGCCCGGATGATTCGGTCTGCTGGGAAACAGAAGACGAATATTTTTACGGACCGGATGTACTGGTGGCTCCGGTTCTTTATGCCGGACAGCGCAGCCGCACTGTTTATCTTCCAAAAGAAGAACGCTGGATTGACTATACAACCGGAAAGGAGTATGAAGGAGGACAAACGATAAAAGTAGATGCACCGTTAAATACTATTCCTGTGTTTATTAAAAAAAATAGTAATATTTTTGGCAAGGAATAGGAAATTTGTTAATACAGAGGTGCTTTATTTTACTTATTATGGGATGTGATATTGCAACTTCCAGGGCTTGAAATTTACCCTGACCGAAGGAAAATTTATCGGGATTGCAGGGAAATCAGATTGACAGCCAAGGAATTTGACATCTTGTGTTATCTTGCCGTAAATCAGGGCAGGGTGATGACTTACGGACAGATATATGAGCAGGTTTGGGGTGATTATGCACATGATATTGAGAATAATACTATAGGCTATCACATCTGTCACCTGAAAGAAAAGTTATTTGCCTCTTCAACCTGTTCACTCTTTAATATACGATGTATGAGGAGTTTAACCGGCTCCTGATTGAGAAGAAACAAGCCTATGCAGAGTATCGTCAGGTGAAGAAAGAGATGCAGGAATATCTGATTGCCAAGCAGACGGTTGAGACGATTCTGAATATCGACAGGAAGAAGGAACAGGAAAAGAAAACAGTTCGATAAAAGCATGAGCCACGACTCTTACTCCGATAGTGGAGAAGTCGTGGCTCGTTTTTTTATATAAAGGGAACGGGCAAATCAAAGGAAATCCAGTCCTCGCATGCTAAAAATGGCGTAAGGTTCCGTGTCTACCGGTGTATTTGGGTGTAAATCTGTGATAAAAATAGTCGGAACCGATGATCAGTCAGTTCCGACTATGTAAAAGGGCGGCTCACCGCCGCCCTCATCGTTAATATTCAGTGCTCAACAGAAAATCTGCAATATGCATACTTTTGATTCCCTGGTAATTGCCTCCGGCAAATTCATCGGTTCTCAAAACGTACTTCGGATAGTTATCCCGGATTTCCAGCAGTCGTTCATATTCGCGCTTTTCTGTTTTTTCGGATTTAATTTCCTGTGTGACTTGCACATACAACCGGTCATTCTGCTTCTGCGCCACAAAATCAACCTCACCGTCTGGTGTTTTCCCAATCGTCACGGTATAGCCTCGTCTGCAAAGTTCCAGATACACCACATTTTCCAGACTGGAAGCGACGCTGTCTGGTGTATAGCCCAGCACGCTGTAACGCAAAGCGGTATCGGCAAGATAAAACTTCTCCTGCGTTTTCAGAATTTCCTTTCCGCGCATATCGTATCGAGAACAACGATGAAGGAGATATGCTTTCTCCAGCTTTTCCAGATAACTGTACACCGTTTCATTGTCGATAGAACGATGCTCCGATTTCAAATAATCAGAAATTGATTTTGCCGAGAATGAATTTCCTACATTCGCAAACGTGTACCGAACCACCCGTTCCAGCTGGTCGATCTTACGAATCTGGTTTCTCTTTACGATATCCGAGAAAATCGTAGAATTATAGATATCCCGGACAATCGTATAAACCTCATCCTGTGAATATTCTCGCAGATGTGTTGCAGGGAAGCCTCCCAAGCGGATATAATCTGCCAGTTCAGCATGGATATCCTTTACCTGTGTATACTGCTTTTTGAATTCCAGATATTCCTGAAAAGAAAGCGTATAGATCTGGAAGGAAACATATCGTCCGGTCAGGTAAGTCGCTATTTCCGAAGACATCATTCTGGAATTGGAGCCTGTCACATAAAGGTCAACATCATAATCCGTTGCCAGGGAGTTTACTACTTTCTCCCAGCCTTCAATTTCCTGAACCTCATCCAGAAAGAGATACGTTCTCCCAGTTGGATTTAGCTTTTCTTTGACAGCCTTGAACATATCCTTCGCTGTCATATCCTCATAATCCATGGAATCGAAACGCATACTGACAATCCGCTCAGATGGAATGCCATGCTCCTGTTGCAGCTTCTCCATGATCATTTTAAGAACTGTGGATTTTCCGCAGCGGCGAACACCCGTCAACACTTTTACAAAAGGTGTGTCGGTGTATGCCATAATCTTATCGACGTAGAGCGGTCTGTTTATCATAGGAACCACCTCCATGATTCCATAATACCGCAGACGAATCGAAAAATCAATAGAAGTTGCGATTATAAACCGCAACTTCTATTGATTTTCATTGATTTTTTCGGATTGTGTCGAATTCTGCTCTTTTCAGTTGCAATTTGCGCCGACCGCCGGTCGGTGACGCGTTGGCCAGCGGTCGCTCGGCGCTATAAACGGTCGACTGTTTATTTGTTATTTTTGATGTTAATCACCACTGTATAGTGCTTGGTTGCACGCTTCGTGATAGCATTTGCAGAAACTTCATCATTCAGAAAATGGCAGGAGCAGTGGATCTTGTGTTAAATGATCAGAGTGTAAGCCGCCTTCATGCAAGAATATCAAGGGATGGAAACCGGTTCTTTATTACGGATCTCAACTCGACGAACGGAACCTTCCGGAACGGGATGCGGTTAGAACCAAATGCGTCGGAAATCATCGAACCCGGAGATGAAATCGGTATCGGAAAGCTGAAATTTATTTACAGGTAGAAGCGAACACTTAAGGAAATGCTGAATAAAGCAGCTACCGAAACACTATTTCCGGATATTTCGATTAATCTTCTCAAACTCCCTTCCTCCCAGGGTATTGTGGGTGAGAAGTCTTTTGTTGCTTCCCGCTGATGCATTTTTCCGGTATTGTCCAGGGGTACAGCCGTTATGCTGACGGAACTGTCTGCAGAAATGCTCTACATTATTATAACCACATTGCTCGGAAATGTCGCGGATGGAGTATTCGCTGT
>Ga0129315_1000115_pt1 | contig 85628 bp, 85 predicted proteins | sample Cm827metagenome_FD_94432 | JGI IMG/M metagenome (GOLD analysis project Ga0129315, IMG submission 94432) | Eastern black-and-white colobus group fecal microbial communities from Wisconsin, USA - Cm827 metagenome | ecosystem: Host-associated > Mammals > Digestive system > Large intestine > Fecal... | reverse complement strand
TCTACTATACCTTTCAGACTAGCACTGGTGTGGTGGTCTTGTTTTGATGTCTAATTTTCAACCTGTATAAAATTTTCAAAGTTCTTTCATTTTAGCCTTGACTTTTTATTTGCAGGCTGTGTTGTTCAATATCCTGAGTACATATCTGGCCATTCTCTCAAAAAAATCACGTTTTTCCTTCCAGGGCATATTTACAACATATCTGTCTATGTCAATCTGCTCTCTCTTTCCTGTTACTATGTATCGCACATCAAAATGAAAAGCCTCTTCCAGTATTGACAGTTTCTCACATGAAATTGCAGAATCTCCATATTCGTATCTCTGATACTGCTTTGTGCATATACCAAGAGCATCCGCAACATCATCCTGAGACAGTGCATTCTCTTTTCGTATCTTTCTCAGACGTTTACCCATATTCTTTTGATATTCCTGGTCTTTATCGTTATCGTTCGACATATTACTCCTTCCATTTCATCCATAATAGAATACTATTTTCTTCTATAAATCAGAACCGAGTAATATGTGGAAGATTTTGGACATATTAGCGTGATTTTTTCCAGATAAAACCAGACACCCAACACATATCAGTACTTTTTATCATTTGTACCAAGGACAGATTATGGGGATATTTTCCTATATTCTGTACCTTTTCTGTATGTTATTACTACATTGCTCTTTTTTGCTGCCGTAATGCTTCCATATCTGTAGAGTACCTGCTGGCTTTTTCCTGATCATGTTCCTTTCCACGGCAGTTCTCAAATATCTTCATATAAATTTCATCCACCACCCCTACGATTTCTTTCTTGCATCTCACACATGTAATCTCAACACTGCAATTTCCCGCCACCTTAAACAGCTGCTTTCCGCAGGACGGGCAGCCCACATATCTCATCTTAACTCTCTCAGTCATCATCAAAGTCCTCCTGACATTGTACAAGTTGCGTACCATTCAACGGATAAGGGAAATGAAAACCATTGATGATTATTTTCTCTGGATAAATGAGTTCCGATGTGCCGAAGTCCGCACCATTCATCCGTGACCTTCTTGCTGATCTTTTCGACTGGTATAACACCATTAAAAAGCTATCTCTCCTCCATAAACCACATATTGTTGTCCTCATAGAAAAGATGGCTCTCTTTTCCGTCAACAATACAGGTATAACGTATTCCGGCTCCGCCTGCTTTCAGGCTTGCTGCTCTTCTTACATCTGTTACTTTCTGAATCTCATATACATGGCCATCCTTCCAGATAAAGCTCCTTGGCAGAAGCCTTCCGTCATTTGTAAATTCAGCCATGACATTTACATATACCTTGCTGCTTTCCATAATAGTTCAATCCCTCCTGTCTATCCAAAGTACCCATGCGGATGTACCGTATGATCAGACTTTGCATCACATGCTGACAGTATTCTGTCGCGGTACATAAGCCCTCTCTGGACACTGTAAAATCCAAATCTTTTGCGGATAATATCAACCGTCTCATCCATTTTCATCTGTTTTTCTCTTGCCTGCGGATCCATGAATATATCCAGCTGCTCCCAGAAATAATCTGTCACAAGATCCGTTCCACGTATTCCTATGCTCCGCAGTGGCTTTTGAAAGAACTCTGGCCGGCTGCTTTTCAGTTCCTTATCATCTGCCGGTAGTCTGTAACTTTTCTTATAGAGCTTATATCCGGCTTCTGCAATCTCCCTGGTAATGTTGCTCGCATTTTGGAGCTTTACCTGTTTGGAGAAATGAAACAGATCCTTATCCCTGATGCTGATTTCCACAGTCCTACATCTGAAACCATTCTCCCGGAGTCTTGCCGCTACACTTTCTGCCAGAATGTATAACACAATCCTGACATCTTCATCTGTTTCCATATCCCTTGGCGTTGTTGTACTGTTGCCTACGGACTTGACCGGAGCTGATGTGTTTTCCAGCTTTACCGGAGATTCATCATATCCATTAGCAAAAGCCCACAGAATACTTCCCATCTTGCCAAGTTTTCTGACCACCAGCGTTTCATCAGATTTTGCCAGATCCCCGATGGTCCGGATTCCCATGCTATATAACTTTTTATTCGTTGCATTTCCCACATATAACAGATCAGAAACTGGAAGGCACCAGGCTTTTCTCTGAAACTCATCCTCATACATAGTAGTAATGGCATCCGGTTTCTTGTAATCCGAACCAAGTTTTGCAAAAATCTTGTTGAACGACACACCCACGCTCACCGTAATGCCAAGCTCTTTTTTCATCCTGCTGCTTATTTCCTGTGCGATATGAAATCCGTCTCCCTTGAGAGTTGCGCTGTCTGTCACGTCCAGCCAGGACTCATCAATTCCGTATGGTTCCCTCTTATCTGTATAGTCAGCATAAATTTCCTGTGCCATTCTGGAAAATCTGAGATACAGGTCCATCCTTGGGGGAAGAAATGTTATGTCCGGGCATACCTGTTTTGCCTGCCATAATGCCATTCCGGTTTTTACACCATATCTCTTGGCTGTATAATCAGCGGTCAGCACAATTCCATGTCTCGCCTCAGGATCACCGCCTACTGCTACAGGCTTTCCCCGAAGCTCCGGATGATACAGAAGCTCTACTGATGCATAAAAACAGTTACAATCACTATGCAGTATTGTCCGGTTCATTGAATCACCTTCTTTCCTGCTGCCGGATGATATGCCATCCGTCTACATGGCATAATATAATACTTTTTATATTGCTATTCAACGGTAATTTATTGCATATTATCAATATTGTTGATATTTCTATTGCTTTTTAAGGATTCCTGTGCTAAAGTTGATATATCCCGCATAGGGAGATCATACCTGATATGATTACTTAGAAAGGCATAATACTATGAAAGATTTAGGAAAGACCATTGCTAAATACAGAAAAGAACACAAGCTGAACCAGAGCCAGCTTGCAAAAGAACTGGAAAACTATGATATCTATGTAAAGCAGAATTCAATCAGCGCCTGGGAGCTTGGCACAGCAACACCAAATGCCAGACAGTTTCTCGCCTTATGTGAAATTCTTGAAATATATGATATCTATACAGAGTTTGTTGGCCAGAGTCCTCTTAATCCATTCCGGAACCTGAATGAAAAGGGAATGAACAAGGTGCTTGAATATATCAGCGATCTGGAAAGCACCGGCAACTATAAACCGGCAGAGATCATTCCTATCCATGTGATCAGGGAAAGAAAAGTTTTTTACAACACCGTTTCCGCTGGTACCGGCTCTTTTCTTGATGGTGACGAATATGAGATATTCTCCTCTCCTGACATTCCGGAGGCTGCCACGTTTGGCGTATATGTAGATGGTGACAGTATGGAACCTAAATACCATAATAAGGATCTCATCTGGATTGAACAGACAGCATGCCTTGATGATGGCGAAATAGGTATTTTCTATCTTGATGGAAACGCGTATGTGAAGAAATTTCAGAATAACAGACTCGGAACCTACCTCATATCCCTGAATAAAAAATATGATCCGATTCCGGTTACAGAGAACAGTTCCTTCAAAATATTCGGCCGTGTTCTTTCATAAGTCCTTTTTTGTGACACTTAAAACTGTAGGATTATTATAGCGGAACAGACCTGAACAATTCTGAATTTGGAGGTGCATATATATGAATACTGATATGGATATAGACATAAACACTGTGACAGACACAATTACTTGCAGACTTGTTGAAGCCAGGGCAGATCTTGGCATTACCCAGAAAGAACTTGCATCAGCAACCGGCATCAGCCTGAAAACCATTGCTAATATCGAGTCAAAACAGCATATTCCTTCTCTGCTATACGCCATGAGAATTGCAGATTTTTTTCACAAACCGGTAACAAGCCTGTTCTGCTATCATCCTGGTGTTCAGCAGACTCCCTCTAAAGGAGATGATCTGAATGAATAATAAAAAAATGTTAGATTTCCTGTGATTACTATATCGACGACCGGATGCTGCTTCTGGAAAATGCAAAGGCATAGAACCTGTGATGGGTGCTATGCCTTTGTGCTTATTCTGTAATATTCAATTCCGTTTCTTCTCTTTTATTTCTCCGTAAAGAATAGATGACATCATAATATGTAGCCTCACTAATCATCCAGTTCCCAAACAACTGTCACTGTATCTGTAATATCAATATCATTCGGTTCTATATCCATGTCATAGGATTCTGAATCACATTCCTCAGGCTCACAACATCTGAGTGACATTTCCTGTAATGGTCTGGTCACAAATTCCATCTCTCCCCATGAATAATCAATATTTACTATCTGCCCCAAATTTACTCCGGCAGCGGTTGCAAGTACGGATGCCTTTTTCATGGAATCTTTTACTGCTGCACCCAGGAGCTCATTCTTGCTCTGTTCTGTATCTGCCACAGTATATTCAATGGAAAACTCTGGTGATAACGAACAATGAGCCAGTGCATACAGTATTTTTCCTAATCGCTGATTATCTGCCGGAAATTCCAACTTCATCCGGTGCACATATTTATATCCCTGAAATCTGCTCTTCCAGCTTTTGTCTCTGGCCTGATAACTTTCATATTCTGTATCTATATTAAAATACAGCGTTTTCAGGTCTTTTCTGTTATATCCCAGATTTACTATCAGGTCTTTCAACAGTTCCACACTATCAGATGATTTCTGCAGTGTTTCATCATATTCCCGATACTTTCCTTCCATGCTGATTCGTAATCGTATCGTATCCGGTTTTACAGATATTTTTCCTTTACCCGTAACCTTAATCGTCCTCTCCATCATGCTTCCTCCATCTGTCCATATACCTCAAAAATGCAATCAATTACTTTTTTATCCACCTTAAAATACTTTCCAAAAGGATTGACCACTACACCGGCAACCTTCTCATTTCTGGCTGCAATCTGAAATATATCCTCAAAAGGTACTTCCACAATTACATCCGGTGTTCTGTTCCTGTGAAGTTCCTCTTCACTTGTAAAAATATACAGCCATTCCACTTCGTCTCCTGCAGCAACTGTATCCATACGCATTCTGACTTCATGATCAAGTGTCAGTGTATCCCCTTCTTTCAGTTCCGATATATCCCGCTCCGAAAACATAGCTCCTTCGGATGTCACAAAGGGAACAAGGCCACAGCCTTCCCTTTTCATACGGAAACACAGAGAAGTAATAACATCCACAAAACTCTCGTGATCTCCCTTTTCATAAAGGTTTCTGATAGCTGTATCTATCAACTCATTTCCATTCAGCCGCTCATGCAGATTAACATTTTTTCTTTCCAGCACTTCATCAAAAATTTCCAGAACCTGGCACATTTCCGGATCAATCCTGTTTCGGCACTCTGCCTTTAATACTGCCGGTATTCCGAAAAAAGCCTCTGCTATGCTTCCGGTAATTGCAGCCAGCGTATCTGTATCTCCACCAAGTGAAACTGCATTTCTTATGGCATCCTCAAAGTCTTTTGCTTCCATGAAAGCTGTGATTGCTTCCGGTACTGTCTGCTGACAGCTTTCCACATGGTGATAAAATGGTCTGATTTCATCCAGTGTCCGGTTCAGGTCATAATGAAATTCATCCTCAACATATTTTCTGATTTCATCTTTTGATGCACCGTTTCTGGCAAGGAAAATACAACTTGCTGTAGCCACAGCTCCCTTGATTCCTTCCGGATGATTATGTGTAACTGCCGCTGTCAGTTCTGCCACTTCCCTGGTTCTCTCAATCGTAGGATATAACCAGCCTGCTGCCGATACCCTCATTGCTGATCCGTTACCATAACTTCCATAGGGCTTCGGATTTCTTTCTTTCAGCCATTGTCTGAACTTGCCACCATAACCGGCATGAGGATATCTCCTTCCCCAATCCTGCATATTAGCAGCTGCTGCCTCCTTAATCTCGCTTTCGCCTGCATCTGGTCCTACTGCAAGAAGAGCCTCTGCTATTGCAACCGTCATTACGGAATCGTCTGTAAATCCACATCCTCTTGTAAACAGATCAAATTCCTTTGTTTTGCTGCCTCTATCAAATTCAAACAGACTTCCTATAATATCTCCCAAAATTGCTCCGTACATATCTGCCTCCCATTCTCCGGAAACTCATCTCCGGTATCATATGTTTCCTTGTTACAATATGAGTATATTCCAGGAATATTATCTGGTGGTCGCTGATTGAGCGACATTTTCAGACAAAGAAAAAATGCCAGCACGAAAATGTACCGACATCCTTTAATCAATATTTGCTTGTAAACCAATCATAAAACTCAATTTCTTCTTCATCAGAAGTATCTTTATCAATGAATTCCTGTAAATCCTTTTTCATATTATTATAAGTTTCCTGATATTGTGTGCTGTTGCAGAAGGCAGTGTGCATCATTCCTCCATAAACTCCACATGTAATAGCATAATATCTTTCACATTTTTCCAAGGTTATCCGACAGGAATCCCTATATTCTTCATCCGCTATTATCAATCCGCCTTCACTTCCAGTCTGATCCGGCTGATAAATATTATCCCACATATATTCTACACTCCCAGTATTTCATTCGTATATTTGAACAATGTCACATTCAGCTGCATAATATCATATTGCTTATCTATAATAGCTTTCTGCACTATCAGATCCACTTTGCTACTTGGACTGAAAGCCCAGTCCGCTCTTGACAGAAGATCTTTTGACTGCTCCAGATCAAGCTCCAGGGCAATGCACAATGCCATTACCGTTTTCTTTTTTGGATGATAATTTACATCGCACTGTATCTTTGAGAAATGCTTTCTGTCAAGGTTTGCCCTCTTCCAGACATCCTTATTATCAAGATGCGAAGCCCCGATCAGCTCAAACAGTTTGTCATGAAACGATGCTCCTATATTTGCCAGTTGGTCTTCCAATGATGTGTCTGCTGACAGCATACATGGTTCAGCCAGATCGGCATTCTCTACATCATTCAGAATATCATCCTCTGTCGGGCTTCTTTGAAGCATTTCCTCATAAAATGCCTCTTCTGACATTTCCCTCCTGCCAACACCTCTTGGTCGTACAGAATACTCTCTCCGGTGCCTGTCCGCGACATAATTTGCATCTATATAAGAATCAATCTCTCCAACAATCTGGCTGGAAAGCTGAAAGGATTTCTTGTCAAATACTACCAGAATAATCTGAATATCATTTTCCATAAGGAATTCACTGAAAACTGATACTGCAATCTGCAATGCCTTGTCCTTTGGAAATCCATATACACCAGTCGAGATCAGAGGAAAAGCTATACTTTCACATTTCAATCCAACTGCTTTCTGCAGTGATTTTCTGTAACAGTTTTCCAGAATATCAAACTCGTGATGTTTGCCATCTTTCCATATGGGACCTACTGTATGTATGATATATTTTGCATTCAGACTATACGCTCCGGTTACTGCTATTTCTCCTCTGGCAATCCTGCCTATCTGCTTTCTTTCTGCCAGAAGCTGCTCTCTTCCTGCCGCATCATATATTGCACGGTCGGTGCCACTGGCACATATTGGATCAGGATTTGCTGTATTTACAATCACATCCGCTTTCACTTTTGTAATGTCATTGCGGACAATCTTAAATGGCATTGTGGCACCTCCTTCCTGTTAACTTTTTCTTAAATAGCCATTATTGTATAAATACCAAATTTCGTTGTACTTTTTATCTTCACTCATCCTACGCACCATTCTTTATAAGATTCTGATAAAACTCTACCGCTGCGGCAAGATCTTTTTCATCCGGATGGCCTTTTGCCACCCCTCCTATCAGCTTGAATGGGCCAAATGTATCATATCCCTTACATGAAAACTTCCCTACCAACTTATCATGCTTATCTGCTATGATTGGCTCTATTGATTTGAATGCATCACTGCCACCATATGTACAGATTAAAAATACATTTTTTCTTTCGATCAGATTAACTGATGCAAATTTAAGCACCGACTGATGGAACTTCCCATAATAAATACCAGACGCAAAACCAACTAAATCATATCCTGATAAATCCTTTTCTATGGTCTGCGTTGCATCAATCAGATCAACTTCATTACTTTTTGCTATCTCATCAATAATTTTCTTTGTATTTCCATGATGTACGGATGCGTATATTATTGCTGTCTTCATATTAGTCCAAATACTCCTCATATGGTTCCAGTGCTCTAGCTGCGTAGTCAAGATTTCTTGGAAGGCTGTCTGCCTTTTTCATAACATCCTGATATTCAGCTTTTTTCTGGTTAAAATCAGGTTTGTCAAGTGTAATAATTCCATTTGCGATCACCACCGTAAGACCAAGCTGTTTTTCCTCTCCGGTCTTTTGTATTTTCAACCTGATATACCTGCTGTCTACTGATAACACTTCACATAATCCATACGCCTTATGTTTTACGGTTCCGGCATCTGATATTGCATTGATAAAATAATTTAATGCCTCTTCCAGAAGCTGTACTTTTTCCTCTGCATCTATATATGCCGCTTTTAATGCCTTTGCTTTATTCTTCTGTTCAACAATCAACTGCTTTTCTTTTGATTTAGGTCTTGCAAATGTAATTCCATCAAACAGATTATATACATGAGAACAATATATAATATCAAACAGCAAAATATGTAATTCAGCATCTTCGTGTAACTCGCCCGGTTCCATGTGTAATGCCCCGTCATACCTGCTTTTATTAGTTGCAAGCAATTCCGGACAATTCTTCATCTCCACAAGAATTTCATCACACATTCTGTAATAGATATCAAGCTTGATATTGTCACCTGTTCCCCAATCATCATAAAATTCTATGCAGTCTGCCATAACCTGTGACTGAGTTGCCTTATACATATAATGATGATCCGGATCATACAGAAATAGATAGGATGACACCGAATGTGAATTCTGTTTATATAGATAACTGTCAGGAAAATACTTATCCAGAAGTTCTGCGCTCTGATCAAAGAAATTTCTGATGAGTTCCATCTGTATTTTAATATCTCCGCCATCGTCAGAATACAAATCCATGAACATCTGCTGCACTGTCTCCGGCTCTCTGCGTGCAAATTCTACAAGTCCATAAAATGGTTGCGTATAGCTGTCGATAATATTTTTGCTACATTCTTTTACCTGATACAATGCCTCTGCAAAATCGTCCGGATCTGCGGCTAATGCATCATCCATCAGCTTCCGAAAGTTATAGCATATCTGCCATTTATAATATTCCGCATGTTCCCTGTCATTGAGCATTTCAAAATTGTCTATATAGTGCGCAAATATTTGATGTATTTGATTTTTATTCATAAATCCCCTCCATCAGTAAAATCTATTTTATCACTTACCTTAATATCAAAAATTGCTTCCTCTATAACCTTCACACATTCATCTGTATGTTTCTTTATGTCATTTCCCCAGAAACGAATCACTGTCCATCCCATATAAAGCAACTTTTTGTTTACCTCGTCATCCCGCTCCCGGTTTCTGGATATCTTACTAATCCAAAATTCGCTATTATTGCTTTTCTCTAATCTGGGTCTTAATACCTCCCAGTCCTTACCATGAAAAAATTCGCCATCGCAAAAAATAGCAATTTTATACTTCGTCAATGCAATATCTGGCTTTCCCGGCAATTCTTTATAATTTTTTCTATACCGGTATCCTTTTTCCCAAAGAGCTTTTCTGAGCAGCACTTCTATTTTTGTATTACTGGATCTGATATGCTGCATATTCTTATGCCGCTGTTCCTTTGTCAAAACGTCTGACATCGTAACACCTCAATTCATTTTTCCGATAAGCTACAGATTAAGAAGGGCTACATCTATTTTTCGCTGAGTAAGATAATATTCATACATCATTGCGGCCGGCATTAACCTGATCTGGATATTTTCTAACCCCAGTGCCTCCAACATTTCCATCTTTGCTGTACCCTTATCAATAATTACATTTTTTTCTGTAGGCATCAGAAAACAGTTCTTTACAACCGCAATATTATGAGCCTTAATAAATTTCTTATATGCAAGCTGATACAAATACTGTTTTGTCACATCTCCAACACCAGGATTTCCGCCTAAAGTCTTCCCCTTTTCCAATCGCAGATTGTAATACTTTGCATCAAAGATAAGAAAATAATCTTCATTTCCAATTTTCGGAATACTTATGAGATCAGGAATCAGAGTCTCCGATGCTTTCTTTTCTTCAGTATCAGGGCCTTTCCAAACAGGCTTTTCTATTATCTCAATCAGCATGTCGCTTGGTGTATATTCTTTTGACAACGGAACAGACATATTCAATTTACCAAGAGAAGTTTTGAGCTTATTGTCAAATACTTCTGCACACACATTTTCCCAGACTGCATGGTAAGCGGTTGTGCCAAACATACTTATACCATCATTATTTTCCAATAATCTCTTGTTCTGGGCTACATAAGCATACAATGTCTTAAGCAGAATCTGGCGTCTTGTATTAAACTGAATATTTAACTCCTTCTGTAATCTTTCCAGAATATAATCTGTATCTCCAAAATCATTCAGCTTTTCTTCTGATAATATTATCTGGTCTATATCAAATAGACTATCAAGCTGGGCTGTATGAAGCTGCTCTGAACAGTCAGTAAGAATACATTCATGCAGTCTCTTAAAATAATCCATGTCATCATCCACTGTTCTGCCAGTGTATAATTCCATGTAATATGGTTTGTTATCCTGTAACAAGGCAAAGCTCTCATCAATCGTCTTGCCCCACAGAATGTCACCATCCCCGTTTACTTCTATAATATCCTCACTATTTGTGTAGATACCATATTCATAATAATCGTTCAACAGATACAGGATCACTGCAAGCATATTAAAGCTTCTGTTTTCCCCATCACCATTAAACACATTTATAATTTGTTCTTCAGAACGGCTATATCTTTCAAGAACCTTCAAAACCTGTTTCATACTTTCCAGGTGGTCCTGTTCTGTCAGAAGATACTTCGGGTATACTTTAATGATTCTGCTGCCACATGTAATAATTCCAACATAGGTAAAAACATACAGACAGTCTCCACTTTCAGCAGTATCATCCGTTATCTCAATATCTTCATCTGTAAGTTCGGACATTTCCATCTGGTCATTGCTGTTTTTGACACTTTTTAATACCCCAAAAGCTTTCAAATTCTTAATAAATTTTTCCACTTCGTTATCAGCAAAGGAAAATATGTCTTTCAAATCATTCTTAGTATAGCGTTCCTGTTCTCTGACATAACTTGAAACAATCTCCATTACATATCATTTCCTTTATTTATTATAAACGGCATTCTTTACTGATGTACCAAAGATAGCCATTCCCTTTTCTTCAAATGCTTCACACACGGATGAATACTTACTGCTGTCACATCCATTGAAGAAATCATGCTTTCTCTGCTTTACAGCATCTTCGTACAGATACATTATAACCTTGCTCTTAAATGCATCCATAAATTTTTCAGTATCAATAATCATTCCGTTTTCATCAGAAGCAATAACTTTTTTTGCAAGGAAGAATGGACCCATCAGTTTGTCTTCGTTAATTCTGTATTCCGATGCCATTCTGTCATTGATTGCACGTCTGACAGCATTCCACTCAACAGCATCCGTTTCTCCCGGAAGAACAATCTTACCAACTCCGATAATATCTTTTTCACTCTCATTGATTCCAAGATATTCAAAATTCCATCTTCTCTTGAATGCTGTATCCATAGGAAACACTCCCTGGTCTGCACTGTTCATGGTTGCCCAGATGAACATGTTATTTGGAAGTTTTATTTTATTATAATTGTCCGGCAGCCCACCAAGTTCTTTTGCAAGATATCTACGGATATCTTCTGATGCCTGGATTTCATACTCACTAACTCCGTCACTATCACGATCTAATAACTGGAATACATCTCCAAATACTGCTGCCACTTTTGCCCTGTTGATTTCCTCGATCAGTAATAAATGAGCCTTTGGAGATCCTGTTCTTCCGCTCTTAATGGCATCCACATATACTCTCATAAATGGTCCCGCAACAAAATCATAGCGGATGGAATTATTATCTTCACCCATCACAGGTTTATATGTTCCTACAAACTGTGAATATGAATAATCCGGATGAAACGTGACACGTTCATAGGTTCCAGATGTCTTTTCCATTAACTCTTCACAATCATTCTTTAATCTAAAACTCTTACCTGTTCCCGGTGCACCAAACACAATTCTATTTCTTTCATATTTTACTGATAAATCTGTATTATATACTGGCTCTATGTATTCAGATGCCATATCTATGTCACCATCCTTTGCATATGTTCCGCGTAGCAGATCCAGAACTGCTGACTTATAATCATTTAATGTCCATATGGACATTGCTGTCTTTAATGAATTATGAAGATTGGTTGACAGCACATTTCGACTGATATTCTTCTTCAGCCACTTAACCTTACGATTGCTCTTATAATCACTGTCCTGACTTTCCCTTTCCGTTGTATCGTAACAGTAATCAGACTCAATTCTTCCAATATGGAATTCCGAATTTTCAGCAAAAATTACATAATCGCCAACCTTCATGTCATGGATAAATCTCCATATTTGTCCTACATCCTGACCTCTTCCCCTGTTGTTTTTATCGTAATTAGCCTCATACAACTCTGAAAGCTGCTCCTTGCTATCTATATCAGACAAATCACCAAGATTAGACCAGCCAATACAAACGTGCGGATTTTCTTCTGACAATGCATCATTCTTTTCTTTAATATGCATTCCGAATAATTCATGATTAAAAATATCTTCGTTATCATTATCAAGCATCTGGACATATTGCAGATATTTTCTTACTGCACTTCTCTGTGTATTATTTTTCTTTTCTGCATTATCCAATACATCAATCGTAAAAGATACCTCTTCCTCATCAGTAGTTACAAACAAACTCTTCCCTTCTTCACTTGGGGAAGGAGTATTTGCTATATTATTTACATACTGATCTATAGATGCTTCACTATAGGGATTTCCCGCATCGGAGTCTCCTTCTGGCTTAACTTGCATCTTCATCCAATATCGAAATAATCGCTTATTACGTTCTTCTGGATTTTCACTTGACTTATCCATTATGTAATATTTGTCAAGAGGTTCATCTGATAAAAGAAAACACTTCTGAATTCCCGAACCTGAATACAGCGTTTGAATTTGCCCGGCAGCTTTCAAATCCGCAGCCGACTTTTGAATAACACCATTAAACAAAATTGATTTGAATTCTTTGGCATACTTTCTCTTGCTATAGAAATCTGTTTGATTTACTTCTACATCATATTGGTTGTAGGTTATAGTAAAATTACTCTCATCAGAAAACCAGTCATCTTTATAGTTAGTTAAATTAAAACATCTAATAAATGTGTCAATCACTTCTTCTTTTGTAAATTCTCTTTCAAATCCATAGCGTCTTAAGAAAAAAACTGCACATGATAATAAATCAATTTTATTTTTTATATAGCTGGAAAAAAAAGTACTTGGCCAATCCTTTGCAAAAATGATATAGCTAGCTTTTGAATTATCAAAAGAGTCTTTATATTCTCTGTCAAAGACAAAACTTAATTGCTTGCGCAACATTTCACCATTTATAGTATAGCTGATATTTTCTACAATATTTTCCGTTAAGCAATGTAAAATACATAACAATCCTCCTGCTTTTGCGTCAAGAGTCTTTATTTTTTCATTAGCTTGATAAATTGTATCTGCTGTAAAATAATACATTATTATTTATCCTCCAACTCTAAATGTTTTGTTATACATTCTGCAATTTCAGCTAACACCGGAACAGATACAGAATTTCCAAATTGCTTATATCCCTGAGCATCAGAAACAGGTATCCTGAAATTATCTGGAAATCCCTGAAGTCTAGCAGATTCACGTATAGATAATTTCCTCTCAATATCCCATAACTTAGGGGTTCTATTTGCAATTATTGTTGAAGCATATGTATCCAAGCATGAATAAAACGCTTCTTGAATTTGTGTTTTAGCAGGGTCCCCTACATGAAACCTTAAACTTCCATCAGACTTCTGAAAAGAATATACTCCATACTTACCTTTCTTTGTATTTGGTGCATATTTTGAGTTATCATGTTTTACCCTTATCTCCGATGCATGTTCAAAATGATATTTAATGCGATCTAATTCAAATTTAGAAATTTTTAATGAGGGATCATCATTATCCAAATCAATAATATCTCTTAGTACTGCCCCTTGTTTCTTCCCCTTAGGAAACTCAAATAAAGTTTCTTTTTTGAAACCTACACAATACCAACGCTCTCTTTTTTGTGGTAAACCAAAATCAAGAGAACAAAGAACTTTTTCATGTATATCATATCCCAATTCATCAGTCAGAATATTTCTAATGGTTTCTATTGTTTTTCCTCCATCATGAGAAACTATACCTTTAACATTTTCCAGAAAGAAAGCCTGCGGTTGCCTATCTTTCAAAATTTCACATATATCAAAAAATAATGTTCCTTTTGTTTTATCCTTAAATCCTAGTTTTTGTCCAGAATAACTAAATGGCTGACATGGAAAACCAGCACAAAGGACATCAAATTCTTTTGGAATCAATGCTTTAATCTCTGGCTTTGTTATATCTCCAAATGGAACTTCACCATAATTTTCAAAATATGTTTGCTTAGCTGCATCATCCCATTCTGATGAAAATACACATTTTCCACCATATTTTTGCATCGCCAAGCGAAATCCACCAATGCCTGCAAATAAATCTATAAACGTAAATTCTTTTCTCTTCTCAGGAAATGGTATATCAAATTTCTTATTGAATACATCCGTTAAAGGTAATTTTTCAATGTTAACGCCCTGTTCTAAAAGTATTTTTTTATATGTCCCAGCTTCTTCACATCCTTGAAGTTGGATATAATGACTAAGAAGAGCGTACGATTCATCAAATTCTTGGTTAGATAAATACGCAGAAAGTTTATGGTAATTAATATCTTTGTTATACAATGTTTTTTTCATGGATGTCTTTGTCCTTCATTTTATATTTTAACCTTGCGATTCATTGAGCCATTCACTTTCTAACTCATCAAATTTCAGATTATTTTTATTACAAAAATTCTTAATCTTTTTCATTGCCGTAATATTTGGCTTTACCTTACCCGTTTCCCAACGATTTATTGTTGATACAGATACACATAATTCTTTTGCAAATTCTTCTTGTGACAAAAAAAGCTTTTGACGTAATTTTTTTATAGTGTCTGACATCATTTACCTGTAATCCTCCTGTATAAATATTTTCATTATCTTAGCATAAACCTATCATTTTTTCAAGTGACATGATTACTCTCAATGATTTACAAACTACAATAAATGATTTTCTACCGGTACCGTCCTTTTCTGCTCACATAGACCACAATTGTTATATTTACAAATTAACCATAACAAAAAAGAGGCGGTCAATACACTCCCATGTACCAACCGCCATCTATTATGCTTCTGCTATCTTTCAGCATTTCTCGACTTTTCAATATTCCCCGTTCTCTTATCCTGTGATACCTGTTTCGCCAGTTTTATTTTTTCTCTCACAGACGGCTTTTCCAGTTTTTTCTCTGCTACCTTCTCCTTCAGATACTGTTCCGCTGATTCCAAATACTCTGCCAACGTTCCCGTCTTGTCCTCCGTGATAGGATTGATGTCCACTGCAATTCCTGCAATCGCAAATCCCTCCTCGTGCAGTATATTGAAAAAATCATCTTCACTGATTGTTCCTTTATAGTCCACCACAACATCCAGATCTGAACCGATTTTCTCAATGCCCCGGCATCTGCTACCTGATAAAATCACATTTTCCACTTCTACATCAAGTTTATTTTCTATAATCTTTGCCTGCACATAATATGACACCATCTCCTCGATCTCTCCGGCATTCATTCCATCCATCGGATGAAAATGTTCCTCTGTCTGCTCCCGGAAATCTTCAATCACTTTTGCTGAAAGCATATTTTCTTTTTGGTTAAGCTCAGTCCATAGTTTTCCAATCACATGATTCAGGTTTGAATTATCATTTTCCATTAGTTCAAAATGCATCTCCTGACAATCGGATAATGCAGTCAGCTTTTCTATTCTATTGTGATAGGTTCTGTACTGCACTTCATCTAACAGCTTTTCTTCCAGCCGGAAGGCTTCGCTTCCTGAAATTCTATCCCAGATATCATCCTTTTCTGATTGGATGACAAGACCATATCCGTCATCATGCCTCTGCTGTACCATGTGAAGGACATCCATTTCTCCGTTGATCTTACATGAGAAATCAAATTCATTATATCCTGCATCCCAGTAATATCCTGCCTGTGTCAATCTGATATCTGTTACATCTGCTGCCATAACTATTCCCTGCTCTATATCTTTTGTCTCTTTATTTCTATCTTCCATCCTGTTCTCCTTTTCTTAAAATAGCGGCTCATTAAGGCCGCAATCGTTGTTGCTTCGCAAGTTAGCAAGCAGTGCCCCCGTACGTACACGGGCGCGTTTTGCTTGTTGGAGGCACATCCCCAATCCCCTTAGAATGTCATCTTCGATGACAAGCTGCGCCCTCACTTCGTGAGTGCTGATACATTCCTGCTCTGCCAGAATATAAAAAAAGAGAGCAACCACCCATTTGTATTTTTGATGATTGCTCGTATGCTTACCTCGCCTGCTGCCGTTTCTTTTTCATGTCTTCCTCTATATCCCAGCTCTGCTGAGCAGCATAGAAGGATTCCACATTTTGCTTCGCTATCTGATAATCCCGCATCTCTTTTTTTATTTTCTTGTATTCGCTGTAAGCTGCCTTTTTCTCTGAAAGCAGTCTTACAAATTCTTCATTCAGATCTTTTACCTTTGGGATCTTTCCATCCGGCAGTTTTGAAAATGCTTCCTTGGCTGCCTTATGAAGAGTGATTTCATCCCGGTGTGCCTCGTAAAATTTCTTACTGTATCCTGATTTTCGGTAGGCAATATATGTTTCCCTGGTCTTGGCATAATTGATAATGTGAGTCTTGATCACTTTATTTGCTGCCATCTTCTCCTCTGCATCTTTGATGGTTTTCATAAGCTCATGATATTTTGCAGAGCTCCCGTCCACCAATGCATCCAGCGTTTCCTTATCGTGAATATCATGCTGCTGTAAAAATAGAATAGATTCCGCAAACTGTTTCACATTATATTTTTTCGCCCACCGGACATATCCTCCGTTCTTTCCCTGTGCCATTTTTTCCTGAATATCAACTACCAGATCAAACTTACGCTTTTCCGGTTTTGCTTCTTTCCGTTCTGGCACTTTTTCATTTCGTTCGGGAAGCTCTTTCTCTCCGGCAATCACTTTTTTCAGATTTTCTTCTGTAAAAGTCTCTCCAAGTGAACGGAACCGGATGAAACGTTTCTGCTCTTTTCCACAGACTGCGGTATGCTTGCCACGCTTGATTTCGTATCCTTCTGCCTGTAGAAGTTTCAGAAGTTCTTCAAAATCTGCTGGTTTCTGATCCAGGCATTTCAGAATATCTTCCCGGATGACATCCCTTATGCTCACACGTTCCGGGTACTTTGTTCTCCGCTGTCTCTCACTCGGCTTTACCTTTGGAATAACAGAAAGTCCATGCTCCAGACAGATAATGTCGCTTAGTCTCTGCAATGCAATTCCGGAAAACCAGAAATCCCGGAACTTTCGGTCACACTCCAGATTGGTGGAATTGAATATGATGTGGTTATGAATATGTGCCCGGTCCACATGGGTTGCCACAATAAATGCGTGCTTTCCTTTTGTGAATCTCATACCGGTTTCATATCCGACTTCGTTTGCTTCCTCCGGTGTGATTTCTCCCGGCTTGAAGGACTGGCGGATCTGATATGCAATCACATCTCCCTTAGGCTGCCGCCATGTCTTATGCAGATATTCCTTTTTTGCCTGAGCAAATTCCAGATCAACCAGCTCCGGATTACATTGATAAGATGAAATATATTTTCCCTCATCCGTTTTTTCTCCATTCATGGCATAATCGGTCCTGTCCTTCAGACACCGCATCACACTCCGGCCTTTATTCTGGTGCATTGCTATCAGTTTTGTTGCCGCCATCTTCTCACCTGCCTTACATAATTGTTGTCAGTCTGTCCAGCACTTTTCTCATTTCCTGCAAAATCTCTTTCTGATTTGTTCTCAGTTCTTCGATATCCTCATGATAAATGCTGCCTGTTTCGTTTGCCTTTTTTGCATACTGATTCAGATTATTGCCGGATATCTGTAAAAGGCGAAGGACTTCTTTTAATTCAGAAAGATCCATCACAATGACATACCCATGAAGTGCCATCCGGATCATATATGCAGTGAGACTGGAAATACCAGCCTCCTGCATACGCTCATGAATCTGCCTGAGTTCATCTGCTGTCACTCTCAGCTCAATTCGTTTTGATCTTTCTACCATCCCTGAAACTCTCTTTCAAAACAACATCCCGGAACCGGCTTTCTATCAGAAACAGGCACAGGGGCCTGTACCTGCTTACTCTGTTCCTTTAGTTTCTCCAGCACGGATTTTTTATCATCCTGTACGATTGCCAAAGTGCCTGCTGCCGGTTCCACTTTCACATTATTGATCACACCATCAAAGCTGTTGTCGTTCTGCTCCACCATATCCTCGATGCTCCTCATCGGATTTCTGCTGATGGAAGGGCTGGCTCCAGCCACCTCTTCCGGCTCACATCCTCCGGCATTATCCGATACTTCCACCTCATGCTCTCCGTGTACTTCATCCCACTTTTTAATCTTTCTTGTTTTTGCTTTTTCCATATTTGCCTGCTCCCTTCTCAAAATTCAGTTCAAATACTACTCTCTGGTTCTCATCCACTGTCATGATGACTGTTGTATCATAGGTCTTTCCGGTCTTCTTTGACTTACAGCCTTTCAGTGCCACTTTTCCATCGGAAAGAAGTTTTACAACTATAAGCTTGGTCATCTTTTTGCCAAGAGCTTCAAAGAATCGGTTCTGCTTCCACAGCACAAAATTACACTGTCTGTTCTCACAGGAATATCCTTTCTGTCTCTCGACTACATGCCTGCCACAGCAAGGACATGTTCCGATTTCTTCCAGTACCGGATGCATGAGTACTTCTGCATCTTCAATGATCTTATAAGTTCTGACCAGTTCTGTGATCATCCCTTCGATTTCGTTCATAAACTCTGTATCACGGAATTCTCCCTTCTCCACATCCAGAAGTTTCTGCTCCCATTCCGCTGTCATGGATGGGGACTGGATCTGCTCCGGCATGACTGTGATCAGTGCAACTCCCTTATGTGTCGGAAGAAGGTACTTTGTCTTTTTGTTTCCTTTACGTTCCACAAATCCGATACGTACCAGCTTCTCAATCGTAGCTGCCCTGGTTGCGGAGGTTCCGATTCCTTTCCTCTCAACTTCTTCCGGCATCTCATCTGCTCCGGCTCTCTCCATTGCAGACAGTAAACTGTCCTCTGTAAAATGTTTCTTGGGTGTGGTCTTTCCTTCTTCCATCTTAGGATTCTGTAATGGATAAGACTTTCCATTGGTCAGGGTTGCAATGCAGGCCAGCATATCAGCATTCTCACTTTTTTCTCTCCTGTCATTTTCAGAATCTGTGCTCTCTGCGCTGCTTCCAATGATCCATTCCCGAATATCTCTCCATCCCTTTTCCCTGATGTTCTTTGCCTTTGCCCTGAATACTGTATCTGCACAGGTAAATTCCACATCCACTTCATTTCTCACTGCCGGATCTCCAAGTGCAGACAACAGTCTGGCAGTAATCAGGCTTAACACCTTCTGTTCCCCGGATGGCAGTTCTCCAAACTCTGCATCTGCCACATTGACCGTAGGAATGATTGCATGGTGATCACTGACCTTGCTGTTGTTGATTACCTGTTTCGGATGAACCGCCATTTTTCTGGTATATCCAAATTTTGCAGCCATCTTTCCTGCCAGATCAGGAATTATGTTTTCCATATCTTCCGTGAGAAAACGGCTGTCTGTTCTCGGATAGGTTACCAGCTTCTTCTCATAAAGGCTCTGGGTATAATCAAGTGTCTGCTGTGCCGTAAATCCCAGAAAACGGTTGGCATCCCTCTGCAACGCTGTAAGGCTGTAGAGCTGTGGTGCCTTCTCCTGCTTATCTGCCGGATCAATCTTTGTCACCTGTGCGGTCTTCTGTTCTTTCAGCACATTCAGGATATTCTCTGCATCCTGTTTCTTCTCGAAACGATCTGATAATGCCGTAATGCCTCCGCAGCTGATGGACAGTCTGTAAATTGGTTCCGGCTTAAATCCATCAATCTCTGCCTCTCTCTGTACAATCATGGCAAGCGTTGGTGTCATGACTCTTCCAACATTCAGTGTCTGTCCATACAGAGTTGAAAATAACCTGGTTGCATTCATTCCCACAATCCAGTCCGCCCGCTCCCTGCATAGTGCCGCCCGGTAGAGATCATCATATTCCCTGCCATTTTTCAGATGAGAAAAGCCATCCGAAATTGCCTGGTCTTCCATTGAAGAAATCCATAAGCGCTCGAATGGCTTTTTGCATTTTGCCTGATCATATACAAGCCGGAAGATCAGCTCTCCCTCTCGTCCGGCATCAGTAGCTTCCACTAATCCGGTTACATCCTCTCTTTCCATCAGTTTTTTCAGAATTCCGAACTGCTTTCGGGTTGCTTCTGCAATCTGGTAATTCCATTCCGATGGCAGGATTGGAAGATCCTCATATCTCCACTTTTCATATTTTTCATCATAGGACTCCGGTGATGCAAGTTCCACCAAATGTCCCACGCACCAGCTGACAATATAACCATTGCCCTCCAGGTATCCGTCCTCTCTTTTATATGCACCGATTACCTTTGCGATGGACTGCGCCACCGAAGGTTTCTCGGCAATTACTAATTTATATGACATTTCATTTCTCCTTTTGTGGTAAAAAAATAGCACCTTAACCTTTTGGCTAAAGTGCTATGTAAATTTGTTATTAAATTGTGCATGAATCAGACAAACTTGAAGTTGTCTATTTCTTCTTTTTCGGTTTTGGGGCTGGCAGTTCATAATACATTGCATGAAACAAGCCTGTCAAAAATTCCTTATTATCAACTTCATCTACCAACAACATCTCTTTTGCTCCCTCATAGGGTAATTCATACGGAGCTGTCGGCATATAACTAATTGCTGATTTTACTGGTTTAACAAGTAATCTGTCATCATAGATACCTCCTACAATCTTGCCACGATAATAAATAATAAATTCTCCTATCATAGCTCGATAAGTAATTTCTTCTAACTCAGATAGCTGCCCTAAAATAAACTCTAAGTATTCCTTGCTTGATGCCATATTTTCTCCTCAAATTCCGATTTGCAAATCTCTTTTGTTTTACATAGTATAGCACATACACATATCTGCACACCATCAAAATATTGATATTCTCTATCTTCCTGTCGAACCAAAGGACCCAGTCCCACGCTCTTTCCAGTTTTCAAAAGTAAAATCCGGTATCAGGACCGGCATGATCACAAGCTGTCCTACCTTATCACCCATCTTGATTTCATATTCCCTGTTCCCAACATTGGAGATGATTGCATGAACCTCTCCTGTATATCCTGAATCAACAGGTGGCAGCTCGCACACAATTCCCTGTGAACTTAATCCGCTCCTTGGAAATATGTATCCGGCATAACCATCCGGTATTTTTAATCCAAATCCCAAAGGCAGCTTACAGATATCTCCCGGCCGGATTACAGCATCCTTTGGGCTGAATACATCCGCACCGGCATCATTGGCATGAGCCCTCTCTGGACTTCTCCCACCAAAATCAATCAGCTGTATCTTCATCTGGTACTCCTTCCTCCAACACACTCTCTTCGCACAGTCTTGGAAAATCCACCCTGATAATATCTGTTGGCAACATCTGCGGTGGAATACTTTTTCCACAGGTCATCTTTCCTTCCTCACAGCCGCCATTCATACAGAATGGTCCACAGTCAGAAAACAATTCCCTGTTCTGCTCCAGAAGCTGTTCCCAGATTTTCAGCATCACATATCTGGTCTCCTTTGTGTTTCTCCTGCATGTTCTCTGACGGATCATGTGCTTCCACTGATACGGTGTCGCACTGATCAGAAGAATATTTCTCATTCCCTGCGGTGCACAATATCCGGCAGAATCATTATCAACCCCGGATCTGATCATTTCCTGGTAATTTTTCATTGCCCTGCTGCACTGCCTTAAATATCCTTCCTCCTGTCCGGTTCCCATCAGATCATAAGGAATGACGAAATCCTCCACTCCTGAATAATCGCTGTATTGCAGGCTTGCCGACATATACTTCACTTCATTCTGGTGTCTGGTAATCTGTGCCAGGAATCTTCTTGATGCACCGACTACAACCACATTGATGATTCCAAATTTCTGGATCGTCGGATGTGGCAGCTTCACAAGATTTGCCACGGTGGATCTCTGGTATGGCTTTTCATACAGATCCATAAAATCATCCAGACAGGAAATCTGATGTCCTCTCTGTGTCAGCCTTGCCGCACAGACCATCAGCTTCTCTGCCTGGTCAATGGATTCCGGATTTAATATCTTCGCTTCAATTTTCTTCATTCAGTTCCTCCTCTACAATCGCACAAAGAATCAGGAAATAGTTAATACTGTCGGTGATCTTCTCATCCCACTGCTCTTTGGAATACTGCTGCTCACCCATACACATATCCGATACAGAGATCAGATGCTTGGACAGCATCCCCATCAGTGCTGCTCTCGGCGTAGTATTCAGCACCACCGCTGCCTTCTTAAAATGCGCCAGCCTGTCCACTGCCGTATTCTTCACTGCTCTGGGAGCATACTCTGCTCCCTTTGCAACCAGCATTGATTTACAACGATCCGTCTGCCTGATGATCACTTCATTGAACTCTTTCTGGTTCATGCCCTTTCCTCCTTCGCTTTCGATGTTCTGCTTTTCTTAGGTGCCTGCTCTACCTTTTCCGTATTGGATTTCAGCTTTGATTTCACAGACTCCTTTACCTTTGACAGAGTCCTTTTCTTATCAAGATCCTTCAGGGCCTTGTCAACAACTACCTTTAATTCAGGGTTGGCATTTTTCTCCTGTGCTTCAGTTACAACCGGAATAAAGCCCAGATCCTTTGCTCCTTCTGTAATTTTGTCCATAAGCTCCTGTGCAAACGGACTTGGTGCTTTTGCCGATGCCTGCACCTGTTCCTTATCTGCCATCAGCACTTCCATCTTCTGGTCAATCTGATAGATGAACTCCGACGCTGTCTGGCGGATCTTATCAAGGGATGCTTTCAGCTCTGGTGTTTCCTTTCCCTCTGACCAGCTCGCGACATAAGAAAAGGAATAGTCAGAAGTGTTGATTCCGTAATGCTGGCATACTACATATGCAACACTCTCAGCCTCAACTTCTTTCCCATTCCTTGAAATGTCTTTTGCCTCAGGCACATTATCCTTGTCATGCAGTTTCTGGTGTGCCATTTCATGAAGCAGTGTCTTAATGGTCTGTACCTCACTCATGCCATCCTGAACCACAATTTTCTTGTCTTCCAGATGATAGAATCCCTTTGCATCTCCATCAATCAGCTCAAAAGATACCGGAACCGGGCTGATCTCCTGTAGTGCCTGCAAGAGCTTGGAATATCCTTCAATATTTCCCACCAGTTCAGACGGACCGATGGTAGGAAGTTCTTTTCCGTCTGTCTGGGACAGGTCAAATGTCTTTACCACCTTGAATGCCCGGATTGTGACTTCCACTTTCTCCTTTACCGGTTCTCCGTCAGCATCAAATACCGGTCTTCCCTTATCATCCAGTTTTGTCTGTTCCCTCTCGATCTTATAAGGTGCCGGGGCAAGGATGCTGATTCCCTTTTCTCCCTTTTTCACATACCGTCCCATCTGCTTCCATCCGGTAAAGCTCTGACACAGCTGCGCATCCGGTTTCTGCATCATGATCAGAAGTGAATTGTTTACGGAATATCTTGGAAATTTTGCCATCGTGTCAAGAAACTGCTTATATCTGTCACTCTGGAACACCTCCACAACTCCCTTCTCCAGTTTGTCTGTTATCTGCTGCAATTCATCCGCCCGCTTATCCCTGGACTCCAGCCAGTCTATTTTCTTCTGTATGCTGTCGGGGATTTGTCCTACAACTTTTACATCCGGCATCTCATGGATCAGGGATGCGATCATCTGCTGTGCCTGCCAGCTGTCTGCAATCTCCGGTATATAACGAAGCATATCCATGTCAATCCTTCTCCCGATCAGTACATCCATCTCCGTATATTCATCCGGATCCTTTGGATCAGCCGCCCTGATTCCGATTGCCGGGACTCCGTGCATACGCTCCGGTGGAATTGCTTTGAATTTTGCTACCGCCTCTGCCACACTCTTGATATTCTCATGAAATTCGCCCATGCTGTGAAATTCCATGCATTCGGCAACCGTAAGCGTGATTACCTTCTTCTCTTCTTTTACTGCTGTATTTTCTGCCACTCTAAATCCCTCCAGTTGTATATCTTCCAGATTTTTTGTCAGCTTCAATGACGCTAAAGGCATCTGGTTTTTTTCCTGAAATGAATAAAATTCATTTCCAGGTCCCACTATGATGTGATCCACCAATTTAACACCTATCAAATCACAAATCTTATTCATTCTGTCAGTCAGACCGATATCTTCCACACTTGGAACTAGTCTTCCGGACGGATGATTATGGACCAATATGATAGCCGCTGCATTGGACAAAATGGTACTCTTAAGAATCTCCCTTGGATGTGCAATCGACTGGTCAAGAGCACCTATACTTGCAATATTTATATTGATTGGTCTCATGTCAGCCCGCAGATTCACTACAGCAACAACTTCCCTGTCATAATCCCGAAACGTATCTGCCATAACTTTTACTGCTGCCGCCGGATCATTCATAGGTTCCTCACTGAAAAGAGGCGGCATTTCCACCATACGGATAGCCACCTGATTCAGCCGGTGCATTTCTTTTTTCTCCGGTTCCTGCTTCTCCACGCCGGCATAAAATTCCTGTTTCGGACGAATTCCGCTAATGTTCATCCTCCGCTCCTTCCCCAACAGGTATGTTCATTGTGAACTCCCTGTTTTTCATGCTCCTGAGCTTGTCCAGTAAAGACTCTTTTGTATACGTCTTCTCATGCTTGGAAATCTTCTGCAATCCCTTCATATATCCCAGATATCTGCTTTTTCTTGCCATATTACCGCTCTCCTTTCTCCTTTTGCTGTCCCTGTTTCTTCGGAACCCTGGCCGCTTCTTTTTTCTTTTCATGCAGATCTGCAATCACAGATTCTTTAGGTTCTGCCCTCTGCATCCTTTCCTTTATCCTTCTTATCTGGTCTCTGGTAAGTGGTTTGTCCACAATGCTCCTGTGAAGGATTTTCCCGATAGGAAGCCATGTGACATCCCTACCTGCCATTTCCTGCTCCATAATGAACTTCATATGGGATGCGGAAAACTTCGGATTCATGTAATGTTCCAGGTTCAGGTCTGCTTTTGCTGCTTCATAGATTACCTTGATCTGTGCCGGCTTGAACTCCTCCGACACCCTTCCGGCATCTTCCATAGCTTCTTCAACACGTATTGATGCAACAGATCTAAATGTATAATCCACTTCAACAAATCCACTGTTATAATCATCTACTGCTTTCTGAAATCTTGCCTTTTTCTCCTCTGGTGTGAGCTTATCAAATTCCTTGTCTTCCATAGATTCCTCCCATCAGAAAAAGGCAGCCTTACGACTGCCTCATTCCCTTGATGCTACTCTTCATCCATCTCGTCCTGATCATCTTCTCCTGTATCTTCATCAGGGCTTTCTTCCTCTGCATCTGATACAGACTCTTCCTCAATGTCCATATCTGCAAGATAATCCTCGTCATCCTCACTGTCGAAGTAATCCGCATCCGGATCTGGTGCATCCGCTTTCTTCTTGCCCTTATTGGACTTCATATACATAAATCCACCGATTCCTCCAACCGCTGCAAAAAGGACTACTGCCATGATTCCGGTCACATTTTTACTTTTCTTTCCGGTTTCAGATGCTTTTGCCTCTTCCTTCGGCTCCTCAGAGATTTCTTCCGTAGTCTCTGTACCTTTGACCTCTTCTGTCTCTTTCTCCGAAGCAGTCATGCCCTGGGAATTCATATAAGATTCCACCTCATCATCCTCCATGAGCTTCAAAAGGTCTGATTCATCAACAAGATTCAGGAAATGCACGGTCTCTGTTCCCTTATCGTCACGGTCAATGATAATATAGAAATAATTGCCGGACTTGGTTGTAACCGTAATGAACTGCTTGCCACCTGCCTTAATGGAGCCATAATCATCCACCAGGTTCATATTTCCATCAGGTGTAAGAGGGCCATAACTCTCCTCGGCTGTCTCAGTGCATTCCTCTGAACCTTCTACATGTGCATCCACCCCCTGGCAGACATTGTAATCATAAAGGCATACTGCACATTCCTCATTGATGGAATCCTGTGAGCATTTTTCCTCACAGATGCATTCCGCTTCCTGACTCTGTGCAAATACAGTAACCGGTGCCACACCCGCAACGGCTGTCATTCCGATTACCAGACCTCCCATAATCCTTGCTGCGATCACGTTTTTCAAATTATTCATTCTCTTCATCTAAGAAATCCTCCTCTTCCTTATCCATATCTGTCTCATTGTCTTCATCCGGTTTCTTACCGGATGTATCTGCATTCACGGCTCCGGGCATCGGAACCTGTCCGCTGAGCATTTCCTGTAACCTGCCACTGTTTGCAAGCTGTAAGAACTGTGCCAGCTGTTCCGGTGATAAATTGTAGGATGCAACATCACTGACGATCTGCTGGTTTTCCTCTTCTTTCAGCTTTGCTTCCAGCTGCTTTACCTTTGCATCCGCTGCCTCTCTTTTGGCTACTGCCTTTTTCAGATCCTCGCGGAGCTTGTCTAACTTTGCATACATAAGCGTTCTCCTTTCCTTTGTGACAGCAAAAAAGCCACCACTTTGGTGACTTTCGCTGCATTCATAATTACTGGATTCTTCCATAGCAATAGGCATGCGCCCTCCAGTATGGTGTATCATATGACGCATACTGGATTGGATTGCCACAGTGAATCATGATCTTATTTACCGGATTGACTACGATACCCACATGGGATGCTCCGGTTGTGTTATAGGTTCCCTGGAAAAAGACCAGATCTCCCGGTTTTACATCGGAAGCTGCCACCCTTGCGGTTGCATTCTTCCAGCCATTTGCCGTCAGCCTGCCATAGTTCCAGCCATTTCCACAATTATTGATGACATAGCTCACAAAACCGGAACAGTCAAAACTTGTACCCGGTGAGGATCCTCCCCATACATAAGGATATCCAAGATACTTTTCGGCTTCCCGGTGCATATTGGAAAACTGCTGGTCCGTCAGGTATTCTCCCGGTACGGCATATCTCTCATATTCCTCCGATACACCCGGATTTGCATATACATTATCCCCGAAGATATCCGGTTTGTTGCCTCTGGTCTCCAGAAGCAGCGTATACCGTTCCATCTGATCCTGCGTCAGATTCAGTGCACTGACAGCTGCGGATATTCCATTGTTGGTCAGCGTTGTATTCAGTATCTTGTACTCATACTCCACTTCAACCTCATAGGGTTCATATACCTCATATGGAACTGACACGGTATAGGTATAGGATTCAAAATGACCATTTACCAGACGGTATCCGGTTCTTTCCTCATCCCGGTAATGTGTCACATAATGCCATCTGGTCTCTGTCCTGGTTCTGGTCTCCACAACTTCCGTTGATGTCAGCGTATACTGATAATCAAAGATGGTCTGTAATTTTGACTGAACCTCTGACGGTGTATAGTTCTCATACAGAACAGTCAGCAGTGCCGCCAGTTCAAACGGATTATGGGATATCTCTGAAAGTGAATAATTGTATTCGTCATATCCCGGATGATCTGTTTCAATGCTGTCCACTTTATTCTGCAGCGCCGTCTCCAGTGCTACATAATCTGCTTCCACCTGCCTGATATCATCATCCTCTGCGGTAAATGAAGTTGCCACAGTTCCACTGTTTATGCCGCTTCCAAGAGCAGAACAGGATGTCAGAGCTCCTGATAATACGAGAATAACAATCAGAATTGTCACCGCTATGATCATGCCGATTGGATGATCTTCACAGAATTCTTTCAGCATCTCTGCAAGCCTTCCCATCAGGTCCTCCGCCTGATCCGTCAGCTTTTTGCTGATCTTTCCTGCTCCGTTTGCAGCTTCCTTTGCCTGCTTCTTTGCTGCCGCCTCAGCAAATTCCCTCTGCATCAGCTTTTTGCGTGTTTTCTTCACGGTAGCTGACATGGTGCTTTCTCCCGCCTCTCCGGCTTCTTTTGCTCCTTTTGCTCCCTGCACGGCATCCAGATGGTCACTGCGGTTATGGATTTTGGAAGAATATTTCCTTGCCTGTCCATGTTCCCGTACTTTTCCAATGCCTGCTTCCACTGCTGCCAGTCCTGCATTCAGGCTGTCTGTTCCACTGTTGTCATCCTCATTTTTAATCGTGGTTTTTCTTACCGTAGCTGCAACTGCCTGATTTTTATATATCCTCCTTCTCCCCTGTTTTTTCATACTGCGAAGTTCTTTTGCTTCGCTGACAGACAGTGAATTATCCTTTTTTCCGTACCGGATCTTATCACGGTAACTTCTGGCTGCCGACGAATCATTTTTCAGCTTTTTGCCGTGGCTTTTCCCTGCATGGATATCCGGATTCACTTTTTTCTTCCGGGTGAACTTCTTAGCAGAATCCCTTGTATATTTTTCTTCATTCATGCTCTATCCTTTCCGAATCAACAGCCGCTACGCTGACTGTTCCTTCTTTGCATCAGCCACTTCGGACAGTCTGGTTGTCATGATACGGTAAAGCTCCGTATTTGCCGGGAATCTGTCCACGAATGGAAGGATCACATTTCCATAGAATAAAAGCCCTTCGCCTTCTCCCGAATGTGTTACATACGAAAGCTGGTGAGGGCTGATATTTAACTGCTTCGCAAGGATCTGTCTGTCACCTACTGCCTGGTTGAGCATATAGATGAAATCTGAGTTTTCAAAGATATTCTCCACTTCCTTGGAAGCAAGAAGGTCCTTTACATTCTGGGTGATGCCGGTCGGGATTCCTCCCCATTTTCTGAAACGCTTCCAGATTTCAACCGTATAGGCTGCCGTCTGGTCTTCACGGAGGAGAAGGTGCATCTCATCCATATAATATCTGGTCGATCTTCCCTGGATCCGGTTCTCCGTTACTCTTCCCCATACCTGATCCTGTACCACGAGCATTCCAATCTTTTTGAGCTGCTTTCCAAGGTCTTTGATGTCATAACATACAAGGCGGTTCGTAAGCTCCACATTGGTTCTGTGGTTGAATACATTCAGGGAACCTGACACATAGATTTCAAGGGCGGTTGCCACATGCTTTGCCTCCGGCTCCTCCTGGGAAAGTAGTGCCTCATACAGATCTCCGAGGATTGGCATATTCTCCGGTCCCGGATTTTCAAAATATTTCTGATAGATCTGCCTGATACAGCGGTCAATGACTGTCTTTTCTACCGGACGCAGACCATCCTTATTCCCGACGATCAGCTCACATAAGGACAAGATAAAATCTGCTTTCAGTGCAATCGGATTGTCGTCATCCGAATAGTTCATATTGATGTCCATAGGGTTGATGTACTGGTCGGATGTCGGACTGATCCTGATAACCTGACCACCGAACCTTGCAACCAGCGAAGAATACTCTGACTCCGGATCTGAGATGATAATGTCATCATCCGTAACCAGAAAACTGTTGGCAATCTCTCTCTTTGCAGAAAATGACTTACCGGATCCCGGTGTACCAAGGATCAGCGCATTCGGATTTTTCAGTTTCTTTCTGTCCACCATAATCATATTGTTGGAAAGCGCATTCAGACCATAATACAATGCCTCATCCCCTCTCTGGAAAAGCTCCTGAGTGGTGAATGGCACAAAAATAGCCGTACTGGATGTGGTCATTCCCCTCTGAATCTCGATCAGGTTATTTGCCAGTGGCAGTGTGCTCATAAGGCCCTGCTCCTGCTGGTAATCCAGCCTGATCATATTGCAGTTATGTTTCTGTGCAATGGAAGCCGCCTGGAACACATTGTTTTCCAGCTCCTGCTTCGTCTTTCCTGTATTCATGACCAGAAACGTCAGAAGAAACATTCTTTCATTCTGGGACTGCAATTCTTTTAATAGTGCCTTTGCATCCTTGCCATAAGTTGCAAGATCCGATGGGATGATATCCATGTCATAGCCGGCTCTTACTGCCTTTTTCTGTTCCTCTATCTTGGAACGGTCAAGCTCTGTGATCGTATGCTTGATGGTCTTGATCGCCTCATTCTGATCTACGGACTGGATATGCATGGTAACGATCTGGCTTGATTCCATGGAAAGGAAATCTGCCAGAAGCCTGTCGCTGATATCCGATGCATCAATGGATAAAAAGCTCATGCATCCATACATCTCTCCAATCTGAAAATATCTTCCGGTAGGAAATGCAAAGCTGCTCGGTGCAATAAAATCCTTAACCGAAAGTCCTGATCCTGTCAGGTACTTCCAGTCGAAACGGAACTTCGCATCATCCCCCATATGAAACTGTCTGTGCATCAGTTCCAGCCTTTCACTGCCGTTTAAGCTCCTCGCCTGTACTCCCAGCCTCTTGAAGTTATTGAGGATATCCGTTTCGATATGCGTAAGTCTCGGCTTTGCTGTCTTCATGGACTCCGCATGAATCCCGAAAGTAAGATATTTAGTCTTCGTAAGACCATTATTTCCCGCTTCCATCTGGTGAAGGAGCACTTCCGAATACTCATCCCTGACATCATCGAATCCGTCATTTTTATGGGAAATCTTGATGCTCTTCTCAAAATCCGATACATCCGTTGCCATATTCTCAAATGAAAGCTGAAACTTTACGGAACTGTCAAAGAAATTTAAGAATGCGCACCATTCCTCAAAGATCTCCGTCTTGTCTTCCTGCTGTGCCAGCTGGTAATTGATATCCTGAAACTGGACTGTCTTTGTATAATAATCAAGCCCTACACGGCAGATACCATCCGGAAACATCCTGTCAAAAGGAATGCTCTGCTGTGCCGTCTTCGGTATGCCATCATTTTTCCGGGCGTTTTTTACGATCTCCCTTACTGCCATCTGGTCTGCCCTGCTTAATCCTTCCGGCATTGTGAACTTCCTGCTCTCCTGATTTTTCTTTTTGAGAAAGTCTAACAATCTTTTCTACCTCCTTTTCTGCCTCTGCCTGACGCAGAAGTGCTGCGTAATAGTTATCCGTCTTATATGGGCGGATCTTCGGCCTTTTGAAAATTGCCTGTATCATATGGTTCAAAATGACTTCCAGCGGCTGTCCGTTTTTCTCATACATGGCAAGGAAAAAGAATGGCATCATAATGACCATCATTCCCATGACTGCTGTATTAGTCTTCATTACTGTCTTCATCAGAAAAAATGACGGTACTCCGATCAGTACCGCCATGCCAAAACAGATCAGCTGCCTTTTTGTCAGATTGAACATCACCTTGCTTTTTACTTTTGTCAGGTCCCTTGGAACACTGATATAAGATGCTGCCATACTCTGCCTCCTTAATGTGCATGGAATATACTGTGTGCTACTGCTCCGGTCTTAAATAAGGTAAATGCCAGCAGGATCGTAAAGCCCATAACCTTCCATAACGAAGCAATGATATCTGTGCTGAATGCTACTGACTGGATCAGGACTGCATAGATTCCCACACATACCATGATCAAAAATCCCTGAAATCCCAGTGCAAACAGACTTCTCATATAGTTCTGGCCCATCATGCTCTGTTCCCTGTTTCCAAAGGTTGCAAATGGGAGCGGTGCCAGACTGACCATCAGATAGATCTCCACCATACGTCCGTTGATGATCACAAAGATGACTGCCGAAAGTACGTACATGAGAAACTGCACGATAAATGACTGTAAAAATATTGCAAGAAGCGGTCCCAGTTCCATAGCTTCCAGTGTGGACTGCATGGTTGCCAGCGTACTTGCATCTACTGCCGTGCTTCCCTGTATAATGCCTCCTGCCTGCCGCACCACACTCTGCGACACATCAAATACCGCCATCGTGATATCAAATGTGTGTGTGATCAGTTCCACTGCCACGAAAGTCTTGAAGATCCATTTCCAGATGAACCATGTCTCAAAACTTGCCAGATTGTTATAACTGATGATCAGCTGTATCAGCTCATAACACGCAATGAATGTGAGCAGTATGCCGGCAACCGGCATGATCACGGATTCTGACAGGTTCCTGACCATATTAAAGACTGCCGGCATGAAATTACTCGGTGTCTTTCCTACTTCCGTTGCAATCTGTCCTACCTGGTCATTCACAGAGGAAAACGTATTGGTGAGGTTGTCCATGATTCCCGATACAAGAATGCCCTTCAGCCAGTCAGTAATCTGCTGAATTATGCTGTTCAATTATTTCCTCCTTTCCTCCGGGACAGGGATTTTCCCTGCCCCATGATCCAAACCTGATTTAGAACAAGCCGGAAAGTAATGGAACAAGTGTAGTTCCGATCAGGGCTACACCACCGCCTGCCATAAGCTGCTTCATTCCCTGGGACTTCGCACCGGGATTGTCATTTCCGTATCCTTCCATAAGGTTGATTGCTCCCCAGATTCCAAGTCCGGCTCCAAGGGCGATTACCAGAGTCTGTAAAGTTCCTACTGCGCTATTAAAAAATGCCATAATATAAATCCTCCATAATTTTCATGATTTTCGACTGTTATTCTTTTCTGCCGAATTTGATTAAAGTTTCTTCCGGACATTCAAAGAACCGGAAAGCACTTATGCCTCCGGTCCTGTGTCCTATCCATATTCAGTTGTCTTCCTGCGTGATCCTGTCACGCTGCCTCTTAGAAAAGACCGGAAAGCAAAGGTACAAGAGTGGTACCGATAAGGGCTACACCACCTCCTGCCATAAGCTGCTTCATTCCCTGGGACTTTGCTCCGGGATTATCATTTCCGTAGCCTTCCATAAGGTTGATCGCTCCCCAGATTCCAAGTCCGGCTCCAAGAGCGATAACAAGTGTCTGCAATGTTCCTACTGCGCTTGTAAAAAATGCCATAATTCAAATTCCTCCATTAAATGATTTTTGCGTGATATACTTTTTCCTTCTGCCCCGACCAAAGGGCGGTTTATAGTTACACCGGTCTCCCTGCAGTGATCCCGGCTATGCGCGCATATTTGCTCCCCATCTGGAAATTCTTTCATTTCCTGTTCAGGAATATAGTAAAAGCTCCTGCCTCCCGGCCTTTATCGCCGGATGGAAAGAGCTCTTTACTCGGTTACATCGATGACCTGGTATTCGTCATCTGCTTTCAGTATTAAGTTGTGGCTGAGGAATTTTACTACATCAAAGTAATTCCTCTTATCATAATCTGCTGTCAGCTTGTAATTCGGATGCTGCGTCAGATCATATTTATCGGATAAGAAAGGTCTTACACCACGGACCTGCACAATACATTTTGAGCCGTCCATGACCGCCAGTTCATCCATTGTCATAAGATCCTTACCAAGTTTCTGGTAATTCATGTTGTAGCTTTCCTGGGATCCTTTAGACTGGCCTGTATTATACATATCGATTGTCTCTTTTCCCAGAATCGCATTCAGATCCTTCAAAGTGGTCTGTTCCGTACCACCAAGAAAAATCTGTGAATCCATGTTGCCGATGATCGTATCAGCGTTATCCTTATAAATCGCTTTCAGCTGCGACTTGGCCTGTAATACCAGGCATGCTGATATTTCTCGGCTTCGGATTGTTGCAACCAGCTTCTCCAGATTCGGTATCTGGCCGATATTCGCCGCCTCGTCGATCAGACATCTTACATGTACCGGTAATCTTCCACCATACACATCATCCGCTTTCTCACACAGAAGATTGAACATCTGTGTATAGATCATGGAAATCAGGAAGTTAAAGGTTCCATCTGTATCTGACATGATCAGGAACAGTGCCGTCTTCTCATCTCCCAATGTATCAAGCTCTAGCTCATCATAAGCAGTCAGGTCTCTGAGTTCCTTGATATCAAATGGTGCCAGTCTTGCACCGCAGGATACCAGAATGGACTTGGCCGTCTTTCCGGCTGCCAGCTTATACTTGGCATACTGTCTTACAGCAAAGTGATCCGGATTCTGTTCTGCCAGTTCATCAAACATCATATCCACCGGATTCTTGAATTCCTCATCATCCTCACGGACTTCCATTGCATTGATCATTTCAAGCAGTGTTGAGAAATTCTGTTCCTCTTCCGGTGCCTCATAATGGATATATCCAATCAATGCGGTATAAAGCAGCGTCTCCGCTTTGAGCCAGAAATCATCCCCGCCTTTGCTTTCCCCTTTTGTATTGGCGATCAGCGTTGTCACCAGTTTCAGAATATCCTTCTCAGAATGGAGATAGGCAAATGGATTATAGTGCATTGATTTTGAAAAATTGATGGTATTGAATACCTTGATCCGGTACCCGTTCTTATAAAGGGCATTTCCCACTTCATTGACCAGACCTCCCTTCGGATCCGTTACCACATAGGATGAATGCATCTGTAAAAGGTTTGGTTTTATAAAAAACCGTGTCTTACCTGAACCGGATCCACCGACTACCAGAACATTCTTATTTCTGGCATATTTCGGAATCTTCGGTCTGCTGCTCATGGTAATCCTTTCAGACTGTGACAGAATCACATTGTTTGCAAACACAGGATCCTCAAATGGTTCAATATCCGCATGTCTGCCCCATCTGGCAGAACCATATTCCTCATTGTGCCGGAACTTCTTAGCGTTCTTTCCTTTCAGGTATACTGCAAGCCTGAGTGCTGCCCCGCAGGCAATTCCCACCAGCAGATCACCCGGATAAAGGCTCGGCAGAGGATTAGAAAAAGCCGTTGCAAACACACCATCAAGGACCAGACTCTGAACCTTTTCCGATGCATTTACTCCGGCTGCAATTCTCCATGCCTCACCAAGATTTGTTGCAAGCAATCCCAGAATAATATAGGGAATATTCAGGATCAGCTGCTTTTTCAACTGTTTTGTATTCATCGCGACCTCTCCTTCCTTTTCTCTGCTACCTTCTTCGGGATTGCCGCCACAATCTCCTTGAATTTTTTAAGTTTCTCCCGAACACTGGTCTTCTCTATGGAAGGCTTCTTGACCTGTTTTGCAGAATAATCCTGTAAAATTCTGGTGATGGCATCTGTATCTTTTGCCTTGAAAAATACCGTATATACTGGTGGACTTGCCTCTTTATCTTTTACAACAGCAAAATCAACTCCGTATTTCTTTGCGATTTTCTGAAAATCTTTCAGACCTTCATCTGCTAAAGGAATAGAAGAAACTCCCTGTCCCTGCCCGATCAGTGTTTTTACTGACTGCTTGCCGATTGTGGGATGGATTTTATTTACTGCTGCTTTCCCGGCCACCTTCACAGGTGCCTGTACTGCCTTTCTTAATCCTTTCATAAGCTGATCAAGTTCCGGTTTTAACATTTTGATTGCTATATTCACAGATTTGTTGGCAATCTCCCTGTCAACTTCTTCATGAACCAGTTTTCTCACTCCTTTCCATCAAAAAAACAACCCGAAGGCTGTATCCACAAAGTTACTGTTCTTTTTTATTCTTATCCACACCGAGGACACCCCTCATAGTGGATGAAGCTACATGAAAACGGTTGGCTATTGCTATATCTGTAAGCACTGTATCGTCTACCGCTGAACCACAAACCACGAGAATTCTGGATCTTCTTAACATATCTTCTGACATATCCATATAATCCTTGTACTCATCTGCATTACTGGTATCAATTACCTCCGGCAATGATAAAAGCGGACAGATTGGTGTGTAGCCTGCTTCATATAATTTTCTGCAATATCGTTTTGCAGACCTTTTGGCTCTGCTCCTGTCTGCACTCCAGGCAGATGTTACATAAGCCCACGGTTTGTTATTCATCTGCCGCCTCCTATCCCAGCTGGTACGCCTGAATTCTGTATTTTCCAAGCGCAAGCATTGTCATCCTGCTTTTCAAAGCTGCGATCACATCCGCAATATCCTCATCATCAATCGCCTGTAATCCATTACAGGACTTCATGACCAGATATCCTGACGGAAGGTATGCCTCCCCGTCAATGATCAGCTTTCTGCTTGTGTCATAGATCAGAATATAATCTGATTTTCCAATCATTACTGATGCACTGTTATTTCCAAATCCATCAAGGATCCTTAATGCTTCCTTGGTACTGATATAATTCACCTTCTGTTCGCCATCTACATAAATTGCCCCATCAGAAGCCATACTGTCACATCCGATTGCACAAACCAGTCCTTCTAGATTTTCTGCAATCTTCTCAATGTATGCCATGATTTTCTCCATATCCATTTTTGTCTCTCCTCTGTTATATTTTTCCTTCCGCCATATCATGATTAACCTCTGCACGATAATAGCTGTCTATCGTTGCCGGTGCATTATACAGTGCTGCCAGCATATACTGCTTGATGCTCCTGATCTTGGTCGTGTTTTCCTGCATACAGTTCATTACATAGCGGATATGTTCCATGTTCAGCTTCATGAACCGCCCCTTTACCACATTTACTGACTTCTCATCCCCGGCAATACGAATAGCCTTTCTTTTGGAGCACACAACATCCAGAATAAGATCCATGATGCCGTCTATCATCTCACTATCATATGGATAATCCTGTTTCAATGCCTCAATATTGAGCTGTTCCATGAAATATCTCTCGTATCCCATCCTATCCTCATCCGCTGATAAGATAGGATTAGTATTATTAAAATCAGTATTATTGTTATAAGTATAATTAGGCTGTAAATTATACAGGTCCTGACCTGTAACTTTTACTGGCAGTGAACTGTAATTTTTACTGGTCTTGACCTGTAAATTCTGCTGGTCAATGAAATTCTTCACATAGATCAGTGCCGGTCTGCCAAATCCCTGCCGGATCCTTTCGATCAGACCAAACTCCTCCAGCTCCGTCAAATACTTGATTGCTGATTTTTCTGCACAGTTCATTGCCTGTCTTATAGTCGTCAGGGTAAAAATGATATACACTCTTCCCTCATCATCAATCCAGCCGTTTTCCATTGACAGAGATACCCTGTCCAATAAAAGACCGTAAAGAACCTTTCCCTCTGTGGAAATATTCTGGAACCGGTTATCTGTAAACAGCACCTTGGGAATCCTGTAAAATGCAAACTGTTGTGACTGTGCCCCATAGAAATAATCAAATGCCATCTTTGATACCTTTTTTCTTTCTCATGTCTTCCACCAGCTTTTTATAGCATGGAAAACAGAACGATTTATCATGACCATACGGACACTCATGGCTGCAATTCTGCGGATGACTTATAGGTGGTCTTCCACCAATTCCGCTGTAACTCTTTCCATTCTGTCCGCTTGTATCCTTATGTGCTTCTGCCACTGTAATCACCATTCCTTCCCATAAAAAAAGTGTCAGTCCCATGGCAATCACCACAGGCTGACACAATCCTCTTTTTATAATACTTCTCCGCCTTTTGTTTTTGCTGCTTTTTCCGCAACATCCTTTACCGGAGGCTTTGCAGCTGCTTCCTTCTGCTTATCCTTCAGATCTTTTAATATGGATCCTTTCTCCTCTGATTTTTCATCAATCTCCGTTTCCTTTTCCTGCTGTCTTGCCTCAAACTTCTCTGCAAGTTCAAAGACATGATCCTTGGAATCGTAATGGTAGACATTATCCGAAAGTCTTTCCTCCGGGCTTACCTCTGTTGCATTCACTTCCTTCACCATATCCCTGAGCGCATCAGCGGTCATGTCTCCATTATCGGGAACCAAAAGGATTTCATTGATGGAAGATGGAATCACATAAAAATCCCCGCCTACTCTTTCTGCAGCCTGATCCATGAAATCCTGATAGGCAATTACTCCAGCTCCGGAATTCTTATCAGGGACTGTTGCAACGAACATCGTTTCCTCTGCATCATCCGGAATGCCAAACATCTCATATACTTCCGGACCCATCATTTCTTTCATGACCTCGTTCATTCCCATGATCACTACCGGTCTGATTTCCGGTGAATTTTCCAGAGCATCTGCCCTTAACTGTTCATGTGAAACTCCCATGCGATCCATAAGATCATTGGTGACCAGAATAGAGGCACGTCCGTCTTCACTGCTCTCCATTACAAAACGATATACAACTGCCAGATCCTCCATTCGATCATGCGGTACATTGGCAAGCAGATCAGCGTTTGCATCCGCTGAAACGACTTCCACAGAAAGTTTCTCTTTCATGTTCTCATAATCCATAAGAGCACTTACATCAATAGAAGGGGCTCTGTCAAGACCATCAGCAATGACCATTGTTGCACTGGCAAGCACTCCTGCATAATCATCCGTGTGCTCATAGCTTGCAAAGGCATTCTCAATATTGAAGTTAACTCCTACATTGCTCCCTTCCGGAACAACCGACATAGCCTCATAATTCTGGTTCGTTCTCTCCACATTATTAAATATGATTGTTACATCATCATGCCCTCTCTCATAGAGCTTTTCTTTGATATCCTCAGCAAACTCCTGTTTGAATGTTTCGTAATCCATCTTTTTCCTCTCTTTCTTATCAGAAACTGTAAAATCCATAACCCTGTATTCATCCGGGATATTCTCACGGTCTCCATCGTAATATTCTGTAAAAGATTCCTGTGTATCTCTCACATATCCATAATCTGTAAACTGTCCCATTTCGTTAATGGCCACATCCCTGCCATAAGCCTCATAATCAATGTAATCTGCCAGATATTCCGGAACTTCCATCATACCGAGTTCTTCGATATAGTAACGTCCCAGATCAGCATTGCTTTCTACTCCCGGATAGATTTCATACTTATCCAGGTTATCAATAAGATTGATCACATCTTTAATGCTGCCTGTATAATCACTGACCTGCATTGCAGCCTGTAAATGGTTATAATCATGATCATCCAGCTCATCGAGCTTGGAAGCCAGATAATTAAGTTCATCCAGGTTTTCATATTCTCCCAGCCTTTCATACAGCCCATCAACATAACAGTCATAATCACTAATGAACCATTCTTCATAATGATTACCGAAATCATCTTTTGAGCCGATTCCAATTCGTTCAAATACTTTTTGCAGTTCTTCTGATGTGGTGGGAAACTTCACCCATTCGCCTACCAACTCACCCTCGTTGTATTTCCCAAGATTGGTGATGTAGGCTTCAAACGGACAGTCATGGTCATATTCATATGCCATGCAATTTCCTCCTGATTTTATTTTTCAGATCGTCACCTGATTTTTGGCATCAAAAAAGCGCCATACCCATCACCAATCCGGTAATAGGCTGACGCTTCATTCTTGATCCATATTCTTTTGCAAAAGAGAAACAAATGTCTGACCGCTCTCGCGTTTCATGTCTCATTTGTCTATGATAATATTATCACACCCTTATTCTGAAAAAAAGAGTCAAAATAGTAGTCAAACCGTAGTCATTTGTAACAAAATAGTAGTCAAACCGTAGTCGTTCGTCGGAGTTATTCAGATTCCTGAGATTTTATTCCTTTCCAAGATATCAGACCGAGTACCAAAGTAACTGCAAAACATATTATCATAACTGTGTTTCTCTGAATTTCTGTATCGTATGCCTTCCAACCCGCACCTATTATGGCAACTGCTATACTTACAAAAATTGTAAATATGATCCTTCCTGCCAAGAACGCATGTTGCAATATCATTGATCCAATAAATATTACAATAGCCACTATAATGTAGACTGCCACATGCCACTCATTTGTATAAGTAAGCATATAGAATAATAATGATGCCAATCCTGAGCTTAATACATCAAATCTCCTTAGCAGAAACAATACGCATGATAACACTGCACCAATCAATCCACCTATGACGGTTGCAAATGTCCCTGCCAGTTCTGCATCTAATTTTGCATTTTCTCTTTTCCGTGCTTCATAATAATATTCATCTTCATACATAGCCAAATCCCTCCCAGTCTTACAAAAAATTATCAGATGTTTCCTTTTTCTTTTTCACTTTTAACTTTATATGCTATAAGATTCAGTACATAATCAGGGACCTCACTCACACCACGTTCCCAGTCCTGCATCGTTCTATATGGAATTCCAAGCCATTCAGCAAATTCTTTTCTGTTCATATTTGTCTGTTCACGAACCTTTACACACATAGCAGACATTCTTTTCTTCCTTCCTTCTTTATCAAACTTTTCATTTTCGATTACCACCCCATCAGGTGATATAAAATCATAATTTTCAAAATTACTCATATCTGCCTCCATATACGGAATCCGTGTCTATTTGTTAATTTAGATTATATACACGGAATCCGTATACGTCAAGTCATTATTTGCTATTTACAGCAAACTGGGGATAATCATGGTTAACCTCTGCCTGATAATAACCACTGATTGTGCTTGGTGCATTGAACAGTGTAGCCAGCAGATATTTCTTGATATTATGCACTTTGGTAGTGTTTGATTTCATACATCCCATTGCATATTCAATATGCGAACTGGTCAATTTCAGAAATTTACTTCTAACCAGCTCTGCCGGATATTTATTGGATGCCACTACAATTTCATTGTTCCTACATAACACTGTTTCCAAAATCAAATCCAAAATGCCATTAAGTAACTCTTTGTCATACGGATATCTCTCTAACAGAATATCCAGATCAATATTATCTCTGATCAATTCTGCATATGCCTGTACATCTGATCCTATCCCATCATTTTCTGATACGATAAGATTAGATTCAGTATTACTCAACTCAGTATTATTTATATTATTCTTATTAGTGTGAATATTTTTCACTTCTGGAAGTGTAATTTCTTCACTTCTAGACATGGCATTTTTACACTTCAAGACATGTAAATTCTTCACTTCTGAAATTCCCTTTTTTTGCTCAGAAGTGAAATTTCTACACTTCTGAACATCCTGCACCATAAACTGTTTCAGATAAATCATGGTTGGTTTTCCCTGACCCTGACGTTTCTTTTCAATCAGACCTATACCAACATCCGTGTCCAATTCTTTCATTATGGATATTGCCTTTTTGTTACTGCATCCCAACGCATCCATGATATCTTCCAGCGAATAATATATGTAAGCTCTCCCCTCTTCATCCATCCACTGATTTTTCATAGATAGTGACATCCTATCCAGCATCAGTCCATACAACACCTTTGCCTCTACTGATATTTTTTTGAAATACTCTTCCGTAAATAATAACTTCGGTATTTTATAAAATGAAAACTGATCCGCTTCTTTTCCATAGAAATAGGATAGTCTTATTCTGTCTTCCATTTGAATCTCCTTCCTGTTCCAGAAGTGCAATTTCTACACTTCTGAAACATCCTAATTACATTTCTACTCTGACTGTACCTGATCTGCACTCCATTGCTCCAGAAGCTGAATAATTATATTTTCACGCTCTTTCACTGAATAATGTGATGGGAAAAATTTATCCAGTTTTTTTGCTGAAAAAGATAGCTTTGCATCCTTACTCTTCTTCGGTAATGCATCATTCATTATAGAAATGACACTGAATTGTGTTGCATTGGATAAGTTAGGATAATTCTTCAATGCATCAACCTGTACCGGCTTTAAAAATCCATTTTCCTTAAAATATTCATATACCCATTTCTGTACCTGTTCATCAAGGTATGAAAGATCAACTCCCATAGCTATGGTAATCTTTTTTATATCCACATAACCCAAAAGCTCTGGAATGAGTTCTGTAAGCCTTATATATTTTGTAACCTGTCTTCCTGTCATTCCAGCTTCATCACCAATAGTCTCCCTTGTTTTTTTGTTAATATCTCCTGACTTGTGGAACTCAGTTCCACAAGTTAAATCTACTCTGCTACCTTGACGGCTCATAGCTTCCATTTTCATCTTAAAGCTAAATGCCCTTTCACTCGGAAGTATCTCTTCCCTCTGAATATTGGCATCAACCATTTTTATAATGGCTTCATCATCAGACATTTCCTTCACGATTGCCGGAATCTTTTGTAATCCTATGATTCCAGCAGCATGTAAACGCCTGTGACCAGAAATCATTTCATAATTTCCACTCTGATCCGGTCTTACAATCACTGGATTCAATATGCCATTTTCTCTGATACTATCAACCAGAGTGTCCATCTTTTCATCATCCAACACCTTAAATGGATGATTAGGAAAAGCATGAATTCTTCCAATTTCTATCTCCTGAGTACCGGCAATCTCCGGTACTCCCAGTAATTCATCTACTGACTGTAATTTAATCTTTCCTGCTACTCTGCTTGCCATAATTACTCTGCCTCCTTCAATACTTCCTTAGTTAATGCCATATATGCAAATGCCGCTTTGCCCTTTGGATCATAAGAATAGATGCTTCCACCCTCCACACTGACCTCTGATGCCCTGACCGACATCGGTATTTCTGTTCCAAATACTTTGATTGATGCAGAATAGGTATCATACACCATCAGGGAAATATCCCTGGCATAATTAGTTCTGCTATCAACCATCGTCAAAAGTATTCCTTCAATCTTGAGCTTGGGATTCAGCTGTTTCTTTACCCTGCCGATTGTCTTGATCAGCTGCTGTAAACCTTTTACCGGAAGATATGCCGCCTGCACCGGTATCAGTACAGAATCTGCACATGCCAATGCGTTAATTGTCATCATTCCAAGTGAAGGCATACAATCAATAATGATGTAATCATAAAATTCTCTCAGTCTGTCTACCATAGATCTAAGAATCAGTTCTCTGCTCATGGCATTTACCAATGACACCTCAATCGCTGATAATTCAATGTTGGCTGGTATAAGATCTACACCTTCCTTATGATGCAGGATTGTCTTTTCTATATTCAGTTTTTCATCATTTACAATGTTCACCATCAATGTTGCCAGGGAATACTCCATTTCATCCGGCTCCTCATATCCCATGCTGATTGTAAGACTTCCCTGTGGATCTGCGTCTATCAGAAGCACTTTCTTTCCTTCCTGTGCCAATCCTATTCCAAGATTTACACATGATACTGTTTTACCTACTCCGCCTTTTTGATTTGATACTGCTATTACTCTGCACATAATCCGTTCCTCCTTTATTCATCCCAATATTTGTTTATATTTAATTTCAACATTTCCAAAATTTCACGCCTCATCTGCTCTGCCGTATAACTGACAGGGAAAAATCTGTGAAGCTGCTCCGTTTTGAATACTACACGGTCTATCTCTTTTTGCTTAATTTCACTTAGAATATCTTCCATATCTCTTACTGTAAGTTTCCCATCTGCGCTCAATTTCTTTATGCGGAGTGCTTGGGAAAGTGACGGGGTACACTGTGCAAATTCCATTGCATCCAGCATTTCCTTTTGCTCTTTCTTTTTCAGAAATGACAACTGAACCGCCGGAGTAAATCCCATACTTCCGTCATCCACTTTTTCAAGCATTTCTGGAATAAGCTCTGTGATTTTAATATATCTTTGAACCTGTTTGGGACTGTCCCCACATTCTTCACCAATGAGCTCGATACTTTTCTTTCCCAAATTATGGTCTACCTGACCACATTTTCTTCTTCCTGCCTTCCTTTTGATTGCTTCATACTTCATTTTGTATGCAAATGCTTTTTCACTTGGACTGATCATTTCCCGTTGTAAATTTGAATCAACCATAGATACAACTGCCTCATCATCCTTTAAAACCCGTATGATTACAGGTACCTTACGATAACCGATCTTTTCAGCTGCAAATTTTCTTCTGTGACCCGATATGATCTCATAAGTTCCATCCTGCCTCGGTCTGACTATCAGAGGATTTAATATTCCATACTTCTTAATGCTCTCCTGTAATTCAATCATCTGACTGTCTGCCTGAACCTTGAATGGGTGATTTTCAAATCCACGAAGTCTTTCCAACTCAATCTCTACAACTCTTTCATCCTGATCCAGCAATTCATTCTTTTCTTCCATAGGCAACTTCCTTTCCCTGAACGCCAAAAAAGCCCGTCCAGAATAGATTGTATTTCTCTAATCTGAACGGACTCTTCCGACAGGCCTGATATCACAGGCAAGATTATAGTGTTTTGTTTCACTGCTTTTCCTAATTTTACACCCCAAAACTCATCCTACACTGTAGTTAATTCCTCTGGGTGACAGATCAGAAAATGTGAATCGGTGACAAGCATCCATCCCCGCTGACAAAATCAGTATTTTCAGTCCTGTTTCGCTGACAAATTTGTCACTGAAATTGCAATTCTGAATGAAAAAAGCGGCAATGAAACTATCTTCATTACCGCTAAAAATGAGCGTCTCCTATAGGAATCGAACCTACAATAGAGTCTTAGGAGGACCCCGTTATATCCATTTAACTAAGGAGACAAATGCCGTATTTTCGGGCTTTTCAGCTCTTTTGGCTCCGGCTGCCATATCTATGAATTCAATCACTCTTGTGATGAATTTCTATTGTATCTTATTTTGACATCCAGGTCAATCCCTGTTGGAATCGAACTCTGACTTATCACTTTCCAACTTCCATAAGTCTCAACCATGATTGAACCTTAGGAGGACCCCGTTATATCCATTTAACTAAGGGAACAAATGCCGTATTTTCGGGCTTTTCAGCCTTTTGGACTCCGGCTGCCATGTTTATGAATCCAATCACTTGCGTGATGAATTGCTCCTGTTATTATATATTGATTTTAGCCTTTTTGCAAACTCTAAAATCCTGTTGCTTCTCACTAAATGGTCTGCACTTAGTTGCCCCTTAGGAGGCGCTTGCTATATCCATTTAACTATAGGAACATATGCACAATTGTTAGTATACCGAAAATATTGTTATTTTGCAACCTTATTCCTCGGGAAAATTAATATACCCCTGTAACCAGATGACACCCTTGAAACGGCGTCCCACCTGAGGTTCTCCGTAGATATCTTTTTCATTGATACATACATCAAAAGATAACTCATTGCACAGAATCGTAAGAATATATACCTTTTCTCCCGTGACATCGTTGGTTGCCAGACGAAGTTCCGTAATCTCACCTAGTACAGAGTACTGGTCGCACTCCACGCCGTAGGGCATAAAATAAGTATCCACCAGACTGAAAATATCATCCTTCTGGATCCTGCGGGAAATGGTGGTGTACATATCCATATCTTCCAGCGTCAGGGTCTCAATAGCATCTTCGTCTCCCTGTCTGGCAGCTGCCAGAAGTTTGTTACGATTGGCGGAGTCTTTTTTTACCCGGAGGACCTGTTCTTCATCTTTTTTGATGGGTAACAGGATACTTCCGGTCAGGGACAGGCCGGATAAGGTCAGTGTGGTACCGCGGATGGGTAATTTTCCGGTACTCTGAGCCTTGATGTAGGGAATCCGGTTCCGCAGATAGAAAATTAAAGAGATTCCCACCTTGATATCGTCGCAGATACCGGCATAGGAATCCTTCTCCGCATGACGTTCCACAGAGACATCTTCATAAGAAGTAATGCCGCTTCCCGTCAGATACGGATAATAATATTCATAGATAAACTTATCGTTATCATCAAATTCTCCACAGACAGCCACACCAAAGGTACCGGATTCTATGGCTCCTCTGGTTGCGGTGTGATTTTTGCTGAATTCACCCAGAAGGATACCCTCCTGATTCATGGTATATGCGCGATGATCGGAATTCATGATCACGTCTGTCAGTAATTCTTTTAATTTCTTACGGTCCGTATATTCACTGAACCCGATAGCTCTCATATATTTATGCAAAACATCACCCTCTTTCTGTCTGCGGTTTCATTCACTCCCTTCATACAAAGTATATCTTTCCTGCAAGCAGTCATATATACTTTGCATGGTTGAGAGTTATTCTATCATTTCTTAGGCAGGACTTTCTCCTTGCCACCCATGTAAGGACGCAGAGCAACAGGAATGTTCACGCTGCCATCCTCATTTACGTTGTTCTCCAGGAATGCGATCAGTCCTCTGGGAGAAGCCAGTACGGTATTGTTCAGTGTGTGTACCAGATAAGTTCCGTTTTCACCCTTGGTACGGATACCCAGACGTCTTGCCTGTGCATCACCCAGGGTAGAACAGGAACCAACCTCAAAGTACTTCTTCTGTCTGGGGCTCCATGCTTCTACGTCGCAGGATTTTACCTTCAGATCTGCCAGATCACCACTACAGCACTCCAGAGTACGAACGGGTACATCCAGGCTGCGGAAGAATTCTACGGTGTAGGACCACATCTTGTTGTACCAGTCCATGGAATCCTCGGGCTTACACAGTACTACCATTTCCTGCTTTTCGAACTGGTGTACGCGGTACACACCTCTCTCCTCGATTCCGTGAGAACCTACTTCCTTACGGAAGCAAGGGGAATAAGAAGTCATGGTAATAGGCAGGCTCTTCTCATCTACGATCTGTCCTTTGAACTTACCAATCATGGAATGCTCGGAAGTACCGATCAGGTACAGATCCTCACCTTCGATCTTATACATCATAGCTTCCATTTCTGCGAAACTCATAACACCGTTTACTACGCTGCTGCGGATCATGAAAGGAGGGATACAATAAGTGAATCCCTTGTCGATCATGAAGTCTCTTGCGTAGCTGATCATTGCGGAATGGATTCTTGCAGCATCGCCCATCAGGTAATAGAAACCGTTACCACTGGTACGTCCTGCGCTCTCCTTGTCCAAACCGTTCAGACGATCCAGAATATCTGCATGATAAGGAACCTCAAAATCAGGAACTATGGGCTCACCAAACTTCTCGATCTCTACGTTCTGGCTGTCATCCTTACCGATAGGAACGGACTCATCAATAATGTTGGGGATGACCATCATGATCTTGGTGATCTTCTCCTGCAGTTCGGTCTCGGAAGCTTCGAGTTCAGCCAGGCGCTTTGCACCGGCAGCTACTTCTGCCTTCTTGGCTTCTGCCTCTTCCTTTTTGCCCTGACCCATCAGTGCACCGATTTCTTTGGAAATACGGTTTCTGGAAGCACGCAGATCATCTGCTTCCTGCTTTGCCTTTCTGCTCTCGGCATCCAGTGCGATCACCTCATCTACCAGGGAGAGCTTTTCATCCTGGAATTTTTTACGGATGTTCTCCTTGACCACCTCGGGATTTTCTCTTAAAAATTTAATGTCTATCATGACTTCCTCCATTCTGCCATTCTGATCTGAACAGCATTATTCTAATCCTTTTTCAATATACACATTCAGAACTTTCACAAGATCCAGTATCTTCTCTTCTTTTAATTTCTGTCCGTTTTTATCTCGGATAATCCGGATCACAGGACGATCCTGGAAATCTTTGTTCTGCGATACTACGATTGCTTCTTCTCCGTCGTTAGTCAGTACATGACTTCCGGCGGGATAGACTGCTGTAAAACTTAAAAACGCGTCTACTATTTTACCATTATATTTCACATTTTTAAAGCTTTTTAAATATTCTACTGCTTCATAGACTCTGCTACGTCTCTGGGCAATACCACAGATCATTTCATCAAAGGCATCACATACGGCTACAATCTGACAGGAAAGTGGAATCTCCGCTTCTTTGAGTCGAAGCGGAAATCCGGATCCGTCCAGTCTCTCATGGTGATACAGGATGATTTTTTTTACTTCATCTGAAATCCATTCCTCATCTTTTACAGAAGTATATCCATATACCGGATGTTTCTTATACTCTGCCAATGCTTCCGGATTCATATCTTCCATGGATTTCCCTTCATAATCCAAAGTCGTATATCGAAGTCCGATATCATGCAGCAGGCATCCTACACCGATATCATGAATTACCTGCTTATCCACATTCATCCGAAGTGCCGTCAGGATAGCTAGAGAACTCAGACTGATGGAATGTTCGTAAATATCAGCACTTCGTTCCTTAATATCAAATACTTTTTCTACAACTTCTTTTTCATCCAGAATATTGGTAATGATCTCATCCGCTGCCTGGGTCAGCCCCTGCAATTCTTTGTTATTCTGGTAAGTATGTCTCTCCAGAATACTTTTTACTTTACTTCTTATCGTTTTTTCTATATCGTTTTTAAGTATTACGATTTCGTTGGCCTCGTCTTCTTTTACGTAGACCTCCAGAATACCCATTTCCTCGATTTTATCGATATACTCTTTTTTTAATACTGCGCCTTCCGGTAGAATGATCTGATAATCCCAAGTCATCAATGACTGTGCAAGAATTTCGTTTCCGGTCAGCTCGCTCAGTTTCATTCTCTTCATATATAAACCTCTTTACTTATTCTCCCATTGCCATGGCAAGTGCTTCTGCTTCTTCTGCCCCCAGATCAATAGCACACTGGCCAAGTTTGATTTCTTTTGTATAAGAATAACAGCCTTCGGAACTGTGTACAGAATTGATAATAAAACCATTATTATTCTCATCCAGCAGAGCCAGTGAAAAACTCAGCTGCCCACCCATCTGGCTGAATGCATCGTACTTCACCAATCCCATTTTCTGATAAGCGGATTCCATATTCTTATATAAAGTGCGGATATCTTTCTTATTTTTCTCTGTATTTGCTTTTAGGAATTTATTGTCTTCATACAGACCGGCGATATCCTTTTCCAGACTTGCTCCATCTTTACCGCTGAGGAATTTGTCCAGTCTCTTTTTTAATTTGCTTGTTTTTCTGATCTGAACGATCAACAGGATCAAAAAGATGATCAACAGTAAAATCACTGCACCCATTCCGATCAGAAGGTAGCCCAGGTCAAATTCCCCCAGACCGATCTGATTCAAAAAAGTACTACTCATATTATTAACCGTGCCTTTCTTTCGTGCATCTTCTTTTCTCTTATTTATTCAGTACATCCAACAGTCTGTCCAGATCTTCATGATTGTAAAATTCAATTTCAATCTTACCGGATCCTTCTCCCCTGGATGTCACAGTAACTTTTCTGCCAAGTTTCTGCTTCAATTTTTCTTCAATATCCTGATAGATTACCTGCATGGTCTTGTCATCTGTCTTCTTGGGCTTTTCCGGTTTATGTAGATTCTTTACCAATTTTTCCACATCACGGACACTCAGCTTTTCATCAAAAATACGCTGGGCCAGATTGTACTGCTCTTCCGGATTCTCTACAGCCAGCAAAGCTCTTGCATGTCCGGTGCTGATCATTTCATCTACCACCATACGCTGTACATCTTCATTCAGTTTCAACAGACGAATGGAGTTGGTTACTGCAGCACGGCTCTTGGATACTCTCTCTGCCACTTCATCCTGTTTCAGGTGAAACTCTGTTAAAAGTCTCTTGTATGCCTGTGCTTCTTCAATAGGATTCAGATCTTCACGCTGAATATTCTCAATCAGGGAAATCTCTACAATTTCCTGTTCCGTATAATTACGAATGATAACAGGAACTTCCTTCAGACCTGCCAACTTGGCTGCACGCCATCTTCTCTCACCGGCAATAATCTCATAATAATCCTTACGATCCTGTACCAGAATCGGCTGCAACAGACCAAACTGTTTGATAGAATCCGCCAGTTCCTGTAATGCATCCTCATCGAAATTCTTACGAGGCTGTTCTCTGTTCGGCTCTACCTTTGTAATTTTCACAAGGGTCTGCGGTTCCTTTTCTTCCGTTGTTGCTTCGCTTTTTGCTTTGGCTACTGCTTCTTTCTTTGTCTTTGTTTCCCCTAATGCATTGGGTATCAGGGAATCCAGACCTTTTCCCAATCCTCTTGCTGCCATACCGTTTTCTCCTATACTCTTCTCTTCTATTTATTCTTTATAACTTCTTCTGCCAACTGCATGTATGCTTCTGCTCCGGCTGATTTAGGATCATACATATTGATAGGCATACCATAACTGGGTGCTTCCGCCAGTCTGATATTTCTGGGAATCAATGTATTATACACCTTTTGATTCAAATTTTGTTTAACATTTTCTACCACCTGCATAGACAGATTGGTACGGGAATCATACATAGTGAAAACAACACCGTCAATATTGAGATTGGGATTCAATCTTTCTTTTACCAGATTGATAGTATGGATCAACTGACTCAATCCTTCCAAAGCATAATACTCGCACTGAATGGGAACCAACACACTATCCGCTGTAGTCATGGAATTGATGGTCAGCATATTCAAAGAAGGAGGACAATCAATAATAATAAAATCATAATCATCCTTAACGTAATCCACTTCGTTCTTTAATATGAATTCCTTCTTATCTACACCAATCAGTTCGATCTCGGCCGCTGCAAGATTTACATTGGAAGGAACTACGGATACATTTTTAATAACATTTGAGATAATACAATCTCTGATGGAACACTCTCCCAGAATTAACTCATAAATGGTATCTTCCAGTTCATTTTTTTCAATTCCAAATCCACTGGTAGTATTTCCCTGAGGATCTGTGTCGATTACCAATACTTTCTTTCCTTTTGCAGCCAGAGATGCAGACAAATTAATGGACGTAGTTGTTTTACCTACGCCACCTTTCTGGTTCGCTATTGCAATAATTCTACCCATACTTATTTTTCACCATGTCCTTCTTAATGATTTAGCCGTGCAAACCTCTGGACTGTCTGTCCATATCCTCTACAACGATATCATAGATTTCACCGAGAGAAGCACAATACTCAAGAACCTTCCAGGGTTCATTGGTATGAAAATGAATTTTGATCAGTTCTTCATCTCCTACTGCCAGCAGACAATCACCTTTGAAATGTTCTGTGATATAGTCGTTGATCTCATCTTCATCCAGATCTGTTCCTTCAATTAGTAATTGTGTATCATATTTGAATTCTAACATTATAAAATCCTCCATTCTGTGATACAAACCACTCTATAATAATAGCATGAGCATTTCTATGTTACAAGGAAAAAATGCTACAAAAAGTTGATACTTTATACTCATTTGTTCTGTTTTTTACTAGATGTTGTATTCTTATATCTATGTTTTTTCCAGTAAGCATCATGTTTCACACCAAATATGTAAAATGTTTCACATTTTTACCCACTATATCTTGGGTTGTAATGTTTCACGTGAAACATTATCTTGTATAATTTTCTTGTACATGGATAGAATGTTTCACGTGAAACATTCTATCCATAAATATCTATATATAGTGATCAAATAAAAGATATTTGTGTATCTTGCTTTGTTACAATTCCTATGATAGGATAACTAAAAAGAATATGAGGTACGCAAGCTATGGCTATTGATAAAGTAAAAGAATATTTTAAACCCCTTCATATGGAAGATCACATTTTAGAATTTGATGTATCCAGTGCTACTGTAGAACTGGCTGCAGAAGCTCTCCACTGTGAAGGAAAAAGGATTGCAAAAACAATGTCTTTCTTGGTTGGAGAACAACCTATTCTGATTGTAACAGCCGGTGATACTAAAATTGATAATGCAAAATACAAACACTTCTTTGGTGCAAAAGCTAAAATGATACCGGGAGAAGAAGTAGAAGCAATCATCGGACATGCCATCGGTGGTGTATGTCCTTTTGCAGTGAATGATAATGTGAAAATATACTTAGACGAATCTTTGCAAAGATTTGAAACTGTATTTCCAGCTGCAGGAAGTCCTAACAGTGCAATTGAATTAACAATCCCTGAATTAGAAAAATACTCAAACTTCCTGCAGTGGGTAGATGTCTGCAAAGGTTGGCAGGAACCTAATACAATTTAATCAGATTATTTTTGATAGCAAACACAGCTGCCTGTGTTCGATCAGATACATCAATTTTTTTAAAAATATTAGAAATATGATTTTTTACTGTTCTCTCACTGATATTCAGAGATGTTGCAATCTCCTTATTGAACATTCCGTTAGCAACTTCAATAAGCACCTCCAACTCTCTATTCGTCAGACTGTTGATTTTTCCTTTGTCAATATCTCTGGATACCAGTCGGCTGTTCAATGCCGGTACCAGACTGGGTTGAATATAAGTTTCTCCCTGCATAATACAATTAATGGCTTTTTTCAGTTCTGCGGATTCTGCATCTTTCATGATATAACCATCTATACCAATGTCCACAGCCTTCAAAAGATATTCAACTTCATTATGTACCGTTAATACCAATACTTTAACAGAGATGTTTTTCTTCTTAATCTCCTGCAGCACTTCTATTCCGTTCATAACAGGCATGTTAATATCCAGAAGCAGTATATCAGGATGAACAGAAAGTAACTGCTCCATACATTCTACACCATTATTAGCTTCGGCAATCACAGAGATTGTACCGTCAAATTCCAGTAATTGACGGATTCCTTCTCTCATAAGAACATGATCATCTGCTAACATAACTTTTATACTCATATATATCCTCACTTACTTGTGTATGCTTATACTTTGTCCTAGCTGTTCTTTTTTACAGCTGAATGTAAATCTAAGGGAATTTTAATATCTATCGTAGTTCCCCGACCAATCGCAGAACTGACATGAATTGTACCGTTCAGCAAATTGACACCCTCATGGATCAATGCTAATCCAAAATGACTGTTTGCTTTATCTTCCGCTTCTTCCATGGTAAATCCCTTACCATTATCTTGTATTAAAATTTCATATTTCTGCTCCGTTTTTTTACAATGAAATAATACCTTGGTAGCCTGTGAATGTTTTTTTATATTTAACAGACATTCCTGAACCACACGGTATAAGGTAATGCAAAAATAATCATCTGTTTCACATGAAACATCATCAATTTCTACATCCATTATGTAATCTTTGTCAGCATTCAAAAAGTCCAGTAACCTCTCAAAAGAAGCCTTTAATCCCAGATCATCAAATGTCATAGGACGCAGATTAAAGATAGTACTTCTGATATCTTCAATTACATTATGCAATCCTTTACTCACAGAATTCAATTCCATCTTTGCTCTGGCAGGATCCTTATCAATATATAAGGAAGCCAGTTCAATCATATGAACAAGATGGGCAATATTCTGCAATGAAGTATCATGAAGTTCGGAAACAATTCTTTTTCTCTCCGTCTCCAACATCTCCATCATTTTCTTACCATTTTCTGTATTGCAACTACACTCATTCTTTTGTACATTTTCACCAATGTTCATATATCACCTTATAGAACATATGTTCTTCTTTTTGAATATTTCATTATATTTATCATATAGGAATAATAATATTGTGTAAAACTTTTTTTATTAATAAAAATAAATCTTAACACAATTTTTACATGTATTTTCTTCGTTTTATGACAAAGGTTCTTTGGATGGCAATCCCGCTTTTCTGGGATATTTGGCAGGTGTGGATTTTTCCTTTGTAATAATAAACAGATTCCGATAAATATCCGAATCGGGAAGTGTAAATTCAACCTGTCCATCCATTTTTCCACCAAGTATCTTCACAGCATGCTGTGCGGCATTCATCTCTTCTGTTATTTTTTCAGATTTATAAGAGATAAATTTGCCGCCGACCTTTACAAAAGGAAGGCAATATTCTGACAATGTGGAAAGATTTGCTACTGCCCTGGATACACAGAGATCATATTTTTCTCTGCATTTTCCAGGCTTTGCAAAATCTTCCGCACGTCCGTGAATTGTCTCCACTCCGGTAAGTCCCAATGCAGCAATCACTTCATTTAAAAAGTTAATTCTCTTATTCAGGGAATCCAGCAGTGTCACCTGCAGATCCGGAAATGCAATTTTCAAAGCAAGTCCCGGAAATCCAGCACCGGTTCCCACATCAATGACTGTTTTATTCTGCGTAACATCATAGGCTTTGCAGAGGGATATGCTGTCCACAAAATGTTTTTTCATAACTTCGTCGTATTCCGTAATTGCTGTAAGATTCATGACCTCATTCCATTCCACCAACATTTCATAATATTTCAAAAACTGTTGGATCTGTTCATCACTTAAAGTCACACCCAGCGCTTTACAGTCTTTTTCAAATTGTTCTGTATTATAATCTGCCATGTATTCCTCCGCAGTATTCTACTTTGTTGCTTTATAATGTTCCAGATATACCAGTAAAACAGAGATATCTGCAGGAGATACTCCTGAGATACGGGAAGCCTGTCCTACCGAAACAGGACGGAATTCCTTCAGCTTCTGTCTCGCTTCCAGACGAAGGGACGGAACTTCATCATAGTCCAATGTCTCTGGAATCATTTTTTTTTCCATCTTGCGATACTGTTCTACCTGACGCTTCTGTCTTATAATATATCCTTCATATTTAATTTCAATTTCCACCTGTTCCACAACAGCAGAAGGCAAAGGATGTCTCTCCTTATCAATCGGAGCCAATGCTGCATATCCCAGCTCCGGTCTGCAGATCAGTTCTGCCAGAGTTGCCGCCGTTTTCAGAATCGAACTTCCGCTCTCTTCCAGAAAATGCTGAATTTCCTTATTGGCTCCAACAGAAGTATTTTTCAAACGCTGAATTTCACGATCGATCAGCTCCTCTTTTTCCACCAATGCATCATATTCCTGCTGAGAGATCAATCCAATCTCGTATCCTTTCTTACGCAGACGCAGATCCGCATTATCCTGACGAAGTAACAGACGATACTCTGCTCTGGAAGTCATCATACGATAAGGTTCTCTGTTATCCTTTGTCACCAGATCATCAATCAAAACTCCGATATAACTTTCGGAACGATCCAAAATCAAAGGATCTCTATGCAAAACAGACATAGCTGCATTAATACCGGCGATCAATCCCTGGGATGCAGCCTCTTCATATCCACTGCTTCCGTTGAACTGTCCGCCACTGAACAGACCATTGATATTCTTAAACTCCAGAGAAGGATTCAACTGTTTTGCATTGATACAATCATATTCGATGGCATAGGCATTTCTTACAATTTCACAATGTTCCAATCCCGGAACCGTACGATACATAGCTAACTGTACATCTTCCGGCAGAGAAGAAGACATGCCGCCAACGTACATTTCATTCGTGTGCAGACCTTCTGGCTCGATAAATACCTGATGTCTCTCTTTTTCGGCAAATTTAACGACCTTGTCCTCAATGGAAGGACAATATCTGGGACCGGTACCCTCAATAATACCGGCATAGATAGGAGAGCGATCCAGATTATTCCGAATGATCTCATGGGTATTCTCATTAGTATAAGTCAGCCAGCAGGAAGCCTGTTCCTTCTGTACCGATTCCGGATCCGTAGAGAAAGAAAAGGGTACAATCCTCTCATCACCGAGCTGCTCTTCCATCTTGGAAAAATCAAGAGAATGCTTGTCCATTCTGGCGGGAGTTCCTGTCTTAAAACGACGCATTTCGATTCCCATAGCTTTCAAAGAATCCGTCAGATGATTGGCTGCCTGTAGTCCGTTCGGCCCAGTGTAAGTAATGGATTCTCCGCACAGGCATCTGGCCCGCAGATAAGTTCCAGTGCAGAGAACAACAGCCTTACATTCATAGATAGCACCGGTAAAAGTCTTTAAACCGGTAATCTTTTTCTTGTGATCTTCGGTCTCTTCCCAGAGAAGTTCACAGACCTCCGCCTGCTTGATCAGAAGATTTTCCTGATTTTCCAGCACTTTACGCATGGCTCTGGAATATTCCGCCTTGTCCGCCTGTGCCCGCAGGGAATGTACTGCCGGTCCCTTGGACACATTCAGCATTTTCGACTGAATAAAAGTCTTATCAATATTTTTACCCATCTCTCCACCCAGAGCATCCAATTCTCTGACCAGATGTCCCTTGGAAGATCCTCCTACATTAGGGTTACAAGGCATCAATGCAATACTGTCTACACTTACTGTAAAAATTACTGTCTTCAGACCCAGTCTGGCGCAGGCCAGAGCAGCTTCACATCCGGCATGACCGGCACCTACTACACACACATCTACTTGTTTCTTTAGTTCCATAGTATTTTTCCTTCTGGTTGTTACTTACCCATACAAAATTTAGAGAAAATCTCATTCACCACATCTTCATCCACTTCTTCTCCTATGATCTTACCCAGAGAAGCATAGGCACTGGTCAGGTCAATGGAATAAAAATCTTCCGGCATTCCATCCTCAATACTTTGTTCTACCAGCTGCAAACTGTTCAAAGCATCCTGCAGGGCCTCTTTATGTCTGAGATTTGTTACAACCAACTCATTGTTATGCCTTAATTTTCCTTCGAAGAACATATTGCGGATTGTTTCTTCCAATTCTTCCATTCCGGAATTTTCCGAAGAAGGATCAATAGTAGAAGTACGAAGAATCTGAATCTCTCCGGTATGCTCCAACACCTTTTCCAGAGTTTCTTTCAAACTTTCTTCTGTGATTTTATTCTCCAGATCCGATTTATTCAACAGAATAATTGCCTTTTTCCCTTCCAATAAGGGGATGATATTCTGATCATCCTCATCCAGAGTTTCTGAAGCATCTACCACATACAGAATCAGGTCTGCTTCCACGGCATATTTTTTGGCACGTTCTACACCGATCTTTTCTACTACATCCTGTGTCTCATGGATTCCCGCCGTATCGATCATATTCAGACTGATGCCATGCAGATTGATGGTCTCATGCAAGGCATCTCTGGTGGTTCCGGCAATCTCCGTGACAATGGCTCTGTCCTCTCCCAACAACATATTCAGCAGAGAAGATTTTCCGGCATTGGGCTTTCCAACAATAACTGTGGATATGCCTTCTTTCATTAGTCTGCCGTTATCTGCGGTTGCCAATAATTTTTGAATTTCTTTTTCGAAACCTGTGACTTTTTCAGCTAATTGTTCCGGATATCCTTCCAGGCTGATATGCTCCGGATCATCCAATGCCGATTCTATAAAAGCAATCTGATATAAAATATCTTCCCGCAGGCTGCGAATCTTGTCCGAAAGTCTTCCCTTCAACTGGCTGACCGAAGAAGAAAGTGCATATTCGTTCTGGGAATGGATTACGTCAATAACCGCTTCCGCCCGGGATAAATCAATTCTGCCGTTTAGAAAAGCTCTCTTGGTAAATTCACCCGGTTCTGCCAGTCTGGCACCGGCCTGCAGCACTGTCTCCAATACTTTCTGCATCACCAACACACCACCATGACAGTTGATTTCCACCGTGTCTTCCATCGTATAGCTTTTTGGTGCTTTCATTACAGAGGTCATAACCTCATCAATGATATTCTCATCTTTATCAACAATATATCCATAATGGATCATATGACTCTGTACCTTTGTCAGAATCTTTTTCCCGGATGCGGAACGGAAAATACTATCTACTATATATATGGCATTTTCACCACTGATTCTTACAATTCCGATTCCGGAATCTGATAGAGCCGTGGCAATGGCTGCTATTGTTTCCTTTTCATAATTTTCCATACTGTTTCTAATGCCTTTCCATGAACTGCCAACATCTATTTTGCATCAAACACTCTTCCTGTAGGAACCAGCGTCGATTCGTCTCCCGCATAACCAGTCTGTACATACTCCACCATATGATCTTCTCCCAGATATTTATAGAGAAGATATCTGCGCTCTCTCTGATCACCTTCTTTGTATGCAAAGCAATCATCAGACGCTGCGCCATCCATTAATTTATAATAGGCCTCTACAAGATCCTCATAAGAGATCGGTGCTCCAGATACTTGTAAATCATGACTTTCATTCAATCCCTTTACAAATAAAATAGGATGCTGTCTGCCGGTTTCGTTCTCGTTTTTCTGAGCTACTTTTACTGCTTCACCTTCTATGTTATATCCATGATCCGATAGTATGATAATGACAGAATTATCATAAACTCCCGCTTCTCTTAGTTTATTCAGATAAGCCATAGTAACAGTCATAGAAGATTCAATAGAAGTATAATAATCTGCATCATCTATTACGTTTACATCCTTATCAAAATAGAACGGAACATGTGCCCCCATTAAATGAATTAATTTAAATCTTTTTCCATCTACATAGGTTATATCATCTTCCTGTACATCCTTATAAAAATCATCATTTCTCCAGGAAAATAACTCTTCATCTTTGGAACCCATTTCCTGATTTTTGAGCATACTTACATTAAACCAGCAATACGGTTTTAATACATAAGGTGCGTATTTCATTCCCACCATTTTAATAATTCTGGTATTAAACAAAGAACGATCCCAAAGAGAAGATTTCGTATATGTTATATTATTAAAAGCACCATCCATGACACCTTTTTCAAATTTATATTCGTCATCATAATTACTTAAAGTATAACCCTGCTCACGCAAATAATTAAAAAAAGGAGAACTCTTAAAAATTCGATTTCTATAATCTATAAAAGGTTCTTTATTTTCAAACCATTCTCCAGAAAGTATTAACGGTAAAGAATGCTCCGTGTATGCATACCCTGACATTGCGTTATTATAAAAAGTAAAATCATTCATTGCATCTTCATATTCCGGATGCTCCTGCCACACTTGCCAGAAGCATTCTTCATCCACAGCATCTAATAAGAAAATAATAAAATTAGTATCTGTAGACATTTCAAACTGATCTACTTTTGTAAATCTTGCATATTCTTTTTTTTCAAAAATATTATTATTAATAGAAAGAACTGTAATCGTACTTACTAAAATCAATAATAAGAAAACACTTATATAAGAAACCGCCTTTTTTATCCTGTCATATTTTAAGACTATAAATAAAATCAGACAAACAATTGCTATGATCACCCACACAATAGTAGATTTTACAAACTGTGATTGATATAAACTCCAATTCACATCTGTTCCATCTAAAGGAGGTAAATTTTTAACCATATAGTTTCCCTGAATATAACAGGCTACAGTACCGGTAAAATAGCAATATAAAACAATTTTATAAGCAACATTTCCAAACAGATATACAACTAAAAAACCAACTATACTAAACAAAAGAAACAAAAAGAAATCCTTTATAATAAAAGGAAAAAGTAAATAAACATCATACCAAAATTCATCCACATTATTAATATAGAGTTCCAAAGGTGCATATATAAAAATCATAAAACAAAATGTCAGAGACAGAAAAAAAGCAGGCTTTAATTCTGCAAGCATCTTTCCATTATTCCATTTCTTCTGTAACCAACTTTTCATTTCTGTAAATCTCCTTAAAAATATAGATAAATTATACTCCAAAAAGCCAGGAGTTGTAAATAAAAGCCGGTACATAGAATAAATTCTAATACCGGCTTTTGTCTTTTTCGTGCTTTCCTGTAATTATCTCTTCAGAGTAACTACAACTCTTCTAAAGGGCTCTTCTCCCTCACTATGAGTAGTAACATATTTATCATTCTGCAATGCGGAATGAATAATTCTTCTCTCATAAGGATTCATAGGCTCCAGAGATATGCTTCTCTTGGTTCTCTTAACCTTATATGCAATGTTCTTGGCAAGATTCTCAAGAGTTTCTTTTCTGCGCTGACGATAGTTCTCTGTATCAACCTTTACATGAATGTACTCTTCAGATTCTTTATTGACTACCAGAGATACCAGATACTGTAAGGAATCCAGTGTCTGTCCTCTCTTACCGATCAGAACACCCATCTCGTTACCGCTTAACTCGATGTCCATGTTCTTCTCTTCTTCGTTGTACTTAATATCAATGGCAACTTCCATGTTCATTGCCTGAAATACATCATTTAAAAATACTCTGGCAACTTCTTCTACAGAGCTTTTCTTTACTGCAGCCTTGATTACAGCGGGCTTTGCCCCGATTCCGAGGAATCCGGAAGAACCTTCTTCCACTACCTGATAATCCAACTTGTCACTGGTAACACCCAGCTTCTGACAAGCTTCCGTAATGGCATCACTGACTGTCTTTGCAGATACTTCGATCATGTCCATATTATTTACCTCCTCAATTAATCATAAGGAAAATTTATTTACGACTGTTCTTCTCGTTATAATCTCTGACCATATTTGCCTTGGCCATCATACTTCCGGGCTTAGCTTCTTTTACTTCGGAATAGCTGTCAGCAGATACTTCACTGTTATCGACCCTGGAAGAAATATTTGCTTTCTTCTGAATGTTCTTGGTATTCATGGAAGCGTAAGCATTCAGCTTATCCTGCTGTTCTTTCATCTTCTCCAGCTTTTTTGCACTCTTTGCTGAATTTTTCCTGATAATATCATCAAAATCCATCTTATCAATGTGTTTGTTAATAACAATCTGCTGGATACTTCTGACAACACTACCTGCTACCCAGTAAAGACCAAGACCGGATGGTAATGTGAAGCAGAACCATGCAGACATCAAAGGCATGATCATATTCATGGTCTTCATGGAAGAAGCCATTGCTGCAGCCTGATCATTACCATTGTTAGAAGAAGTATCCTGCTGAGGCATCAGCTTTACGTTGATCCACTGTGTCAATGCAGACAAAACCGGAATAGCGATTGCTCCGATTACTAAAAGCCATGCTCCGTTAGCCCATGCTTCCTTCAACACATAAGAAGGAGAGTTGCCGATATTCAGTCCTAAAAAATTATTATACTCTTCCAGCTTGCTTACCGTATTGGTCACATCTGCTGCAAGAGAAGGGAACTTCTCACTGATACTGGCAAAATCAGCGGTAGATGCCTTGTTCAGACAGTCAATGATCGTATTCTGTACATATTCACTGTGAGTGCCGGCTACAAAGCCTGAATTCGTGAACTGCTTACTGTACATAGCGGAATTACTCAGATTCTGAACCAGCTCTGTTGCACCGGCTGTATCAATAATATTATCTACCAGAGGGAAAAAGGCTTCCTTAACTCTGCCTACATAGGCCGGAATTGCATAAATTACACGATACAGAGCAAACAGAATAGGCATCTGGATCAGCATATACAGACAGCTGCCTGTAGGAGATACTCCATACTTGGCATAAACTGCCTGAATTTCCTGATTCTGTGCCAGCTGTGCATCCTGATCCTTACGATTCTTGTATTTTGCCTGAATTGCCTGAATCTCGGGATTCATTTTAGCAGAAAGTTTGGAGAATTTCTGCTGTTTGATGGTAAGAGGCATCATCAACAGGTTCACAACAATTGTAAAAAGGATGATTGCGAGACCGATATTAGGAATACCGATCATGTTCAGAACTTCGAAGATTCCTTCCATTATCTTACCAAGCAGCCAGGCTACCTGTCCAATAATGAATGTGGAATTCTGTGTCAAAAGAATACCGTTCATTTATCCTCCTAATATTTGCCACCTTCTATCGGATATTCTCAAGGTACAGGATCATATCCTCCTTTAGAGAAAGGATTACATCGAAGAATTCTCCATGCAGCCAGAAGTCCTCCCTTGATCACACCATATTTTTCAATGGCTTCCAGACCATATTGAGAACAACTGGGAACATAAGGACACTTCGTACCTTTGTACGGTGAAATATATTTCTGATAGAACCTAATCATGGCTATAACTAATTTTTTCATATACAAATTTTATTTAATCCTGATAAAAATAGATTTTTATCAGATGATGAAGTTTTGCAAGATGCAGCAGCGCACTTTCCGCTTCTTCATATCCTATAGAAGCTGCGGCCGGTCTTGCAATGATTACCATATCCAAACCACTATTGAATACACTTTCATGTAATCTGTAACTTTCTCTGACCAGTCGGGTAATTCTATGTCTTACGACACTATTACCGACTTTTTTACTTACACTGATTCCGATTCTGTTCTTATCAAGGCCATTTTCCTTTACGTACATGATAAAGTACTTGTTGGCATAAGATCTGCCATTCTTGTACACAAAACGGAACTGCTGATTATTTTTTAATGATTCCGAAAACTGCATGCACTCCTCCAACCGTGAAAGTTAAGAGAAAAAAAGGTCACATTGCTGTGACCTATGCGGATAATTTCTTTCTTCCTTTTGCACGTCTTGCTGCTAAAACTTTTCTTCCACCGGGAGTACTCATTCTGGCTCTGAAACCGTGAACCTTGGAATGGGAACGCTTTTTAGGCTGAAATGTCATCTTCATGGAAAGGCACCTCCTTCTCTAAACCTTCTTATATAAAAAGGTAAACATATTTTTCAACATTTGGACGCATAAAAAATGCGCCTTCCTTTCGGAAAATAGCATATTGATTGTAATGTAAAAGCCCGTCAATGTCAAGCAAAATTCAATAAAAATGCTGAAAAATCAAGAGAAATAGGGCTTTCTGAAATTCATAAAATTTTTTAAATCGAGTTATCCACATAGATATACACCATATTTACCCACAAACGAGTTATCCACAGCCTGTTGATTATTTGTGGATATTTATTTTTTTCACATGGATATTCTGTGTAAATCCGGTGTAAAAGTGGACAAGTTTACCGTAATTGTGGATATCTCGAAATTTGTCGGATTTATCCACATATACACATCACTATCCACATCCCCTGTTAATATTCCCAGTTATGAACAACTTTATCAACAATATGTGGATAACTTTATCCATGACCTGTTCATAACTTACATTTGAATTATTTTTAATTCTATTATACAATGAAATGGAGTTTCGTACAGTGGGACTCTTAGCGGGAGGAAATCAATGGACGCAATCAAAGAAAACTGGACAACTGTCAAAGAAGCTGTCAGAAGAGAATACAGTCTTTCTGACATTTCTTATCATACATGGGTGGAGCCTTTGGAGTTTCATAATGTAGTGAATGATGTAGTGAGCATTATCATTCCCTCGGACCAGGCCCATGCCCTGAATTACATTTCATCAAAATATAAGAGCTTTTTTCAGGTAACTATTACCGAAATGTTCGATCATCCTTATGATATCAACTTTATCCTGGAGAAGGATGTCAAGGCAGAAGAACCTGCTGAGAATGAAATGGCTGTTCCCAATCAGATCTATGGTATTAATTATGAAGATGCCCATCTGAACCCTAAGTACAAATTCGATACCTTTGTCGTGGGAAGTAATAACAAATTTGCTCATTCCGCATCCCTTGCGGTAGCGGAATCTCCGGGAGAAGTCTACAATCCTCTCTATTTATATGGAGGTCCCGGTCTGGGCAAGACTCACCTGATGCATTCCATCGGACATTTTATTTTAGAACAGGATCCGGACAAAAAGGTTATCTACGTTACCAGTGAGGAATTCACAAACGAAGTAATCGAATCCATTCGTAGTGGTAATGCGGCTTCCATGACCAAGCTGCGTGAGAAATACCGTAACGTGGATGTTCTCATGGTCGATGACGTACAATTTATTATAGGTAAGGAAAGTACCCAGGAGGAATTCTTCCATACTTTCAATGCCTTGCATGCTGCCCATAAACAGATCATTCTGTCTTCCGATAAACCGCCCAAGGAAATGGAAACTCTGGATGAAAGATTCCGTTCCCGTTTCGAATGGGGCCTGATTGCTGATATCCAGCCGCCCGATTATGAGACCCGAATGGCAATTTTACGGAAAAATGCAGAGACCTACGATCGTCAGATTGATGAAGAGATCATCAAATACATTGCCACAAATATTAAATCCAATATTCGTGAACTGGAAGGCGCGTTTAACAAGATCATTGCTTTTGCAAAATTAAATAAGGTAGATCTGACACTCTCTCTGGCCGAAGAAGCCCTGAAGGACGTCATCTACCCGAACAAGCCAAAGGAAATCACTCCTACTCTCATTATTAATGTAGTGGCAGAGCATTTTGGCGTAAAGCCGGAAGATATTACTTCCAAGAAGAGAAATTCCGAGTTCGTACAGCCCCGTCAGGTCGTAATGTACCTGTGCAGAGAGCTGACGGATACCTCCTTCACTAATATAGGAAAGCTTTTGGGCAAAAAAGACCATACAACGATCATTCACGGTGTAAATAAAGTGTCTGCGGAGATCCAGACGAACGAAGAACTTCGTAATAAAATCGATATTATCACAAAGAAGATAAATCCTTCTTAGAAGATATCTGTTAATAATTTTTCTTATTCTGAGGACAAGTTGTGTATATCTTTGGAATAAACGGTGCTCACCTGTTGATAACTTGTTTTAAGGTTCCTGAACAGAATCTGGACGGTGTGAATAATCTGAGAGTTATTCTTAGGTTATTCTGCCAAATCCACTAAGATTTCCATTCCATTTTGCCTTGAAAAATAGTATAATAAGACTGGTTATGCACATATCAACACCCCTTATTAAGGTGACTACGAAATTCTTTTAATATTTTTATACAACGCGTATCCGCGCGTACGCAAATCAACCAGAAAGGAAGTTATGCACACATGAAATTAGTCTGTTCGAAAGCCAATCTTTTAAATGGCGTACAAACTGTATCAAAAGCTGTTCCCAGTAAGACTACCATGTCTATTCTGGAATGTATTTTAGTAGATGCTACCAATGGAGAGATCAAGTTAACTGCCAACGATATGGAACTTGGTATCGAGACTACCATAGAAGGACAGATCGTAGAAAAGGGTATCATTGCTCTGGATGCAAAAATGTTCCTGGAAATCGTACGTAAACTTCCTGACAGTGACATTACCATTGAGACTGATGCTTCCTTCAAGGTAGTTATTACCTGTGAAAAAGCAAAATTCACGATCATCGGTAAATCTGGTGAAGATTTCTCTTATTTACCGGCAGTAGAAAAAGATGACAGTATTGTCATGAGTCAGTTTACACTGAAAGAGGTTGTGAGACAGACCATCTTCTCTATCTCTGACAATGATAACAATAAGCTGATGACAGGTGAACTTTTTGATATTAACGGAGAAGAGTTCAAGATCGTGTCCCTGGACGGACACCGTATCTCCATTCGTAAGATCCAGCTGAAAAACAGCTATTCTCCGAAAAAGGTAGTTGTTCCCGGTAAGACTCTGAACGAGGTAAGTAAGATTTTACCCGGAGATGCAGATAGTGATGTAACGATTTCCTTTACGGAAAAACATATTGTATTTGAATTCGACAAGACGGTTGTGGTATCCCGTCTGATCGAGGGAGAATATTTTAAGATCGACCAGATGCTTTCCAGCGATTATGAGACCAAAGTAAGAGTCAACAAGAAAGAATTCTTAAGCTGTATCGATCGTGCTACTCTTCTGGTAAAGGAAGGCGATAAGAAACCTATTATCGTAAATATCACAGACAGTGGAATGGAACTTAAAATCAATTCCGCTCTGGGAAGCATGAACGAAGAAATCGATATTCAGAAACAGGGTAAGGATCTGATGATTGGATTCAACCCCAAGTTCCTGATCGATGCTCTCCGTGTCATCGATGATGAGGAAGTGGATCTGTATATGGTAAATCCCAAGGCACCCTGTTTTATCAAGAATGCAGAGGAAAGCTATATTTACCTGATCCTTCCCGTGAACTTTACAACAGTTGCTTAAACTTAAGAACAGAGGTTAAATCAATGCATACGATCCGTTTAAAGGATGATTATATTAAGCTTGGTCAGGCATTAAAGGCAGCCGGTGTGGTAGAATCCGGTGTGGATGCCAAGTTCGCCGTACAGGATGGCCTGGTAAAGGTGAACGGACAGACGGAATTACAGCGTGGCAAAAAGCTGGTATCCGGAGATAAAGTGGAATATGATGGCGAGACCATCGTGATAGAATAAGCAGGTTACTATGATCATCAAATCAATCGAATTGGCAGATTACAGGAATTATGATTCTCTTGTCCTGCAGTTTGACCGAGGGACGAATATCCTCTACGGTGATAATGCCCAGGGCAAGACGAATATCCTGGAAGCAATCTATGTTGCTGCCACCACAAAATCGCATAAGGGAAGCAAGGACAGAGAAATTGTTAATTTCGACAAGGAAGAGGCCCATATCAGAACCTATCTGGAAAAGGACGGCAAAGAGATCCGCGTGGATATGCATCTGAGAAAGTCCAAATCCAAAGGAATTGCCATAGATGGTCAGAAGATCAAGAAAGCAGCGGATCTTCTGGGGCTTTGTAATGTTGTATTTTTCTCTCCGGAAGACTTGGGGATCATTAAAAACGGTCCCTCTGAGCGGAGAAGATTCGTAGATATGGAACTGTGTCAGCTGGACAATTTCTATCTCTACAATCTCAATCATTACAACAAGATCGTCAATCAGCGTAATAAGCTTCTCAAGGATATGTATATGAATCCGGATCTCAAGGAGACATTGACAATCTGGGATATGCAGCTGGTGTCTTACGGAAGTAAGATCATAGAGAGAAGAAAGCTGTTCGTAGAACAGCTCAATGAGATCATTTATGAGATTCATAAAAAATTATCCGGTGGCCGGGAAGAAATCCGTATCCAGTATGAGCCGGATGTGGAACTGGATGAATTTGAAAGTAAGCTGAGAAACAGTCAGGACCGGGATATGCGGGCAAAGATGACATCCGTGGGACCCCACAGAGATGATTTTTCTTTTCTGGTAGGGGACGTGGATATCCGTAAGTTCGGATCCCAGGGGCAACAGCGTACTGCTGCTCTCTCTCTGAAATTATCCGAGATCGAGCTGGTAAAAAGGATTACAAAAGATACGCCGGTATTATTACTTGACGATGTATTGTCTGAACTGGACAGTAACCGGCAAAACTATCTGTTGAACAGTATCGGGGATATTCAGACCATCATTACCTGTACCGGTCTGGAGGAATTTGTAAATAACCGGTTTGAAATCAACCGGGTATTCAAAGTATCTGCCGGAACTGTCACCTGTGTAAATGAAAATATGGGACTGAAATCCGAACCGGAAGAAACTCCGGCAGATGAGTATAATTTTGGCAGCCTGTAGGGCAGAATGTGAGGAATCATGAGCGAAGAAAATATGAACAATACCGCGGTAGAACATGAATATGGCGCGGATCAGATTCAGATATTGGAAGGTCTGGAAGCTGTAAGAAAGCGTCCGGGAATGTATATTGGTACCACATCCAGCAGAGGACTGCATCATCTGGTATATGAGATCGTAGACAATGCGGTGGATGAAGCACTGGCAGGATTCTGTGATACCATTGATGTAACCATCAATGAAGACAATTCCATCACCGTTATTGATAACGGACGAGGAATTCCGGTAGGCATCAATCACAAAGCAGGTATCCCTGCAGTAGAAGTCGTATTTACGATTCTGCATGCCGGCGGTAAGTTTGGCGGTGGGGGATACAAGGTATCCGGTGGTCTGCATGGTGTAGGTGCCTCTGTTGTAAATGCCCTCTCCAACTGGCTGGAAGTAGAAATTTGCCAGGGTGGCAAGGTATATAAGCAGCGTTATGAGAGAGGTCATGTATGCTATGCTCTGAAAGAAATCGGTACCTGCCCTATGGAAAAGACCGGAACGAAAGTTACTTTCCTGCCAGATGATACGATTTTTACTGAGACAACGGTATATGATTTTGATGTATTGAAGAGAAGACTCAGAGAGATGGCATTCCTGACCAAGGGGCTGCGCATCATTTTAAGAGATAATCGTACGGAAGAAGAAACTTCTCTGGAAGGTGGTTCTGTCGTTGACAGTGCAGCTGCGGAAGCTATGTCTACAGAGCACGAAAAGAAGCAGATCAGTGAACTGTTACAGAGGGCACAGGAAGATGCCATGGAAGCAGGAGCATCCACAGAAGCAATGACTTCCGAAGAAACTTCAACTTCTGTGGATACAGCAAATGACTCTGAAGCATTTGCAGATGCTTTTGCTACGTCCGAGGAATCCACCAAAGCTCATACCGGCGGCAAGATCGGTAAGATACATACCATTACTCTGGAAAATGGTAAGAAGCAGAAAGTCGTTGAGTTCTACTATGAAGGTGGTATCAAGGAATTTGTTGCTTACCTGAACAAAAGTAAGGAGCCTTTATACGAAAACATTCTGTATTTTGAGGGTGAGAAGAATAATGTGTACGTGGAAGTATCCTTTCAGCACAATGATTCTTATAACGAGAGCGTATTCAGCTTTGTAAATAACATCAATACTCCCGAGGGAGGTACTCATTTACAGGGCTTCCGTAATGCCATTACGAAGACATTTAACGATTACGCAAGAAGCGCAAAGCTGTTAAAAGACAGTGAGCCGAATCTGTCCGGTGAAGATATCCGTGAGGGCCTGACTGCCATTGTCAGTGTCAAGATCGAGGATCCTCAGTTCGAAGGACAGACCAAGCAGAAACTGGGTAACAGTGAGGCAAGAGGCGCTGTTGACAATATTGTCAGTGAGCAGCTGACTTATTTCTTAGAGCAGAATCCGCAGATTGCAAAGTCCATCTGTGAGAAGTCGATTCTGGCACAGCGTGCCAGAGAGGCAGCCAGAAAGGCAAGAGACCTCACCAGGAGAAAGACCGCTCTGGATACCATGGCTCTGCCCGGTAAGCTGGCAGACTGTTCCGATAAGGATCCGAAGAACTGCGAGATTTACATCGTAGAGGGAGACTCCGCAGGAGGAAGTGCGAAGACAGCACGTTCCCGTGCAACACAGGCTATCCTGCCCCTGCGTGGTAAGATATTGAATGTAGAAAAGGCAAGACTGGATAAGATTTATGCCAATGCTGAGATCAAGGCAATGATCACTGCTTTTGGTACCGGAATCCATGAGGATTTTGATATTTCCAAGCTTCGTTACAACAAGATCATTCTAATGACCGATGCCGATGTAGACGGTGCGCATATCAGTACTCTTCTGCTGACTTTCATCTATCGGTTTATGCCGGAGCTGATCAAGCAGGGACATGTATTTCTGGCGAAGCCGCCTCTGTATAAGCTGGAGAAGAACAAGAAGGTATGGTATGCCTACAGTGATGAAGAACTGGACAGCATTCTCTCTGAAGTAGGTCGTGACCAGAACAACAAGATCCAGCGTTACAAAGGTCTGGGTGAGATGGATGCGGAACAGCTCTGGGAGACCACCATGGATCCGGAGAGACGTATTCTGCTCAGAGTCAACTACGATGAAGAGACTGAATCCGAACTGGATCTGACCTTTACCACACTGATGGGTGACAAGGTAGAACCCAGAAGAGAATTCATCGAAGAAAATGCTCAGTTTGTTAAGAATCTGGACATCTAATAACTATTCAGAGCCGTTATCAGGCTCTGAATAGTTACGGTATTTAATAATAGAGAGTCGTATTTTACGACAGATTGTGAGGAAACATGAACGACGATATTTTTGATAAGCCTTCGGAGGCTGAGATTGATAAAATCCATGAAGTCGATCTGAAAGAAAAAATGGAAACTTTCTATATCGACTATGCCATGAGTGTTATCGCATCCCGTGCGCTTCCGGATGTGAGGGATGGTCTGAAGCCGGTACAGAGACGTGTACTCTATTCTATGATCGAACTGAACAATGGTCCCGACAAGCCGCATCGTAAGAGTGCCCGTATTGTCGGTGATACCATGGGTAAATATCATCCTCATGGTGACAGCTCCATCTACGGTGCATTGGTTAATATGGCACAGGACTGGTCTACCCGTTATCCTCTTGTAGATGGCCACGGTAACTTCGGTTCCATGGATGGTGACGGTGCTGCAGCAATGCGTTATACCGAGGCAAGACTTTCCAAGATTTCCATGGAGCTTCTGGCAGATATCGGTAAGAATACCGTAGATTTTGTACCGAACTTTGATGATACTGAAAAAGAACCTGTCGTACTGCCCAGCCGTTATCCAAACCTGCTAGTCAACGGTACTACCGGTATTGCCGTAGGTATGGCTACCAATATTCCACCTCACAACCTTCGTGAAGTGGTACAGGCTGTTGTTAAAATTATTGATAATCGTGTAGAAGAAGACAGAGATACTACGATCGATGAGATTCTTCCCATTGTGAAGGCTCCCGATTTTCCTACCGGAGGACTGATTCTGGGTACCAGAGGCTGTGAAGAAGCTTACCGTACCGGCCGTGGTAAGATCAGAGTCCGTGCAGTAACCAATATCGAGACACTACCTAACGGTAAGAGCCAGATCATTGCCACCGAACTGCCATATATGGTCAATAAGGCCAATCTGATCATCAAGATTGCTGAGCTGGTAAAACTGAAAAAGATCGACGGTATCACAGATATCCGTGATGAATCCAACCGTGAAGGTGTCCGCGTGGTCATTGAGCTTCGTAAGGATGCCAATGCCAATGTTATTCTGAATCAGCTGTACAAGCATACACAGCTTCAGGATACTTTTGGTGTGATCATGCTGGCGCTGATCAACAATCAGCCTAAGGTCATGAATCTGCTGGATATGCTGACTTATTACCTGAAACATCAGGAGGATGTGGTTACCAGAAGAACCAAATATGATCTGAACAAGGCTGAGGAAAGAGATCATATTTTACAGGGATTGTTAAAGGCTCTGGACTTCATTGACGAAGTTATTACTATTATCCGTGGCAGTCAGAATGCCCAGATTGCAAAAGAACGTTTGATGGAGAGATTTGAACTTTCTGATGTACAGGCACAGGCTATTGTGGATATGCGTCTGCGTGCTCTGACAGGTCTGGAAAGAGAGAAACTGGAAAACGAGCATCAGGATCTGGTAGCAAAAATTGCGGAGTTGAAGGCTATTTTGGCAGATGAAAAGCTGTTATTAGGTGTTATTAAGACAGAAATGAGTGCTATCGCTGAGAAATACGGCGATGACAGACGCAGTAAGATCGGTTATGACGAACTGGATATCTCCATGGAGGATCTGATTCCGAGGGAAAATACTATTATTGCCATGACCAGTCTCGGTTATATCAAACGTATGACCGTAGATAATTTCAAAGCACAGAACCGCGGCGGCCGAGGTATCAAGGGAATGCAGACCATCGATGAGGATTACATTGAGGATCTGTTGATGACGACGACTCATCATTATCTGAACTTCTTCACCAATATGGGAAGAGTATACAGATTAAAAGCATATGAGATCCCGGAGGCAGGCCGTACCGCAAGAGGTACTGCTATCGTGAACCTCTTGCAGCTGGCACCCGGTGAAAAGATCACTGCTATGATTCCTATTCATGAATACAGTGATGATAAGAATCTGTTCATGGTAACTAAGACCGGTATTGTGAAGAAGACGCCTCTGATGGAGTTCTCCAATGTCAGAAAGAACGGACTGACAGCGATTAACTTACGAGAAGAGGATGAGCTGATCGAGGTGAAAATCACTGACTGCAGCAGTGAAATCTTCCTGGTAACCAAACAGGGTATGTGCATCCGCTTCCAGGAGACGGATGTCCGGGCTACGGGCAGAGCTTCCATGGGTGTCATCGGTATGAACTTATCTCCCGGGGATGAGATCATCGGTATGCAGTTACAGACCCAGGGCAGCGATCTGCTGATCGTATCCGAGAACGGTATGGGCAAACGTACCAATATGGATGAATTTACCGTACAGAAACGTGGCGGTAAGGGTGTAAAATGCTACAAGATCGTAGAAAAGACCGGTGATGTGGTAGGTGCCAAGGCTGTAAATGATGATAACGAGATCATGATGATCACTACCGAAGGAATTATTATTCAGCTGCGTGTGCAGGATATCTCCACTTTGAGCAGAATTACATCAGGTGTAAAGCTGATCAATCTGGATGAGGGTGTTAAGGTTGCACAGATTGCCAAGGTACGTGAGAAGCTTTCCAACGGAGACCATGAATTCGACAATCTTGAGGAAGCCATGGAAGAAGTAGCACAGGAAGCTGTTTCTGAGGATGAGGAAGAAGCAGAAGAAAATCTGATTTTCCCTACCGAGGATTCTGAAGATGATGAATAAATAAGAGTTAATGATTAAGTTGAGCACTTTTTATATTGCAGAAAAAGATATATATGTGATATAACAAAAGTGCTCAATTTAGTGAGACACAGATAAAAGCAAGCGGCTGCGAAGCAGATATTTGTTTTTATAGGCTCACAAGTGAACGAATATCCTGCAAAGCAGGATGTAAAATGCAATAGCACGAATTCGTGAAGTTATAATGTAATAACTTAAATGAAAAAGAGGGGTATGAAAAATGGAATCTTATAGTATTTTCAGAGATCTGGCAATCATTATTATATTTGCCAAGGTGTTTGGTATCATTGCGAGAAAATGTAAGGCACCACAGGTGGTAGGTGAGATCATTGCCGGTCTGTTGATCGGACCCAGTGTACTGGGACTGGTGCAACAATCGGATTTTCTGATCCAGATGGCAGAAATCGGTGTTATCCTGCTGATGTTCTCCGCCGGACTGGAGACGAATCTGAGGGATCTCATGAAGACGGGATTTGTGGCATTTCTGATCGCATGCTTTGGTGTATTTGTTCCTTTGGTAGGAGGAACATTGTTGTACATGGGATTTTACGGAGTGGCACCCTGGGGCTCTGAGAAATTCTATGAAGCTGTATTTATTGGTGTCATTATGACGGCTACCAGTGTAAGTATTACTGTGCAGTCTCTGAAAGAACTGGGAAAACTGAAAGGTAAAGTCGGCACAACAATCATGAGTGCCGCTATTATCGATGATGTCATTGGTATTATTGTACTTACTTTTGTCATCGGATTTAAAAATCCGGATTCCAATCCAGGAAGTGTAGTAATTTCTACTCTTCTGTTCTTCCTGTTTGCAATTGGTGTCGGATTTGTATTGTTCAAGGTATTCCAGTATCTGGATAACAAATATCCGCATACAAGACGTATTCCTATTTTAGGTCTGGCGCTCTGTTTTATTTTCGCTTATGTAGCGGAAGTATTCTTCGGTATTGCGGATATTACAGGTGCTTACGTGGCAGGTATTATCCTGTGTTCTATTCGGGATTCGGAATACATAGCCGAGAAGATGGATATCAATTCTTATATGATCTTCGGGCCGATTTTCTTCGCAAGTATCGGACTTAAGACCAGCTTTGACCATTTGAACGGAGAATTTGTACTGTTCTCTATCGGATTTGTTATTGTTGCTCTGCTGTGCAAGATCATCGGTTGTGGTCTGATGGCGAGAATCTGCAGATTCAAAGGACCGGATGCCTTGAAAATCGGTGTCGGTATGATGACCAGAGGCGAGGTTGCCCTGATCGTAGCACAGAAGGGATTGTCTGTGGGAATGATCGGTGCGGAATACTTTACAGCAGTCATTCTGCTGATCATTGTATCCAGTATCTCCACTCCTATCCTGCTTAAGATTCTGTATACGAAGCATGCCGAGATTGATTAAAAAATATGGATCATATGGATCAGAAGCGTTTTGAAGAAGCTAAGAGAAAAATAATAGGCGTGGACCGTCAGAGACTGGGAATCGGAACTCTCTCAGAGAAGACGGTTCATGCTATTTTTAAGGACTATTATGAGCCGGACGAGGATCATCAGGAGATTCCCATAGAGAATTATGTAGCGGATATTTATAGGGATGGAGAGATCATAGAGATTCAGACGAGACAGTTTAACCGGATGCGGGGAAAATTGCAGACCTTTCTTCCTTTATATCCTGTGACTATTGTCTATCCGATCCCTTATGAAAAATGGCTGATCTGGATCGATGAAGACAGCGGAGAACTGAGTAAAAAACGGAAATCACCGAAAAAAGGCTGCACCTATCAGGCTTTTAAGGAACTATATAAGATCAAAATGTTCCTGAAGGATCCGAATATCCGATTTAAGTTCGTATTGGTGAATATGGAGGAATACCGGCTGTTGAACGGCTGGAGCCATGATAAGAAAAAGGGCTCCACACGGTATGACAGGATTCCTACGGATCTGATCGAAGAGGTGGAAATCAGACAACCGGAGGATTATCTGCAATTTGTGCCCTATGAGCTGGAAGAACCTTTTCACAGTAAAGATTTTGCAAAAGCCGCCCACATCCCTCTCTCACTGGCTCAGACCGTATTGAATATTCTGTTGGAAATGGGAACGGTGGAACGAATCGGAAAACAGGGAAACAGTTATTTATATCGTGTCATGGATATATAGATATATAGATGAAAAAAGAGGATTAAGTCGTATGGCTTAATCCTCTTCGTCTTCCTGATGGGATTTCGGCAGGGAGAAAATAAATTCACTTCCCACGCCGGGAGTACTGATCACATTGATATGCTCATCGTGGGCATTGATAATTTCTTTTACAATGGAAAGACCCAGCCCGGTTCCTTTTTTATCCTTGCCTCGGGATAGGTCGGACTTATAAAATCTGTCCCAGATCAGCTTCAGATCTTCTTTCGGGATACCAATTCCTGTGTCTTTTACGGAGACAAACAATTTATTTTTCTTCTCCGAGGTCTCAATGTGGATCACAGAATCATGGTGGCTGAACTTAATGGCATTGTCCATGAGATTATAGAGTACCTGCTGGATTTTGCCCATATCTGCATGGACATACATTTCATTGCCGGTCAGGATCATCTCAATAGCAATAGATTTGTTATGACAGGTGCCTTCAAAGGTGCTTGCAGTATTACGGATCACTTGATTGATATCAAAATCTGTTTTATCTAAGAGCATTCCTTTGGTGTTCAGATTATTCAGAGTCAGCAGGCTGTTGGTCAGCTTCGTCAGTCGTTCTGTTTCATTCAATACGATAGTAATGTATTTTTCGTGCATTTCCGGTGGAATCGTGCCATCCAGCATGGCTTCCAGATATCCTCTTATAGAGGTCAGAGGGGAACGGAAATCGTGTGATACATTGGCTACAAACTTTTTCTGATCATCCTCGGAACGGGCAATTTCGCTTGCCATATAATTCAGACAGGAAGCCAGATAACCGATTTCATCCTCACTATCCACCTGAAATTCATAATGCATATTACCGGCAGCATACTGCTCTGTGGCATGAGTGATCTTCCTCAGAGGAATATATACGATCTCAGTGAAAAAGATCAGAATGATCAGGGATAGCAGGAACAGGATTGCCAGGGTGATATAGGAAATATTCAGCAGGCTGTTACAGGATTTCTGAATATCATTCATATCGGTATGGATGACTACATAGCCTTTTACCTTGTAGTTGGAGGTAATGGGAGCAAATACAGTAAGTACATCCGAATCAAAATTACCGAAGAAATCACCAACAATGTAATAAGAGCCGCTGGTTACGGTCGAATCAAAATTCTCGATGACTACCACATTCTCCACATCTAAGGGACTATTGGTATCCAGTACCAGTCGTCCGGAGGGATTGATGATGCGAATCTCGGAATTCAGGTAGACCGCCAGGGAGTCCAGCTGCATTTTAACAGTCTCCAAAGTTGTTTCACTGGTGTACAATCCGCCGGCATAGGTTCCGGCGATCAGGGTTGCTTCGGAATAGAGACTTTCTGCCTTTTCCCGGATCAGGTGTTCTTTGGTCATATTGGGAACAAAGGTTGTAACAATGATGAAACCAAATACACCAAAAATAAAATATGCAAGTATAAATTTTAGATAAAGTGTTTTTTTCATAACAAATCCTGCTTTTGGTATGACTTAATTACGTACTTCGAATTTATAGCCGATGCCCCAGATGGTGCTGATCTTCCAGTTGGCATGATCCTTGATCTTCTCACGGAGACGTTTGATGTGCACATCCACGGTACGGGTATCACCGATATATTCATAGCCCCAGATCTGATCCAGAAGCTGTTCTCTGGTGAATACATGATTCGGTGAGGATGCTAAAAAGTAGAGAAGTTCCAGTTCTTTCGGCGGCATTTCCACAGTATGTCCCATATAAATGACGGAATAATTGGTCAGATTAATGGTCAGATCCGCATATTCCACGCACTTGTCGTTGGAAGTTTCTGTGGGGGCATTGGAGGACTTATAACGTCTGAGGACTGCTTTGGCACGTGCCACCAGTTCCTTGGAGTCAAAAGGTTTTTCCATATAATCATCCGCACCCAGCTCCAGTCCCAATACTTTGTCGAAGACTTCACCTTTTGCGGAGAGCATGATGATGGGAACGGAGTATTGTGCCCTGACCTCTCTGCACACCTGATAACCATCAATGCCGGGAAGCATCAGATCCAACAGAATCAGATTCGGAGCAAAGGTCTCCATAGCCGGCATCACGGATTCTCCGTCATTGACGATCATGGTATCAAAACATTCCTTCGTCAGATATAGGGAGATCAGTTCCGCAATATTATTATCATCATCTACAATGAGAATTTTCTGTTTACTTACCATGTAGTATAGGCCTCCTGTCAGTTATTATTTAAAAGTAACAATGGTTACACCGGCATCGCCTTCACCATATTCACCCAACCGGTATTCTTTGACGTATTTCAGACGTTTTAAGTGAGACTGTACGGCACTGCGCAGAGCACCGGTGCCTTTTCCATGCACGACTCTCACACTGGGGAGATGAGCCAGATAAGCGTCATCCAGGTATTTATCCAGTTTTGCAATGGCTTCATCTACCGTACATCCCAAAAGGTTGATCTCGGAGGACACGGAGAAGGACTTGGACATTTTCAACTTGCCGGTGTTGGTACGCTGCAGGGCAGGTGCTGTAATGGTCTCTTCTTTTACCGGTACGAGATCGTTAATATTCGTCTGCATTCTCATAATTCCGCATTGTACGAAGAGGTTGCCCCTGGCATCCGGCAGTGTATTCACAATTCCTTTCAGATTCATGGAAATGATCTTTACGGAATCTCCTTTTTTCAGTTTCTTGGGATCCACGGTCTTCTGGTTGGCCGGCTTCTTTTGGTTATTACCAAGAGCCAATTTTCCGTTCTTTTCGTTGATCTTGTCACGGACCTTCTGTCTCTTTTTCTCTAGTTCCTTGATGTCGGCGGAAGCACCTACTTTATTGAAATCACGGATGGTTTCGTCAGCTACATCCTTTGCTTCCTGAAGGATGGCTCTTGCTTTTTCATTGGCATCCCGCAGAATCTTATCCTTTGCCTGATCGATTTTCTCGTTTTTCTTCTGTAACTGTTCCTGTAACGTGCGGATCCGTTCCTTATATTCTGCAATCTCCTGCTGTTCTTTTTCAATGGTTACGCGGCTCTGTTCCAGATCTGCGATGACGTCTTCAAAGCTTTCGTCTTCTTTGCTGATCTGTTCTTTCGCGGCATTGATGATCTCATCGGACAGTCCCAGCTTGGAAGAAATGGCGAAAGCATTACTTTTACCGGGAATACCGATGAGCAGACGGTAGGTGGGGCGAAGGGTCTCCACATCAAATTCACAGCAGGCATTTTCTACAAAATTAGTGGAAAGTGCATAGATTTTCAGCTCGCTGTAATGCGTGGTAGCCATAGTGCGGATGCCACGGTCATGCAGATAATTTAAAATAGCAATTGCCAGAGCGGCACCCTCCGTAGGATCTGTTCCAGCACCGAGTTCATCAAATAAACACAGGGAATCCGCATCTGCGTGCTGCAAAATGTGGACAACTCTGGTCATATGAGAAGAAAATGTGGACAAACTCTGCTCAATACTCTGCTCATCCCCGATATCTGCATAAACTTCCGAGAAAATGGACAGTTCGGAACGATCCAGTGCTGGAATATGCAGTCCCGCCTGTCCCATCAGAGTAAAAAGTCCCACTGTCTTCAGAGACACGGTCTTACCACCGGTATTGGGACCTGTGATCACCAACAAGTCAAAATCTTTCCCCAGACGGACATCAATGGGAACAGCCTTTTTCTTATCCAACAGTGGATGACGGCCCTTACGGATCTGGATGTAATGCTCAGTGTTGAAAATAGGCTCTGTGGCATTCTGTTCCATGGCGAGTTTTGCCTTGGCAAAAATAAAGTCCAGCGTAGTCATGATCTTCTGATCCGCAGCAAGCTCTGAGGTATGAACAGCAGCCTGACTGCTCAGATCACCAAGAATAACTTCAATCTCCTCCTGCTCCTGCAGATCCAGTTCTTTTAACTGGTTGTTCAGATTCACGACAGCAGCCGGCTCGATGAAAAAGGTGGAACCGGTGGAGGACTGGTCATGCACCATACCGCTCACCTGGCTCTTATATTCGGCTTTTACGGGGATACAGTAGCGGTTATCACGCATGGTAATGACTGCATCCTGTAAAAAGGTACGGTAAGCGCCATTTACCATAGAGGTCAGCTGGCTGTGGATCTTTTCGTTGGTGGACAGCTTGGAACGACGGATACTCTTTAATCTTGGGCTGGCATCATCAGCCATCTCTTCTTCCGACAGGATACAGCGGTTGATTTCGTTAGCCAGCTGTGTCATAGGAGTAAGGCCTTCAAAGTAGGCATCCAGACTGTCATTTGGGAGGTCTTCACGCTCTTTTTTCCCGTAGGTCTTGATTCGGTTGACGTTGTCCAGAAAAGATGCCAGCTTCAGCAGTTCGGACATAGACAGAGAACTGCCGATTTCCAGAGAACGGATCGAAAATCCTAGATCTCTGTTGCTGCCAAAAGAGGTGCTTCCAATACGGAAGAGACGGGCCAAGGCATCTTTGGTCTCCCGCTGGGCTGCTCTGATGGCGGAAAGGTCGGTAGAAGGCACCAGCTCTCTGCATAGTTTTTTACCGGGCTCGGAGTCGGCCTTCTCTGTGAGAAGGTCGATGATTTTCGTATATTCTAAAGTAGTGAGTACTTTTGTGTTCATATGGGACTCCTTAAATAAAATATTCGCAATATAAGCTCACTGCCGAACTTACAATAACACGATTCTCCGTGCTGCGCACTCTCGAAATCGTTACATCCATTCGCAATCCGGGCTATCGCCCTTTTTGCTCATGTAGTACAAGCTCGAAAATGCTTCGCATTTCCTTGCTGTCGGGCTTTCGCCCTATCAAAATCGGATCTGTCAATTTCGGCTGCAAGCAGTCGAATTGACATCTCTCGATTTTGGTACTGCTCAATGCTGGTTTACATAATAACACGATTTCTTCGTGCTGCGCACTCTCGAAATCGTTACATCCATTCGCAATCCGGGCTATCGCCCTTCTTGCTCATGTCTGTTTGCTCCTCTCATAGTGACCATGCCTTGCCTGCAAGCAGTCATGCATGGTCACTATGGATGAGCTTATTATATCTCATTATACCATTCAGTTGCGTTTTTGGGTACAGTTTTGTATAATTGAGATATTAGAGTCCTAAGGAAAAGCCGAGGTATCTGTAGGCAGCAGAGGAGGCATATTTATGGCGGATTCCCAAGAAAATAAGCAGAAGGAACAAAATGACGTTTCTGAGAAAAAATTTATGATAGAAAAAATCAAGGAACGTCCGGTAAATAAGAAAAAGCTGTTGCGCAGGACTTTGATCACGGCTTCTATGGCAGTGATTTTCGGTCTGGTAGCATGTTTCACATTTCTGGTATTGGAACCGGTAATCAGTAACTGGCTGTATCCGGAGGAGGAACCGCAGGTCGTGGTATTCCCGGAAGATCAGGACGAAATGTCTCCGGAACAGATGTTAGCGGAGAATATGCAGCAGGAGAACCAGAGTAGCCAGTCCTCTTCTGCTCCCAGTGAAGTCATGGAACAGGAACAGATCCGGGAACTGTTATCCGGGATCATATTGAATCTGGACAATTACAAACAGATTTACAGTGCTCTTGCCCAGTATGTAGCAGAGATGAATCGCTCCATGGTCACTGTGACAGGAGTGTCATCCGGTGTGGACTGGTTCAATAATGTAAATGAGAGCAAAAATCAGTCATCCGGTGTGATCATAGCGCAAAATGGAAAGCAATTACTGATTTTAACCGATTATTCTCCGGTAAAACAAGCAGATGACATCATTGTCACATTCAACGAGGGCACCCAGGCAGATGCATCTTTGAAGGAAAAAGATGAGACTACAGGTCTGGCTGTGATTGCTGTAGAACTGGATACTCTGAATGAAGATTTTCTGAAGAATGATATTACGATCGCTACTTTTGGATCTTCTAATATCAAAGATATTGCCGGACTTCCGGTGGTGGCTTTGGGACGCCCCATGGGTACGAACGGCTCACTGGGATATGGCATCATTACTTCTTCCGCCAGTGAGTCGGCGGCATCGGATACCACTTATCGGATTCTGCAGACGAATATTGTAGGAAGTCAGAATGCAGGCGGCGTATTATTCAATCTTCAGGGACAGGTCATTGGTATCATTACCAATGGCAAATCTGCCACAGATATGAAGAATATGGTATGTGCTTACGGTATTACGGAATTAAAGCGCCATATTGAGAAAATGTCAAACGGGGAAAAATTTGCATATCTGGGTCTGAAGGGTGTGGGTGTCACCGAAGAAGCCAACAGTGAACTGGGAGTTCCCTACGGTGCTTATATTACAGAGGTAGAAATGGACTCTCCTGCAATGCTGGCGGGAATCCAGCAGGGAGATGTCATCACAGGATTCGGTGAACGTGTGATCGTCAGCTTTGACGAGTATACGAACTCTCTGCTCAGTATGAAACCGGGAGATAGTGTAGAACTAACGATTATGCGGCAGTCACAGCAGGAATATAAAGAGATGAAATTCGACATCACATTAACGGTGTTGAAATAGATTGACAGAAAGGTTTGGACAACAATATGAAATTCATTAAAGAGTTAAAAGAAGGCGACAGAGTATTTGATATTTATCTGTGCAAGCATAAGCAGGAGGCTGTAACCAAAAACGGTAAACCCTATGAAAGCGTGATTCTGCAGGATAAGACCGGAACCATTGATGCCAAGGTATGGGAGCCGAACAATCCGGGCATCGGAGATTATGATGATCTGGATTACATAGAAGTATACGGTGATGTGACGAATTTCCAGGGACAGTTACAGATCAGCGTGAAGCGGATCCGTGTCTGCCGCGAGGGAGAATACAATCCTTCCGATTATCTGCCGGTGAGTTCCAAGGGCATCGACACGATGTATAATGAGTTAAAGACTTTGATCGGAAGCATTAAGAATACCTATCTACATCAGCTGTTGCAGGATCTGTTTATCGACGATGCTGATTTCGCAAAGAAATTCTGCAACTCTTCTGCAGCCAAGACAGTGCATCATGGTTTCGTGGGCGGATTGCTGGAGCATACCTTAGGAGTTACCAAGTTGTGTGACTACTACTGCTCTGCTTATCCTATTTTACAGAGAGATCTGCTTCTGACGGCGGCTATGTGCCATGATATCGGAAAGGTAAAAGAGATTTCCGCTTTTCCGGTAAACGATTATACAGATGACGGACAGTTATTGGGACATATCGTGATGGGCGCACAGATGGTTGGGGAACGTGCCGCTAAGATCGACGGCTTCCCGCACAATCTCCTGGCAGAATTACAGCACTGCATTCTGGCACATCATGGTAAATTGGAATACGGATCTCCCAAGGTGCCGGCGCTGATCGAGGCAGTGGCTCTGAATTATGCGGATGATACCGATGCCAAGATGGAGACCTTTAAGGAAATTCTGGAAAACAACAGTGAAAACAGTGGCTGGCTGGGTTACAACAGATTGTTTGAATCTAATCTGCGGGCTACCAGAATGGAGTAAATGACAGGATAAATACTATAAATTCTGTGAACAGACAGGAAAGAGAGGAAGAATATGGAGATCAGTACATGTGTAAAATATGTGGGTGTAAACGACCATCAGGTGGATTTGTTCGAGGGACAGTATAAGGTTCCGAATGGAATGTCTTACAATTCCTATGTGATCCTGGATGAGAAAATCGCCGTTATGGATACGGTGGATGGATTTTTTACCGAAGAATGGCTGAACAATGTAGAACAGGTACTTTCCGGAAAAACACCGGATTATCTTGTGATTCAACATATGGAGCCGGATCATTCCGCCAGCATTCCCGCTTTCTTAAAAAAATATCCCAAAACCACAGTGGTATCCACAGCGAAGGGATTCCAGTTCATGGAACAGTTTTTCCCGGAGTTTTTCGCCGTGCAGGGATTACCTGCGGAACAACACATCGTTGCGGCGAATGATGGTGTCCTGGAGCTTGGACAGCACAGCCTGCATTTTGTCTATGCTCCCATGGTGCATTGGCCGGAGGTTATGATGACTTATGAAGCAACCGAGAAAATACTGTTTGCGGCAGATGGTTTCGGTAAATTCGGTGCTTTGGACGTAGAGGAAGAATGGGCGAATGAAGCTCGTCGCTACTATATCGGTATTGTCGGAAAATATGGTCCCCAGGTACAGGCGGTTCTGAAAAAAGCGGCAGGACTGGACATTCAGACCATCTGCTCTCTTCACGGTCCGGTACTTAAGGAGAATCTGGGATTCTATCTGGAAAAATATGATAAGTGGTCTTCCTATCAGCCGGAAGAATCCGGAGTGGTAATTGCTTATGCTTCTGTCTATGGCAATACCAGAAATGCTGCGGAGTATCTGGCGGATGTTTTACAGGAAAAAGGACAGAAAACAGTACTGTATGACCTGGCAAGATGCGATAAAGCAAAAGCTGTTGCCGATGCTTTCCGTTATGACAGACTGGTGCTGGCGGGGATTACTTATAATGGAGACCTCTTCCCCTGCATGCGCAGTTTTATCGAAGGTCTGACCGAGCGTAATTACCAGAATCGTAAGGTGGCAATCATTGAGAACGGCACCTGGGCACCCATGGCAGGCAAGTTGATTCTGGGAATGTTTGAAAAGAGTAAAAATCTGACATTTACGGAGACAAAAGTAAGCATCAAGTCGGCTATGAATGCGCAGAACAAAGAAGAAATCGGGAAGCTGGCAGAGGAACTTTGCTGAGAAAATTTTACACACGCAAACAAGAGCCTGCGTAAGCTATTTTAGAATATGGCACTAAAGTACAAAAAAGTTTGCAGGTTACGGAAAGGCATAAGGATATTTATGGAATTTAAAAAGAACGATTGTGTAACGGTGACCATAGAAGATATGGGAAGTGACGGAGAAGGAATCGGTAAAGTAGACGGTTTTACCCTCTTTATCAAAGATGCCGTTATCGGCGATCAGGTGGAAGCCAAGATCATAAAAAGTAAAAAGCACTACGCTTATGCCAGATTAGAGAAGGTGTTACAGCCTTCTCCTTTTCGTGTAGAACCGAAATGTGCATACCACAGACAGTGCGGCGGCTGCCAGCTGCAGGGACTCTCCTACTCTGAGCAGCTGCATTTCAAGGAACAGAAGATTCGCAATAATCTGATCCGGATCGGTGGGTTCGATGCGGAATACATTGATGAACGCATGCAGCCTATTGTAGGCATGGAGGAACCCTTCCACTATCGTAATAAAGCGCAGTACCCCATAGGAACTGATAGAGACGGTAATGTTATCGCCGGTTTCTATGCCGGACGCACCCATACCATCATTGCCAATACAGACTGCGCCCTTGGTGCTTCTGAGAATCAGCAGATCCTCGAAACCATACTCTCCTATATGCGGAAAAATAAAGTAACTGCCTATGACGAAGTCACTGGCAAGGGTCTGGTACGTCATGTATTGATCAGGAAAGGCTTCACCAGTGGACAGTTGATGGTATGTCTGGTCATTAATAAGAAAATGACAAAAATGTCATACCCTACTGCCGGAGTACAGAAGAATACGAATGAGTTTTTACCAAATCAGGGAGAATTACTGGCTGCACTGGCAAAAATCCAAGGTATGACAAGTGTGTCAGTCAGTATCAATACCGAAAAAACTAACGTGATCATGGGTACAGAGATCCACAATCTCTGGGGTGAAAGTACCATTGAGGATACGATTCACGTAAGAGACATGCAGAAAGAAAATTACCCTTATACCGGAGATGCCCTGACCTTCAAGATATCTCCCCTCTCCTTCTATCAGGTGAATCCCGTACAGACAGAGAAGCTTTACAGTCTGGCTCTGGAATATGCGGGACTGACCGGAAAAGAGACGGTGTGGGATCTCTACTGCGGCATCGGAACCATTTCCCTCTTCCTGGCGGGCAAAGCCAAAAAGGTGTGTGGCGTGGAGATCATCCCCCAGGCCATCGACGATGCCAGAGAGAATGCGAAGAGAAACCATATTGAAAATGCCGAATTTTTTGTAGGTAAGGCGGAGGAAGTCCTGCCGGAGTTCTACGAAAAGGCAATGAAAGAGGTATCTTCCGACGAAATGCTCCACCCGGATGTCATCGTCGTGGATCCGCCAAGAAAAGGCTGTGACGATGCCTGCTTAAACACCATGCTCCGCATGCAGCCCGAACGCATCGTATACGTCAGCTGCGACTCCGCCACCCTCGCCAGAGACCTGAAGATCCTCTGCGATGGAGGCTATGAGATCCGAAAAGTCCGTGGTGTGGACCAGTTCGGCATGACGGTGCATGTGGAGACGGTATGCTTATTGTCCAAACTTCATGAAGCGAAGCATCATGTGAATGTGAGACTGGATATGGATGAACTGGATTTGACATCTGCGGAGAGTAAGGCAACCTATGAGGAAATCAAAGCATACGTGGCTGAGCATAATGATGGAATGAAAGTTTCAAATCTGTATATTGCACAGGTTAAGGCTAAGTATGGGATTATAGAGCGAGAAAATTATAACAAGCCTAAGTCAGATGATTCCAGACAGCCTAAAAAGAGTGGAGGAAATGCAAAGTGAAAGAGTATTCAAAAGGTATTTATGTGAAATTTAAACCGGAGGAGGTGGAAATACTGCATGATCGGATGAAGGAAGCCGGAGTTCAAAATATGAGTGCGTATATCAGGAAGATGGCGATAAACGGGTATGTAATAATCCCTGAATGGCCTGATTTGAACCGGGTAATATCTTTACATGCAAGGATTAGTAATAATCTCAATCAGTATGCTATGTAGATAAAAAGAAATATAATACTGATGAACTGGTAGAAACTGGTCGATTGGTTTTCAAGAATAATTGTATTCAGATTGAAGGTTTTTCCAACGAAGCGCATCAGGTTTTCCAAGCTGAAATTCTGGAAGATCATAATGGTTATTATCTTGTGAAGCCTGTTGAAGGTAGCTGGGAACTGAATAGTGCAGACCGAATTGAAGTACCTATCAGAAATGCTCATCCATCACCAGAACCTGAAATCGGAGATGTGATTGAAATTGAATACTCTGGTGAAATCCTTGAAACTTATCCTGCACGAATTGCGGATGTTTATGGAATCAAGGTTATAAAGGAAACCGAAACATGGGACTTAATCCCTATGGTTATGGTGAACGGGACACTGTATCTTGATACTGGCCATGAAAGCAAAATAGAAGCAAGATGTGGTGTTATGGATGGAGAAATCACATCCCAGGTTGATGGAAATAAGCAGCCCAGCGTTGACGATCAATCCAATTTTGGTACAGGATATGGTTATCAATACGGGGCAACTGAGGGAACCATTGAACTCTTTATGAATGGCAAGTGGTGGATCTTCGCTACCGAAGAAGCACGACAGAAAATCCAGTTCCCGTCCATAGAGGATGAACTTTCTAAGTTTTATCTGACCATTGGCTCTGAAGGTGTTAAGAGCATCAAGCTTTCAATGCCAAATTCCAGTGGCGGCTTTGAAAATGCAGATGGTTCTCTGCTCAAGAAAGGCGAACGCATCTGGCTCGAAAACCTCGATGGCTACACTGATCTGCGAGGATTAACAATAACTGCCCTGGGTGAAAACGGAGAAATCATCTGGACAGCATCAATTCCAGATGAAGAAGAAAACAAAGGATTTACCCATCTGGTAAATGATGATTGGGAAATCACAAATATCGAATAATTAGTTCCCAGCAAATAAACCGCTGCAATTCTCATTCCAAAGTGGGATGGATGTTGTAGCGGTTTTTCTT